>ERZ794946.591-NODE-591-length-13887-cov-4.147267_pt1 | contig 13887 bp, 9 predicted proteins | sample MGYA00433072_ERZ794946 | MGnify/ENA primary metagenome ERZ794946 (study PRJEB30137, sample SAMN04331413) | food metagenome | isolation source: Y3 must sample point D1 replicate A | place: Australia: South Australia | collected 2014 ...
TAAAGACGTGTGCCTCCCGAGTAACTAAAACAGAGGGAAAGCACGAGTATGAATAGACGTCCTAAGGGTAAGAGATTACATAAAGTGGTTTAGCGCCGTACGGCATTGTCCATAAAGCTATATTAGGCTTCAATGATATCAAACCAGAGAGAAAAAGTGGTAGAGCTAAACCAGAAACAAGGATCATCACCTTCCGTAGACTCCAAAGCAAAATCGCTAGAAACGCTTAGATGCAAGAATCAATTGAAAACAGCAAAAGAGTGAAAAAGAGGCGTGGTCTTTCTTTCCTCAAACCATAAGTTCGGCTGCCCTAACCCTCCATCCTTCTCCAAATCTCCTCATGCTCCAGATGACTAGAATTCCAGATATGAGACACCAGATACCTATCACGGTGAAAAGCCATCCATCTCCACACCAATCAATCAATGGACTAGCAACCAAACTACCCACACAAGAAAAGATGTTCCTCACGAAATTGTTCAGAGCAATACCGTGAGATGCTTTCTTAGGCATAAACTCTGTCAACATGGTAGTGACGACTGCGAAAATAAGCATTGAGCCGATACCGAAGAAGAAGTTGGCGATCATAGGGACGAGCCAGAAAGTGTGGTAGCGAGCAGACCAGCCATACCAGATGAGTGCGAGTGGGAACATGACAGCGCCCAACCATGCGTTCTCACGGAGACGGTCTTCAGGGCGATAGATAAGGTGGCCGTGTTCATCATAGCGGTTCGCTTTCTTAGCCTCTCTAGCCATGATTTTGTCGATCCATCTCCCACCCAGCAGGGAAGCTAGGAAATAGCCTAGAGAGTTGGGAATGTACATAAGACCGACGATGATGGTAGAGTAGTTGTAAGGATCCGAATCGAAGGTTTGTTGAACGGAGATGTTAAGGACGTAGAGGGAGCCGAAGGTTATGGAGGCGTAGTAGACAACAAGGGCGACGGCTGGAATACGTAGGTTGAGGATAATGGCAAGAGGGTCGACGAACCAGCGGCGGAGGATGGTAATGTAGCGTTTTGACTTGAGGGCTACACTTTGGCGTGTACTTGTTCTGGAGAGGGTTGGTCTTGTGGTGGCGTCCTTTTCTGAGGCTTCAGCTAGGGCAGCAACCGATTTTGTGTCCTTCAAAGTCTCCGGAAGGAAGAATAGAATCAGAAACCAAAGAAGTCCACCATAGATTGTTGTGAACCACATGGTACTCCTCCATCCGAGGCCCTGTGTTAATGCTCCTCCTACAATGGGTGCCAAGAGTGGCCCCATCAAAGGTCCGAGATAGAAATAACTCATCGCATTGCCTCGCTCGTTGACGTCCCAAACGTCGGCGATGGTCCCAGCACCAACAGCTTGTACAGAAGCAGCGGCACCTCCAGAAAGAACACGCATAATGATGAACATAGTGATGTTAACACTGACAGCGCTCAAGATGTTAAAGACCAGGAACAGGAAGAAGGACGCCAGGTAAATAGTCCTTCTGCCGAGCGTCTCGGAGAAGCTAGACCACCAGAGCGGGAAAATAGACATGCTAAGCATGTAGAAAGCGACTGAGAGATTGGTGACCGTAGATGTAGAGTTGAATTCGCGCTCGATTTTGGACAGTCCAGGGAGAATAATTGAGCTACCCATCGGTGCTCCAGCACCTGCCATGGCGACCACAAAGGTGATGAACCATTTTGTCCTGCGAGCGTAGTGTTTGGGATTCTCAGCTTCGGCGATGATGGCCACGCGGGCTAGCAGTCCTCTTCTTTGTCCTTTGGGTACGAATATTGGATCGATGTCTTCACTTGTTATGGAAGGCGTGATTTGTTTTTCTAATGATGATGCATCATGCTCGTCGGGGCTTGGGAGTGGGTGAATGCCGTCGGTTTGCGGTAGAGGCGTTGAGATTGACTCGACTTCTGGTTGTTCGGGCACGGGGATTGAAGATATCGACTGTTTGTCGGAATCCGTCCATTTGACATCTCTATCAGAGTGTTGGTCGTGTGAGCCCATGGCCGAGGCAAGTCGACTTGTGTATCGGCGTTATGACCGCTTTTCTCCGAGTAGACGTTATGGCGGCAGTTTGGCGAGCTCAGAGGTGTTTTCACGCGACTGGACATGCAAGCATGGAGTGGATGGCAGGTCGCCAGAAGGAAAGAGCGACTGAGCCATGATTGTTTGCTTCCTCGAGCTGTCGCCCATAATTAGTCAGGCCGTTTCGGCACGTCAAAATTGAGCGGACCTCACTCAAGATGTTCCTCAAGAACATGCCGAACAGCCGAACGACGTGCAGCGGCCAACTCTATATTATGCCCTAATGTGGTATAGCCTCACTTTGACAAGCCGACTCCCGACCAAGTCTCCTACATATTCTTCTCCTTCATCAGCTCTTACTGTACTCATACCTAATGACGAGATTCAACATGAGGGGTACGGTTACCAGAACGTAAAAGCTCCACTGGCAGAATGAAACATTTGTGCACATATTGAGGCAAAGCTTGTTATGTACTTGTCGCAACTCGAATGATGCTGATTAAACAGCAAGATACTTGTGGAAGAAATCAACGAGTTCGAAAAAACTCCTCTTGTAATGCCTCTCAAATTTGCCACTGATCCTGTTGACCGTCTAAAGACCATACTGATTTCAAAAGACTCGAACTCGTTGTTTTCGACAAAATTCCACGCCAATGCTCCAATAACATTGACTCCATCCAGATGCATGGATCTTCAGCGTCTCTTTCAGGAAGCCTCTAGCTCGGCGATCAGGATCCCGGAAGGCTTGAAAGTGTTCCAAACGTAGCCTAATGGCTGACAAACGTATTGAGGCGTAATGTAAGCATAGTCATTAGATTTCTGACCAATTTGCCATCCGTTCTGTTGGATCTTGGTAAGGTCGGCACATCAGAGGATCACCTCTGTTATTGATGCAGCTCGCGAATCCGCCTGCCGGCTTAGAGGCAAACTGAGAGACATAGGGATCAAAGGTCCAGAGATCGACTGTGCCATTTGTGTACGAGATCTGCTCTACGGGTAGGGCAGTCAAGTTGAGATTGGGTGTTGCCAGCGCTTCCGACAGGTACTGCTTTCCGAGGAACAAAGGATTGGCCATGATACCGAGAATGAAGTCTTGGTAACGTGACGCTGCTGCCAAATCCGAGCTCTTCGTGAGATCGCGTGGAACTGCAAGGTTGTTTGCGAATTTGAGGGTGACCTTTCCAGTAACACCGAGGGTTTGTTTGTACCACTTGTGGACGGCCGAGTGTGGCATGAGGATGTTGGCCAAGCCATTGTAAATTTGAAAGCTTTATGGCATATGGCATTCCGATGCTGGGCTCATTGAAGGTAGCCCAACATGGAACGCGTTCGGCTTAACGAGCCATGACTGCTTAGCGTAGTATAGGTAATCCGCGGTTAAGTCCTTGTCCAGGCTGATCGAGGTTGGAGCATCTACGTGGACGAGAGTAACAATCGGCTTGATGCCATATTGAAGGCAAGTCTTGATGAGATCATCATAATGATCTAGAACTTTAATGCTGACTGGGCTGTCCGCGACACCAAAAGGTACGATCTTGACCAAGAACTTGAGAAAGAATAGCATAGCAATGCGATAGCAGCAAGCCTTGCAATGTCTTGCTTTCAGAGATAGTAGTTCATGTCGGCTTCGACAGAACCGTTGCCAGAGTGTGGAGTTGCGGAGAGTTGGAGAAAATGTGGGGATGAAGATTGTGTCAAGATAAGGGCTTGAAGGGATAGATTTTCTGCAAAGGACACAACCTTCAAATCGCCTGTTCTTGGATCTGAAACGAGATCGTGTTAGTGGTTTAGATATCTCGTTTCGCTGAGAATCTTGTACATCGGTCCACTTCACTCCTGCAGTCATGTTGCAATTTTCAAGTACCTGTAATTACTGCGTTGACGCGTTTCCCGGGCCGAAGCTCTTCTCAGTCCAGCAGTCGACCACGCGATACAGATAATACTCCTATGAAATGTAATCGGCAAAAGTCTTACTAGGCAGAGCGAGTATCTCGACAAAGACTTGAGGCGTCGAGGAACATAAGGCAAGAAACTGTAACCATCGCCATGACACAGTAGCCAAACGTAGATGCGCACGCATGTTGGGACCCCAGTGATAGTCGGAGATATACAAGCATACCTACTCAGTCATAGAGCAGCGGTTTGATGGGCTCCCCTGCTGCACTTTGCATCAAGGTCATTTCTATGGTTCGCGTTGAAACCAGAAAAACACCGAGGCAGGAGGCACTGGAAACCAACATGGGCGAAGCAGGTTCCCGATGAGCGATGCAGGATGCAGGCATTAAATAAAAGGCTGGGAAGAAGATTGGTGGAAAGAGCAACAAGAAAAGTGAATCAGGACTTGCGAGAGTGGCACACACACGGTCAGCCACCGAATAATAATTACATGGCCAATGACACGGTGATGGTGAGTTGGCACCAGTAGAAGAGGTTGGGGGAGGGTTCAGCCAACCAGGATTAGGCGATTGTGACGATCAAGTGCGGTGACGAACAGAGAACATTAGGTTGGGTTACATGTGCATCGCATATGAAGCAGTGCAAGCGTGGGCACGAGTTCTGAGGAGTGGAAACAAAGACAGGTGGATTGTTGGAAGAGGCGCAGTAGGACACGAGTGGGCGAGAAGAAGGAGGATTGACAGGGTATGGAAGCAAGAACAAACAGCGACCAATGCTTGAGCGTTGGCAGGGAAGCGTTCAGCGGAAAGAGCGGGCGGGGCGTAGCGCACAAAGTCTACCGAACGGCGAAGTTGTGTCGCGGCGGATCGTGGATGGTCGCTTGGAGGCAGCATCTTGCATCAAGAGTCGACAGATCCTGCCGTTCGTGCAGCGATAATCCTTCGACCTGTTTGTTCACACTTGCACTCGTCCAAGTCAGCACAAAGCAACAAGAGAAATACGTCTTCTTGTCGAGCAGTTGCAGACTCCAGAAACAAGCTCCAGACGGCGCGTCGGGAAGCAGCCGACTATCTAACGGCCCATATCAACATACAACTTGTTTCTCCACAAAAAAGGTGCCGACTTTATCACAAATGCCATGGTTTGTCGCATCGTTTGCTGATTGCCGGTAGATAGCAATCAAGCTCTGTTTCTCGCTGCGAAGCCTCCGTCCTCAGCACATCTTTGACTGTTTGCTCCTTCTGAATCGCCTAGCGGACGCCGGCAGACCTTCATCTAACCGAGTATAGCTGGAGTCCAGGAAACGACGACTTCGTCCTCTCGGATTGGAAGCGTCTCAGGTCATCATCATCGTCATTCCACTCGTCGGGCTGCAATGAAAGCCGCATCCTCCATCGCGTAATTTCTTGAGCAGTCGCCGCCGCCATGGGTGTCGAAGCTCATCAACGACCTCCGCTGCCCGCCCCTACCGAACCCACCGACGTCGACGACACCGACGTCGCTACCAACATCTCACGCCGCACCGATCAGACCTCGTACTCGATCCCCGAGGACGGCAGTCCCATCACTATCTCGACACACAAGCTCACATCTAAAGAAGGCCCCCGTCTTCGCCACGGCCGCAACAAATCACAGACCTCGCTGTTGATTGAATACTTCGAAGCCACCAAGGGCGACAAAGCAAAGAACCGCCCCAGCGTGCGCGTCAAAGTCACTCCTTCGGCCCATCGCAAGTCAAAGACAGCCGACTCTGTCCAGATCACGGGCATTGGTCGCGACAAGAAGCCCTCCTACACACGCCGCATCTCTCTTGGCAGCAAGACTTCGGACAAGACAGTGCCAGTCGAGGGCACCGAAGTCAGTCACTCGTCAGAGAGCAACCTTTCTGCCATACCTCCAGTCGAAGTCGAGATCCTGAACAACAGCGACATATCAAGCCTCAAACACGGTCGCGAGTCCCGCGACTTACACTACCTGCCTGCAACGTCCGACGTCTCGTCAATGCCTCCTGATAGTCTCCTTGATCCCTCGCATGTTTCCGCCATGAGCCAGGATCTATCCGAAGACGCAAGCCGTAGCCAAAGCCTCCTCGACCTTCCCGCCCAAGACAGAGCCCGCAGTGCGAGCCATGAGCGCATCAAGCAAAAGGTCATTGAAAAGTTGATGCAACGGCAACGTGGAGAAGCGGTCGAATATGAACCTGAAACGAAACCTACAAAGGAGCGTCGCCGCCGCTCATCACGTTCCACACGTGAAGAGGACCTTGCCAGCGCTGCCGAGTCCTCCATCCTGTCTTCGAACCTGTCTCCCAGCAACCTCTCATATGCTTCTGGTACTACCTCGAAGGTGTCGTTGAACAACCCAAAGCTACTACAGATGGTTGAAGACACCGTCCGTCGCCTCATACTGCCCGAAATCACACAGTTGAAGAACGAACAGCGCCGCTCGTCGCAAGGCTCATACACCGAAGACGAATTGGACCGGCGTCACTCGAAATCAACTTCTTCGCCTTCGATCTCCAGTAAGCCCAAAGTTGTCCTCAACCGCTACGATGATAATCCTGGTGAGGTACTTTCTCGTGGAGACTCTGAGCGTCGCGAGAAGGCTGGTCGCTCTAGCCGTGCAGACTCCGAACGTTCTCATCGTGAACGACGATCCTCTCGTACCTCAACACGGGAAGAATCTGTGCAAAGCAGATCAAGCAAAGACAAGGAGTCTCATCGCATCAAAAACGCTGCTGCTGCAGGCATTGCTGGCGGTGTCCTTACTGCTGCAGCCCTTCGTCACCATGATTCTCAGGATACCGTCAGTCGTGAACGCCGCAAGAAGCGCAAAGCCCGAGGCAGTCGCAGTGACTCCACCAGTTTGGCTGAAACCGAAAGGACTTATCGTAAGGAGGATATTCCACCAATGCCTTGGACTGGCGCCTCGGCTATGAACGACTCGGAAGTAACTCGCCAGTCTATTCTTACTGCATCGACCGAGCGTCCAGAGTCTGCCTCTCTCACAGAACGCCAGACTCCAGTTCGAGAAGTCCGCCGTGGCTCGCTTCGTGGTTCTTTATCCCCAGCATCTACGACCCCTAAAGGCAAAGGAGCACGCTCTCCTCGAGCTCTTGAATCCATTCACAGCCGCACTTCACTGGCAGAAAGACGCCCTGAAAGCGCTCAGAGTGCTCAGAGTGCTCAGTCTATCTCGGCCAAAGCCAAGATCGCCGCACTAGCTGCCGCCGGACTCGGAGGTGCAGAAGCGCTGCACCATCATGGCCACCATGATAATGAGGGTGATAGGAGGCAGTCCTCGAGCCCTGCTCAGAGCGTGTCCACCTTCAGAGATAGTCTCAGCGATCCATTGATTCCACATGGTCTGCGACCCCGAAGTAGAGTCTCCGAGCTATCTGCCGGCTTCGAGGAACGTCAGCGAAATGCCATGTCTCCGGTCTCAGCACCACCTTCTCCGAGCGCCCAACAGAAGAGCTTCGATCTTGACAGAGCTCCACAATCGCCCGCACAGACCTACGACGAGGCTGACGAACGTAGCGAGCTCGAAGAATGGTTCCAGCAGGAACATGAGAAGAATGAGGAATATCGCAAATCTCTCGCCGATACAAGCACCATCCCAGAGTCGGCTGATGAGCGCCGCTTGACACAATATACTGATGGCAGCTATCTCTCAAACGAACAGAGCCCGGAGCGTGATGTAAAGGGAGTGGCTGCGACGCCCCAATACAATCAGCCGTACGGCATCGAGTCAGCTGTAGCTTCGTTGATCGACCCTTCTACAATCAGTACCAGTCTCCAGTCGTCTCAAACCAGCCCCAGCAATTTCGAAGATACTCGTTACCGTGAGCAGCTGGACGAGAGCGTACGTGAAGAACTTCGCCATCAGACTCTGGACCATCAGACCAGAGATCCACAGATGCAGCACCCAACCCAAAGTCGATGGAGCGCATTACGCGAGAACGCATTGGCTCTGTCGAGTCGAGGCTCCTCTGCTCAGCCTACAGGCTCTCCACACCGGAGCGAGACTCTCCACGAGGAACGTAAGCACGTGGGATCACCCCCTGTACGCTTGAGTGCTCATGGCATTCCTGATGCTAATGACCCCATGCCCGAAATTGGACATGGAATTGACTCTGAATCAGACCTGAGTACAAATCCTCCAGAGATCCAGGGCCCTGGTAGAGGCGACGGACGTTTCAATTTCCAACCATCTTTCTCCCAAAGCCCGGAGAGAGAAGCTGTGAGACACGACAGCATTTCGGAGCACAGTTTCTCCATGAACGAAAAGGTCATCGTGGGAGCCGGCATCGCCGCAGGTGCTTTCGCAGCTGATAAAGTACTGGATCAACACCGTTCGGACAAGCATCTTTCAGCGAACCAAGCTGTGGTTGAAGATTATGCCTCTCGTGAGACGACTCCAGATGTTCGTCAGGCTCAAGCTGTCCGCGTGGGGCGTGCAGGTACTGCCTCCCCTCCGGCCCACTTTGGAGACGAGGGATATGCGTCTGCAGCTTACGCTCGTTCCAATGGAGCCTCCACCCCCAGAGGTCATAAGTCACATACCAAAGGACAATTTGAGGACTATGACATTGAAACAACGCGTGAAGATCAATACATTGGGAAGCACAGCCGTCACCTGAGTGGTAACTCCCATGGCATGTCCTCTCCGCTGTACGACAGTGCCACCGGCAAAGGAATTGACACGATCCAATCGAAGGACGTTGTCGCCTTGATGGACCACCTTACTGTTCGAGACGCGCATCGTAACGCAAGGGATACCGAGATTCTCGTCACACTGGTCCGCAGCGCCGCGGAAATGCGCCACGAATTTGAGGAGATGAAGAGATTCATCGCCGAGCAAGATCGCAAGATTATGGATAACACAGACCGCGATGCCGAATATACTGTCAAGAAAGTGCTTGGTGGGCCCCGACCTCAACCAGCTTCAGTACCTCGAACCACTCACGGCAGTTACAACGAAGAGGATGTTCCCATGAAGCGCAAGAATGTCTTCAAACGTGCACTCAAAGGCTTGAGTAAGAGAGGTTCAAACGATCTTTCTAAAATTGAGGACATGTTGAACCAAATACTCGGAGATGTAGAAGACCTGAAACTTACCCAGGGTGACCGACCACCAATGTCGCTCCGTGGTAGCAGTTTCGACTCATACGAGGACCGGGCACACTACGGACGTGATTCTGGGTACGAACCTGAAGGACAAGCTGGGACCTCATCAACACCCAACCACTCTGGTCATCTTTCCAACCAGTCTGCCAACGCATTGCTCCCGTCTCCAAAAGACAATGCGACGTCTCCCCAGGATAGATATTTCCACTCTGGTTACAACGGCCGCAGGGACTCAATCAACCGTGTAAGCACAGTCCTGGAAGAAGAAAGCAACGACGGCAAGTCTTTCTTAGACCAGCACGAAACCCACGTTCTCAACAACCAGTTTGAGAACAACGAGCGTCTTCTGACTCCGACACAAGAGTCCTACAATCGCCGATCCGGCTCTTTTGATTCTGCTGCAAGTCTGCCACAGCAACAGCACAGCCCCTACGACGCTCACGCTGGCGCTGATAGTACTCCGGAAAAGCAGCGCAAACACAAGTCGAACAGCTCATCTCTATTCGGTATTCCCAAGATGTCCCGCTGGTCCAAGACGACGACCTCATCGGCGCCAGAAAATTCGGATGTTTATGGCAAGCGTAGAAGTCAATACACCAACGCCTCTAAGAGTGGCGAGAGCTTGAGATCTGATGGTGCAGGCTACTACCACGATGGATATGCTTTGAAGTCTGATGATCGTCTTCGGTCTACTCAGTCTTTAGCCAAAGACCATCTTGTAATGAAGGAACACATCTCCGACAACAAAAGTGTGCGCAGCGAACTTAGTGAACTCAGTGATATGACACGGACACCCTCGCCATTGATTCCATCCGAATCAGGATCTCAACTAGACAACATCCCTATCATCCTTCCAGGAGAAGATGAGCTTGATGACTTCGAGGACCCCAAATACTCGGCTCATCGCGATTCTTTGCTGCTGCAGCACCCTCAGCCTCGACCAGGCCCAACGCATCGCCACCAGACAAATCTTGAGAACGAAGCACGCACATTCAGTGGACCTGAACACTTCGAGACACTGACCAACAGTGACCTTTCTCAGCGCACGGTGGAAAGTGACTTCGATCCTCTCCAGTGGGGGTCCAACCCTTCGCTTTCCTTGGCACGAACCAACAAGCTCAGTGGAATTCCTCCAGGCAAGGACAGTGGACCTCTTGTTCCTGAAAGCAAGCCGAAACCCGCACCTAGAGTTGAAGTTGAGCCGCCGAGAGAACAGCGACAGCAGGCACCACAGAAGCCTCGTCAGATGTACTATTCGACCCCGCTGGGTTCGGGACATCTGCTCGAACCTATCGAAGAAGTTCGATACTCCTTGGAAACAGACCGTGGACACGTAAGTCAAGATACTTTACCTGAACGAAACGCCTGACTAACACCATTGTGATCAGCGTTCACCTGAACCGACAGCTAGCCCTCGCGTCACGAGCAAACTCAGCCCAACCCGTAAGATTACTGGGCCTAGACCAATGGGCTCGCGTGCTGCTAGTGGTGCCAACGATGAAGCTCATCAGGAGCAACTGTCTGGCACTGTAAGAAGAAAGCCAGTACCTTCGAGCAAGAGTTATGGTTCGTGATTTTTGTTGTTTTTACTTTTCTCTTCAACTTCACATATTGAAAAAAAGAAATATCATATCGCTGGGGAGTGGGAGGGTATTGATGCTGCACTGTTCTTATGAATGAGACACAACGAGGTGTCTTGAGAACAGGCAACAAGCTCAGACACCTGAGTTGGGAAGAAGCGTGGAAGGAGCTGATGCGAGGACAGATTCGTTTGATGATGACAGTGAGATCTTTTAAAAACATGGTAATGCGGAGGAACAACAACACAGAGACGCAGAGGCAACGACTTTTACGACATGAAACAGTCATGCGAGCAATAACACAGGTGCTGGCTAATATCAAGGGGAGGATGAGATGAGATGTAATGATTACCTTTTGCTTCGTCTATTATACCACTGTCCTTCTCGCTGTTGATTTCTTTTACTATTCTCAATCTCCCATTTCCTTATTCCACTTTCTTCTGACACTCCTGTGCGTGCCTTCTCGGCCCTTCGCTTCGAGCCGTTTCTGCTTGTTCGACCTCCAAACCGAGTCATAGTTTGAAGATTGACCTTTTCGTCATCTCTGACCAGAGGATGACTTTCATCATCAGTTGTCCAGATAATGGTTGACTTTTACAACGATGGACTTTGGCTTCTTTTGAGGCATCGTCCTCGGAAGCCTGCGTCGTTCAAACGTGGTCTCACAACTGCAACTGCCTATTTCCGGCATTCCCATGATTAGCCGCTAGTTACCATCCAGCCGAGCATGCTTCGAGCGCAGAAGTCTAGTGCCTGGTTTTTTGGGAATTCTCATCTCGTCTTTTCTTGCGCTTTCCCCACGATCTAGAAAGTACCTAGAGGATGAAGCTCCGCCACGTGCGGTACTCCGCGGAGTGTTGAAGCAATCCACCTCTGTTGTGTGGAGGCCGCTGTAGACCCGTGAACACTTAGGCTTTGCCAACGACTCGTGAGTCTTTCTGTCCCGTTACCCTGATTCGAACATACTGACATCTGGGTTTTGTTAGCCGAAGGCGACGGCATGTCCTCTGAGGCTTCAGGTTCAGGCCAAGTGGCTATGGACGCAAGAGAGCGAAGGTCGCGTCTTTGCTGCTGGCTAGTGTGTCAGAGACTTAGGGTTATCCTAGGGTTCGCATCGATAGTCGCGATCTGTGCGGACAAAATAGACATCTCGCGAAAGATGCGAGTAGCTGATTGTTGTAGGGAAAGCGCAGCCATGGGGGTGCAATCCATCCAAAATTTGGTCGACTGGCTTGCACTTTCCGCTTTGCAGCACCAACGCTGGTGTTTCCAATTCTTTTTTTTCTGAAAGTCTATTTACTGACGTCGAAATCTGCATGGAAGATCGCGTGGCTTGAGTTTAAACAATGAAGATGGTAATTCTTAACGGGGAAACCGTTGAAAGTTTAACGACCCTACCGCCGGTCCTACATGACTCTGAAACAAGAGATCTGTCATACGCCAACGGAGTCTCGATGCTGAAGATCTTCTCCATGTGTCCATGCTGAAGAAGATGCGATGAGAGAGGTACGTGTATTGCTATATTAAATGCAGGTCCCCCGTTGAGTCATCATGGTCTCTCTTTCTTACCTTGCGTGCGGACCGGTCGATCATTTTCATACTTGACGATTCAATATACAGGAAGCCATGGAGGGCAAGCAGCTGTCAACTTTTGTCATTGCTCTAGTGAGCTTGATCGTTACGACCATCGTCGTCGTGGTGAGATGTGGTGTTCGTATGTCCATCAGAGGCTTCGGTCTTGATGATTACTCCATGGCAATTGGTCAGGTATGTTTTTCTTCTCTATCGGCATTTGTCTACCATCAATGTATACTCATTCAATAACAGGTCTTGTTCTTCGGCACCTGTGTGTCCGTCATGTGGGGTTGCGAACAAGGAATCGGTGTGAGAGACGCGAACCTCACACCAGAGCAAAATGTCAACGCTAGACATTCGGTCGTCATCTTCCAATGCTTCTACCTCATCTCTCTCATCTTCGTCAAAAGCAGCATTTGCTTTGCCTTGCTTCGCATCACAACCAGCAGGGTCATCCGCCAATTCCTTTACTTCATCATTTTCCTCTCCTTCTGCTGTGGCTTTGTCACTGCCGTTGCCTGTCTGGCTATCTGCGTCCCCGTCTCGGCTTCCTGGACTGGTATCGGCAAGTGTGCCCCACCCAGCGTACTCAAGTGCGTTGCCGTTTACACCACTGTATCATCATGCATCACGGACTTCTCCTGCTCCATCCTTCCCTTTGTCATTCTCTGGAACCTTCAAATGGACAAGAAGCTCAAATTCACCCTGGCCGCTATCCTGAGTCTTGGTTTCCTGTAAGTCAAATCACCAGAGAAATCACTTTTTTCTTCAGTCGCTAATACGATACCCGAATAGTGCAAGTGCAGCTACCGTTGTTCGCGCCTTCTACTTCAACCGCTTCCTTGCACCCGTCGATTACGTCTGGGGCTTCTCGGACCTGATGGTCTGGTCCATCATCGAAGACCTCATCGCCATCACTATCGGCAGTGTTCCCAGCTTGAAGCCCCTCTTCGTCCGCTTCAAGTGGATGGCATCCATGTCTTCCCACCGTCGCACCGGCAAGAAGACTGGCGACTACCAGAACTGCGAATCCTACAACATGCACTCTCAGAGCAGAAGCAAGAACCAGACCAGAGTCATCACCACTGTTGCTGAGGAAAGCGACAGCATGAAGGATTTGGTCAGAGAGGAGGGCATTGTCATCAGTCAGGAATTCAGACACGAGGAGGAGTATGAGTACCATGACAGAAAGCCCATTACGTCGGTTTAGAAAATCATATGTTTTGATGGCACTTTTTTGGATGTAGGAATTACAGGACTAGATCAAAAGCATTCACGACATTTACGTTATGATCTCCCCATGTGCGAAATTGTGTCATGTATACCATCCGCCGACGCTGTGATACCATGGATAAGGATGTTGTCTCCGATCGCCGTAAGGGTACCTGGTAAACACAGTTATAATTACTTGAGAAAGAGAAACATGTTTGGGTGATGAACACAAAAGTTGCGTTTCTATAAAGCTCACAGGATGCCCTCGTGGCTGTTGTCTTCGACGTGGTGGTTACCAAAGCGGCCATTGCCCTTGTTGCCACGCTGATTGCCGCCTTGGTTATTACCTTGCTGCTTGTTTCCACCCTGCTTGTCACCACCCTGATAGCCTCCTCGACCTCCTCTGTCGCCCTGTCCTCCCCGACCCCTACCTCGACCTCTACCTCGACCTCTATCACCTCGGCCGCCTCTGTTGCCTCGAT
>ERZ794946.593-NODE-593-length-13874-cov-120.710254_pt1 | contig 13874 bp, 8 predicted proteins | sample MGYA00433072_ERZ794946 | MGnify/ENA primary metagenome ERZ794946 (study PRJEB30137, sample SAMN04331413) | food metagenome | isolation source: Y3 must sample point D1 replicate A | place: Australia: South Australia | collected 2014 ...
ATAAACCGTTTTGACAACTGGTTACTTCCCTAAGACTGTTTATATTAGGATTGTCGAGACACTCCGGTATTACTTGAGCCCGTAGTACAGCGCAGGCCTCCAGAGTTGAATTATTCTAAATTCCTGAATAATAACAATTTTGCAGACAAAATTCAGGCAATAACTCAAAAGAGTAATCTTTCACTGCATTTAAGGCGCTAAGATTCCCGCCAAAAGTAGTCGTCACAAAAGAACGTATATAAAATGCACTTTCGAGCGGTGACAATGTGAGAAATAGGTAAATATTGAGACAATTGTTGGGATTACCCTGTTTCTCATCTTTTATGTCATCTTTTTACACCGTATATGATAATATGCTAGTCGATAGATGGTGGTCGATTCTTCTTCCTGTATACAAATATATGAGTTGGGGATGTATATTGCAAAGAGCTTGATTATGACACATTGCCAGACCAAAAAACAAATCTCTTTCTATAATGTTCCCAGGTTGGGCTAATTTTTTAGATAACGACGGCAGTATATTAATATTGAAGAGAGTTGTATTTATTGTTCGATATTTATTTTGATATCAGCTTTATATTGTAAGTGTTCAATATTTTAATTAGTGTGTATTTCGTAACTTTACTGCCAATTATCAACATAATTACAAAGTTGTTATAAAAATTGATGCACTAATGTTTCAGTTCTTGCTCTTTTAACCAACCGAGCCTAAAAAAGAGGCTCTTGAAACTAATTTAACCCAAACAATGAGATCTTCATTCTTTTTTTTACCTCAGCTATGACTTGCAGTGCTTTGTATCATACCGCTCGTTTGGTCGTGCTATTTGTAACAATGAACCTCGTTACCCCGAACAAAAAAAAATGAGATATTGAACGCCGCAGCTCATCATGGTAGAATGATGCAGCTAATACCAAAATAAGTTATATTTAGAATGTTGGATATATCAGTTGCGTTAGACTAATCGTTCTAGAAGGATACAGAACTTGGAAAGATCTTTGAACGTATCGTGACTGCGTGCTTGCTTTATTTGCCGTTGATTTTTTGCTATGACATGCCTAATTTTATGGTATCTGTGGCTCATATCAACTTTTCAGTTAGAGTTTGCAACGGCTAGTACTGCAAATACAACAACTACAGCAAAGTCTGGAACCTCTTCGTCAACGGAGGATCCGTTTCCTGTACTAGCCGTGGGTAAAGATGGTAGAGGAAACTACTATGTTAATAGCACATTTGGCACTCCCGGTCAACGCCAACGTTTGCTAGTGGATATTATCCAACCGTACATAAATCTGGTTTCCGGAACAAGCGAAAGTCATAACGAATACTCCAGTGTATATCATAAGCATCCCAGCTACCTCATGAATGACTCTACATCATCTGTTCTTGTTTCTCCTGGCCAAATATATGAGATTTCTTTCATTGATGGTAGAGCTGTTAACTGTACTTTGGTGACAGACGATATGAATTTTACAAATGTTTCCTCAGAAAATTCCTCGACCGCTTTGATAACCGATTTAATGGTAACTCGAGATAACGTACAATTTGACTCGGGAAGCCTATCGATTTCAAACGTTTCCTTCTTTGATATTCAGTCCTCGAATTTTAAGACTTCAGGCTTGTTAGGTTTAAGCGGGAAGGTCACAAACCCAGGCAATGCTATCGATAGCTCACAATACACAGAACAGTCTTATTTTCTATCCTTATTGAAAGATGCAGATATCATTGAAAGTTCGTCATATTCACTGTGGTTGGCTGGAGACACTTCCACGTACAAAACATATAGAGATCCAATATCTAATTGTGGGAAGCTACTTCTTGGAGGGGTGGATCCTTCGCTGTTTACCGGTACACTGGGAAAATTTGACTTAATTCCTTACGTTGACCCAGTGAGTAATGCTGTTAGTGTTGGGTACCCAATTGTGCCATTAGGCCCTATTTATATTGTGTCTAACAGCGGACAAAGTTTGAATATGACTTCGAAGGACTTTCTGAGCCCAGCCTTACTTGATTCAACTTCTTCGGTCAGTTACCTGCCAACTAGTACCATTATTCAGATTGCCGTTCAAATTGCGGCCACTTATGTGGAATCACTAGATAGGTGGCTAGTCCAATGTTCTATAGCAGATATGGGTGTCTCCTTGGGTTTCAGGCTTCGAGAATTGACAATTGAAATACCCCTACGTGATTTATTATCATCTACTTACGATACATCCACTAATTCTTCAATGTTTTTCAGTTCTGGACAGGAAGCTTGTTTTCTAACACTATACGCTAATACAAATACTGGAGTAAACATACTCGGAGAAGCCTTCATGAAAAATATATATATGGCAATGGACTTAGAGGATAACACTATAGCCATTGCACAGGCAAAGAAGGTTGAAGATGACGCAGTTACTGAAGAGACAAATGAAACTACCGCGTCCACTATCATCAAGAAGATCAAATCTGGTTACATTCCTTACGCAAAAGTGATGAATAGTAGTAATACAAGAAACTTGACTCTTTATCCATCCTATAGGTCAGGCTATATGTTCACTGTCCCAGGTCAACTGACAGCAGCATACTCAAACGGTGTGATTACAGGTGCGGGCCGGTCATTCTATGATACTTCAAGAGCAAGCACAAGTGCTAGACCATCCAGTAGTCAATTCGACAGCTTTTCTGTGTCAGCCTCAGAAGAGTGGTCAAATTCAACTAATAGAACCAGCAGTGCTTCGGGAGCAGGCGTTCGATTGAGCAGTCCTTATACATTTAACAAAGATCCAGCTGGACATGTAACTCGTATAGCTTCCTTGCTACTACTTTCGATATTCTCGATACTTATTGTTCTTTGAATGGTCTTAACAAAAGTTCATAACATAAAACCTTTTTCTCCTTGACCAATGCACGTATAACATCATTATATAGCAGATTTAATAACAACATACTTAAAAGTATATATGCGTCATTCTTATCCAGTTGTGTAGAAGCTAGTACTTGTGATCAACCATTGGCAGCCATCTCAAAGAATCGTCGTGCACGGAGCGTAAATCGCGTTACTTTTTTTTTTGTTTTTTTTCCCGCCTCGAGGTTGGTTCAACAGCAGATCATGGTGACTGGCGATAGGTTATTCACTAGAAAATGAAGATACTCTTTCTTGGGAGGTAACTCTGTAAAATTTCTAATTTGTATTTTATAGTGTGTAGAATCCGAAATATATCCGATCTACCTCGCTCTTTTTATTGTTATTTTTATTCGAGGAATTTAAGTGTTTTGCAGACCTATCCCTTCGAACACGTAACGTCATTTTACCATAATCTTCGACTGCTTAATTGTTGATACATTGTAGGTTCCATTACACTTTGCCAGCATTTTCCATTTTTAGAAAAATTGATACATATACGCAAGATTTAGCATGGAGAATAGAAACAGTAGTACCTCTAGTATGCCATTTTCTGTTAATAACCCGTTTAGAAATGCCACAGTTGATTCAAGTATTAATCAGTATAAAAATGACTCCCAGTTTCAGGAGTGGGCGAAAAACCAATCTCGTACCAATTCATTTGATATGCCACAATTGAACACAAGAACTTCTTCACAATTATCATTCCCAAACATTCCAGAGGATGAACCCCAGCGAAACGCAGATCAGCAGGGTGCTTTTTATTCTGGTTTGGAGAGCTTTAGTAGTGGTAGTTTATCACCACCTTCGAGACCTCTTTCCTCAAAGAATCCTTTCCTAGACGATGTGAGTTCTGCAACCGATTTTAGAAGGTCTCCCCCACCTGTTTCAAGGAATAAAAATCATCCGACTGCTAAAGAAGAAAAAGAACAATTAAGGCAAAGATATTTGGAAGAAAGTGACGTAAGTACAGTAGGTAACACAAGAGAAAACACTGACCTACCACCCTCATACGAAGAGATCACTTCAACCAATGGATCAAGGCGTGCATATCCAAAGGAAAAGGTTTCTCGTCCTTCTTCTCACCGCGAACATAGCAACAGCGGCACATATATTTCACGCAGATCTTCATCCCACCATCACCGTGAAGCTTCCTCATCTTCAACGCCTTCTAAGAAGGGAAAGAGAAAAAGTAAGGTTATTGTTCCTAAGAACGTCGATACTATCGATAAGTTAGATGTAACTGGATTGTTCGGTGGCTCATTTCATCATGACGGCCCATTCGATGCAGTAACACCTCATAGAAATAAAAATAACAAAGCTGCGCCTGTTTTAGCATTTCCGGTCGATGGTCCAAACAGTACCATCGGTGGCGCTTCAACCAAGAAGTCTGCCCTGGATGAGGTTTTTGGGAGAGATGATACAGATGATTCTGATATATACCAGTACAGTTCGCAGACTCTAAGGAGAGGTGGTGATACGCAGGACGCAATAAAAGCAAACGTGGGTAACGTCCAACAAATGGATGCCAAAAATAAGACAGAATTGGTTCATGGGCCAGTTACTGCGGGATTAGGTTCTAGTACGTTTTTAGATGGGGCGCCGGCCTCCTCAGCTGCCATTAGAAACGACATAAAAGCCCATTCCTATCATAATCGTAACGGTGGTTTACAAAGAAATAAGTCACTTTCTCAACGATTAGGTCTCGGAGGATCCGGTGATAGCAATGCCCCCATGACAGGCGTTAGAAGAAACTTGAGTTTAAGTAGAGACAACTATGATGTTGGTCACAGCAATGAAGGTGTTAGAAGGTCGAAAACCGTTAATTCTCCTAACAGAACGCATAAGTCCAATTATACTACTGATTTCGACGGCCAAGATGATCACAATGAAGATGAGGAAGACGTTTATTTGGGTGTGCGCTACAATGAGCCCAATATGAAAAAGAAATCGACGGGCAGCAAATTACTGAGCAGAGTAAAAAGTCTAAAGGTCGGCAGGAAAAGTCAGTAAAGTGAGCTTAAAAGAGAGAAAAGAAGCTATGAGACACCAAAGCCAGGCAAATAAAAGGGAGAGATACGAATAAAAATAATTTAAGACCACGTTATATACACATTACGAATAGTTTGACTTTATATATTTACAGAGACTACCAACTTATATCAAAAGGAAAAAATTCCCATTACCAGTTTCATTCATAACGTGTTGAATGCTTGGATCTTAGTACGTTGAGGTAACCTTGACTCTACAATTTTCCATTCTATAGAGTCCCATACCCTTTCTAAATATTCTCGTTTCCCAAATACGCCATAATCAGTTAACCATGTTTTTGGTGACGCATCAATGGCTAAAAGCGGGATATATGAAACCTCTTTCCCAGAAAAACCTTTCTGTTGGGTTTCATAAATAAATTTTGTCTTGGCTTGCTTGGCAGTCATCTCAGAATCTTCAAGATTACCGGCTTCTTTGGCTCGTTGTTTTTCCATGTTGGTATATTGGTTATTGAGCTCATTCATTACCCCAGATGTAGAGAAGTTGAAGGGAGTTCCCGCATTGTACGTATTCAATATAAACAGCTTATCATATTCAATATCCCTGTTTGGCATGTCGTTGCGCATAGCACGTTTGTCGAGCTGCCGTCTTGCGACTAACCACGTAAACCCGTCGCCTGATATAGCAAGATTTGAATTTATTAATAATGTTCTGAACTCCATCAAAGACCCAAATGAAGAAATTAGAGCTGCTTGCAAACGTTCGTTGCCAGTGGTCAATGGCTCATTGCTTATTGTCCTATTGAAATCAGGGGTCTGAAGTAGCGCCTCTGGACCTAGCCTGGGGCATTCCTCTGGCGGAGTCCTGATACATCCCTGAAGGGAAGACATGCTAAATTTCAAGTTGTACAATGATGACGCATAGTTCACGATATGTTTCTTTGAAGCAGATTTCGAATTTTCATGGATGAGAGTTTCTAAGGGTTTTTGTTGCGCTTCATTTGTACAATCGTTCAATTTTGCATCGAGATATTTCACTCGGTCGAACCATGCTTTCTGTAATCCTTCAATAGAAAACAGCCCTTTCAGAGGAGCACCTTCTTTCAGGTGCTCGAGTGCATACCTAGTAGAGTACTTTCTAATAGCGCGAGCACCAGTAAAGCGAAGCATGGTGCTGGAAACCTTAAAATTCAAAAGTATTTAGATTCCCCCAGCTGTTAAATGGCAAATCACTGATTGTTTCCAGATCCTAGCTAAAACTGCGGTTCCTCCCACCGTTTCTGCCATACTTTTCATCACTTATGCATTATGATATTGCTCTTGAGAGAATCTGAGCAAAATCCTGCATAATATAAATCTCACTTTCCACGGAACTTCAGGTCCGGTTTAGTACCGCTTTTTTTCGTTGTTTTTTTGTTGTTGAGGAGGCAAACTTGCGATGAGTGGGAGAAAACAAAAGCGAAATGACAGCTGGTTGATTGAAACATTCGGGGATATCTTGCAAGATTACTCCTTGAGATTCACGAATAGCACGGCTTTTCGTTTGTTATATATAGATAGAGCCTGTTGATAGAATTCTTTTGTATTCGTTTGATAATTTGAAATCTGTAGAAGATCAAAAGATTCAGTCATTTATTGCATCGAATCAAGAAAAAAGAAACGAATAAGCTTTTGTATAATATAATATAATGTTGAAGTGGATAAAAGGTGGGATCTCAGCAGTCACTGGTATGGCTGAGCCTGAATATGGGAAAGATTACATTCATAGTGTTGCTGATAGGGTAAAAAATAAGCAGCCTTACAGAGAAACCAGTCGTGAAGATTTTTTTTGGCAAGCTCCTGACCATACAAACGTTGAATCGGTTATCTTTTATTTCAGTGACTTGAAAACAGGTATCTTTGGATTTGCCCAGGTTATTCATTCGAACATCATTGGGTTGCACACTGCATCCCAATTTACTTTCAGAATTTTTGACTCGAAGAATCCAGAGGATTTGAATATCTGGACTTCCACCAAGTTGGAAAATTTTTACATCGAAGGTCCAAACTTCTATGCCGACAATCTTTCTGTAGAATTAAGTGAAGACGGTGAAAGCTATCACATTCAATCCAGTGTTTGTGATTTATCTGTCGTTGACTTGCATATAAGAAGGTTAACCCCTGGAGCCAAGATAGGCGATGATCCTGCGACTTATTATGGTAACAATATCAATGAACCATGGGGTAGCATGAGACACGTTTTCTGGCCAAGGAATGCTTGTCACGGTACTATCAAAGTTAAGAAAGAAGTTATTCCAGAATCTGATGAAGAAGAATCCTCAGCTGATGAGGATGATAATGAAGACGAAGATGAAGAGTCTGGTGATTCTGAGGAGGAATCTGGTAGTGAAGAAGAAAGCGACAGTGAAGAAGTCGAAATCACCTATGAAGATCGTACGATTACTTTTAAAGAGGAAGACCCTGCGATTTCGACATTTATAATGGCCTTCCAAGGCATGAAGCCTCATCACGCAGCTAAGGCATGGAACTTCATGTTTTTCCATTCCGAAAAGTATTCCGCGGTGTTGATGGAGTTCACTACACCAAAATCATATGCCAACACTAAAATTTCTGCTGGTATTATTACCGATGATAAAGAAGTTTTAGCGATGACAACTAACAATCTTGTTGAGCACTTAAACTCAGAAATTGATTCTGTTGGTTGGAAAGTTCCAAAAGATATTAAGATCACCTTCAAAGGTATCAATACCAAAGTCAAGGATGAACAATTGGAATCCGAGAATGGGACTGAACAAGCTTTACAAGGAGAGGATGAAAAGGAAGATGAAAAGGAAGATGAAGAGGAAGAAGAATACAAGAACGTCGCAGAAGAAAATAAGATCTGTGCTGTTGTGGAGGGTCCGTTGAACAACCTAGTTGAAAGAATTGATGTGATGGGCGAAATTCCAAGTTTTGTTAAAAACATCGTCTCTGGTGTTGCTGGTACTAAGCCATTTATATACCAATATGCTGATCCAAAAAGCTCAACTTTACAAATAAATGGCGGGGAGAAAATTCACGGTGTAGCTTGGACCGAAGTAACATTCATTTCTGAATCAGATGTGATTAGTGAGGAGTCTTACAATGAAGCATGAGCAAAAGTGGGAAGGTCTCGTATGCTTTTTCCTATCTGTGATTTAATACTACACAAATCTAATATTGCAAATTTTAATAATTATAGCAAGTTATCGTTATACCCCTTTTTAATTGTTGCGTCACATAATCGATACTATTGTTCAAAATAAGAGTGATGCGAGAAATAGCCACAGTAAACAATGTTGCCATAATAAATAGTTGTCGTTTTTATTCATCTCATTTTTCTTATGTATCCATACATATATATATATAATGTAATATAGCCTGAGCAAATGAATAAAGTTTTCGTGGATATCTGCGAAATATACCCTTGCAAGCAAAACAAAAGAACTCTCAGAAAAGGTTATAATACAGGTGCTGGTAGGAGTAAGTACGTTCCTGGGGCTTGGTATTTATCGGGATGAAGTGATCATATGTATTGTTCCAGGTTTAATGAAACACCAAATGTATTTAATCAAAAAGAAAACCTTCCAGACTATTTTAAATGGCTCAAATACAAAATACCGCAACTATGCACTTCGTTTTAGGGATCCATCTAATCTGCAAAGTCGGAAAATGGAAACGATCCTATTGACGCGATCCTTATGGGGTAAATTAAAAAAACCTTCACGTTAGGATACTACAGCTGAAGTAAGCGTCTCACGTAGCGCGCAGTCTATTTTTGGAAGTTAGGGGCTAATGATTTTCTACGGCTGCCGAGCATGGATGATGCCTTTATTTAGAAGCATGTAAAAAAAGCGTCTCAAAACACGGAGAAATGCACTAACAATGGGTATACTAGACTTGTTAAATTCAAATTTCGGCGAAAAGAGACTTGTATTTCATTAGTTACTTTTCGTTCAGTTAAGCATGATCGTCTAGGCGTTCCATTAACTAGTATCTTGGTTCTTTATGTAGTTTGAAGTTATCTCTGTAATTAGGCTCCTCATTTGCCAAAGTTAAGTATTGGATGTGTGTGCAGTATGCTTTCATGCCTCTATAGCAAAAATCAATGGCTCTCAAGAAATTTGTCGTAACCCACTTTAGCATATTTATTTACATTTTGTCGGAATATTATTTCTTCTCTACAGAAAAATGAAAGCAACAGAATTGAATTTCGACAAGTCACAAACAAACTTTGTAGACTTTTTATTACAAAAATTTATTAAGTGACATTCACTACTTGTATTATTGTGAGAGAAGTACATAGCACCGGGAATCTTAGACAGGGTTACTACTAACTACAACCCTCATACTGCCTTACGTAGCCAAACAAGAGCAGTTCTCAGATTACAATGGGAGATCATTTGAAAATATCAAAGATTGATCAAGAATATTTTACTGGTGGCATCCGCCCGCCCTTTAATTTCGGAATTTAGTGCTGCTTACAACTCTTCATTTTCCTCATGCGGGACGCCAGCTTTGGTGCGGGATGAAGGCAATATCCAAACCAGCATCAGGAAAAGCCTGAAGAAATGTGGTGCCTAATGCTCTTATCTAATCTGTATCCACACCTTACAGCGAAGTGTTCAATTAACTGTGCGGCTAATTCTGACACTTCATCAAAAATTACACCGGTATATCAAATGGCGGTGTAGTTTGAAAAGTACACTGTATGTCCATTAATAAAATTACGCCGAAGAACACTGACTAGCTATAAATTCTCTTCCGGCGTCCAATTTCAACCTAAGGCAAGTATTGTTAATCAATAATGCGTGTTGGTAAATATGAAGCCCGATGTTGATTAAGAAGAATTATTCGTATAAGAATTAAGCAAGCAAAATTAAGGAAAATTTTTTCTTTCCTATTCGTCATCGCAGACAGCCTTCATCTTCTCGAGATAACACCTGGAGGAGGAGCAATGAAATGAAAGGAAAAAAAAATACTTTCTTTTTCTTGAAAAAAGAAAAAAATTGTAAGATGAGCTATTCGCGGAACATTCTAGCTCGTTTGCATCTTCTTGCATTTGGTAGGTTTTCAATAGTTCGGTAATATTAACGGATACCTACTATTATCCCCTAGTAGGCTCTTTTCACGGAGAAATTCGGGAGTGTTTTTTTTCCGTGCGCATTTTCTTAGCTATATTCTTCCAGCTTCGCCTGCTGCCCGGTCATCGTTCCTGTCACGTAGTTTTTCCGGATTCGTCCGGCTCATATAATACCGCAATAAACACGGAATATCTCGTTCCGCGGATTCGGTTAAACTCTCGGTCGCGGATTATCACAGAGAAAGCTTCGTGGAGAATTTTTCCAGATTTTCCGCTTTCCCCGATGTTGGTATTTCCGGAGGTCATTATACTGACCGCCATTATAATGACTGTACAACGACCTTCTGGAGAAAGAAACAACTCAATAACGATGTGGGACATTGGGGGCCCACTCAAAAAATCTGGGGACTATATCCCCAGAGAATTTCTCCAGAAGAGAAGAAAAGTCAAAGTTTTTTTTCGCTTGGGGGTTGCATATAAATACAGGCGCTGTTTTATCTTCAGCATGAATATTCCATAATTTTACTTAATAGCTTTTCATAAATAATAGAATCACAAACAAAATTTACATCTGAGTTAAACAATCATGAATTCAACTCCAGATTTAATATCTCCACAAAAGTCAAGTGAGAATTCGAATGCTGACCTGCCTTCGAATAGCTCTCAGGTAATGAACATGCCTGAAGAAAAAGGTGTTCAAGATGATTTCCAAGCTGAGGCCGACCAAGTACTTACCAACCCAAATACAGGTAAAGGTGCATATGTCACTGTGTCTATCTGTTGTGTTATGGTTGCCTTCGGTGGTTTCGTTTTCGGTTGGGATACTGGTACCATTTCTGGTTTCGTCGCCCAAACTGATTTCTTGAGAAGATTCGGTATGAAGCATAAAGATGGTAGTTATTATTTGTCTAAGGTTAGAACTGGTTTAATTGTCTCCATTTTCAACATTGGTTGTGCCATTGGTGGTATTATTTTGGCTAAATTGGGTGATATGTACGGTCGTAAGGTGGGTTTGATTGTCGTTGTTGTCATCTACATCATCGGTATTATTATTCAAATTGCATCTATCAACAAATGGTACCAATATTTCATCGGTAGAATTATTTCCGGTTTGGGTGTTGGTGGTATTGCCGTTTTATCTCCTATGTTGATTTCTGAAGTATCCCCAAAGCATTTAAGGGGTACTTTAGTCTCTTGCTACCAATTGATGATTACTGCCGGTATTTTCTTGGGTTACTGTACCAACTTCGGTACTAAGAACTACTCCAACTCTGTGCAATGGAGAGTTCCATTAGGTTTGTGTTTTGCCTGGGCTTTGTTTATGATCGGTGGTATGACTTTCGTTCCAGAATCCCCACGTTATTTGGTTGAAGCTGGTCAAATTGACGAAGCAAGAGCATCTCTTTCCAAAGTTAACAAGGTTGCCCCAGACCATCCATTCATTCAACAAGAGTTGGAAGTTATTGAAGCTAGTGTTGAAGAAGCTAGAGCTGCTGGTTCAGCATCATGGGGTGAGTTGTTCACTGGTAAGCCGGCCATGTTTAAGCGTACTATGATGGGTATCATGATCCAATCTCTACAACAATTGACTGGTGATAACTATTTCTTCTACTATGGTACTACCGTTTTTAACGCTGTTGGTATGAGTGATTCTTTCGAAACTTCTATTGTTTTCGGTGTCGTCAACTTCTTCTCTACTTGTTGTTCTTTGTACACTGTCGATCGTTTTGGACGTCGTAACTGTTTGTTATATGGTGCCATTGGTATGGTCTGCTGTTATGTAGTTTACGCTTCTGTTGGTGTCACCAGACTATGGCCAAATGGTGAAGGTAATGGTTCATCCAAGGGTGCTGGTAACTGTATGATTGTCTTTGCCTGTTTCTATATTTTCTGTTTTGCTACCACTTGGGCTCCAATTGCTTATGTTGTTGTTTCTGAAACTTTCCCATTGAGAGTCAAGTCTAAGGCTATGTCTATTGCTACAGCTGCTAATTGGTTGTGGGGTTTCTTGATTGGTTTCTTCACTCCATTTATTACTGGTGCTATTAACTTCTACTACGGTTACGTTTTCATGGGCTGTATGGTTTTCGCCTACTTCTACGTTTTCTTCTTTGTGCCAGAAACTAAGGGTTTGACTTTGGAAGAAGTCAATGATATGTACGCTGAAGGTGTTCTACCATGGAAGTCTGCTTCATGGGTTCCAACATCTCAAAGAGGTGCTAACTACGATGCTGATGCATTGATGCATGATGACCAGCCATTCTACAAGAAAATGTTCGGCAAGAAATAATTTCACGCTAAACCGTAGTGCTGAATAATAGTGTATTTTAAGATTCGATGTGCTAGTCAATAATGATAAATAATACACAAGATTTATGACTTTATATATATAATTCTCTGATACAGTTAATAAAAGACATTGGTACATGATATCAAACAGAATTTTAACATTTCTTGATCCAGTTTGTAAACAAAACAAACAATTTTTCTACCATTTAACTTCATACCATCGGCGAGAGCCGAACAGGAAAAAAAAGAAGTCTCCGGTTATCGTAAGCAGTATCAAATAATAAGAATGTATGTGTGTGCAATTTGTTATACCCACGAAGAAGTGCGCAGTAGAGTTAGAAAACCAACTGAGTAATCTTTACTCCCGACAATCGTCCAATAATCCTCTTGTTGCTAGGAACGTGATGATGGATTTCGTTTGAAATCCGGACGGAAAACTCAAAAGAAGTCCAACCACCAACCATTTTCGAGCCTCAAGAATCTCTAAGCAGGTTTCTTTACTAAGGGGATGGCCTTTCTGTCCTGGACATTTTTTCCTTCCTTTTTTCATTTCCTTGAAAGGAACAGATTTTTTTTGACTTTTGCCACACAGCTGCACTATCTCAACCCCTTTTACATTTTAAGTTTTCGGGTTGAATGGCATCAAATTTGGGAAAATTTAGCTTACTCAGACACCAACACATTTTTTCATGAGTATTGTTGGAAAATCTTTCCATGCTTATCAGCCGGAATACGGAACAACGGCTGCTGTGATGCCGCAAAGGGGCAAGGAAAAAATAAGCAACACACACCGAAACAGGAGGAAGAAATTCCGAACACAAGCCTAAGAAGACACCGCAGTTGTTGCAACATGTTCACATGTTCATCCCCCTGCTACTACTTGGAAATTAATGTAGGGGTAATTGGAGTGCGCCGGCCCGTGCTTTCAGAGGAACAAAGGAAGAATTGTTAAAAAAAGGCAGTGACAACGAGCACGGGTGCACCATATGGTGTGATAAGCAACCTAGGACAAAAAGAAGTGCGCAGTTCCTGTGTGCGGCGCCAAGACAAATGTTTCATATGCTTCTCCAAGGGGCTACGCTACCTAGCCTCACCACCCGATCTCTTTTTTTCCTGAACGCAGAGGGGACCGTACGAAAAAAAATGTTTTTTAGGCAACGGAGATTCGTTTTATCCACGTTTACCCCACAAAAAGTGCAGGTACATTGTGGGGCCCCGGCATCGAAAACCAGTTTTTTTCCTTTAAACGCTGGAAAAAAAGGAGAAATTATTGGAACTTTGCAGAGAATAGTCCGTAGGCAAATTGAAAATGTTCCTTAAAAAATTTCGTTTCTTACTCATTGAGATTATTCAGATGCCCTCCGTGCCTTCATTGAAAAAAATCCAAGAGATGTCTCGGATCTGTATGCAGATTTTGGCTTGCAGACAATGGAGAGCAAATGGGTATACAATATAGAAAGCACAGAAACATATAAAAAGAGCTCGAGAAAAGACATATGGTTTGTAACTATCTTCTTCTTTTTTCCAATTTTTCTGTTTTAATAATAAAAAAACAAGAACAAACAAGCTCAACTTGTCTTTTCTAAGAACAAAGAATAAACACAAAAA
>ERZ794946.595-NODE-595-length-13849-cov-4.048789_pt1 | contig 13849 bp, 11 predicted proteins | sample MGYA00433072_ERZ794946 | MGnify/ENA primary metagenome ERZ794946 (study PRJEB30137, sample SAMN04331413) | food metagenome | isolation source: Y3 must sample point D1 replicate A | place: Australia: South Australia | collected 2014 ...
GTGAGCACTTCGGAGCGGTCGTCACCTGCTTGCTGGAAGTGTGCGGGTATAGACACCAAGACGACGCCCTGGATGACCACAGAGCCACTCTGGACCGACTTTCTTGATTCGGCGAGTGAGGGCTCGAGTAGCCAGGTTGCGGAGTGAACCGCACCAGCAGAGTTGCCCATGATCCATAGCTTGTGGTTGCCCGTGCTGAAGCGGTTCTTAATCCATTCTGGACTGGACATTGTCAGCTGTTCTGTTTTGCCGCTGGAGCTAGCTCTGTACTCACCGAGAAATAATGTCCGATGTTTGCATAGACCAATCCTTCGGCTGTGGGCGGACTAGGCATACGCTTATCACCTCTAGACAGGCCACCTCCATAGACAAAGACCAGTATAGGCGTGTCATCCGAAACCTGCTTCGGTGTGTAGAAGTCAAGCTTCTGACGCGGGTCAGATCCATATTTGAACTCTTCTCGCGGTGTCGACTCGATATTGCTTCTGTTCTTTTCGTGGAGAACAGAATATGCCTTCATCGTCGGCATCAATGCCGGGAAGATGGAGCGTCCGAATGCTGGTAGTTGATCCATGATGTGTGGTGTTCAAAGTCACGTTCGGCCTGTTGGAGCGATGTAATGGAATCAAAGGTGCAAAGCAGGAGAGACGCAAGGTTTCAAGCTACAATGTCCCGAGTGATGATGCCGCTGCTCTTTGCTAAGCGAGCGGAGCACTACTTATCCAGGGCCCGGACAGTGTGACAGATGATACTGAGCCCTAATGGACTTCGGCACATGGAAACATACAGCGAGATTCGTGTCAGACAAATCGCAAGCCAAAAACGGCTGGATGTTTTCGACACGTAAGAGGGGCAGGTGCAAACACAAGGAGGGGTCTAGGGCTAAGTTAGGGCACTGCCCCACAACCGGACGACGACGGCCGAGATAAAGCATGATCAGCATGCTTAAACACGACCTTTGTAAAGTGGAAACACCAACCAGACTTCAGGAACAGCTCTTTCCTCGTGCCAATAACTGCAAAGCGACGCACATCAAACTGCAACTGAGCAGAAGTAGCGACTCTTGACTTCCTGCAACACAACAATTTAATATCAAGCGGCTTCCTTCTCCACAATCCCCACAATCGAGACGTGAACGGTCCAAGCAGTTCGCGTCGAACTCAAAACCATGCCCTCGGAAACGATGGCAACCCTGGGGCCCCACAGCAAATGGTTCGAGAAGGGCAGGTAAATCTGGTGGCTTGTCTGGATGTACGGGAGAAGTAATCCCGAATGGTGAGCAGGAGTAGGGCAAGAGTGTCATATGCAGTCGGCAGTATCATCAAGAAGAGCCACCATCACATAAAGTCTGAAGCCTGCCCTGAGCTGCCCAGATCCCTTCATCATCTTTCCTCTGCTCTCTATATCTCTCTCTCCTCTTTTCTGTCATCTTTTACCCACGACTTGACAACCCACCCTCAACGACAGCCTCATAGCTCTGATTCTCACGCAGCAACACCGCAACCATGCCCGTCCCCATCCTTAGCGAACCTCCCGGCAAGCCCGACTCCAGCTATGTCATCCCCGTCTTCGGCGGTGAACTCTGGACTATCCCCACCTCCAACAGCGTAATGCGCATGCTCGTCACCGAAAAAGAATCAAAAGGCGACTTCGCCGTCGTCTCCACCGGCGGCCAACAAGACAACCCAATCGGCTTCCACTACCACCGCGAAGCCCACGATGTCTTCCTCTGCTTGAAGGGCAGCATGAACGTCTGGGCAAACGACGCAGCTCGCACTTTGCTCCCTGGCGATTTCGCTTCCGTGCCTCCGAATGTGGTGCATCAGTATCAGATCCTGGGTTCGCATACCGAGTTTGCTGGTCTCATTGTTCCTGGAGGTTGGGAGGAGTTCTTCAGATTTATTGGAGAGCCTTTTGCTACTTCGCCTATGGGTCCGCTGTTCCCTACCCGCGATCACAGGAACCCTATGGAGGTTTTAGTGCCCAAACTCATGGCTGCAACTGAGAAATTCGACATGGTCCCTAAGCGCGACCACAAGGGTGCCGAGCCCAGCTTATGCACAAAGGAAGACGACAAACTCTCCGGAGAAGCCACAACACCCTACTTCCTCAAAGCCGATGCTGGACCCAGATATGCCGCCGGCGGTCTGCTAGTAAAACCTCTGTGCCAAAAGGCAGACTCGAATGGCAAATTCAGCATTGCAAGAATCGAGGGCTCAGAGACAATCAAGGCTCAATACCTTGCTTACAACACCCTCAACTTCAAGACATCGCACCACTGCTTCTTGGTCGACATGGGATCGTTCCGCTTGACTGTGAACAACCAGACTTCCACAATCAGTGCTGGCGAGACCATCTTCGTTCCTGCCGGTCAGGAATTCACTTTGGAGGTCGCAAGCAGATACTCTGCGCTCTATGTCTTCACCAACGGAGGTGGTCTTGTCGAGTTCTTAGTGGGCATGGGCAAGGAGTACCAGAGCCAGATCATTGCCGAAGAATTCCCCACCGATGCTGCAGAGGTGGATGGCCTGGCCGAGAAGGTCGGTGTAAAGATTGGAGAGACTCTTTGAAGAATAAATATTCGGTTACGATCAAATAGCAAATAAATGATACCACATAGAAGCATCAATCACATTCAGTTACGACTGCATCATGAAAAGACATGGAGAGAATCAATACAAGTGACTCAAAGAAAACTTCATAAATTCCGGGCATCATCAAAATATGTAATTGCTATGAATTTTGTGAGGAAACGCTGAAATGACAAGAAGAGGGGATATCAAATCTATCGGCCACCAACACGGATAACGCCAGCAGCCATGAGCTTCTGGACCTTTGTGCGGACGTCGGGGTTCTTCATGTGCTCTTGGAGAGCAGCTGGGTCACCCTTGGCCTGTTGCAGAATCGACTGCATGATGGGGTCTTGCAAGATAGAAAGGATCTCAGGGTCACGCTGGATGCGCTCCATGGTCTCCTCTTCGGTCTCGCCCTCACGAGCGCTGTACTGTGCCTGAACAGCCTTCTGCATCTGCTGCTCGATTTCGCGGGTGTTCTTGCCGTCCTTGTCGTGTGCCATGGCCTCGTTGCAGACATCGATGACCTTGTTGTACTCGCGCATGGCGAAGAGGGCCTGGGCCTTGCGGAGGTAGGCGCGAATGAAGCCCTCGTCCTTTTGGATGGCCATGTTGCAGTCGTCGACGGCGGCGGGGAAGGTGAGCAGCTTGATCAAGCAAGCGGCGCGGTTTGAGTAACCGCGGGGATCCTCGGGTGCGCGCTTGGTCATCTCGGTGTAAGCCTCGACGGCAGCGGGCCAGTCGGCCTCCTTGAACTTCTGGTTGCCGAGCTCGCGAGCTTCCTCGGCCTTTGCAGGGTCCAGGTATGCGTCCTTCTCGGCCTTGATCTTGGCCTTCTCAGCGGCGCGCAGCTTGGTGAGGACGTCAGGGGTACGGTGCTCGGTGAGCGATCTCTGGTAGTTGTCGATGGCGTTGGGGAGATCGTCCAGCTTCTCGTACGAGGTACCGATGCGACCGAAAGCCTTTGCAATGAGCTTGAAGTCGGCAAAGACCTCACGACCGTGCTCAACAGCCTTCTTGCAGGCCTCGATGGCGCCCTCGTAGTCGCCCTTCTCGAACTTGGCAGCACCGAGGTTGGTGAGGTAGGTGATGTCCTTGTAGAGGTCCCAGGCCTTCGAGTAGTGCTCAATGGCAGCGTCAAACTGTCTCTTCTTGTAGTTCTCAGTACCAAGAGCCTTCTCCTTGTCTGCCTCCTCCTTTGCCTTCTTTTGTGCAGCTGCCTCCTCATCCTCGGGTTCCGGTTCCGGCTCGGGTGCCTTTGCGGGCTCAGGTTGGCTGGGCTTAGCGTCGGGCATAGGGACGTCCTCTTCGGCCTCTCCTCTCTGCTGACCACCCTGCTGTTGTTGTTGCGACGAAGGGTCGGCGAAAGACATGTCGATACCGAGCAGGACGCTCATGACCTGCAGGAAGCGAGGGTCTTGCATGGCCTCACCCATCATGTTGGGGTTGGACTTCATCTGGTTGAGCTTCTGCATGAAGGCGGAGTCTCCGAGCAATGCGGCAGTCTTGGGGTTGGCGGCGAGCTTCTGAATCATCTGAGGGTCATTGAACATGTTGCCCAGGCCGCCGGTCGAGTCGGCACCGTCAGCATCGGCCTCTGCCTGGATGGCGCGTCTAACTGCCTCGAGGCCGGACTTTGCTTGAGCGTTGTTGGGGTCGAGCTCTACGGCCTTTTCGAAGGCATCTGTGGCGTCAACTGCGACTTTGTCAGTCTTTTACTGTTGTGTGATGGCCAGAGTGAAGGTCACTCACCAAGGTTACCCATGCCGTGAAGAGCGGCACCCTTTCTGCCCCAGCCCTTGGCCCAGTCAGGCTTGATCTCGGTCGTCTTGGTGGCATCGTCGAGGGCCTTCTCCCAGTCTCTCAATGAAGCGTATGCGCCGGAACGGTTGGAGTACAGGACGTGGTTGCTGGGGTCGAGTTCGATGGCCTCGCCGAACTTCTGTCTGTTTGTCCGTCAGCAAAGCGCTTGTGCAATGCGGTGAGGATGCTTCGGTGAGGATGCTTCAACTTACGCAGCGCCCTGGAAGTCCTTTGCGGCAAACAGCTTGTTGCCTTCAGCCTTGAGTGCGTCGGCCATGATTATAGTAGTGTGATGAGTAAAAGCAAAGGGGTATCAAAGAAACGAAACAATCAATTGATGAGATGTGAAAATGCAAGTTGCTATGATGGCTTGGTACGAAAGCGTGTCGTCTGAATATAATATCTCAGCTTCCTTCCCTTCTAGACGCTTCGAAGGTCGAGCTCGTGTCTTGGCGGCAACCGAGGAGCCCCTCATCAATCATCAAACAATCCCACGCCTCTCGAACGGCAACTGCACCCGACCTCTGACCACCAGTACTCAAGTACCAAATATATCTTCTGGAGATGTACGGCCAACCATGGTGTCGTGATGGCATCCGAGTCGAGGACTTGGCTCTCCAATACGCCCCCAAAAGTGGCGTCGATGCTTGGGCTCGCGAAAAGCAACAACCAGTCCTCCTCTCCGTCTCCCTTTCCTTCCATCGAGGCTTTGATTCTGCCGCAAGTCAAGATGCACTTGACGAAAGCACCATGCACTATGGCATCTTGTCAAAGAATCTTCGCTCCATGAAGCCAGTTCAGGACTGGGAGACTTTAGATCACCTTGCCGATCGCATACACCAAACCATACTCGAAACTCCTCCTGGTGCTTCGTTGATCCAATCATGTCAAATTGAGATCAAGTTGCCCAAGGCCAGTTTGTTGGGTGACTATGTCAACTACGTTTACTTTGTCGAGGGTGAAGACCATGTTGGCAGAGTCCTCCATCTCTCTCGCGTCTTCATCCCTACTCTGATCGGTGTCAACGACAATGAGAGAACGGCCAAACAAAAGCTCTTCGTCAGCGTATGGATAGACAGAATACAGGGCGACGACTCGCAATCATATCCTGAGCTTGAAAGAATCATCACTCAGGTAAGAGATGCCTCAAGCACCCATTGACTTTCTGGTTACCCATCGTGCTGACATGTCGTTTAGGCAATTGAACCGACAGAATTCGAAACTCTGGAGTCACTGGCCATCTATGTTCTCAAGGTCCTGAAGATGAACTACACCCCTCTACAATCACAAGAGACCAGTGTCCGCTTGAGATTGGAGAAGCCTCAGGCAGTTCCCCACGCATCTGCTCCCATCATCGAGATTGTCAGAACATCGGATGAGCTGGCAGCCATGGTCAGATGAAAGTGAGAAGCTTAGTTACCAACCATGATGCATGGTAGCAATGGTTGGATCGGAAAAGGCTGGTGCATAGGCATGGTTATCATGGAGTCTGGAAAAATGTATATCGTTCTTTGATTCGAAGTCACTCGCCTCGAGGAGAGCCCTCAAGAGGAATATCATATAACGCCTCGTATGATTACTTAGGAATGTCTCCCCATTGCCCAACAAGCACTGGAGACTCTTTATTCGTTTCCTCCAAAGGTATACAAAGGTGCACTGGTAGCACTGTTCACACTCTTCACCCTGACGACTGCACATTCAAACATCGCTCCTTGTTCCCGTCCATCTGTCTGTGACGACTCTTGCCCGCGCCTGTCCTTGTCAATTCTCACGGCACCCACTGTAGCCGCTTTCAAGTCAGATAGACTTTTCACACCTCTCAGTGAGCGAGCACGACTCAAGAGAGACTTCCTCCGACCAATTCTCGCCGACGTGGCCTGCTCCTCAGCTGTGTCGTTGCCGCAGTCCCTCCCTTGCACCTCTTCCATAGCGAGTACAGGAGTCGAGAACCTACGACGACGCATTGCCGTCGGCACACTCGTGTTCGCAGCTTTGGTGAGGAATCTGGAAGCTGCACGATGTAGGCGTCCATGAGTTTGTTCTTGGCTTTTGGGTCGCTCCTTGAGTTTTATGCGTCCAGGTACCTCGTGCCAGAATTCATGTTGAGACACATCGACGCGGACCCTGATATTAGTGGTGTTGGATGCAGCTGTCGTGACAGGATCCTGATCCTCGTCCAGACGGGTGTTTGGCTTCGAGAAAAGCAACAGCGGCACGGATTGATTGCGTTTCCTGCAAAAGAAAGAAGGAAAAGATAAGTATTGGACGAAAAGAAAGGGTAGAAAGCCATTGGCAATATCGATTTTGTGAAGGTGGAAAGTGCAAAAGTTTCGCGTCTCTTGCGACTTCCATAATAGTGAAGAAGATGATAAGTAGCAGACTCCACTTGTAGAGAGGGTCTTCGAAAGGAAATAGAAAAGAAAACAAAACACAATCCCAAATCCTGCCAGCGATTTTTCCTACTCATCAAAACATAAAGTGGTCCTATGTAACACACAGAAAGAAAAGGGAAAAGGGCGGATGAAGAAGTGAAGAGACTGAAGGAAAGAAAGAGCAAAGGAGATGTTTTCATGGTCACCTTCTTCCCAGACTTCCGTCTCTACTCGACACCGCACTCCGAGATCCCGTACTCTGTCTCTTGACTAATCGACTGTCGCGATCGTTGGGACTGTGCTTTTCACTCGGCAATGCCGACAACACATCACCAGCGGAGTCCTTAACACCTAGTCCTAAGTGCCGCCCAGTCTTCTGGTCGATCTTGAACTCGATGTATTGTTGTGCAGCTCGCGACAGAGGTATCGGTGCGGGTTGTGTTGGGATCTCGGCTCCATTTTGAAGCAAAAGTTCGGCGATAGGGAAGGGCTTCCTTGAAGGAGTAGGGGTTGTGGGGCGTGTTGGCAGCCCTGTTGGGCTGAAACTTGGTGAAGATAGAGTCGACGAGCCACCGCGTTGTTGCGCAAACGAGCTAGAGGGTGATGCGGGGTCTGCGGCTGCGAGGGCAAGGAATACAGCGTGTGTGCCGCGAGAGCGGTCTGCAGCATTCGGGTTCGCACGCAGTGCCAGAGCATACAGCACTTGTTGGATGTTGTTTTGTTTAATGCTGACAAGCAAAGTGTCGTCTGGGCTCTTGAAATGCGCCATGGCATCGGTTGAGCCTTGCACATACAATCGATCGCTGTACTTGCCTGTGATGAAATGCAGACGTTGCTCCCTGGTCACATTGGGTCCTGGCTTTAGGAAAGCATCGAGCTTGGCCTCCCAAACCATGTTGCTAACACGGTTTCCAACCAACAAGAGCAGCTCAATGATGTCTGGTGTAAAAGCTGAAGTGTCGAGAGTCAAAGAGCGCACTTTGGAGATGTGAGTTCCCAACGATCGATGGATGCCACTACACTCAATACACAATATGATGCCGAGATTGATGGACACCCATTCGACCTTCTGGTCAGAGTTGCAATCGGCGCAGTACTTGTTGCCGGCATCCGCTTCACGAATTTGATTTAGGAGTGCTGACGGTGTCTCGTTGTCAGGCTTCAGATAGGTAGGCTTATCGCCTGTTGTCGCATGGCGCGAAACAACCTTATTCGACGAACTGATATATGATGAGGTGGCGTTGGTCGATGCTCTTTGAGACGAGAACGGGGTTTTACCAGTCAATACTGCAGCAATGGTGTTCCGGGTAGAGCCAATCTTTTCGGCACTTGGGGCGCTGGTTGACGGTCTGGCCTCGAAAGCGCTTTGAAGAGCGTTATTGATCGAAGCGATCCATGCCTTCATGTCTTCTTCTGAAGGGGCTTGGTAGACACGAGTGTATTGCGGTGTGATGACCTCAAAGCAGAATCGTCTGTCGGCATTTCGTGCTTCTCTCACAGATGCGACTCGCAAGTCAATTGGGTCCATGTGAAGATCCAGCCTATCTTTCCAGTTTGCGTATTCCGATAGCTTTCCCTGGTCAAGCACAATCCAGAATCTGTTTTGTTAGTACATGTTTGTAGTTTCATCGGAGAAAAAATGAAAAGACTTACTTGTGCCATCCGGCCTTGTTCATGATCGGATCAACATGACTACCAGGTCGACTGAGAGACCATAAGAGACCTTCTTTCTTGATTTGGCCGGCGCCTGCAGTGGTGGCGGCAGAAAGGTCCTTTTCTTCAAGGTCACGAATACCTTTGAACTTGTTACTGGTATTCCGCACCGGTAGTGGGCCATTAGAGCTCGAGCCGATCGAAGAAGTGATGCTAGACGGGAAGCCATTAGATGCAGACGGGGAGGTCGACATGATGGAGTTGCGAGGCGCTGAGATGATGCTGCTCGAGCGATCAATTTGAGTTGTGATCGAGCCATTGAACACTGATGGCGGATTCTCCAGTTCAGGCGATTTTGCGTTGTTCGTCTCCAACGCTCGTCTCTTTTCTTCGCGCTCTGTGCGTTGCATTTGGAACTCCAGGTCGGCATGCGAAACTTCACGAGTCAAGGCTTCCAGCTGTGGCAACATTTCTTCAACCTTCTTTGCTGTCGTGAGATAGCCTCTTGCCTGTGCAGATGCGTATTTTGTGAGCTGAGAGAGCACTTCTTGCTCCTTTCTGCCGCCATTCAAGTCGTGCATAAAAGAAGAGTAGTCGAACCGCTTGAGCTCGAAGGTGCGTCTCTTGGCTTGATATTTAGCGTCGCTCTCAACGCGCTTCTTTTCCTTCAGTGACTCTGAGCGCTGGCCAAGGTATTTGCTGACATAGGCATAGTAGTCTTTACTTTCCTCGTCAAAGTCGCGCCTCTTGGACTCGGCTTGCTTGATATCGAGACTGTAGAGCTTGTTGATGGGTTCAATGATGAGTTTTTGCAAGTTTGCGTTGTTTTGGCGTTCGTAAAGCAGAATCTCTCTAGCGATTGAGTCGAAATAATGCTCAAGGGCTGGACGAACGGCATTTGCGTTAGAATTGGAAGCCTCCCTAAGGGCATCCATGAAAGCAGAGTGGGCGTCGTTGCATGCAGTTTGGGCAGCTTGGGCGGCTTCGGCAGCTCGCAAGACTCTCTTCATACGAGATCTCATTGTACCGGTCTTTTGTTCCAAGGCTCGCATAGTCGCTCTGAAAACGGGGCCGTCCTCGCTGGTACTGCCATCTTCGCCTGGGCGACCGACACAGCTGATGTCGACCTTTGGTGTGGTGGGGACTCCTCCGTTGGTCATTGTAGGGATGAGTCCAAGACCGCATTCCGGAATTGCTTCGATCATAGGCGAGGAAGGCTCACGGAAATCGCGGAAATCTCGGAAGTCTTTGGGGTCGTAGCCATCTGAATCACTGATGGCACTAACTCTGGATTCGATGGATTGTGCGGACGGTACCCGAAGACGAGGAGGGGAGAGGGTGGGCGAATTCAACCAGCGCTGCGTATCTGGAGTGTCGCATTAGTCTGAATAGTGCTTGAAGCAGAGGAAGCAGAGGACATACTCGTGACCCAGAAAGAGAAGCTGGCTAGCGTTTCAAGACGATGGGCGCGTGAGTTGTACTCGAGAAACTGTCGAGTCTTGTCAGCAATTGGTAATTCAGAGCAGTTTGACAGGTTTCATACACTGCAGGTATTGCGCCAGCCTCCACCGTGATCTTCAGATTGCTTTGGAGGCTTCCACTTCCATGACCATTGGAACTGTACGGAAGGCACACCGCCTGTGTTATAACTGCCCACGAGTTCAACGTTCGGGTTCTTGTGCAGGTTCGGATCGGCATGGAACTCTCGTGTAACAAGCTGGTCGATTTCTCTTGGATTTGAACCAAAGACGAAGGTCAAACCGCCCAAATTTGTGTCCGAGGATGGTATGCCGGTAGGAGCGACGAGGTGGTCGCCAATCGTGTTTGTGGGACCAGAATTTGATTGGCGGACAACACAAGTAAAGGTGAAAGTGAGCTCTTCATCGTTGGCCAAGCGTAGGAGGAAAGCGGGAGAGATTATAGAAGGGGGTTCGGGGTCCTTTGCTGCGTCAGCGTATGTTATAGTAGCTAGATAAGGATCAAGTACCTGAACATAGTCGACGGGAGTGTTGTCACCAGCCTCGCGTTTTGCTTGGTAGCGCGTAGCAGGAAAAGAGTTGGGACTGAGCGAGACAAGAGTACGGCCGCGCGAGTTTGTGATGTTTACGTTTGCGATCGAGACTGTTGGCGGCAAAGAGGATTAGCGAGAGTGATATGGCATGGGATATCGGGAGTATGCACATCTCGTCTGGTCCCTGAGATAGACGGGAGCGCCATCGTCTGGTCGGCTTCCCACGTTGCCCATTCCAGTCGTAGGCCTGGCGCGCCCCCTGCGCCGTTCAAGAAGATGTCGAGGATTGAAATATTGACGTCTGAGCTAGCGGTAGGGATCGAATGCGAAGAGCGAAAAATGGGATTGCGCTGGCGTGCTTGTTGTGGGAATACTGCTAAGATGATGGTTGCGAAAGAGAGACGGCGGTAGGATTGAGAGGTGGGCGACGACCGAGGATTGGAGCGATGCGGCGCGCAGGCAGGACTGGTCGGGTAGGAGCGACGAGTTGAAACAACAGTGCAGATGGCACTTCTGTATGATGCGAAAAGGATATGAGGACGGGAGATTGGTGCCTGTGTTTATTTCGTATGCGCCGTCTAAGTTACAGCTTACTCCACAGCAGCCCGCAAGAGTGGGAACGACTGCCTCATCGTCAACAAATCCGCGAACTCCTTTTTGCCCGTTGGAAACTCTATAAATATGCTTCTGATGCCATCTATTCATAACTCCATCCACCTGGCACCATCTATCTTTTAGCTCATCCAAGATCTTTCCTGACTGCTGCAGCCTGAATCCTTCGTTCGTGACCACATCGCTTCCAAAGTCGCAGTCACGCAAAGAAGCGATCAAGTCGAGCGATGACCATCCCTTCATCAGGGCAGTGCTCTCAATCCCGCCGTGCTTTGACCGCCAATCATCTGGTCAACTCCAGGATCTCTCTACTTTGTGCTCATCCCTCGAAAATCGGCCTGTCATTCACCCTCTCTTCCATGATGAAATCTCTCTGCCTCGACTGCATGCTGGCTGTGTTGCCAGACCTGCGTTTCAGATTGCTGAGCGGGACCCTTGCCGCGCTTCCGCTACCCGCGTCTGACATTATCCGTCTGCGCATCACGACTTGCTCTCGTGCCTCCATCCCTCTTCTTGGGTTTCTCTCATATTCTTGATCATCGCGCCGTCTCTCCACGAACTGTCGCTGGTATTTAACAACAGGGAACGAGTTTCTAGACTGGACTGTAGATCAACAATTCTCTTGACCACAAGCCGAGGTATCATTTCGGGTGAAGCATGGTGGGGAACGCCGTATCAACCAGCCGACGGCCGTAACACCACCTTCTCATCAACATTGATATTCCTACCTCCATTCACGTAATTTTCAACCAGCATTGATCATTGAACATCATGTATCCATTCTCCGACGCCACCACCGTCACCTCGACAGGCTCACACACGTACACCGCAAACTTCCCAAAGGACTACTGCATTGGCTCAGGTATGCGCTCAACCTCGCTGAACCAACTCTATACTTTCCAGTTTTCTTATATCATCATTTTATAGTTCCTCATGGCGGGTACATCACTTCCTGCTTCATGCGTGTGGCCCAGATGCACTTTGCCACAACGTTGAACAAAGTGAAGCAGCCTCACACCATGTCGATGCATCTGGAGTTCCTTAGACGTACCAGTATTGGACCTGCTCTCTTCAACGTTAGAGATGTAAAAATAGGCAGGGGCACCTCCGTCATCCATGTGACGCTTTTCCAAGAAGGAGGTGACCGTGAAGAAGTCGCCGCATACATTACCAACAGCAACCTTGTCACAGAGGAGGGCACATCATTTCCTACAGGCTGGAAACTGGAGCCGGCGCCTCCTTCCGCAAACGTTGCCGCGTTAAAGGCTGGCACCGACGATACCTGGAAAGAGCAAAAATCTATGCCCTTTGCCATCTTCCGTCGTGCTAGTCAACACGTCAACTTTTACTTCCCCAAGCAAGGTCAGCGCATGCGCAGTCTGGCAGATCAATGGATGTGCTTCAGCAACGGCGAGCGTTTCACAAACACCAGTTTGGGCTACGTTTCCGACATGTTCCCTCAGATCCTCGAGAGCTATCGCACAGGCAGTGATCCTTACGCCGTTGAGCCCCTGCGTGACGCTAAGGAGATCAACGAGCTGGCTGCACAGCAGAAGGGGTTCTCTTCTGCCTGGTATCCGACTCTGCTGTTGAACCTGGACGTCAAGAAAGTCCTACCTGAGGAAGGTGTCGAATTTTTGTTCCTGAGAGTCCGTGCCAAGCAGATCAAGAATGGCAGATATGACCTGGAAGTCATCATTATGGACGACACTGGCGATGTTGTGGCGCTAAGTCACCACGTCTGCATGGTCATGTCGGCGCAGAGAAACTTACAAGCCAGGTCTACATCAGCAGACAAGCCAAGCAAGCTGTAGTCGGCATCGACCAGTACTCAGTGTATAAATCAAACTATAACCTGTATCGGAACGTCTAAAGTCGTTTGGAAAGACTCATGCGAGAATTTACCTGATTCCATGGGAATCGTCCCCTACTTGTGCTTTCTGAAACCGAAAAGCCTCGATTATGTCAACAGCGTCTACGATGGTTGGTTTTCCTCGACATGAGAACATTTATAGTACCTAGAGTATCTTCAGCGTTCATAGTGTATTGAAGAGATGTCTAAATCGATATATATTGGCTTTGAAGGTAGTGCGTGAGAGAAAGGACGCAAGAGCAGGGTCAGATGATTGGCAAAAAACGGCAGAATCTCACCGCCCAAGGCCGCGGAAGAAAGCTCTCGTGTCGAGTACATGCTTCATCGGTCGACCAACTTCTTGGAAACGATGCACAGAGACTCGGTATGCGAAGACCTTGTCCAATGTCGGCTGCAGTTGAATTCGCCGATTGTGACATTTTCCATTACCGATAGACCAATTGCGCTGACTTACCATGCCAATTCTGTATAATCGCCGACGTCCTCCACGTCTCCCGCTACGGCTCCACGACGATCCCTCCCCGTCGGCAGTTCCGTGATTGCTGACGGGCCTTCCCCCTGTGTGCTTAACTTTGTCACATCGACTCCCAAGCCGCAGCGATGCAAATGGATCCACTACTCATCAAGATGCACGATGATATTGACCAACATCATGTCTTCCACAGAGAGCGATGCTTGGAGATCCTCTCTTTGGACCTAGCTCTACTTCCGAATATCATCGTGCATCTTTACAGTGGCGTAAGCGACAAAATATAGGACACGGGGAGGAGTGATGGACTGCTTCCGGCAATATGTAAGCTTGGCAGAGCTCATGCACACACGGCAAGACTTCCCCCTCGTGTGACCGGAATCGATAATTGTAGCAGGAGCGTTTGGTTCGAGGTGCAAGTTCCTCCAATCACACCTGACGTCTCCTAGTGGTTCCGTAGAGTCCGATTGGAGGAAGTTACTG
>ERZ794946.596-NODE-596-length-13835-cov-4.321480_pt1 | contig 13835 bp, 5 predicted proteins | sample MGYA00433072_ERZ794946 | MGnify/ENA primary metagenome ERZ794946 (study PRJEB30137, sample SAMN04331413) | food metagenome | isolation source: Y3 must sample point D1 replicate A | place: Australia: South Australia | collected 2014 ...
TCGCCCTCCTCTCTGGCCTCGTCGATCTGCGCTCTAAGTCCGCTCCTGCCAACCTTCATGGCCATCTCCAACTCTCTTTCAGCCTCTCCTAGTCTACCACGTCCAAATGCTAGTTCTCTCTCCCTCTTTCGCTTTTCTTCCTCGACCTTCTGCTCTCTCTTCCTCAATGCTTGTTCTCTCCTCCTCCTCTCATTGGCCCGCTTCTCTTGCTCTGCCCTTTCTTCCTCAGTTGCGGCTTCTTCCTCGTCGGGCGCAGGAGCCAGCGTCGAGATGTGAGCTTCGAGCAAATCGTCGCGAGCCTTAGGAGGTAAGGAGATGAAGCGAACATCGGTCAGAAGATCTTTCGGTAGACTTTCAAGTCTGGTGTCTTTGTTCAGGTGCTTCAGAGGCAAGGACTTCAGCAGAGAAATCAAGTCCGACTTCAATTGCGAAGAAGATAGCTTCAGACGAGTAATGTGCTCGCGATAAAGCTTCTCTCTATCCTTGTCACTGAGCTTTGCATCACGCATTGCGTCTTCTTTCTTGTATTTCCTGCGGAATTCTGGCCAGTAGAGTTTTGGTGTCGCTTTTTCGGAGAGAAGAGCCAGGTAGGGGATGCGCGGATCGAGTTTCTCTTGTTTGGCCTTTTGCTCGCGGAGCTGGGCAATCTTCGCACGAGTCCAATCGCCCCAGACCTCCTTTCTGCGTTTCGTTGTGGGTAAAGCGGTATACCTACTATCGTCTATAATGCGGCCGTCGGAGATGAGAGTTTCCCAGGGTATGTAGGGTGAAATGTGCTGGTCTTCGAGCATGTCGCAAAACAATGCTGCGCCATCTTCATCGGTCAAAGGAATACCTTCCATGCCTTCTTCGTACTCGTCTTCACCTCCACCACCGAATTCACCGCGATCGAGGCCGTATGAATCTTCCATTGCGGCGAGTTGGTAGGCAATGTCGTCTTCGTCGAACTCAAGTGGGCCATCTTCGGCTTCTGCTTCCTCTTCGCGTTGACGTGGTACACCGCCTTCCTCGTCCTCATCGTCTGTGACCTCGATTTCTTCGTACTCCGAGTCTGATCCAGCGGCATCTTCTTGTGGCTTTGTTGATTCCTGCTCTTTTGGGGGTTCCTCCAGCTTCTCGGATGGTTTCTCAAGATCTTTCCTGGCTACACTTTCTCCTACAGGAGCCTTGTTCGCGCCACTAGCCTCATCGGGGTTGTTAAGCTTCTCGTCCAGCTTCAAGCGGTCGAATTCAACGACGGCTTTCATAACGTCGTCGGGGAACTTCCAGAAACTCTCATTAGTCTCTGGGTTGTGAACAAAGCGTCGGCCAAGCTTGGTATAGACAACGAGCCATGGGTTGCAATTAGGAAGAACCTCTTTGCGCTTCGGTCGGTCTTGAGGTTGTGGACGGCGTCTTGGCTCGTGGGAAGGAGCAGCAGAGTTGAACGGAGGCTGGCCGTATGACGGATAGGCATTGTGTTGAGGATTCGTTGGGTATGGGTTGTATGCAGCAGGATTGGGAGCGAATTGAGAGTTTGAATTGTACTGAGCAGCGGGAGGATAGGCGGATGGGAAAGTAGCTGGCGGAGGAGAAAAGGCGGGTTGAGCCTGAGGAGGAGTCGGGACTGGTGGGGCAGCAGCAGGACGTGTGTATGTCGAGGCCTTTGTCGCTGTGTTGTAGTAGTATTTGTGACCTGCGACACGTCAGTAGATGTTTTGCGATGATCATGTTGTAGTAGGAGACAGTACCCGTCGGCGCTGTATGCTCGGTCCAGCCAGGCGGCAGCGGTGCAAGATCCTGTGCCGGTTTATATGTCGACTTTAGCCTCTTGCGATCGGGTGCATCCATGGTGCAGAATTGTGCGATTGTCGTTGGCTGAGATGGCAAGAAAGATCAAAAGATGGTATGCGATCGCCAAGCCGTCAGGACTGGAGCTCGGACAAATGACGCACCGAGGGCTTGACACTTTGAACTTGGAAGCTTGAGCTCGAAGGTAGGTACTTGAGCAATTCCAAACAGATAATACATCTTTCACGAATCACACCATGGACGAGTTCGCACAGACAGGAGCCCAGCAGGACGACTTGTTCGACGACATTCAGTATGATCAATCCATGCAGACTCGTGCTCCGGATGATTTGTTCAACGACGAGATCCAGCCCGTAAAGTCCGAAGATCAACACCACATACAACCAGACGAGAAAGAGGAAGAGCCGATCGACCACCAGAAGGAAGTACCTCCAGTAGCTTCATCAACTGAAGTAGTACTCGAGTCATCAACTCCTACAGATACAACGCCAGCTCCCACGAGCTCGGCACCAACTCGTGGACGGGCTGGTAGAGGAAGGGGTAGAGGCAGAGGAGGACGCAACAATCAAGACCGCACTACTCAAGAGCACAAAAACCGCACTACGCAAGAGCACAATAATCAAGATCGTATCACGCAGGACCGCAACAACCAGGACCGCAACAACCAGGATCGCAACAACCAGGATCGTCAAAATCAAAATCAAGATCGCAAGAACCAGGACCGCAGGAATCAGAATCGCAACAACCAGGACCGTCCCAGCACGGATCGTAGAACCAACGAACCTCGTCGCAACCAACCCAACCGCAATCAGAAGGAGGCTGTGTCCAAGGATACAGATGAACAGCAACAACCCCAACAGCCACCGACTCCTACAGCCGAACCTGCAAAGCCAGCCACCAATGCTGTACGTGGTGATCGTACCGCAACCGGAGGACTACGTAAGCCGAAGCTTAGCGAACAGGAGCTCGCCGAGAAAATGTCAAGGATATCGCTCAAGAACGAAAAGCTCGCTGCCGCACACGCCCGTGCTGAAGCAGATGCTGCCGACTTTGCTGAGCGTGAAGAAGTTGCTGCCAAGCGCAGACAAGAAGAGCGTAGAGACAGACAACAGATGATGGGTGAACGTGAAAAGAACAGACTGCGGAAGCTCAAGGCCGTGGGAGGCAGAGAGTGGGACGCCGAGAAGCCCGATGACGCCGATGCGTTTGGAGGTCCCAGGCAGGCCGGCGGTAGGGGACGTGGTGCGCATGGTGGTATCGCTGGTCAGAGAAATCCCGAAGGTTCTCGCGAAGGTTTCGGTGGCGATAGAGAAGACTACACTGATGGACGCGAGTACATGTACCGTGAAGATCGGGGTAGAGGTAGAGGTCGTGGACGAGGAGGCCGTGGAGGCTCAGGTCGAGGCGGACGTGGCCCACAGCAAGAGAAACAGCCCTCTCAGTCAGTGCCCAAGCCTACAGACTTCCCAGACCTGTCTGGCTCAGCCTCGGCTCCCAGGTTTGATTCTGCTGCTCCACCGACCATGGAGTTCCCGACAAAGGCGAAGGTTGAAAGGCTCGACATTGACGATCAAATCACTCCTGGAACGGAGAAAAAGTCTTGGGCTGATATGATGGAGTAAATTTCGCGACCTCGGACACTTTAAAGGGTGCAAGACATGCTCTTACAGACAGAATATATTCTTTCAGACAGCACACATCTCTCCAAACGTGATGTGAACACTGTCTAAAGAGCAAACCTAATCTAAGTTTCCGAACGCGAGGCCTCCAACGACACGATGCCAACTGGAACGAAATGAACTGTCTGTGAGCATCAATCGTATTGCGGTCGCAAGATACAAGAGCTGTGTCATCGGGTCTGCGCGAATAGAACGAGAACACTCCCCACGCAATGGAGGATACAAACATGACAAGATATCGACGGAGTACACTGCCTAGCTGCTAGCATTGGGTCAGTCTGAGTATGCGAATGATGGGACAACGCTGTGGTTGTCATCGTATGGTAGCCGGACACCTAGTGTAAAGATGATCTTGGGAAACCGGTTTCGTAGATAGCACCACGACAGCGGGTTGGATGTAAGCCCGTCCATGCTGCTGTAGATGATAGTGACGTTCCTGCGCTGGTCTATCTTCGCGGAGTGGTCGACAGCCTCCAACCAGGAAAGAACTTGCTTTGTCCATTTGGAATCAGACAGACATACGTCCTGGGCGGACACCTTCTGGACGTGGTCCTACCACCTCCCCGTGTGCTAAACTTTGTCACGCGCACCCTGTAGAAATACACAATGTTTTTGAGATCAGTGCAGCCCTCCACTGAGAGTGTGATACTCAGCGCCTCTCTGCGGACGACTAGAGAGATCTTTAAAACAATGTGCATTTCTACAGACTGGATAGCCTCAGGCATGGCCGTGTTGTTTTGAAGGTAGACTGTAACCATGTCGCTGACAGACGCGACGGTACAGTGAAAGGGTTACGCAGGGTTGCTCATGGCAGCCAGTCCCAGCAGCTGCGGGTCTACCGACATAGCGAATGGCAATTGGTATGGTATCGAATCGATGTTGAAAGGACAAGGTCCACACACCCGGTTGTAGATCAGTGAAATGTGTGTAAACCTGAAGCCCAAGCCGTGGAGTTCCCGTTCAACGGGTTTTCCATGTATGAGGTTGGCAGTCGCTGCCGGGCCGCAATCAAACATGTTCTCTTGTTGTGCACATTTCTCCGACGTAACAAGGCATTCTTCGAAGAGCTGTGCATTCTATCCACAGCCAGGTCTGTGTGCCATAAGTTGTACGTACAGTGGGAGTACAAGACGTGCGTACTGCAGGACAAGATGGTTGGCCACACCTGTAGAGTCCCATAGTGAGATAGTGCCTGTCTTGTGGATGGACACAACCACCCAATGATTGCCGAACGGGTTCCATGGGAACAAGATCTGGGTGTGGTGGGAAGCCATACGGCTACATGGCCACTCTTCAGTTGGTTGATTAGATGAATCATACTCAGAGTTTGCAATCTTGAGTTTCAATCTTGCATTACGGTGCCTCATCTGGCAAGCAATGTAGGTTGGGGTGCTTCCCGATGGAATGTAGACAACCCCAAGGTGGGTTGTAATTGCAACAGCTTGTTGGTAGAAGACTGTATTGTTTGATGACTCTTCCAAGGCCACTTGAGAAACCATATCAATAACGGCATCGGTATACCATTCTGGAGATATGATTGAATTGACATCATATCCGTCAACTGTGAGCCCAGCAACGGTAAAGTTGGGTAGGTCTGGAACGGCCAAGATGCAATCCCTCATGTGGTTGACAGCATTGTGTGCATCTCCGTGTGTAAAGAAGACCACTTGCGTCCAGAGAAGGGACAGGAGTTGAGATCTCAGAATTAAGGGAGCCTGATGTATCCTTGTTGGTGTTGTCCAAGGCTTCTGGTGTACTCTTTTCAGATGCTTGCACCTGTTGTCAAGTATCATCGTCCGATGTCTGCTTGAATGAGCCCAGCTTCATCAAGTAGTTGTAGGAAACTCAGACGTAACTTCCCTCCTTGAGCCGGATTCTAAGGAAGCGTCGACGAAGACTCGCACCTTCCAACTTCAGCGCCATCGCTTTCGCGCTCTCCATCGACTACTATCAGGCAGACGTGCGTGTCCCAGAGATCATACAATTACCATCAACCAACACCTCCTCGTCCACCGACCAAGTTCCACCAACGCGCATCTCTCATCGCCATGTCTAGCACCATCGAGCTCCCCAAGAATGTCTGGTTCGAAGTCATGTCTCACCTCGACTACTTCGACCTCAAGTCATGTATGAGCGTGAGCAAGACAATCAAATTGGCCACTGAAAGCCCCATTTGTCAGAAGACCATGTTCCGCTCTCAGGCAATCATCCCTGTTGGAGGCACGATCCAGCTGGCCGGCATCACCATGCATCCTGTCTTCGATCACATGTTCTACGAATGCGCAACTGAGCTCGAAGGCGTCTATGTCGGAGATGGAATGGATATACTCACCGACACATGCGCTGCCGAGGAGTACGCTACCGACCCTCCTGTCGCTTTCCTCCGCATTCGCGTCGTTGAGTGGGCTCCAGTTCAGATCACAAGCAAAACGGGCGTCACTGTACTTCAAGTCATGAAGACTCTCTGCCGCTTCTTCTCCAATGATGACCATCGCGACTCGAGAGGCGATCACACCGGTTGGCATGGCTGGGACGAAGTGAAGCTCGATCGCAAAGGTCGTCTCCTCCTGTGTGCTGATTCGTTCGACTCTTGATCGGTTCGTCCATTGTCTCATGCTGAGACCAGTGTGTATGCTGACTTCCGAAGGATTTAACTGTCACACAACACGCCTTCAGACGACCAGAGTTCTCCATCGACAGCCCTTCATTGCTTCCCACATTCGACGCTACGCATCATGAGTCTTCAAGCAGAGCTGCTTACCACTAAAATTCGACGCTGCACCGCTGGCCTCGTCCCTATATCTTTCGTGTTAGCTGAACGTGTTCGCTTTGACAAGAATGAATAGCGAGTCGCGTCCATAGCTATTCCGATCAATATCATGTTGCGGACCAGTCTTCCACCCAGGCATCGTGATGAACATAGACACTATATTCCATTGTTGTCAGTGGTGTTCTAAGATATAGTAGACCCGCTGTCGAAAGGCACAATGCCTTGAAGGCCAGTAGAGGCATTCTATGAGTGCGACTTTTTCTGCATGCTTTCGTTAGACATGAGCCTGTTTTTCAAAGTCGTTGTGGCTTGCACAAGGTCTCGAAAGATTATGGGGAAGATCGAATCGACGTCCAGTATGACTTTCTGTGGCTTTGATTGTGTCCCAGTTCACACATCACATGTGCCAAGAAACCACTCCATGTCAGTGCCTATTTCACGTCTCCGGTGCGTGGGAAACAGTCCAACGTCAGGCAACTATTCTCAATACCTCCATCGGTAACCCCAAAGAAGCAAGAGCATGCCTGCGGACCTGTGACAATAATCATACTCTGGATCTCCCAACGATTATCATCCACAAGAGAAACAACATCTTCTCCACAAAGGATCTCAGTTGATCCTACAGTCCAGACGCTCAAAGAGCAAACCTAAACTAGGTTTCTTTTATTCTTGGTATGGCCGAGGCAAATGTCTATCCCGAATGCGAGGCATGAACCCAGAACATGGGTAAGAGGACGCTTCTACCATGGGTTTCTCAAGAAGCTGATGCTCATCCGTGGCCAACAATCGCCACAAGTGTGAGTATCATCTTGCATACAGCGAGTCCTTGGCACATAATTTCTACTTGACTTTAGATGCCTCGGGAGCTTCTGGAAGATCAACAAGTACATGCAAGATGTCAAGACGATCTAGTTCCCCTCACGAAAGAAGCAAAAAGCAGGGCAAAAGGACAGCATGCACGATGCGCGCATGGTATGCCCAGCCTCCAGAGCTCAAGTACTGTACGTGGGAAAAGTGGTCACGCTACCACACACAAAACGATCGTCATCACAGCAATTGAATCGATTCAATGGGCGTGAACTCATGTTGACACAACAGCTGAACAAACATGTTATGCAAACCGCCGAGGTTCGCCGTCGTCTCCAGATCATGGTGTCACCCCATCTCCACGGGGGAAGACATACAGCGGGCGAAAAGAAGCGACCATCGCGGCTCCCCATTGCCCAAGCTCGCCCCGCTTGCTCTCCTCGAGGGGTAGCGCTCTACCAAGTGGATCCTCCCCATATCAAGTTCTCACTCATCGTTTTGCACGAAACATTATTGACCATGGGGTGGGGAGATTACCGCAGAACGTGAAGTCAATGCTTGCCCCAACTTGCCAACTCTTGGTTACAACAGAAAAGCTATGAGAAGCCTCTTCGATGCATGCCGCCGACTGGTGAGCTTTAGGCGTGCGGGATGCCAGCCACATTGCGACCGCTCTGACAACGAGGCAACTTTTGACATGGAGCATCAAGTCAGAACAAAGTTGGCTTTCGAAAAGGTCGAGAAGACTTCCCCTTGGGGAAGCCACAAGCCATCGTTAAGCGCGGCCGTGATCTTCGGCCCGATTACTTTCTTCGGTAGGAGCGCGGTGATCTCCTAGTGTGATCCCCACGAAACCTGGAGATTAGCCGCCTCCCTAGCGTGCTCCAGACCGCTTGGGGGTTCCTCGCCCGCCGCTGAGAAACCTTGCTCATGCTTGATGAGCACTTGGTATTCGAGCTGGCCGGTAAGACCGCCCAGAGGAACAAGCTATCCAGTACTGCCAAGGACAAGAGAAAGACAAGGTGTCGAATCTGGTGTCAAGCAAATCGAGCAGGACAACAATGCTTGTCTATGGGCCTCGATCACCTTGTGCAGCAAACGCAGTGCTTTCGAGGGGCCTGTCCACCATGTGTGCCGTTACCAGACTACCACAGTTGTCGTGCATGATCACGACGATGGGCGTTTATGGCAGGCCCCTTGACTCTGACTAGTAGCCACATCGAAAAAAAATTCCTGCGAGATGATGTTGACAGCCGCGACGTTGTGTTGTACACGAGCTAATAATTGCCGGAGCTCATGCAATCAGATTGACGTGGCGTCACTTGTACTGCTCTGCAGGCCGATAGGTCTTCTCACCGGCAGACACTCTGCATACCAGTTTTCATGGTGTGAGAGAATGTGAGTACCGTTCACGCAAGAACGATTACCCTCTACAGACTATGCTCGATGGGCAAGCGGTATCCAAGACATGTTACAGAATTACACTTCACTACTCGTACGAAATTTGGATGAATCGTTAGATCGACGAGCGATTGTTGGCCAGCCTGCCCATCCCCCACCAACCCCAGCTCTCCCCGGACCGATTGTCGTCTGCCCCAGGACGAACTCCGTGATTCGGACCGAATACTCACAGGCCAAAGCTTCCTAGCTCATGCCGGCTGCTGGCCGTTGGACGGTAGACTTCGTCGTTGCATGGTCTATGCATGGGACTAGACGGTACGTGCTTGTCCAGATCTGGAGTCCCCATGGGTTGGAAGTATGGCGGACTCGAGCAGGAGATCTGTATAAGTACCAGCTTCACCTCCCTCCAGGAAACAATTATCATCCAGCATCAATCGGCAGATCCAAGACTCTCATTCAGACTCTTCAGTCTCTACTATCGTTCATTCTTTGAATACCTTCATTACAACCAAGGATCCAGCCTTTCGCTCCTATTCCAACTAATCTTTTTATCACTTCTACATCAACAATCGTAGCAATGGCAGGCGGCGGTATTCCCATCGCAACCACCACCATCGCTGGTGGTTTCCTCACTGGCAAGAAGCTCATCTTCCCCATTGCCCTCATCACCTCGCTCTTCTTCCTCTGGGGTTTCTCTTACGGTCTTCTCGATGTCTTGAACAAGCATTTCCAGAATGTCCTCGGTATCACAAAGCTCGAGTCTACCGGTCTCCAAGTCATGTACTTCGGTGGTGGTTACCTCATCTTCTCTCCCATCGCTGCTGAGGTCCTCAAGCGCTTTGGTTACAAGATCTGTATCCTTATGGGTCTCTCTCTCTACTCCATCGGTGCTGTTATGTTCTGGCCTACTGCCCATTTCTCTTCCAAGGAGAACGCCTCTGCCTCTTTTGGCGGCTTCTGCGCATGCACATTGGTCATTGCCTGCGGTCTTGCCACTCTTGAGACTGCTGCCAACTCCTACGCCGTTGTCATTGGTGACCCCAAGACCGCCTCCCCTCGTCTCCAGTTCTGCCAGGCCTGGAACGGTGTTGCTTCCTTCATTGGTCCCCTCATTGCTTCCAAGGCTTTCTTCTCCGGCAAGAACGCTGACAACCTCACCAACGTTCAGTTCGTCTACCTCGGTGTTGCCTGTCTCGGTGTTGCTGTTGCCATCTTGTTCGTCTTCGCCAAGCTCCCTGAGGTTGCTGAGGAGGCCAAGCGCAACAACTCCCTTGTCGAGCCCGAGCACGATCTTGAGGGCCGCGCCATTGGTCAGGGTAGCATCTGGAAGGAGTACAACATGATCTGCGGTTTCGTCGCCCAGTTCTGCTACGTCGGTGCCCAGGTTACCATCGGTGCTTTCTTCATCAACTACGCTGTCGACAACGCTGGCTGGGCTGAGACTCAGGCTTCCAACCTCCTCTCCTACGCTCTGATCACCTTCACCGTCGGTCGCTTCATCGCCACCGGTCTCGCCACTGTTCTGTCTTCCAGCTTCATCATGGTCCTTTACTCCATTGCCACCATCGCTCTTAACGCTTACGTCTGCGCCGGCAAGGGCAAGGGTTCCATTGGTGCCGTCATGGCCATCTACTTCTTCATGGCCCCCATGTAGTAAGTTGCAATCATCTGCTTGATTCCATACTCAATATACTAACATACCTTCCAGCCCCACCATCTTCACCATGGGAACTGCCAACCTTGGTATCCACACTCGCCGTGGTGCCGGTATCCTCGTCATGGGAGTTGCCGGTGGTGCCGTCTTCTCCCCCATCCAGGGTGCTATTGCCGATGCTGCCAACACTCGCATCTCCTTCGTCGTCCCCCTTGTCGGTTTCCTCGTTGTCCTCGCCTACGTCGGTTTCCACTGGGTTGGTGAGGGCTTCGCTGTCCTCCGTGTCAAGACCGACGATGCCATCGTTGCCGCTGCCGGTGTTGAGGGTGGTGCCGTCATCACCAAGCGCTCCATGTCCATCACCGAGCAGCAGTACGTTGGTGAGATCAAGAACTAAACAGTTCCTTGCTTTCTCATGCAATAGTGTGTATCTGACTCCTCTTGTAAATATTTGATCACGAGTTTTCTTGTCTTTTTGGGTCCCCCGGGTTATGGGTAGAACAGAACAGCGATGGCGCTTTTTCGAGATGATTTGGGATCTTATTGTCTATATCATGAACACCCCTACAAATTTCACTCTCCTTTTCATATTCTCACAATGCTCCGCCTCTCTTACCTATTATGCAAGTGACATATCTGATAACCGCACTGAACCTCAAGCTCAATATCAAAGAACAATTCCGCAACAAGTCTGAAGACGAGATTGATGGTAACGTGAAGGCATCGGACTTCCACACAATCCCCCTGAGCTAGATTGTCTCAATGCACAATCACCTGAACGATCGGATCTACATCCACCGGGAGCGGCATCTCCAGCCTGGTCTCTCTGAGACCGTAACAACATCACATCCGTCATGGACAAACAAGACTGACTGACTACACTATTGCCAAACTGACTCAATATAGAACAGGGATATCAAAAATCAGTTTCTTGCCAACACACAAAAGAGTAGATGATACTTGTGCATTGCCACAAGGTATCTAATATCCATTGACTCGCGCTCTCATCCCTTTGTTCTGTATTCCACGCTCCCATGTTCCAGGGTGCCGTCATCTCCTCATTGGAATCTCCATCAAACAGCACAGGACGATGAGAGGAAAGAGCGAATCAACTCACACCGCACAAACACCCATACAAGATATCCGAGCGAAGGAAGGAGCACTCCACATTCTATTCCCCATCAACATCTCCCGTAAATCTCTCGGTCGCCATATCGTTTCTCCTCCGCTTCATCAACAACAACACAATCTCAACTCTGCAGTATTTCAACCCTCTGTCGGCCTCCAAATTATCTGTGAGATCAATGCCAACCCATATCTCAGGGGTCCGCGACAAGATTTGGAACTAAATTGTTCTCCACTCTTGCAGCACAGCGCAGCACTGCACAAGTCGAACACCTCCATAAAAAGTCCATTGAGAGGCATACCAGGATGACGACAAGGAAATCTCTTGTTCTCTCCGTTGGATATGTCGTATTGTGGATGTCGCGCAATACTGAGGTTTTGTAATCACTGGTATTACTTGCCATAGGTGTTAGATAGGTTGATGTGAGCTGAGGAAGTTTGAGGTTTGGGGGTCATGTTACTATTCAAGTACTGGCCCATCACACCCTGATTCACGGGGTAGGATATCAGTCGTGTGTACTCTGGCAGAGCAATGTTATGCTGGAAAGTGTAACAAGATATGTTCGAGTTACAAGCTCATACATAGAGATCGGCCAATCGTGAACTCTACACGAGGAAGAGATTGCAAGGTGTCAGAGAAGTGATCGACTCATATGGTCGATTTAGGTTGTGGCTACCAAGAGCAACAGCAATAATCACTCTCTTCTCAACAACCACAGCTGCACGGAAACCATTTTATCTTCTGATGGTTGCACACAGGAGAAATTCGGTACGCTGAGAAAACCTATCTCTGGTGTGTGTTCTGCATTCCTGTTTGCACAATGGAGAGTTTGTAAAGTATGGGAGGAGTAAACCTTGATCATTAGGCTATCTTCTTGACAGCGTGGTGATAGCTCATATCATTGTCGTTGTATTCTCGTAGTATCGCCAGTCGTGTTTGTCATGTCATCTGTCATTCTAATGGTTGACAGCTCATGTGTATCCTCATCCCGAACACCGTGGTCTTCATAGCGTGATTCAATCCTGCCGATTCCTTCTGTTGGCTTCTACAAACAGTAAGGCTACCAAGTCAAACGCTCCAAGGAAGTGTAAAGTTGCCCATTGTCCACAACTTGAAGGCTGAGAACCCAGCGCTGATCGTAGAAGCTCCTTGGATTGCTCCTGCAATGATAGGAGCACCATAGCCGCCCATCATTGCGCTCTGCAGGAGACTGAACAGAGCATTGACACCAAATATGGACTGGAAAGCGGAAACAATCGAAGCTGCGTTACGTAAGTCATTGTGAAACATATGCGCTGGAGTAACCTGCAACAACAGTACGTACCGGGAGCAAGATTGGCGACTGTGAATCCAATCATATTCAAGAAAGGTGCGGCGAGCGCCCAAGGAAAGCAGATGTGGATGACCGAGAACACGAGGCAAGCAGCAGCGAAGGCTGTTCCTGCGCCGGAGAGTTTGTTGGCTTCCTCGAAGAGCTTGGTGATGGTGTCGGCGTTGAGTTCCCGGCCTTTGACGAAGTCGACGAGATGGGTGAAGTCTTTTAGGGTGACGTTAGCCATAGCTTGGGTGATGCCCTCAAGGTTGACTTCAGTGAAGAGTTTGTGGAGCCATTCAGGAAGATCTAGACCGTTGGCAGCCATGTTGATTATGTGTGCGAGTGGCGGGCGGATTGCGATGGCACGTTGTTGGATTGTTTAGTATTGAAAGCACGAGGCGGGAACCCAGTGAACGCGCAGGCGAAGAGTCTGGAAGCTGTACGCAACACGAAGTGACGAGACTGAGTTGCAAATCAGATGCTGGAGTCTTGCGTCGGGTGGAATCTTCTTTGGATGGGCGGGAAGGCGCAAAGAGGAATCTGGAAAGCTGCAGGGAGGCGCGAAGTGACACGCTCAGCCCTGTCTCAGACGCTTCTTTGTAGCGAACAGAACGGACTGGTAAATCTGAGACGAGGTACCTTGTATGTAGATATGTGTAATTGTATGTCTATGATAAAGTGTATATAGTTGAAATATGTTCATAAAGTGGGTATCTTGTTAAAAATGCAGCCAGTTCTCCAACGCCATGATATGTCTTCGTTCAAATGTCTCAAGCTGCAATCTCTCCACGAAGCTCAGCACTGAGTCCGTCAAGACTGCCTTCGTCGAGGTTGTCAAAGCCGTTGAAGCCTTCTTCCACAACCCACTTCTGGTTGTTCTTCTCCAGAACCTCGCATGCGCGGCCAACAACAAGTAAACCAGGAGGTCTGGAGCCCTCTTCCTCGACTGCGGCACAGACGTATTCAAGCGTGCTGCGGATGACTCTTTGGTCGGTGCAACTTGCTCGCTCAATGACTGCGCAGGGTGTGGTCTTTGGGTAATTCTTACCCTCAGCGACAAGACTGTCGATGAGGGCGCCAAGTCTGTGTAGAGACATGAGGAAGACACATGTCTGGTTTGATAGGTAGGCGGGAGGGTCGGGCGCGGCTCCCTTTCGACCAGTACCGGTGCAGATCAACACCTGATCACTCACAGCGCGGTGGGTGACTGGGATCTTGGCGAATAGGGGAGCGCTGAGAGCAGAAGTAATACCGGGCAGTACACTGACTTCAAAGCCTTCACGGCGGAAGAA
>ERZ794946.597-NODE-597-length-13823-cov-4.882481_pt1 | contig 13823 bp, 10 predicted proteins | sample MGYA00433072_ERZ794946 | MGnify/ENA primary metagenome ERZ794946 (study PRJEB30137, sample SAMN04331413) | food metagenome | isolation source: Y3 must sample point D1 replicate A | place: Australia: South Australia | collected 2014 ...
AATTGAACGAGAGAGGAAGTCGCGGACGCCCAGATCATGCCCGCATGTGGAAGGGAAAATCAAGACTGAGAGACAGAGAGCCGAGATGAAACCACGAATGACTTGTGCATAGCTATTTATCCCTCTCCAGGATGTAGCCGGTGTTGAGGCCCGCCGCAATACACGATGGTACTACAAGACAGAGCACGACCATTGAGAGTTTCTTTGTCGGGATCTGGTTATCTGACTCCCTCTGATATTGCAAGTGCAGAGTTCACACTGTGCATTACTGAGACAAACAATGACGAAGCCTGCGTGCAGGTCAAGAGACGGAGGAAACCGCCAGCTCAAGGCTCCCCATTTAATCCCACTCAGGTCAATTCCGGTAATATAGTCTCAGTCATGGATTTCGGTGGTGATATTGGTTATATTTTTGAGGGCGATTTATAGGACCATTCGTGTTATGCACAGCCCTCTTGGAAATTCTATCTAGGTAACCTTGCCTTGCCTTGCGCCAGGACCCACTTCGCAAAATAAGAACGCCTCGCAATGCTATCATCATGGCTGCTAGTGACAAGTAAGGTAGGTTGCAGCTTATGTGGGTAGAAACAAATGAAACGAGTGAAGTAAGGAGAAAAACAAATGAAGGGCAGTTGTGTCCCACAGGGTATCTTGAAGCTCATTAAACTGGCCGTGCAGCCGCCCTACCAGCGTCCAACGCCGACAGAGACATCGGGACCGTAGGTACCGGACATGATCTGTTGTCTTATGGCAGCACGTTCGTCGAGGTTGGAGGTAGCGGCGCCGCCGGTAGTCGGGCCGCCGAGGTAAGTGACATTGGCACGCAACTCGTTGACGGCATCTTGCAGTCTGCCGCCAGATTCTTCGTTGTGCTTGAGAAGCTTCTGGTCCCAACCAGCATATTGCAGCTGGAAGCCACCACCTTTCTTGGCACTTTCGCGAATGGCCAGAGCCCAGGCCTGGGCTAGTTCATCGTATGCTTCGAACTTTGCATGGTTGTGTTGGAAGGTGTCCCACGTGGGAAGACGGTGAATGATTTGAGTGACGGCGTCGAGATATTGAAGGGAGAGATTGGGTTGAGGTTCGTTCGGAGGGAGGAAGTGAGGAGTAAAGTCCTTGAGAGCTTCAATGAGCTGCAGCATAGGCTGGCGGACTCTGTTGTATGTGTAGTCGGATGAGGGGCGGTTGCCGAAGGGGAAGGACTCTTTGAAGGTGGTTTCGTACTTTTGCAGGACGGAGAGAGTAGATTCGACACTGGGACGAGGAGCCTTTGTGACGACCTCGTGAGCGATGGCAGGGTTCTGGTCGCAGATGTTTTGCAGGAGGTTTCTCATTTCATCAGGAGAAAGAGTTTCGAGGAGACGGGGCAAGTCGAGCGGGCGGCCAGCAGCGACGACGGTACGGCTTCTCTTGACAGATCTTGAGGCGGGGAAGAGCTGGCGACCTGTGACTGATGGCGATGCCGTAGGGGAGGCCGACATGCGGTCGTCCAGGTCGTCTTCGCTGGCCTTGCGCTTCCGGCCAGACATTCTATCGCTACCAAAGCCCTCTGTGGAATATGTTAGTCGGTCGTGGGATTGGAGGCGGTATGACGCAGCACTTTGCACGGTACCTGAGCGAGAGGGAGATGGTCGGGGAGTTCCAAGGAGGTGAGGGGCGAACAGCGGGTTCGACGAGATAACGGAGTTCATTGCGTTGTGGTTGCAGGAGGGTTGAATGTTTGTGTTGCCTACAGCGCACCACACAAATGCGCCAGGTGTGAAAGCAAAGTCCTTGTCACGGTGATGCTGAAAGATTCTGGAAGACCCGACCGACTCGACGACGCTCGGACATCGTGGACATCACCGACCTTTTGATCATGTGTCTCGCATCATCATCCTCCTGATCATCAAGTCCAATCACGGTCATTCGTGCTCATGATTAAAACTTCGTTGTCGTTGATCTACCTATCTACATGCTTGACGCTCCTCAATTCCTTGGTATAGAGCATATTGGCCATGTGCTTCTCATCTGGAATCATATGCCTCGCTCGTTGAACCGACAACAAGAAAAACGCCCCGTCGCCCTGTGCTTTTCCCGCCAGTCATGCCCAAAACGCCCTTTAAAGATGAATTCCCTATGCAATCATGCCACTTCCTTACAGATACAACGATTGTGCTGCAACAATGTCGCGTCTCACCTTGGTGAGTGCAGTCTCGAACTTCTGTTCAAGCTCCTCACTGCCCATGACCTTCGACGCTTGTGCCATTTGTCGCATAAGCTCTTCAAGACGTCTGAAAAGACGGATCAGACTGCCTTCGTATACGTCGGTCATTTTGCTGTCATTTAGTTAGCATATGCAAGCATTCACACCACCAACGAGAAGACTTACCAGATCTCGGCAAAGGTTGCTCCATTGCACCACTTGTAAACGACCTCCATGAGCTGATACTTGAACCCATCAACATACTCGTCTTCATTGACAGCCAACTTGCTCTCCTGCGAGATCTTTGCGATAGTGCGTGCCTGCGCCTGGATCTCACGATAAGGCTTGGCAAGTTCCTCCTTCAGAGTCGGTGTCTCATTGCTCTTCTCCTCGAAGATGAAACAACTGAGAGCAGCCGCACATTGTTCGGGCGTGAGTTCGTTGAAGAAGCGGTTGAAAAGAAGCTCACTGAGCACCAACTCGTCACCTGTGCTAATCTCGCAAGCCACACGGGCCTTCAGCTGCACGACATCGGATTCGCTGATGAAGCCCAATCTGCGAAGCACTCTTCTTCTGTGCTTGAGCTCCTCCATTTGCAACACAGACATAGCATCGCTTATCTGCTTTCTGACATCCTTGATCTTGTTGCCAAGTTGAACCTTGTGCTCGTACTGAGTGTGGAGGTCTGCAAGTCTAGGTGAGTTGTGGAGGGGATTCGAGAGCAGTCTTGACTCGAGGATCTCGATTTTCTACGTCTTTGTCAGTATCCAGCTAGTGCACATATCTTCGGAATTACTTACGCGGAGTAGCTTCTTGAAAGCCTCATCTGTGATACCCATGTTCTCAACAGGGTCAAGAATGGCAATGCCGTCAGGGAATCTTCTCTTGACCTCTTCCAACCCCTTGCGGACATTGTTTCTCTGGTCGGCTGACCGCAAGTCAGTGGGCAAGAAAATTCTGAGATGGCCGATTGCATCAACAGTCGAGAGCAGGACTGGTACAACCTCCATCTTGCCCTTTTCCCCAGCCATTGGAGGACGAACACCAGGAGGAAGCTCGTCGTTGTTCTTGTTGGCGGGTACGTTAACATCGCTTGCTACCTGCAGCAAAACGTCCACCACATATGAGCTTGCGGTAGGAGGGTCTTGTACCGGCTGACCTTTGAGAGGACGGCACTTGGCGAAATTAACAACAGCGCCCCAGCCAAAGTCGTGATCCTTGTGCTTGATTCTAACCAGTCTACCAGATTGGAGGAACTGAAGGCAATGCTGAGGGTGGTTGACCACATCGCGCATATCCTTTGCGTAGTTGTTGAGTTGTGTGCGCAGATCGTAGTAGTCCTTGATGGTCGGCTCGTCTTCGATGTTCATGTGGTTTCTTTCCTGTTCCAATTCGAGCAATTGCTTCTCGAGTCCGGCAACGCTAGCAGTGTTCTGGAACTGGTAGAAACATCTCTCGAGCATGAACTCGGGCGAGATGCCCTCAACACGCATGAGGTTGAGAATCATGTTGTAGCCCAGGTAGAAGGCCGAGTTGAGCTTGTCCTGCTCGCCACGAACGACTTCCTTCGCGACTGCAGGTTCCATCTTCTCATCTATCATCATGATAACGATACCACGTTCATCGAGACCTCTTCTTCCAGCACGTCCAGACATCTGGATGAACTCGGATGGTGTGACCCAGCGCTCAGCAACACCATCGAATTTTCGTACACTAGTGAAGACGACGGTCTTGGCGGGCATGTTCAAACCAATAGAGAAAGTCTCAGTGGCGAACAGAACCTTGATCAAACCCTCCTGGAAGAGAATCTCGATGGTCTCCTTCAGAATGGGGAGAAGACCAGAATGATGGATACCGATACCTCTGCGCAGAAGGGGCAACAAGTGCTGGATTTGAGGCAACTCGCGGTCTTCGGGAGAAAGCATCTCGATAGCGCTCTCGAAGACCTTCTTGACCATTGCCTTTTCGTTGTCGTCGTTGAAGGCCAGCTGACTCATTTGAAGAGCGTAGTTCTCGCAGTCGCGTTTGCTGAAACTGAAAACGATGACGGGATTGTAGTTCTTCATCATGATCATCTTGACAATCTTGTAAATGTCCGAGGGACCTTCCTTTCTGCCGCCCTTGTTGACCTTCTTGTCCTTGCCCTTGCCTCTGCGTTTCGCCATGGGGTCAGAACCATCGTCTCCAGCCCTGTCGGCGATAGTTGCCATGGCCTTCTGGAAGTTCTCCTCACGGAAAGTGCCCTTCTCGTCAACGACAAGGTGGATGCCTTCTGCACCGGCAGGGAAGAGGTAGTGTTGAAGAGGAGTGGGTCGGAAATCGGTGTAGACAACGTGACAGGGCTGGTTGTGAGTCTTGGTGATCCATTCGGCGAACTGCATCGAGTTGGGGATGGTAGCGGACAGGAAGACATAGTGGACCTTGTCGGGCAGGAGGATGATGGTCTCTTCCCAGACGACACCACGAGATTTATCGCGCAAGTAGTGGACCTCGTCGAAGATGACCCAGGCGACTTCTCGCATGATTTCGGAACCTCTGTACAACATGGAGCGCAGAATCTCGGTGGTCATGACGAGACAGGTAGCTGTGGGGTTAATGGTAACATCTCCAGTCATGAGACCAACGTCTCCAAACTCGGCCTGGAACTCTCTGAACTTTTGGTTACTCAAGGCCTTGATGGGACTGGTGTAGATGACCCTTTGGTTCTCGCGCAGACATTGTGCGACAGCGTACTCGGCGACGACAGTTTTTCCGGCACTGGTATGAGCTGAGACCAGAACACTCTCATTTCTCTCAATACTGGCGATCGAGACCTGTTGGAAGGGATCGAGGGTGAAAGGGTATGTTTTGGCAGGACCGTTCGGCGGAGGCTTGTGCTGCGAGATGGGGATGTAATCGTAGTCCGGAGGAAGGGCGACTTGATGGCGGACTTGATGCGAGAGGACGACGTTTGCCTCGTCCTTGGATGCCTGGAGACCGGCGGCGGCAGCGACTTCTCTGGATTGTTCGGTTTCGAAGGAGTCGGTCACGACGGGGGCGGGCTCGTCGCGCTTCAGGCGCTTGGTTTCGGAAGCAGGAGCGGGGCTCTGAGGTTCAGCAGGCACTGGAACACCTTGGTCCTCGTCGTTCGCATCGGCAATGGTGGTATCCTGGGTCGCGGCGGCGGGTTCGGGGGTCTTGACATGGCCGTTCGCAGAACGCTTCTTGCTCGGCTTCTCTTTGGCGACATCTATGTTTTTGTTGGGCGGAGCATCGTCGAAGACGTCGAATAGATCGTCCATGGTGGGCACACGAACGAAGACGACTTAGGCAAGTGGTTGCTGTTGCGACTTTGACTTGAGAAAAAAGTCGAGCTTTGGAATCAAATGATGCGGCAAGAGCTGTAGAAGCTGTGATTGGCTGTGGCTGCAAGGGCGATCCGCACTTTCGCCGGCCGTCATGGGAGCGTGAGCGTCCGCGTCGGGTGAGCAGCGACACAGCGAGCAATTGCATCTCGAAAGCATCTCCACTCCAACACTCACACCGCAACCGTACGCTCTGCCCTCTCTCCACCCTAGGATCGCTCAATTGACACCCGCCGTCCAGATGCTCTCCAGATCCGCCATGCGCATGCCCACCGTGGCCAACCAGATCGTCGCCCGTCGTACCTTCTCCTCGACCCGCATGCAACTTGCCAGCCCCTACCACTACCCCGAGGGCCCTCGCAGCAACTTGCCCTTCAACCCTCTGACCAAGTTCTTCGCCATCAGATTCTGGGGCTTCATGGGTGAGCTGCCCAGTCGGCACCCACACGCCATACCATGTGCTAACACCTCTACAGCCACCGGCTTCTTCCTCCCCTTCGGTGTTGCTGGTAAATCAATCGCCTCAAAGACACCTTTCCCAATCCTTCGCATACTTACAATCAAACAGTCTGGCAGCTCAACAAGAACCAATAGACGTATCGTGGTGCATGGACTACCTACATTGGCCTGGCTTCAAAGCTACTCGAAAGACGCTGGCCCGTCCTGTCGGATGTATATAATAGTGCGAATGAACCCCGAACACGTCTATGATTTCGTTTTTGCAATTACAACTCCTCCGAAAGTGCCTTTGTGATTTGCATGTCGTGACATCTGAGCTTGTTGGCTTGCCAATTGACCCTTCGCTGCTCGGCAGAAAAGCCGCTAGCCCCGGTTCCCAGAATTTTTTGAAGCTGCTGACCATCAATAATTGTTCAATCAATGCTTGTAACATAACACATCAAATCATGCGAAACTTAAGGAATTCGAGGCATACCCTTGTTGAGTTTCCCAGCGACTCCCTGCCACCCACAGCTACCACCTGGGACCCTGCTACAGACGGACTTATCGCTGCCTTTGGTCCTTCATCTTCCAGCCCGGTCATCGAACTCAGACGCATAGCCAAGGACTGTTACTCAAGCGAGCATGCCAAACAAATCGCTTCATGGGACGCGCCCAGTCCTCTGCCAGATATCCCCGTCGACCGTATCTTGTCGTTGCAATACTTTGCCGACACTGCTACCATCTGTTTGATCTTGGCTGGTGGCGATATCGTTATTGTAAGAGAAGAGCCATTGCCCGGAGAGGACCTTATCGAAATCGTTGGTTCGGTCGACGAAGGTATTGCTGCAGCTGCATGGTCGCCTGATGAAGAACTGCTGGCTATCAGCACTCGCGCCAACACCTTGATTCTCATGACTCGCGATTTCGAGAGCATTGCCAACATCACCCTTTCTCCAGAAGATGTCCAGGTCTCAGCGCATGTTTCTGTCGGCTGGGGCAAGCGTGAGACGCAATTCCAAGGCAAGAGAGCCAAGGCTTTGAAAGATCCTACAGTGCCTGAGCACGTCGACGAGGGTCAACTTAGTTCTTTGGATCAGATGCAAACCACAATCAGCTGGCGTGGAGACGGTGCTTACCTCGCTGTTAACTCTGTTCAAGATGGGAAGCGAAGAATGATCAGAGTCTACTCACGAGAAGGTGTACTTGAGAGTGTTGGCGAGCCTGTAGATGGACTTGAGGGTGCTTTGAGCTGGAGACCTGCTGGAAATCTTATGGCTGGTATTCAGCGCCGATCTGATCGTGTCGATGTGGTCTTCTTCGAGCGAAACGGCTTGCGTCACGGTGAATTCTCTCTGCGTCTATCTGCAGAGGATATGGAAAGCTGGGCCAGTACCATCACTCTTGCGTGGAACAGTGATTCTACTGTCCTTGCTGTCTCTTTCAAAGACAGAGTACAGTTGTGGACCATGGGCAACTATCACTACTACCTCAAGCAGGAGATCTTCACGAATGCTACATCTGAAGCAGAGTCACTCTCGGTTCGCACTGCCTGGCATCCGGAGAAGGCACTGTACCTTTCTGCATCATCCGACTGTGAGTTGAGAGAACCTTATCTTTAGACGAGAGTACGCTAACGTGGCCTCTAGACTCCCTGCACATGCTCTCGTATGTATTCACCGTCTCAAAGAGCTCGACATCGCCGCCAAACGATCTTGGCCTCACCTCTGTCATCGATGGCCGTAACCTGAAGATCACACCACTCCGAGTAGCCAACGTACCGCCGCCTATGGCTTTTGCGGAATTGGAACTTGGTGCCAATGCTATTGATGTCGCTGTCAACCAATCAGCAACGATGATCGCAGTCCTGCATCAGCAAGGTGTTTTCCTTTATGAGCTCAACTACAGTGTCAGGCCTTTCCAACATCCTAAGCTTTTGCGCGAGGTACCAATGGCTGAGCAAATTCCTCGACAAATCGCTTTCTCTGGAGAGGACAATATCTCTGTGCTTTGCAGTCAGCCAAATTCTCAAACAGATTGCATTGTCGAGCTCAAGGCTTCTGACGACGCTGCCTTCGATTCTAACGAATTGACCCTAGGCGCTGGTTCTCTCTTTTCTGCCATGGACCTCTCCAATGCTTGCTTCGAGGATTCACATGGTGGCGTGTACGAAGTCACCGCAGCTGCTTCTACTTCATTGCTTGCCAAACTTCCAGTTCATTGTCCCTGGACCGAGGTTTGGAAGGATGATGAGACAATAATTGTGTTCGGCCTCTCAGCTGGTGGTACTCTGTTTGGCTACCGCAAGTCTTCAGAAGATGATAAGGCGCAAGAATGTCTGCAAATTCGCAATTGCACGTCTTTCTTGACCACGCCTGCTCATCTGATTTTCACCACCACTCAACATCTCCTCAAATTTGTCCATCTCCATCAAGGCGATCTCGAGATACCTCAGGATGAGCCCGAGAAGGACGAACGTTGCCGCAGCATTGAGAGAGGCGCTAGACTGGTGGCAGTCATGCCTACAGCATTCTCTTTAGTCCTCCAAATGCCCAGAGGAAATTTGGAAACAATCTATCCCCGTGCCTTGGTTCTAGCAGGCATTCGCAGAAGTATAAGCGCTAAGGACTACAAGACCGCTTTCTTTGCGTGCCGTGGCCAGAGAGTGGACATGAACATTCTTCACGACTACGCTCCGCAACAGTTCATGGCGAATGTGCTCCTATTCTGCAAGCAATTGAAAAAGGCTGAGCACATTGATTTGTTCCTCTCACAACTAAGGGACGACGATGTTGCGGAAACCATGTACAAGGAGACTCTTAACGCCCCGAAATTGGGTCTGCATGGAGACGGCCCAAGCGAAAGCCAGCAGAATCTCACTGAGCCTCCAAGCTCGAAGATCAACAGAGTCTGCGATGCTTTCTTGGACGTCTTGCGGAACAGAACATCTACCCACTTACAAAACATCATCACAGCGCACGTTTGCAAGTCACCGCCTGATCTCGATGCTGGTCTCACTCTCATTGCCAAGTTGCGAGAGGAGCAGCCAGACCTGGTGGAACGCGCTGTTGAACACATTTGTTTCCTTGCAGATGTCAACCAGCTATACGACCACGCTCTTGGACTTTACGATCTTGACGTCGCATTGCTCATCGCTCAGCAGTCGCAGAAGGATCCTCGAGAGTACCTCCCCTACGTCCAGGGCCTTGGCAAGATGCAACCGCTTCGAAGGCAATTTACGATTGATCACGACCTGAAGAAGCACAGCAAAGCTCTCGGTCACTTGTTTACCATGGATGAATTTGATGAGCTCAAGACATACATGGCAAAACACGAACTCTACAGCGACGCCATGCAGCTCTACAGATACCAGGCTCAGCGATTGAACGAGATTATGAGGTTGAACGCAGACTATCTCAACAGTCGCAACCGTTACAAGGAGGCAGGTATTGCTTACGAGTACCTTGGTGAGTACAATCTGGCTTTCGAGGCATATAGATCTGCAAATGAGTGGCGTGAATGCCTTTCCTCGGCTACTCTCATACCACTGCCCGAGGATGAGCTCGTGGCTGCAGGTGAGGCATTCGCCGAGGCACTTACGGAGTCAAAGGAGCATCACGACGCAGCTACTGTCTACCTGGATTACCTGAATGATATTGAGGGAGCTATCAGATCTCTTTGTAAGGGTTATTACTACGCGGAGGCCATCAGAGTCGTTGGACTGAGACGTCGTCCCGAACTTATCGCATCTGCCATCGATCCCGGTCTCGTAGAGGGCTCGGCGACCATGACAGAGCTTCTGGCTGAAATGAAGGGTCAGCTCAATGCTCAGGTTCCGCGCCTTAGAGAGTTGAGACAGAAGAAGGAGGAAGATCCACTCGCCTTCTTTGGTGGTGTTCCTGCAGACGGGCCAGATATCCCGGACAACATCTCGCTCGCACCCACAGAGGCAACGACCTCAGCTGGTACTTTCATGACACGATACACAAACCGCAGTACTGGCACTCTTGCCTCGAACGCGACTCGCAAGACTTCGAAGAATCGCCGCCGTGAAGAGCGTAAGCGAGCTAGAGGAAAGAAGGGCAGTGTATATGAGGAGGAATACATTGTCAACTCAATAGGCCGTCTCATTGAGCGTACAAACAGCGTTAGTGAGGAGGTGGCTCGTCTCGTTGAGGGTCTTATGAGGAGAGCGATGAGGGAACGTGCTGTCGCGGTGGAGAACGCCATGATCGAGGTCGTCGAGTTGTGTAAGGCAAGCATCCCTGAAGTTTTCCAGGTCAAACCAACACTGCCCTCCAATCCCGAGGCTGGAGAGGTCAATGGGGAGGACGAAGCTGGCAGGCCCACAGCCGGTGGTCAGGCCGTATTCTATGATGCTATGGAAGCGAACCAAGCCAAACGAGAGCCGCCGGTGATTAAAGCCTTCTCAAGGCTTTCATTGCTTGGTTAAATAGTTGTATAGCGCAGAACGTGACAAAACCAACCTTCATTCTCCGTCAACCCATTTTTCCATGACCAAGTGCAAAAGCCAACCCTGTCCTTCGGGAAGCAGCGCCCGACAGCCGACGACTGTGGAGGCTTCGCTCCGTGTACACCTTCTGCCGCTGCCACTTAGAACATCGTCGACCATCACATTATCATCGAATTATTGTTCGGACATCCTCGCGATATCAGATCAATCTAACAATACCAAAATTCGACGCTACTGGTCAGTGGAATCTTTGACAACCACGCGCGCACTGCGCGTCCAACGCGGAAGATCCCACCACATTTCTCGTACTACAAAACAATCAAGCCATCAGAATGAGTGTCATTCTGTGTACAGGTATGATTCGCTCATAACTTGATAACGAATTGCACATGGCTGACCAGTTATAGCTGGCTATGACCATACCATCAGGTAAGTGTGTGCATATACGCCTCACAAGATCTTCCACTTCTTTGTCACATGGCGCAACCTGGACCCCTTGTCGAGCTTGAAAGGAGCATAAGTTGTCTCGAATTGCGCCACAAATGTGCTAGGACTGACACGAATTCGTCACCAGGTTTTGGGAAGCACTATCAGGCATATGCAGCCGAACCATCCCTCACCCGGACTCACAGGTGAATCGTTTGTGTATATCGCCAGACAAGCGCTTCCTTGCTGCTGCCGGTCACCATACCGTGAAGCTCTACGACATCAAATCTACAAATCCCGCTGCCGTCTTAACATTCGAGGGACATACCAACAACATCACGGGACTCGCCTTCCACTGTGAGGGCAAATGGATGGTAACAAGTTCCGAGGATGGCACTGTGAAGATCTGGGACACTCGCACAGGTCACGTTCAGCGTAACTACAGCCACGGTGTTCCTGTCAATGATGTGGTGATCCATCCCAACCAAGGTGAACTCATCAGCTGCGACAGAGGCGGCAACGTGCGAATCTGGGACCTTGCCGAGAACAAATGCTCACATCAATTGATTCCGGAAGAGGACAAATCTGTCGCTTCAGTGACCGTCGCATCTGATGGTTCCCTTCTCTGCGCTGCCGTCAGCAATAGCCAGATAGGCTCCGTCTACGTCTGGCGCATCATCACAGCCAAGGATGTGACGACGCTCGTCCCCGTCACGAAATTCAATGCACACAACACCTATATCACACGCGTCCTACTCTCGCCAGATGTCCGTCACCTCGCCACTTGCTCTGCGGATCATACAGCACGTATCTGGTCCGTCGATCTCTCAAATCACAACGCCATCGCCGCCGGACCTGGAGATAAGGACAGCAGCGCCTTCGAGCTTGAACAAGAACTCGATGGTCACCAGCGTTGGGTCTGGGACTGTGCTTTCAGCGCCGACAGCGCATACCTGGTCACAGCTTGCAGTGATCACTACGCACGACTGTGGGAGCTGAGTTCCAAGCAGGTCATCAGACAGTATAACGGACACCATCGTGGAGCTGTCTGCGTGGCACTCAACGACTACTCCGAGACTAGATAGTTTCTAGCCGAAGGAGTCCATGTGTCCGGCGAAGCAAATGAACCGAGGGGTAGGGCACAAAGGCGTCGTCCAAGCCAAAGATAAATTTGCGGAAGTAGGGCCCTCGGCTGAGGCTCACAAGCAGAAGAGCTATTCAGGAGTTTTGGGTCGACACGTTCTCTCGGTCATGGGCGTTAAAACAGAGGAGTTATAACAGAGAGGATTCTCGGCGTCTTTTCAAACCTAATCAACATTTCGTTTACAACACTGTACAACAGTAATTAGCAACTTAAGAAACAACTCTCTTGCCTTGCTATTCGTTCCTGCATCTGCGAAACTCCATGTATCCTGACAAGGCACATCGATGCTGTAACTAAGATCAGCCAGTGATGACCGATGATACCCGTAACCGTTTTTTCTTATTATCTTGTCCCGAAGATTGCCGATACCCGACTCGATCACAAAAAAAGATACAAAGTAATTGCAGTAACTGTTTCGATATGATTAAAGACGTTATCGGGGAAGCAGAGGCTGAGAGAAAAACAACCTTGATATCATAAACGGTATGGCAGCAAGCTCGTAGCTCACTCATGGATATTTTGTCAACTGCGATGCTCATCCCAGAACCATCGCAAAGTGTTAGATACCGAGGATCTAACCTATAGAGCTCTTTCGAATGGATATCTTTGTTTTTATCCTGACAAAAGAAGAATGAAAAGCTTCCAGAACACCCTACAACCACAAACCGCATTCCAGGGTCCAAAGGTTCTTCTTTGTGTCCACTAAGCTCGAAGCGGTAAACAGGCACATGGATGCATATGCACCGATGAGTTCGGTAGACTGAAGTACAAGGATGAGGTACACCGCTGCACCGACTATCAGGAAAGATTATATTCGGACGACACGGATGAGCAAAGGACGTTTGATGGAAGGTGAGTCAGATTGCTGAGTGTATCTTGAAGAGACCAAGGCTGGGTGGTACCAATTGGATTAGTATACAGAGTTCTTATCTCCGTTGGTATATAGATCAACATGCTTCTGCTTTCATAACCTTTGTCTTTTGCATATCTGTGGGTTTTATGACTCTTTGTGTAAGTCTCTTTGTCTGATTACTGTCTGGTAATTCGTATACCTCCAACACCCCCTTTGACCAATCTGCTGATTCAGATCAAGTCTCTCATTCATCAGCTAGAAGCGTTCCATCGCATTACACTCGTTACACACATCCACATTAAGCAATCATGTGCACGTACACATACTCCTGGTATATCTGCAATCACGATTATTACATCTGGTCCGACTCTGTAGAGGTCTGCTCCAATCGTCTTCTTTCCGGTTACTCGGCCGATGCCTGGTCAATAGGTGAGATAACCACTACTGTCTTCTCATGAAACGACAAACCTGATTTCATTGTGCTAGACATGTGTAAACACCATATTGCAATCTGCAAAGGTTTCGGCGAATACTACTGCCGCGATTGCTCTGAAGACTATACGCTAGAGTATGAATTGGAAGAGTAGAAGAGGAGCTGAGCTGCATCTACATTGGCGTTGTTGGTCATGATTTTGAGCATTTTGGGTATACCATCTTGGGCATTTGGAGTTTCTGGTCGGTGTCGTGTAGATCATGGATCTGGCGTAGATTTCATATATTTGTTTATTCAATTCTAGACGTCTCTTTGATAGAAGAGTCTATTCTGTTACTCTGTCTTTCGCGCCAGAATCGCTGGACCCGTGCTCGACGCTCTCTCTTATCCTCATTGCTCTTCTTCGTGCATCGATGTACATCATGAACTCGGAATATGATTTGGGCATGACCTTTATGTCGCGCTCGACGGTGAAGGTATAGTTGAATTGGCCAGTTGGTTTGGCAGTACCGTGCTCGACGTCGCG
>ERZ794946.598-NODE-598-length-13821-cov-4.057606_pt1 | contig 13821 bp, 10 predicted proteins | sample MGYA00433072_ERZ794946 | MGnify/ENA primary metagenome ERZ794946 (study PRJEB30137, sample SAMN04331413) | food metagenome | isolation source: Y3 must sample point D1 replicate A | place: Australia: South Australia | collected 2014 ...
TCGACTACGTTTCAGAGCCACCAAGAAAGATGTAGTGACGGATGATGATCGGATCTTTGCCCACACTGTCACTTGTCGACTTTCTTGCCACACACTATAGTCTCTTCAATCATTATCTGTCGTTGCCCTCTTATCTCTATACAACTACACTGTTTACACGATGAATGCTTTTCTTTCACGCTCGGGCTATCACGTTTGATGAGTTCCATGAAACCAGTGACGTGAATGTATGGTCACAGAAATCGCGCCAGAATCGAATTCTCAGCCTGACGAGGCGTCTTGTAAAACAGCAGTCAAACAGCACAATTCTTTTTAGCTCTATGTAGTTGTCTGTGGAAATTACAGAGAAGCGCCGCTTTTAGTGGACATTCACTTGATCATCAAAAGCATCCCAGGCCTGGGACTGGATGGATGTTCAGTTGGATAAACGGTTGGATATGGATATGGGGTCCTATCGATCTAGTACATATCCAACCTGGATATTCGTTAGATATCCAGCCTATTAGCTTGGTGGGGCTAATTGGGAAATGCGTATGCAAAAGTGGCCCATATTTACTCGTAGCGTAAAAAGAAAATCCTCCGCAACGATTCGAACCATGGTTGCTATAAAATAGCAACGCGCTCTTTTTAAGCTAGTTGTCTATCAAAGTTTTCTTGTTGTTCCATCTCCAAGGACGAGGAATAATGCTCAGTTGGGGCTGAGGGGTATAGATCAAAAGCAAACAGTGTAACCAACAAATCATCAGCTTGACGACAAAGGCATCCATCGGGAGTGAATATCGCTTCCTGGCTCCCTGACAACCACAAGTCAGTCAATTGTCCGAATAGCTTGGCGTCTGCGCCTGGTTGGTAACACTGGAAAGACTTTGTCTTCTTGATCAACAACTGTATTCTGCGAGGCTGACAACATCGCCTAACATCACACTTCTTTGCATCACCCTGCTCAACGTCGCACTACTCAAACTTGCACCGCTTACTATCCCGCGACTCATCATTCAACTATGACATCGCTATTATCTCTCCCGCCAGAGCTTCGTGTGATTGTCTTCAATCTCTTGGTCGAGGATGCTATCAACGATCAAAGACATGTCGTTGCTCGCCCTGATGCCGTCGAAGCTGCTCAGGGTACTGTGCCTCTGTTCTACAAGCGTGAGAAGTGCATTTGGCATCAAACCAGTGGCGCGTGCGAGTTCAAAAAAGTCCCCTACGAAAGCCCTTCTTGTCAGTACATCTGTATGGATGCGTTGTTCAGTCTCGCCATGACCAACAAACTTCTCTATGCAGAGGTCGCTCCGATAACCTGGAGCAACGCAAACTACACCGTTCGTGGATCTCCTACTGCCATGCTCACTACGATGGAGGCTCACTTGGGCGTCCTTGGCTCCACTGCTATCGCCAACATCAACCATATCAACCTCGTTCTGTTCGCCGACGTCACTCACGTAAGCGCTCGAAACGGTGCCAGAGAGGTCAGACAAGTCACCAAGCTCATTAGCGACCACCTCCCAAATCTCAGAAAGATGTCAATTAGTGTCTCCAACAACCATGATCTGTTTGAGCCTTTTAATGGCGCTGTTGCGCCGAGTCTCGCCGTAGTCGAGCCACTGGGACTCATTTCCTCGCACGTTGATTTCACTTTCAACTCACATTCATACAACACATCGACATTACAATGGCTACATTATTCCAAAGCCCCCAACTACTACACTCAAACTATCATCAACATGATGCAATCGCTGCGTCTTACAATGCAACGTTGCTGTGCTCGAGCCACGAAGAGACGAAAGGGTCGACTTGTTGACCATCTGCTCGAGGCTATAAATGTGACCATTGACTTGCGTCGTTCAATGTTCGACTGTACCGAATTTCAGGACCGCGAGTGATCACCGCACATGATCGTATCATCAGAGTTTGGCCCTGAGAGACGTCGAATTGTATGAACTCGAGATGTTTTCAACTCAAGAGGCCCACTAAGAAACAAAACCTGGAATATGATCAGCGAAACAAGGAAGAGCTCAAGATGCAGTCCCTCTCAGCACTAAAGTAGGATTGATTGATACATATTAAGATGCAGGATGATTTTGGGAACACGAGAGAAGTCAACTGAGAGCATAGTAGCTGTAAGTAAAACTCGCATGCGAACAAAACAAAGATACATTTACTGACTTTGTAGCGACAAAAGAACAGCCCTTTACGCTTGGTTCAAGCAGTGCGGTCTCCATTCGATGGTCTTGAGCCACATACTGTTCAGGAAAGACAGGACGGGGTTTGAAATAAATCTGGAAATGATGATTGAGTGAGAAGACTGAACTGCGAGGGAAGTCATGGACTTTTGACAAGACAAAAGTGCTTGGCTCATATGTCCTTGAGGTCCTGGAAACAACGAGGGACCGATTGTTGGGAGAAGTTGAACCAGCGGGAAAGAATGGTTTGTGGAGGAAGCCACGACTTCAACTAGAGAGAGTAGCGCTTGTCGTCGTTGGTGGTCGGGTGATTGGACTTTTGGCAGGAGCATACCACGTTGCGAAGTTCACACTTCCCCTTCCAGCTGTAATGATCTCAAGCTCGAGTCAGAAGCCCTCTAGATACACCGAGCAAGATTTCGAGGGGTTTGGCGCTCAGACACACAAGCACAAGACCTTTAGGTACATAATCCACTCAATCGCGCTCGTCGACGTTTCACCAACACGTCATAGAGTTCAACTCATAGTTCAAGTTCTTGGGGTAGCAGTTTTTGTTCTTTCTTGTCCTTTCTTGGACTTCCAAAACGATTGGTGTGAACCTAGTCATTCCTCAAACGCCTTCAATCGTGCCATCTTTACAGCACAGCTTCGACTCTTGCATTAAATTCACTGCCTGCTCTCAACATGCCCCTGGGATTCGGGGCACTGAAAAAGCTCTCCAGAAAGGCACGTCCAAAGGTGAGCAACATGACCGAAGAGTCAGCACCTTTTACTACCCTAGAAAATCCAGAGAAGGTATCAGGTGCGTATAACTCACCTATGCTTCAAGCATTACTAACATGGCTCCAGACGTCTGGCGGTATTTCGCAAGGAACTTGTGGCTTCGCCGAGGCAGAGACGTTGCAGCTGGTACCAGATACTTCGCCTGCGGTGTTAGCAACGACGGCGATGAGCAGCCAACAACCACTTTTACCTGCAACTTGATTCCCCGGGACCGCTCCATCGAAATCGAAGAGATTGCAGACTTGTGTTTGGCAATCGCGACGGCTTTGGTGCTGCATCATGAGGAGTACAAGTGTCGTTGCGACTTTGACGTTCTTTGCAGAGGTAAAACCACGCAGCAGACGCGAAGGTTGTGTTATGCAGCAAAGTTCACTGCGGAGGAAGTCAGAGTGCGCATGGAGAAACACAATCAGCTATGCAGGTGCAAATGCTTCGATAATATGCTACCACAGGACTGATCGTCGGAGGTGTCTGAAACCAAGAAGGTAAAGAGAGGGAGCAGATGGAAATTATGAACAACAACGCTCTTAGCTTTCACATTTTGCGCTCGCATGTTCAGCAAGGCATTTATAAGTGATGTCGTATGCTGATGAGTTGTGTACAGTTTGCACATCCCTATGAACCTCAACCCGATGGAGCCGCTTGATCCAGTGTCTGTGCCAAACACATGGCATGATACTTTCCTCTCAGTCCTTGCAACTCCTCATGCGTGCCCATCTCCGCAATCTTGCCATCCTCAATTACAAAAATGACATCAGCATGTCTGATGGTGCTCAATCGATGAGCAACGGCGATAGTGGTACGTCCCGCCGCAGCCTCATCAAGTGCTTGCTGCACGACTCGTTCACTTTGCGTATCCAGTGCTGATGTCGCTTCATCTAGAAGCAGTAGCGCAGGCTTGCGAATCAGCGCTCGGGATACAGCGATACGCTGACGCTGACCACCACTGAATTGAAGACCGCGAGAGCCGCAAGGTGTTTCAAGTCCTTCTGGTAAAGAAGTGATGAAGTCAAGGGCGTTGGCTTGACGGCAGGCTTCAAGTATCTCATCCTCAGAGGGCTCGTAGTCGAGTCCAATCGTGATGTTTTGCCGAACAGAGCCAAGATACAATGGAGGCTCTTGTTGCACCAGTGACATAGTGCTTCGATAAAGTTTCGGCGACATGAGCGAGATATCATCTTCATTCATCGTAATGCGGCCAGATGATGGATCGTAGAAGCGTTCGAGAAGAGAAACAATGGTGCTCTTACCACAACCAGAGGGACCGACGAACGCAGCGTATGTTCCTGCGGGTATCTTCATTGAGATGTCGCGCAGTACTTTTGCAGTCCCACGTTGCTTGTATTGAAAGTCGACATTCTCGAGTTCGATGCTCACATCATTTCCTTTGGGGCCTTTGCCCCTATTGCCATCGGTCTCACAGATGGTCGGCTTGATGGTTCGTAGCCAGAGGATATAGTTGACGCCTCCTTTTGCTTTGGTGATTGAGGTTGTGTAACCGAAGAACTGGGCGGCGCCCTGACCACCGAAGATGATGCAAAGAAATACAACGAAGAACTGCGTCGTAGAGTACTCGCCTTGTGCGATAAGCCTTGAGCCATACCAGAAACCAAGTCCCATGACGAGAAAGTCCGCTGATTGGGACAAGGCGTAGGGTATCAGGGTAACAATCTAAAAAGAAGCAATCGGTCAGCCAATAGTCTTCCAACGAAGTTCTGCCTCTGATCACCACTTACCAGACTTCGGATGACCTTTGAGACGATAGCATCCAAGGTTTTGCTGTACTCTTGCATCACAGAGGTCTCAAGTGCCAAGAAGCTGACTGTCCTTATTGAAGACACAGCTTCAGAAGCCAAGCCGGCACTGCTTGCAAACTGCTCTTCAGTCGAGGCTTCCAGTCTTTGGTCTAGTCTGATTCGAGTGTACCCACCACCAACAATGACCGTCAGTCCTGCAAATACCAAAGTGAGGCCTAGCTTCCACCCAAATGCGATTGCAACCACACTGGTAGCTATGATGTTGACCACAACGTTGAGCATGAGTCCGAGGTTTGCCGACATCAGCTCCTGTACTGCAGAAGGGACTGATGACAACTTAGCAGTCAACGCGCCAGAAGAATTTTCTGGTCGATCGAAAAAATCTTGATCGAAATGAACTATACGCTCAAGCATCTCTCGACGATAGCGATGGGTGAGTATCTGACCAACAGTGTTGTAAGATATTCCAATGAGGAAGTACCCAAACAGATTGACAATTGCCAGGACGAAAAACATAAGAGCATAGAAATCGGCTTGCGTTTTAGCTTCCGACCCTGTAAGAGTGAACACTCTGATCAACCGAGAAAATATGATTGCTTGTGCTGGTTGCGTGCCTCCGATAGTGAGGTAGACTGCACCCATGAGAAAATACCATGGGTACAGGTCTGGGTGCTCTCTGAGCATTACCAGGATACATTTGAGTAGTGAGTAATTGAGAGTGCCAGCAGCAAGCTTGTTCGCTGCTTGCTTCTGCGTCTTCGTGTCGGGTGCGAGCTCTGTACTTTGAACGGCAGTATCGAGTGTCTTTTCGTCAGTGTCTGTTTGTGTTGGCTTCTCCGGCAGATCATCGCTATCTTTGCTCGAACTCGTGTTTAGGTCTTGCGCTCGAACCATAGCCGCATATAGCCCGTCACGCTCAAGTAGTTCGCTGTGGCTGCCTTGCTCGACCACTTTTCCACTCGTCATGACCGCAATATTGTCAGCCGCCATCACCGTAGCCAGCTTATGCGCGATGATTAGCGTGGTCTTGTTGAGCGAAACACGATTCAGTGCATTCTGAACAACTCTTTCTGCGCGAGGGTCTAGTGCGCTCGTTGCTTCGTCGAACAGAAGGATCTTCGGATCAGCAACAATGCTTCGGGCGATTGAGATCCGCTGGCGTTGTCCACCACTGAGCATACTTGCTCGCTCTCCTAGTTGTGTGTTGTATCCTTCAGGAAAGCCTTGAATGAAAACATGCGCATCAGACGCCATGCACGCTTGTTGGACGAGCTGCATTTGCCGCTCTTTGGTGAAGCCTAGTTGCTCTCCGATCAGACCCTTAGCAACATTGTCGAATACTGTGCCCTGAAACAGTGTCGGCTCTTGTTGAACAAGTCTGATATTGTTTCGTAGCCAATTCGTGTTTAAAGTGCTGAGGTCATGACCGTCCAAGAGAATGTGTCCTGAAGTCGGCTGATACCATCTTTCCAGTAGGCCAACCAGAGTCGACTTGCCACAGCCACTGGGCCCAACAAGAGCGGTAGTCTTACCCGCGGGTATACGCAAGTTTAGATCTTGTAGTACAGGGGCCGAGGGTCGGGAAGGATATGAGAAGCAAAGGTCGCGGATCTCGATGTCTCCAGAACAGACCTCAGGCTTCATACCTGCTGTAGAAAGAGGATCGAGCTGAGATGGCTTGTCGATTATGGCAAACAGCTCTGCTGCAGCAGATGATGCATTCGTGATAGCCTGGATCTGCGGCATAATGAGCATGACCGAGGTCGCACCAAGAGTGACACTCAATATAACTGTAAGGACAGTGCCGACATCTCCAATTTCCCCACTTCGAAACATGCGAAATCCTTGCCAGAACGCAAGCGAAGTACCTGACATGACCAGAAACGTCTGACCGGAGAATAGGACGCCATATAACAGTGACTTCTTCTTACCAGTGTTGTGTGCCGTTTGCAGGTATTCGTCGTACCACTCTACAATCTTTAGCTGTGCTCCAAATGCATGGATAGTTTTGACAGATCCAATAGCATCTTGAGCCAGAGTCGCTGCTCTAGAGTAAATGCGTGTCTATATGGCTTGTCAGTAATTGATAATATGTACCTCGGTATAGCGCGATCTTGACACAGCTAGTCAGGGCCTGTAAATCACTGAACTTACAATCTGGGCTTCGATGGGCGCATCAAGCCCTATACAGCCTCCTGTAATCACAACAATCGCCGGCACTATGCTCATCGTGATGAGAGCAAGCTTCCATTGAACGGCAAGCGCAACGATGTACGACGAGAAAAAAAGCGAGATGCCCATGACGAGCGAGAATAGCTTCTCAGCGATACCTTGGTTGATGCGGTGGCCGTCTGGTAAAGTTTTAGCAATGCACTCAATGCCATAGAGAAGCTCATACTTGTAGTGACTTGAGTTGCAGCGGATCCATTGCCTTGCAAGTCGAAATGGTAAATCTCCTTTCTTAGTAAGCTTTCCAGGAATGCCTTCCTCAAAGAGTTTGTTGTTCTAGCAGCAGCGACACAGAGGCATAGGGTCGCTATGTAGCCAATGACGAAACGGCCGACAAAAAGGTACACAAAGTAAAGCACTTGGCGGTTGATGCTATCTTGGAATTGATTTGCTGTGCCTTGACCCACTGCTTGGTTGTTGAATGAGGTGGTAGAAGACCCGAAGACCACAGTCATCAATGGAAGAGTGGCACCGACTGCCACAGCGCCTGCTATACCCATGGCGTACAAGATATAGTCCAAGTTGTCGCCATATTTGAATATCCGCTTTTGGAATGATCAGTCCACTGCAGATATTCAGTTGCCTCCTTACTCACAAAGTATGTTCCTAGGAATCCTTTGGCCTGGTTACTGTCCGGCTTTTTTCCAGTTTCAGACTGTTCATGGTCTTGAGATGAGGACTTTGAAGATCCAGCTTTCTCCATAGCGCTTTCCTCAGCGAGTTGTGGTGCCCCGAGAGCGGGCTCGGGAGCAGTTATTGGTGCAGCCATCCGGAGATGTGATTTTTTCGTTGACGAATGTCCTCAATGACACCCTATAGAATCCAGGAGCCTGAAGGTATTTGATAAGACGTTACTCTAGACATTCCTTGTTTACCCCACATGTATCAAGTACCTAAGTCTTGGAGGCTCTCTGAATCTACTCTACAGACTCCTAAAGCCGCGGGCGTCAGAGTCGAAACTTTATCCGACTTCGCACGATAGAACGATCTTGGACCAAAGCAGTTCGATTGAAGCCGTCATCCAAGGCCTGTGCACTTGATCTTATGGTGGTCTAGGACAAATGCATCTTGTCATGACCAGTGTCGTGATCTTGGCAATGCACGACTTCAGGCATCAGCATTCCATGGCTTGGCGGCATAGCAAAATCGCTACAACGGTTCTTGATGTTATTCGTTGGTACGAGTAGACACCCATCAAACTCGACAGACGCGTGAAGAGTCTTGACATGCGAGTAATGTCGCATTTATGGCCTCCAGACCAGTCCCCCCTTCAATCTGTGAATTGGGCAGCCGCATGAACTCGATACAACTATGAACCACATGTGAGATATCCACGGACACAGTTGTAAGGAAATCGATGTTTAGAGACGAAAGGGTGCGTGGCGTCGCTGTACCTCGGTTAGTCAGCCGGCAAGCTCCGTTGAGCTCTTTCCAATCGCGTCAAGGGCATTTCGGACTTCATCATTCATACCACAATCATCTCGCGACGTACTTTGTGAATGATGTGTCGCGTAAACTCGAGCACATCTACCGAATATGGCATTGCGTGAAACGCGTCTCTCATCACAACTTGACGTGCATCTTGATGTTACACAACAGCAGGCTAGCTGTGCCGCTGATGCACACGTCGGCAGCCTGCATGTCTACGGGTGATGTGAGTTGAAAGCAGACACATGGGCTTCTTCTGTACAGCGCATAGTATTTCATCCGCCGACCGGTTCCACCGATGCAAGTGCGAAAATGCACGAATGCTTTCAGCTTGGGAAGAGGATCTATTGAGAGCTCAAATACCATGGCCTCTCACTCAAGGAGCTCTAGTATCTGAAAACCTTCATGCAGTTGGACAGCCAGATTCCTGCTGGGATTTGTCGCTGGAGCATGCGCTCGATAGAGAAATGACCCGCGTTTGATATCGGCTCCGCTTCACTGATTGCGTTTCACTTCTCTTGACCGCTCCAATGTTCGCTTCAGATTATCTTCTTCCCCCATCGATCGATCATCAACCAAGTTTTGTTCTCAAGTCAACTATCCAACTTCATCATGGAGGTGTTCCTCAACCGTATACCGCCCCATTGTACGGAGCGCGACTTGAAAAGACAGCTCCGCGCACCTCTCTCTGAGTTTGGTATCACAAACTACGTGTGCGAGAAATTCGGCAGCAAGCCTTGTGGCAAGCTGATCTTCCTCGATGTTGCAAAAGGCGAGCAGTTTCTTGCAAAGTATGGCCTCGTCAATGGCCAGCGCAAGTCAGCTTTCCCGCTCACTATGAACGGTCAACCCGTAAACTGCTCACTGTCCAAGAACCAGCCAGATCCATGGCTGCTACGCAGTCTCAAGGCCAACATCATCGCTCAGCCCCAGGCGCTTGCACAAAGTCGACCTACCAATGGGGGATCCCAGGCGACTACTTTTAGTATATCCTCTCTACACTGCGGAATTTGGTCGTTCGTCGATGGTGAGCTCACCTTTGTGCCTCATTACATCGACGTAAGACAGGGCAAGATCATTTTTGGCCAACGTCAAGCTGCCATACTATTTGACGATAGCCATGGCAATAACCACGGCGAACAGTTCGCCACTCGTATCAATATCAAATACTTCGACATCGATACGGCGACTAGTGGCAATTACGAGCATCCGACCATCACCTTCAACCTTCACTGTCCACCGAGCTTCTATTGCTCACCCTCGGTAGAGCTTGTGGACCTGTTCGCCCGGGTGGGGCTCATGAATCCTGGGCTGAGAATGCAGCCACCGAAGAAGAAGCGTGTCACCAGTATCAACCAGGCTCATGCCGCCGTGGCATCTACTTGCCATGTCTACCAAATCCAGCTTGCCGATTACAGACAGCTTCCAGATGTCTTCCGCCTGCTGAAGCACAATCGTCATACCGCATCCGTTACCGTCAATCATCCGACACCATCCATGCCCCCTTCTATGGCTCTCAGCGGCGCGTTCGCGCGACTAGAGCTACATCTTGCCTCGATGCAGCCCTATCGTGACCTCGCTTTCGATGTGAAGTTTCAGCTTCTCCGCTTGGCCAGGAACGGGGCGCTCCAGCCGGATCAAGTTGTTCTGATCTTACCCGCGATTTCTCTGCTGGTAGCTAACCACGATGGACCGGCCATAGTCGAGTCGTTGAAGCGTCTCTATCATAGCCTGCAGTTGATTGGACCTCATGTCGAGGCACAAAGCTATTCTATCGAGACACTCACCAACAACTTGCTTGACTACGCCCAAGACTACGATCGATCAAAGCTTCAGAACTCATATGACCAAGCCAACCGCCATGCTCATATTGTTCTGGTCCACAAGTTGACGGTCACTCCAGCCGGTGTGTATCTGGAGGGACCTGAGCCAGAAGTCAGTAATCGTGTGCTGAGAAAGTATGAAGATCACCCCGATTATTTCATGCGCGTCACTTTTGTGGATGAGGATGGCGAACCAGTGCGCTTTGACGGCCAAGCCGACCAGAAAGAAGTCTACGCTCGCTTCAAGAAGTTTATGGAGTCAGAGTATGTTATCGCAGGCAGAGGCTTTTCCTTCCTAGGATTCTCGCATTCAAGTCTTCGTTCGCAGACCTGTTGGTTCATGGCACCTTTCGAATTTGAAGGCAAACTGATGCATGCTCCAGAGCTCATCAAAGGGCTTGGAGACTTCAGCCATATCCGCTCTCCCGCTCGTTGCGCTGCTCGTATTGGTCAGTCTTTCACTGATACGACCGGTACTGTAGAGGTGGAAGCTGGTATGCTTGGACGCATTCCAGACGTCGAACGCAATGGACGTTGCTTCAGTGACGGTTGTGGTACCATCTCTCTTGACCTTCTCCGCAAGGTCTGGCGTGTCTATGGTCCACGTCGTACGCTCAAGCCCACCATCCTCCAGATCAGATTCGATGGTGCGAAAGGAGTCGTGTCTCTTGACCGCCGTCTTGGCGACGAGCAGTTCAACATTCGCCCTTCCATGGTGAAGTTCTCTGGTTCTGGCTCCATCACACTCGAAGTCTGCGGTGCAGCTTGGCGCCCTTATCCCATGGTGCTCAACCGTCAGTTTATCAAGATTCTTGAGGATCTGCAGGTGCCCATCGAGTCTTTCATGCGTCTACAAGAACAGGCCGTGGAGAAGCTGAGAATGATGACCACCAATACTTACAACGCCTCATTCCTTCTGAATGACACTCAGACAAGCAAAGCTGCAAGGCTTCCATCCCTGATCGACATGCTGGCCGACATTGGCCTCGACTACCACGATGATACTTTCCTTCGTGGTGTCGTCGAGATGGCTGTAATCACAAAGCTGCGCGAGATCAAGTACAAGGGCCGCATCCCGGTCCAGAATGGAGTCACACTCTATGGCATCATGGATGAAACTGGCTATCTCAAAGAGGGACAGATCTACGTTACCACGCAGAGCTCCCCTGATAAGCCAAAGAAAGTCCTGACTGGGGGCAAGGTCATTATCACACGTTCCCCTGCTCTCCATCCTGGTGACATCAGAACCGTGGAAGCCATCGACGTGCCTAGCACTTCTCCTCTCGATCAGCTTCGCAACTGCGTTGTATTCAGTCAACATGGCGACCGCGACCTTCCCAGTCAACTCAGCGGAGGTGACCTGGACGGCGACCTCTACAATGTCATCTTCGAGCCTACGTTGATGCCTCAGGTAAACAGTGCTCCGCCAGCTGACTACCCTCGAGTTCCTGGTTACGAGCTTGAGCGCGAAGTCACCATTCACGACATGAGTTCCTTCTTCGTCGAATTCATGGAGACTGATCAACTTGGTCAGATTTGCAACCGCCATCTCCAGATTGCTGACCAGAAGCTTCGGGGCGTGTTCGACGATGACTGTATTACTCTTGCCGACATGGCATCACAAGCTGTAGACTTCTCCAAGACTGGCATTGCGGTAAGTCCTGCTCTTGGCCATTGACCCATCGACCAAGCTGACAACCCACAGGTGAGTATGGACCGCGCTCCTCGAGCCCCGCGCGTCAAGCCCGATTTCATGGCCCCTAGCCCCCGTGTCATCCTCGAATCTGGTGGTCTTGCAAGCTTCCAAGACGCTCTCGAAAACGAACAAGACGAAGAAAACGACCCCATTAGCGATCTTGACGGCGTCCGTCCGATTCGTTACTACCGCAGTGAAAAAGCCCTCGGCCACCTCTATCGCGCAATCGACGAACACCAATTTCTAGAGACTATGCAGAATGTGCCTAAACTGGCTCATGGACTGGAAGATACCGTGCTGGACACCCTGTGGACCTATATCCAACAGCACATTTCTGTTGTTCAGTGGCAGCATCACACAGATCTGGCTAGACAGATTAGAGATGGGTAAGTGTTTTGCTACATTCCACACACAATAAACGGCCCACTAACACTTCTTTCGCAGTTACGAACAAACCCTCCTCCAATCCCTCTACCAATTTGCTTCCTCACCACGCCACCCGCTCACCGAGACCGAGATCTTCTCTGGCACTATCCTCGGCCGCGACGGTGGAAAGCAATCCAAGCGCGTCCGCGAGACCACTCAAGCCATGCGCGCACAACTCGAAGACGTCCTCACCTTCACCATCTCCCGCATCATCGATGGCGACTATGACGAAGACGACCGCAATGAAGAAGCTCTGCCCAGAGCTATTGCATGTCTGGCTATTGGCATGAATGAACCTTCGTACGGAGATAAGAAGGTTGGCGATTTACAGAGTTGGAAGTACATCGCTGCCGGTGTTTGCCTGAGAGAGGTCAAGAGGTGGTTTGCTGTTGACATGGGAAGATATGCTTTGCCGATAGTGCGTCGTTGATGAGACAGAACGAAGAGGAAAGGACATACCAGGTTGCTCCATGATTGCTGCCACGATAGTGTATGAATGACGGAGGAAGGAACACAAAACAAGAACCACATGAGAAAGGTCAACAAGACTTGCAATGATGAAGCTGGGGATTCTATTGCAGAATTGTAGCAGGCAGCTGCGACGATTCTAAAAGAGAAGTAGCCAACGAGAAACAAAACGTGATTTTAATCTCGAGCAATAGTGAATGAGCTCCATCTCTCCTTCCCCAATAAGTTCTCGAAACAAGCGCTCTGGCCTGACAGACGTCGGAGAAGATCATGTTGCCCATTCTTCTCTTCCCTTCCCTTGACAACAGTCGAGCATGTTAATTTTGCCTTCTCCTATCACGCCGCTGGAATGCACAATGTTTTTGAGATCAACATGTTCGTCCGCTGAGAAGCGCTGGGCGCCAAACTCTCAGTCTCGTTCTCTCATAGCGTCATCGTCGATCTCTGGTACAAATTCGTCGTCAACCCGCTACGCAAATTCGGCATCAGGTTCTTCCACAGACCCATCTCTAGGCTCTTGTTTGGCTTCGTCATCAATCCCTTCTCTGACCAGCCAACCTTCCTCCCACTTTCCTTCTCTGCGTACCTCCCACCTCTCCTTTGGAGTCATCTGACTGGCAATGACGGGCCAACCAGCCATCTCTGAGCGTATGCCGAGTGTGTCTTCGAGGAGAGATGCTTCAATCTGGCGTTCTTCATTCTGTGTTCGCATAGCTATCTGGCACTGCTTCCATTTACGCCAACTGCTCAGTAGAAAGGTGTTATGCCAGCCGGTAGCTCTCTCCCAGTACTCAGCGTCTGGTGCGAGCTTAGTGAAATCTTTGTAGGCGGAGTGGATGATAAGTGGTCTGAGGGATCCACAATGGATAATATCAGCATGTATGTATGCCTCAATCTCAACGTCAATGGAGAAGGGTAGGATTGACAGAACTTTCAGACCAATCTCAAAATCGAGCTCCCAGTCTTCTGTGTCCCGACGTGCCACGGCGACGGTCAGCTGCTTGAGGTTCGGAAGTCGTCTCATGATG
>ERZ794946.601-NODE-601-length-13796-cov-4.330034_pt1 | contig 13796 bp, 9 predicted proteins | sample MGYA00433072_ERZ794946 | MGnify/ENA primary metagenome ERZ794946 (study PRJEB30137, sample SAMN04331413) | food metagenome | isolation source: Y3 must sample point D1 replicate A | place: Australia: South Australia | collected 2014 ...
CCCCGCCGTACCCATGAGTTCACTGCCCCACGCGGGGCAGTGAACTCGTCCTGAAACTGGGGTCGGAGACCGGCAGGGTTGCCAAATTAAGGCATGACCCTGTGTCCAACATTTTTCGTGACGTTGTTTACAGCGTTCCTACTCGAGCTTCTTCTGTCCAATCCACCATCAATTGATGCTTGTAGACACCTCTGTGAGTTTTGCGGTGTTCTGTCTTGCCATTGCGGCAGCATTCGGGATCCGGGCGTTGAAAAATGTCCGCGTTTTGGTCACGCCATGACAGCAGACGCCGCAAACGTGAGACGTCAGGAATTAGATCTTTCGATTCCTTCCCAACCAAGGTGTTGTTCAGCGAGCAGCTTCCGTGAACTCGTCGGTTGATTCGGACCGTGTACGGTAATAATGAGGCCGTTATATCGGCCCTTATAGGAATAGCAGGAAACAGCACCACCACGCCACTAGTTCGTGGTGATTGTTTCGTGACTTACTTACGCCCGGAAGTGTGAGATCTCCTGCCACTCCATGCAGGTATGACTTAGCTCCGGACTACCGCGCGAGCTCAATGGGAGCCTGCAGAATACGGCGCCGAATAGCTCCCTTCCAACCGATGCACATTGACCCCTCTATGAAGGTGGGGTGAGCTCACTTCGGGCCTGCCTCAAGCTCAGAAAGCTCAAGAAGACATAAGTACTTTGCTCTTGCCTGGCATTCACTCTTCCCTTCACCAAGCAATACAAACAATCCTCCCATCAACCACAACCACCTTCTACCTTCTCACCTTCTAGTCCAACTAGATATCAATCCACAATGTCGGCTCCTCAGATCCCCGAGATGCAATGGGCACAAGTTTGCGAAAAGGTCGGCGGCGAGCTTGAATACAAGCAGATCCCCGTTCCCAAGCCCGGCCCCGATGAGGTTCTCATCAATGTCAAGTTCACTGGTGTCTGCCACACCGACCTCCACGCCATGAACGGCGACTGGCCTCTCCCCGTCAAGATGCCTCTTGTTGGTGGTCACGAGGGTGCTGGTGTAGTCGTTGGCCGCGGTGAACTCGTCAGTGAAGTTGAGATTGGCGACCACGTTGGTATCAAGGTATGTATCCATGCTCTCAACTCCAATTAGCCAGGCTGACCGACATCTACAGTGGATCAATGGCACATGTCTCTCCTGCGACTTCTGCATGCAAGCAGATGAGCCTCTCTGCCCCAAGGCACAACTCTCAGGTTACACTGTCGATGGATCCTTCCAACAATACGCCGTCGCCAAGGCCGCGCATGTTGCCAGACTCTCAAAGGACATCCCCCTCGACGGAGTCTCCCCCGTTTTGTGCGCCGGTATTACCGTCTACAAGGGCATCAAGGAGTCCGGTGTCCGCCCCGGCCAGACAGTCGCCATCGTCGGCGCTGGTGGTGGTCTTGGTTCTCTCGCACAGCAATACTGCAAGGCCATGGGCATCCGCACAATTGCCATCGATTCTGGAGACGACAAGGAGAAGATGTGCAAGGAGCTTGGATCTTACGCCTTCGTCGACTTCGGCAAGAGCAAGAATGTCGTCAAGGATGTCCAGTCTGCCACCGAGGACGGCCTTGGTCCCCACGCCGTCATCCTTCTTGCCGTCTCCGAAAAGCCCTTCCAACAGGCTGCTGAGGTATGCTACGAGCTTTCAATCGATTTCCTATGATCACAATCTAACACAACACAGTACGTCCGCCCTCGTGGTACCGTCGTCTGCATCGGTCTGCCCGCAGGTGCTTTCCTCAAGGCTCCCGTCTTCGAGTCTGTCGTAAGAATGATCACCATCAAGGGCTCCTACGTCGGCAACCGCAGAGATACTGCCGAAGCCATCGAGTTCTACCGTCAGGGCTTAATCAAGGCTCCCTTCAAGACCGTCGGTCTCTCGGAGCTGCCCAAGGTCTTCGACATGATGCACAAGGGACAAATCGCTGGTCGCTACGTCCTCGACACCTCAAAGTAAACTGCTTGGAACTTCTCGACCCAATTGGAAAAACCGGCAAGGACCACATTTGGAAGTGGCAGAGTCTGGCACGATTATGACTAGTAGTTGGCACTTGCGAAATAGCTGTTTCTTTTTTCTTCTTTTTTCTTTCGACCTCCTGTATATAATTTATTGGTCTTCTTCTATGCAAAACAACTCAACTTTCTTATCAATGTTCTTTCCATGACAGTTGCTAGTTCTCGTTTCTTTGCTCCCGTGACTGTCCACTCAACTACGGAAACCCATCCATAGTCGTCTCCACCCATGCCTAGGATGTTCTCATCATCGTCCAACAATTCCATCTCTGCAACGGTCAACTTATTCTGGAGAAGCTCTTGGATGTCTGAGTCTTTGTTCTTTCTTTCGAAATGGTTGATCGCACAGCGTGTCAATACATGTTTCAAGCAGGAAATCAACGTCGTCTGAACACTGGTTTGGCAGTATCGACTAGATCCAAGAACTGCTTCGTTCAGGTTGCAAATCCCAGCAATCGACCACCCTCTGATCCCCATCTCAGAACATTCCCTCGGGGAAGAACAGGAAGATGAGAATAAGGACAAGGGTGATGAGGAGAGTGAGACTGGGGAGGACAAGGATGAGGACGAGGATGATGGACAGATTCCAGTTGGAAACCTGCCTGCTGCTTGGATTCAAATCTGAGGTCGTCGTATTCCAGCGACGCTCATTCCGACCATGTTCTGCCCGGCATGAAGATTGACATTGCTGATTACACAGGCTCATGATGTTGAGTAAGGAGATTGGTTCTCAAATTAAACCGCCTGTATCTAAAGCTCATTGATACCACTCCCTCTCATCATAACTCGTCATAGTCTCAAATCCATCCTGTTGCTGCTGCTGAGATTGTTGTTGTTGTTGCTGTTGTCCTCCAATCCCCACACTACCAATCACAGAAGCGTATCCAGCACCAGATGGGTACGCTCCGAGAGTCGGCCCTGTATTGACTGGACTCTGGCCCAAAGATGCAACACCCATGTCGAGCCCGCCCCAGTTCCCAAAGCCTGAGGCCAGTTGTGCTTGGTCGCGGAAGACCCAATCTTGACTTTCGCGTAGTAGTTGCTCGACACCACCGAACATGTCTGATGGGCTTGCTGCGGCGGTGTAGGTTCCCGCCGGTGATTCGGCAGAGTTGATGGGTTGTAGACCGTTCGTGAAGGGCGTAGATTGTGAGGACGGGTAGTTCGTTGCACGTAGATCGGAAGCTGATTGAGGAGGTAGGCTGAATGGGCTTGCAGCTGATTGTGCAGCATTGAATGGGACCTGCCCATACATGGGAGCAGAAGAATTGGCGAGCATCGCTTGCTGTGCCGGTGTCCAAGCAGCGCGTGGTTGTGACATTGGTTGCTGCGCTCTTTGTGCTGGCTGAGCTTCTGAAGCTCCCATCATTGTCATGATGGACTCTCGTCGCGCCATTGGGCTTGGTGTATCTGTGCTATGGGCGCCAAACTTGGCATCGGCACGTGCGAGTACAGTCGCTGCTTCCTCAGGTAGCTCGACCTTCCACTTTCTCGCCATGACGGAAAGAATGCTCAATGTGCGACGTGCGCCAAGCCAGCCCTCTCCAATCTCTTCTAGATGCTTGATGCCGTGAATGATATCGCGACGAGCATTCTTGTCTGGCAGATTCAGCAGATGGATGGTACATGCCGAATGCATAATATAGACAGTCACATTGCAGATCTGTCTCAAACCGTGTGATCGCTTGTACAGACGCATGAGTTTTGAGATCATGGCGGCAGCTTGTGTACACAACCTTCGTGGACTGACGTTTGCCGGGAGCGGTGATGTGCTCTGATTGTACTTGAGGAAGGGACGGAAGAGGTGAATGAAAAGAAGTTGGAAGAACATGTGCATCGTCAACACACTACTGAGACCGCCTTCCTTGGGCTCCATCTCGGCCGGCAGGTTGCGACGCCACGTCTCGAGACGGGTGTGGATATCACTCAACATTTTGAGTTCCGCCTGTCGACCGCGACTCTTGTCCATGTCGCTCGGGTTGTAGAAATGTCGCATAAGGTCATTACTGATTTCGCACAGAACGGATATCTGCAAGGCCACTGTGCGTGTACGTGCAGGCTGAGCGCGAGCGCTCATGAAGCCTGAATCAGTATATGGCGCCCAAGAGGCACTGTCTTCGCCTGGAAAGACGTCAAACTTGGGCACAGTGATGGCTGAACTAGGCAATTGTGGTAGACGACCCAAGTAATTTGACCAGCACTTGTCGAACAGAAAACATCCCCAGAAGGTGATCCGTCGAGCGTCTTCTTCTTCGGAATCAATAGCACGGTCAGTGCCATGGGCCAAGCCCGAAGAGTCGATGTTCAAGCCCATATCACAAGCCATGCGGAAGCTCATGCCTGAGTAGACCCAGCCTTTGGCTTCTCGGCCACAGCCGGCCTCGCGTACACTCATGAGTGCTAGAGCCTGGACGGTGGTCATCTTGGGCCTTTCGTACTCATCGTTATCCATGATCAAACGTTTGGCCTCGCGGAAGAAGTGGTCACCAGCAGTGGCTGAATCTTCTGGGTTTTCGCGAGCGCCAGGCCATGATGTGAAATGGCAACCTAGGGCGAGTATAGCATTTACCAGTAGCGGAGTGCAGTACTCAGTCTTTCGCCGGGTATCGGGTGGTGGTCTTCCTCGCATGAAGTCGCGGTGAAAGAGGTGCTTGGGCAAGCATGTGAAGAAAGTGTAGTGCCATGTAAAGTACATGTTGACCAGATGCATGACCAGCTCAGGATCCGAAGTCTGGTTGGTCCATGATGTGACGGGATTCTCTTGCTGGGGATATGCATCCGATACTGATGAGGCTTGAGACTCCTTGTCCGACTGCATGAACAGCAGATTTGAAGTGCCACCAATGTATCGAACTGAGCCATCGTCGAGTCTCAGCTCGCCTACGCGTGTCGACAATTGCTTCTCGAACTGTGGTGTCGCAGTCGAGGATGACGAGGTGTGTGTAGAATTTGGTATGTGTGGATCCTCTTGCTGGTCATCGGAATCGTCCAGGTCTAGGCCTTGCTCGCGAGCAACAACTCTTTCGGCGACTTTGTCCAAGCTCTCGCATGTCCTCATCTCGTGGACCAGGTCCGGTACATCTTCCTCGGGATAATTGAGAATGGCGTGAATGAGCGTCTGAAGGGTCGAGTTTCGAGTCTTTATCGAGTCGGCGTCGCTTCGATAGACGCCTTTACGGCGATGATCCGAGTTGGGGTCGTAGATGCACTCAGTGCCGTAGACCTGAGAGCAGGCGGCGCATGCGGGTGTATTGCCATCGCATTTCGATTTCCTTTTGCGACATGCCACGCAGGCCGAGCTCACACATCGTCGCTTGTTCGAGTCATCTTCAGCAGTCCCTGAAGCGGTTTCGTCCTTCTCTTTCCGTCGATGGCGAGGGCGTGATTTGGCCGTCGTCGCCTTCGCTGTGGCATTGGTCGATTCCTGGGCCGCTGGTGCTCCCGCTCCCGGGCGTGATTGCGGCGGCTGCTGCTGCTGCGGTTCCATCGACCTCACAAAGCTGTCATATGGATGCCGCTGATCGATATTCAGGTACCCCGCGGTATGCTGGCCGGCTCCGAGGAGTTGTTCGTTTCTGTCTTCGGCGGATTTGTGTGCCTTACTAGTCAGCGGCGATGGTGCATTCTGCGTCGTGCTCGGTCATAGTGAAAGACAACATCCTGGCCCTCGATGGCATGCTGACAAACTTGGTGCTTCTTGTGCTCGCATATGCTTTGCGTTATCGGACCAGTTTCCTCGTAGCCGTCCATCCAATCATACCGCCGCCCAAAGATAAGCCGAGCCGCCAGCTTCTCCACGAGGCGTCAGACCAGCCATACACATCACTTCATCCTTCACTTATCATTAACACCGTTGCCTACCAAGAGTCCTTTGCATTACTGTCGCTAGCTATGTCTTGCTTTATTCATCCATCCCTTTGCCTTTAATCCGTGCTATGTCTACTCGGCCTTGGCGGCCATACCCAGAAGCTCCGACTCTCCGTGGAACACAACAAAGTGATGCTTGAGCAAAACATCTCCGAAGATCTGCAGGTCGCTGCCCGAATTACTCTGGATACCACCGAAGCAGGTCTTTGAGCTGACTGGTGCGAATGTGATGCCTGAGCCAGGGATGTTGGCCATGTAGTTGTCTCCGACAGCCACTGCAAACTCAGGCAGATCCTCCGAACAATCATAAACATAGCCGCCAGTGGTGCTGTCGTATACAGCGCTGGGAACCTGAGCATAATATGCCTGAACAACCTCGGGGTCAAGCAAGAGAAGACTGGTACCAGTGTCGGCAATCGCAGGTGTGGCATTGCTTCTCGTGACTGTCTTGCCGCCAACGCTGTAGCTGTTGCTGTCGAATTGCCAGAATCCAGAGCTGGCGTTGACAGGAGTGAACATCAAGTTGCCAGTAAATTTGGACGCATCGATGGTGCCAAATTCGTAGGTGCCACTTCCATCGAGGTCCAGAGCTGCTGTGAAGACGGGTTGGGCCAACTCAGACATGATGTTATCGAAAAAGGTCTTCTGCGGTCTAGGTGACACCGAGTTGAGCGTAGAGAAAGCAAGACCGACTAGTCCGTCCGAGTCGGCGTCCGAGACGAAAGCGCTGGAGACCGAAGTGGCCAATTCAATAGCTTGACGAGTCACAGTTGCACCACCGATGTCGACAGTATCAGTACCAACGATACCTGCGGCACCACTGCCATCGCCGTAGGATAAGCTGAAGGTGTAACCATCGAGTTCTTGGTAAGTTGAGCTTTTTGACGAATTGTAGGCACTGTGCTCTCCGATCTGAGCGCTGGTAAGGGAAGTACTGAAGACCCAACTGTCGAAATTGTTAGCTTGCTGTCCTCTCTTTTGATGATTGCTTCACATACAGATCTGAGGAGCCGGTATCAAAGTTCAAGTTAAGCTGTTGTCCACCAACAGTGACAGGAGAAAGGTACTCGGCGCCGTTGTCAGCAGGCGTAGCGATAACCTCTCCAGTCTCGTCGTCCTCCTCCTCGGCAGCAGGAGCGGCGGAAGACGTAGCAGGAGCCGAGACACCCCAGGAGAGAGTTGCGGCAAGGAAAGTCTTGACCTTAGCAGAGGCGTGAGTCTTGGGAGCAGTGTAAGATTCATCGCTGACATCAGAAGTGGTATCGGAAGAGGTATCTGCGTCATAGCTTGTGGTCGTGGGAGTCTTGGAAACAGCAATCCATGGAGATCCGTCAGGAGTGGTTCTTGACCAGCCGAACTTGCGGTAGGCACGACCCATAGCCTCTGAGGGCTTACGGACATAGCCAGTCTTTCGAATTCGAGGGATGGTGAAGGAGCGCTTAGAGAGTGTTTGTGCAGTGGCCTGTTTGGCAGTCGGTGCGGCCAGCGCAACCGTGGCCAGAATAGCCACCAGGAGAAGAGCGAATGTATGATGCATGTTGATCAGATTATTGCGGTAATGAGTGGCTGATGATCAATTGCGAATTCCTTTAAACGTGAAGAGGGATTATCAGAAGAGAGAGAAGAAAAGAGTGTAAACGACTGAACCAAAGCAGTCAGATCTACGCGACAATAAGATTGTCCGAAGATTGAGAATACAAAGAGCGCAAAGCACAAAAGGAAGGAAGTGTGGACAATAGGACGTGGAAGGAGAGGAGGCCGATCACTTAGATGAGGGCGAAACAGTACTTTTGTATGTACACACAGACGGCGTCTGTCTCTTTCCAATCACTACATGCCTTTTGGTCCAGACACTTTAAACACCCGCTTCGCTTACACACCTTTGGGTCTCCAACTATTGTTTAGGACAAAGGCCAAACTAAGGGGAAAGACAGGTCTTGGTAAGGTAGGTGCTTGCGTACGCACGGGGCGGCTTCGCTCAACAGCGCGAGGGAAGTGCATCAAAGTACCATGAAACCTATGACATGCATGACCGATGGAGAAGCATAGCGAACCACAGGATCCTCGATTTTGTGTTTTCACCTCTCCGAGCGCGACTGACTATGCGACGGCTCGGCACGTCAGCGATCGTAAGGGGAACTCTTGTCATTGATCATGAATGATAGTTACACGCTGTCTGAATTGACCTGATTTGATGTTCAAATACAATTGCTTCGTTGAACCAATTGCAATCCAGGAAAGATCCGGTTTGACCAACCTTGCATGCTCACGTTTGTTGAGCAAGACATTATTCAGGTCGCGCAACGAGGTACCAATATCAACCTCTTCACTGTCGAGCTGCGCTGTTACCGTCTTGGCTTCAGTAGCCAAGTGTTTCGAGTATCTCTTGTCTTGCAGAGACGAGGCAGCTTGCGACTTGCAAGATCAAACAAGCAGAGAACCTCCATATACCTTTAATCTACTGCTCAAAGCCAAGCACGCAGCCGTCTCACCATGAAGGTTTTCAGACTCCAGATTTGCAAGACGCTCAGTCACCTACTAGCCGCTGCGGGTTGCCTCCTGAAACGCGGCTGTGGGTCGCAAGTTAAGGTACAAGGACAAACAATCAGGGGTTAAACCTCGCTTGAATCCGAATCGGTTTCTGACGAGGCTGGCTGAAACACATCAACCCCGGCTGCTGCCGCCCGCTTTGACTTCCCCTTGCATGCGATCAGAAATATAGACACCTAATTCTTGCATCCAGTCAGATATATATGATTTGAATGTTTTCGGCCAAGAGCTGGGCATGCTGCGTTGTACTCTGTTCTGAGGTCGAGTCATGCTGATCCTGTCAATATCACGATATCTGCGATATCTTCAACTTCACGAACGCTCGCTTCCTTGACCAGTGCTCGCTGAAACAGCAATGTGGATACGAAGGCTTGAAGGTTCGAGAGGCTTCATTGTCCTTGACACTTCGGATTCATAGCTTATTATGCTTGAACCTCTATTAGTGATACGAAGACCAAGACAATAGTCGAGCATCGCTTAAGTTGTTGAAAAGTCGTGACAGTAGAAACATAGAATAAGTGATCTATTACTTACAAGGCCGAGATCGAGGCCCAATGTCTATAAACCAATGCAACAAAACACTTCCATCCCAGGTGGAAACAGAAAAAACAAAAAACGCCATCGCTCAGGTTAATACAAAACGCCTTACAATCTTGGCTACTAGATGACTGTAGGTTGCATGCCCAAGAGCCTCTTGATGTTAAGCCACGTCTCGAATGCAGAAAGCTTGAACTCGATGCGGGCAAAGTCAGCCCAGGCGGCAAATCTGCGCCAGAGTCTTCTAGGACCGAAACCAGCAGCGGCCAATATTTCCATCTTCTCTTCGTAAACGGCACGAGCGGCATAACGTGCTAGGATCATAAAGGTGCGGACGGGTCCTTGGCGGGTGTGCAAGTTCTCGTCGAGACTGCGTGTAAGATCATTGGTCTTGAGGATGAGGAGAATGACACGAGGGACCTGACCCAAGAGTTGAACAAGCTGTTCCAGCATGCCATCGCCTAACGCATCTGAGATGGCCTCTTTCTCCTCATCGGTTCGAGATGTAGCAACGCTCTTTGTAACAACGCGGTAATCGCGACCAGTGATTGCTGAAGCGAACAGAGGGAATTGCTCATCGTTAATACCGGCAACCTCCTTCGCGTATTGGCGCATGCGTGGCTCATCAGCGTCCAGCACAGCGAGCCATAACTTGGCGTAACTGCGACGAAGAGCGTTGTCTGGCACACGGTATAGACCGTGATCATACAGGATGACATCGAAGTTGTTGGGCGCACGCTTAGAATTGTTCAAGCGAATAGCAATGTTTCCACCATGGGGATCGCAGTGCAACGGGGCGTCCTTTCCGAAGATCATCTCGTTGAAGATGCGAGCAAGCGCAGCAGAAACCTCGTCACGGTCGATATTGTTGGCATCTAGGTAGGCAAGATCATCAGGTCTACGGCCAGTGACAAAGTCCATGACAAGGATACGGCGCTGAGCCCAGTGGACCCTAGGGATGACGACAGGGAGATAGGCGACTTCGGCGAAGTATTTGCGGGCAAGCTCAGCGTTGGAACCTTCAAGAGCGAAGTCCAGCTCTTTAGGCAGACTCTGGTCCATCTCATCACTCAACCAAGTCAGGTCATATTCCGGGAAGAAGCGTTTGAGAGTACGGAAGGTGAAGCGGGTAAGAGCCAGATCGAGAGTAGCCCACTCGTCGAGAGCAGGATGTTGAACCTTGACAGCAACACGTTCACCAGTCTCGCGCAGGGTCGCGCGATGGACTTGAGCGAGCGATGCTGCGCCAATTGGATTCGTTTCGAATTCGGAGAAGTAGTAGGACAGTGTGTTTCCGGTATCCTTCAGCACCATGGCCTCGACGCTCTCCATAGAGGAGACGGGACATTGATCTTGCAATGGTATGAAAGTATCACACCACTCGGAGGGCAGAAGGTAGTTCATGCTACTCAGGTGCTGTCCCAGCTTGACGAAGATAGAACCATTCTTTTGCAGCACAACCAGGGTACGCTCGGCACAGCGTTGATGACAAGCCTTGAGGAGAGCCTGGTAGTCGGGTTCGGGGAGGGCGTCATATTGATTTAGGGTACGGCGGTAGTCGTTGATGTTGAGGGCAAGAGTGCTGACCACTCTACCAGTGCGCTGAGCAGCGATCCAGACGTATCGTGCATCGTCGCTGACAGCCACAGCACCAGCAGCAGCGACGACAATGCCACCTACAACGTAGAGGCGAGTTCGAGACCTTTTGGCCTTTGTCGGAGCGGCCCCTGTGGCATATGCGCGCTTGTTGAGGATATCACTGGGTCGTAGAGGGGAGGTCCAGGATGGGTGTGAGGCTGGTCGCGGGTGCCACGGCGCTTTCCCTGCCGCAGACCTGAACAAATGAGCCCATCCAAACGTTCCTTTCATCGCATCGTGTCGCAAAGAATGTTACTGCCGCCTCTTCGAAAAAATACAGGGACCCTGGAAGCCTCGACTTGCATGACGCTAACTCCACGCCCGATGGTCGACTTGCAACGCCGCCGATCTCCTCCGAACTCCTGATCGGATTTTATACACTCGCATAATATATTTGTGCTTTATTTACATTTTCCATACAGAGAAAGCTATTGCTCAGGCATCACAATCTCATGTTTGTTCTTCTCTGCTACGTTCATGGCCACTAGGAATCTGCTAACAGAATACGGCTTTACCGGATGTGGAGGGTTCTAAGAAGACCCTGTCTCTAAGTTGTTTCCTACAATTGGCAAAATATAAATGCATGCATGTTGATCCTGTTCGAAGTGACTATTACATCTTTTTATCAGTTGTTGCAGGGTTCGTAGGGCTACAAATGTTTAACAAAGCTAATATAATACTCTCGTGCCCGAGATGGTCATACTAGACAAGATAATGCAACTGGAGCCTTGAGCCAGGGTTGCCCTGCTTCCATCTTCGAGATGTATGGAACACTTTGAGAACGCGTGTCCCGGTGCCGCTACCTCTGCCGTAGCAAAAGGCCGACCCCACTACCCCTCATCTCACGGACCAGATCTTTTGTCTTCGGGGAGCAACGGCATCGTCATTCGGGATGCTCAAGCTCACGCCGTAGGTAGTCGGCTACCCGACTCGGGAGTGTAGAATTGGACCTCAAGAAAGACGGACATGATTTTTTGTTTCTCTCTCGCCAGATAAGTCCTCCAGATACTTATTCTTACTCCAAGATACAAAAACCAAAGACAAGAAGGAAACGAGTACGAAACCACACGCGCAATCATGGCAAAAACACCGGGAATCCTGTATGTTACCATGCAACCCTCGGCCTCCCTCCCAGCAGCCGAATTCCACGACTGGTATAATAACGAACATGGTCCCAATCGCCTTCGCCTCCCCTTCATCCACAACGGTTTCCGCTACCGCGCCCGTGACACCACCACTTCAGAAGGCAAGGGCAAGCACGAATGGATGGCCATCTACGATACCGATGACATGGACGCCTTCAATGCCGAACCCTACCTCGCTCTCCGCGGTGCTCCCATTCAAACGCAAAGGGAAAGAGATATCCGCCCTAGTGTTGATATCGATAGGAGAAGTTATGATCTGGTGAGCAGTAGGGAAGCTGCGGACTTTGAGAAATTGGAGAAGATTGAGAATTATGGGAGAGGCAATGTGATGGTTTCTGTGAGACTGTCATTGAAGCAAGGGAAAGATGGCAAAGAGTTGGATAAATGGTATGAAGAGGAGCATATTGATATGTTGGCAAAGGTCAAGGGTTGGTTGCGTACGAGACGTTACGTCACTGCTGCCATCGATAACAAGGATGAAGTCGAGTATATGGCTCTGCATGAATATGCTCCGGAGAACGGACTTGGTGGTGACGAGTTCAAGGCTGCAGTTGAGACTCCTTGGGCCAAGGATATCATGACGAACCTCGTGGCCGAGAAGGTCAGACGTGAGTATGAGCTCTACTACACCTTCGGTCCTGCTCCTCGCGATCTCCAAAACTTTGCTCTTGCAGGATTCAGAAAGTGGGAGAGTCCGGCTACACAGACCAGGACTTTCTCTACTGGCAACGATGGCGGTGCCGTCGAGTCTTATATCACAACTTCAGATGGTGCAGAGCTCGGCTACAGACTTGAGGGCTCGACAAACCCCGATGCACCTTTGATTGTGCTCAGCAACTCCATTTTGACCTCGTACGGCATCTGGGATCGCTTTGTAGAGTCCTTCCTGGCGAAGAACAGCCAATACCGTATCCTGAGATACAACACCAGAGGCCGCACAAGCAAGGCTGGCGAGAAGCTCGTCACCATGGACGTTCTGGCATCAGATATCATCTCCTTGCTCGACGCACTCAAGGTACCCAAGGCCGCCTCCATCATCGGTGTCAGCATGGGCGGAGCATCCGTTCTCAACGCTGCTTTGACCTATCCTGACAGAATTGGCTCATTCATCGCCTGCGACACCAACGACAAGAACCCCGAAGTCAACAGAAAGGCATGGGGCGAAAGAGTCGCCATGTGCGAATCAGAAAATGCTCGTGGAGAAGAGAACGAGACTATTGTAGGAGAACAACTTGCCGAAGTTACGGTCAGAAGATGGTTTGTCAAGGAAAGCTACGATGGAGGTGACATGGAAAAGGAATGCGAAAGGGTCAAGCAGATGGTCATCAACAACAGTCTGGAAGGATTCAGGAAGAGTGTGGAGGCACTGTGCGATTACAACTTCCAGCCGCGCATGAAGGATGGAAAAGTTAAAGGTGTATTTGTGGTTGGCAGTGGAGATGGAGTTCTGCCAAAGACTATGAAGGACATGGCTACCAGATACGGCAGCAATGGCGCCGAATGCGTCGAGATCGAGGGAGCTGGCCATCTGCCCATGGTGGAAAAGCCGGACCAGGTGGCAGAGGTTCTGGGAAAACTGGTGGCTTCGTCGTCGTAGAAGTGAATCTGCTAGGCCCCTCTTTATAGCGAGCCCGAATGAAGTACATTATCAACAACCTTGAAACCTCTTCCTGATTCTCGACGTAGCAGTGATTTCCCAATTCCCTCCAACTCCTCGCTTATAGCATGTTTTTGAGTGTCTTGAGAACGTGAATCGTTATGGTAGAGTAGATAGGCATAGACAGCCGATGGGTGAGGCTTTCAAGGAGCCGGGTTATCCCTGACGACCTGCTTGATCTTCTTGTCGTAGGCAGCGCGATCCTTGCGGAAGAGGTTGTAGGCTTCAGCTTGAGCGGGCGACTCGGGGTTGGGCTCGTTCAGCAGAGATTGAATGCCGAGAAGAATCTCCTTGATGGTGATAGCGGGCTTCCAGCCTTCCTCTTCGTTGAGAATGGAAAGGCAGACGGTGCCGGAGGGGTAGACGTTGGG
>ERZ794946.602-NODE-602-length-13771-cov-4.519612_pt1 | contig 13771 bp, 15 predicted proteins | sample MGYA00433072_ERZ794946 | MGnify/ENA primary metagenome ERZ794946 (study PRJEB30137, sample SAMN04331413) | food metagenome | isolation source: Y3 must sample point D1 replicate A | place: Australia: South Australia | collected 2014 ...
ATCTGACGCCCACCCATGTAAGAGTTGATGCGAAGACTCCAGCTAAGAATGGCTATTCGAGACATGTTGTCAGTGATGAAATGGCAACAACAGTCGATCCATACGTACAGTATTGTGCATATGTTTCATGTCGCTCGGCGCCCATTTGAGCAAAAACTGAGATGCCCGTTGCAAAGAATACGAGGTGATCATGGATATCGGTAGGCCGAAATATACCGGCATAATCGAGAGAATGTACAACGTCACTCCAATGACAACAAATGGCCAACAGAAGAAGAATCGCTCAATGAACTTTTTCGAGTCCTTGACAAAAGTCAGAGGGAAATTTCGTGGATGTCCAGAAGAATCAAAGCCGCTGTCTTCAAGTGCACGATGCCATTGCCGTGTTGAATTCATGTCTTTTGCGGTGACAGCAGGAGTCTTGCCTTCGTTGTTCGCGACAAAGCGGTCGGCACCATATTCGACGAGTTTTTGAATGCAATTGTAGCTGCCCTTGACCAAAGCCCAATGTAATGCGGTGAAGCCCAGGTCATCTCTTGCGTGCACATCGGCACCCCATTTGAGTAGAACATCCAGACAGGCCGGGAACCCCTTGTATGCAGCCCACATGAGGCTGGTGTGTCCTTGAGAATCGGCGATGTCCACCGGTACGTCTGCTTGGTGCAGGAGGAGGATAAGCTGGAAGACATTGCCGTCCAGAGTAGCCGAGTGTAATAGATTGTATCCTTGGTCGTCTGTGAGGAGAGGATCGGCTCCGTGTTGGAGGAGCAGATTCACGACGTCCAGATGGCAGCGCTTAGAGGCCCATAGCACAGGGGTTGCTTCGGCGTCACCGCCTTTTGCGTTGACGTTTGCGCCGGCTTCAAGGAGGTAATGGCAGAGAGCGTAGTGACCGTTGATAGCAGCCCACTGCAGTGTAATGTCAGCGCTCCCATCGTCTGGCGCATTCAGTCCGAGAGTATTACATGTAGTGCTGTGATTCCTTGGGGATCTGCCGATGTTGCTGACGCTTTCCCGCTGTCGAAGAGTTTCTGTATTGATCGTAGCTCTCCCAGTCTCGCCAAAGCCATCAAGTCCTCCTGGATGGGGTGTATAGGCGAAGACGGCATGTCATCGAGTTCAAGGTGTCCATTGCCGTTGCTTGTCGGCGCACTTGGTGTTGTTATGACTGCGGGTCGCTCGCGGCTGGGAGTCGCGGGTCCCTCTTTGGCTGCCATATCTCGTCACGTAGAAATTAAGAATTACAGATGCATACTGGTAGATTCAGGGTCTGAGATGTTCTTGTATTGAGCGCTTACGCAGCCTTTAATTCTTGTGGCGCAGCCAATCTAAACTTGTGGCGCTGCGCTTCGTCGGCTCGGGGGTCTTCCTAGGCCGACAACTCCATCTCGTCTGCTCTTTCCTGAACGCTTCCTGCTCCGTCACCTCGCCGAGGATCTGACGATGTCGCTCAGGAAAAATGTCTCAGGCCTTTGACAAGTGTCAAATCTCCCCATAGCTTCTGCTCTGGCAAGATGCCGTCCATGTACTTGTCGGCGTAGTCTAAGTCTTCCATGAACCGCTTCAAGGAGATGGAGGTCAGACGACCTGTGAGGGCATCTCTTGACCACTCACCATTGAAGAATGCAGCTAGCTTGGTCAAGCTCTGCTTCAAGACCTCGCCTGTATCGGCTCCGGGACTTTCACGAAGCTTTCTGTTTGCTATACGCGCTTCGCTCTGAATAACGCCTAGGATAGTGTCGATTTTCTCGGCCGCGTTGTTGGTGATCTCCTTTGTCTTCGAGAGTAATCCTTTCTCCACAGCCTCGAATTCTGGACCAGGCAGCTTGAGTACGTCCGAGCCACGGGGGAATTTGCTCACAACTTGCTGAACGAATGCTTTGTTGAACTCTCGCTTGAGACATTCGTTGAACATGGGGATTGCACGCTGCATGTCGGTGCGGTCACTCCAAGGTTCCGAGAATGTAGATACTAGCATGGACTGAGCCCGGGAACCCAGAGGTCCATCGCCGTCAATGCCGAACGGAGGGATACGACTAGTCTCTGTGCAGTTCATCTTGTATGTCGACCACTCGGTGATGGGATCGTACCAGCCATATTGCGCTCCAGTCAAGTCAATCACATAAGTCTCCCCTGAGTGTAGACGCACTTGGAGGATTTCGTGGATGAAGATTCTGTCCCATTCAGGACCTGTGTAGCGAACATTGCGTGCGGCCTTGTCGACTCTGACACTGATCTCCTTGACGTCTGCGCAGGTGCCTGGGGCAATATCGGATCAGTTGTGATTAGGGAAGCATCTTCTGGCGCAACTTACCTTTGAGTAGCCAGGAGTTGATCATGTACATGTGGCTGAGTGAGTCTGTACAGTACAACAAATTGAGGCACGACTCTGCGTCCTGCTCGTTCTCGAAGATATGATCTGGGAATTCACGGTAAAATCCAGCCTCTCTCTTGGTCGGTTCAAGATTGTAGTCGCCCTCGTGAATCAAAAGTTCTCCGTCTATCTGCTCGGACTTGACGACACAGTTGTCGAAGGATTCTCTGCGTACAGTGTGCCAGATCTTTTGCATCAGCCAGGCAGCCCTGAAGAGCGCCTTTCTGGCTTGCAAGTTCTTACACTCCACACGATGAGCGGACCAGTGAGCCTTCTGGCACTCTCTGGTACAGTATCGTACATCGATACGGGGAGTACCATCGATGTTGGGTGCTTTGTGACAGCCAGCACAGTGAGCCTTTGCGTTGAAGTTGCCGCAGTTGGTACATTTCTTCTTGTCAGACTTGCTGCATGAGATCTTGTCGTTGAAGACATCGTCAGGGTTGTAGGTAGAAGGCTTGGTGTCGGAGGTAGAAGGCTTGGTGTCGGAGGTATCATCGAGTTTGCCAGTGGAGGTCTTGTTATCCGCAATGCAATTCGATCTGCTAGCGGAAAGATTGATATCAAACTGATCGTCAATCTTGGTGGGGAATATCTTGTTGTCGACAAGAACGTTGGGCTTGCGGTTGAATAGCTCGTTGGCATTGGTGTTATCAAGATCTCTAGACTTGTTGGTGGAAAGCGCGACGTTGGAAAGATCATCTGTGAGAGAGTCCACCTGGGGCTCTGTCTTTGACACCATAACTGGAGACTGTGGTAGGACTGATCAGTATGCTGTGAACGAACGTGTGTGTGGTTGGAAGAAAAAACATTACGTCTTGTGTTGATGGTTCAGGCTGGCGCTGTTCAGGAGGGGTGGTGATCAGGGGCTGGTTGATAACAGCCATTGTGAAGATGTAAACAAGAAGACTCGAATTTCGAAAGTACTCAAAGAAGAGATAGAGACCAGGGAGCTCGAATCGTAGTGGAAATGCACGTTGAGCACCCAAGTGACGGCGACAACAAAAAAACACAGCTGTGAAGGTCGACTCTTGAACAAAACAATCCGTCACCAAAACAAGCACCCTCATTGAGCATCACCTCCACTGGGCAACCATAATCACCACTATCCCTCACTCCTCAGCAAAATGCACAATGCCATCGTAGCCATTTCACTACATCAACGAAGCAAAAAAACCAAGTGAATTCTTGGGAAAACATCTTGACCAAACTCATCATCTAGCGACCAACCAAGGTCAGGATTAAACCCTGAACCTCTGGATTCTATTTACACTTCCGAGTTTGGGAGAGGTTTTAATCGAGGCGTTTTGTGATGGTCACCCAATTGGGCTACATCACCGAACTCTGGAAAGTGAGGTGGCTTTTGGGATTTATGTGTCTGTTATTGACTTTGGTCTTTGCTCGATTTTGGTTGTGTACTGTGTTGGTATTGACCAGATCGTTCTTTCGTTCTTGACTGTTCCTCCCTCTGTGCAGAGAGCGGTCGATCGAGTTTGCAGGTTGGGAAGGAACGAACTGTGCCTCCGTCATCATGACTGCCTTCCAGTGCTTTGAGTTCATCGTGCCTTCCCTCTCGTCCGCTTTTGTGAGGATGAAGATTGGTCTTTCACAGGCAACTCTTGTGCCTGTTTGTCTGCCACCATCTCGACCGTTTCTTCCCTCAACATCCAATATCCAAAAGCAACGACACTATGCATCAAGTCATAGCTTAATGCTTGGACCGCTGGATGACTGTTCAGAGCTTCCAAGAGAACCACAGGCATTTCTTCCCACGACCCCAAACCCCCGATGCTTTTCTGGGTCAAGAATTGGGTCGCCAACGTGAAGGTGAACAGGCGTAGTGTAGACGCATGCTGGAACATCTGAGGCGTTGAGCCTGAGGGTTGAGTGCTCACACTACTCAAAGGTAGAATGAGTGGAAGTATGAGCAAAATGCGGGCAGCGAGGATAGTATAGATGAGCTTTTCTCCCTCTCCGGCATACTCGAGCGCTGAGTTGAGGGAGTAGAGATATAAGAGTGGGATAGAGAACCAGGCAGGCCAATAGGACAGCAGCTTTTGGTTCGAGTTTGCGGACTGAGGTTTTTTGCAAAGCATGATGTAGAACAGCGACTGGGCAAAAGAAGTAGGTAGGATCTCGAGAAGTCCAAAGAAGGCCCAGAGATTAGGGACGTTGCGTCTTCGGCCTTCAATACCCATGTAGATCGCGACTGCAACAGTGGACCACAGACCAGAGGAAGACAGAAGATATCCGGGTTTAGTGGCTACAATAGCTTCACCGAAGTCCTGGAAGAGCGAAGAGGTGGTTGACCATTGCCACAAGTGCAGAGGCGTTCTGTTCGAACTTATCAGGGCTCCTAGAGGGATGCTGTGATTCGTTGACCATTGTTTGTAGGAAAGAATCAAGACATTGAGCATGTGGTAGGATAGTGTGGAAAAACTGGACCCGGTCAAAATGATCAAGGCCAGAGGTATCTTCGATCTGCCATTATTCTGTTGATGGGATTGCCTGATTGTGTTCAAGACGATTCCAGTAAAGACTAAAGCGGCCACGACATATGCCCAGAAGATCAAGGCTCCCGGGTAATTCGTGGGAGCATCCAGATCCATGTTTTCTGGCTTTGCTGTTTGAAGTGGTAATTTCTCGACCAGCGATTGAAGTTGAGATGGAAAGATTCGATGATGATGCTAGAGTGGGCTTTTGCCGATCATTTCCCTTCTAAGCTCTGCGCTCTCTATGGCTAAGAAATTGAACAGGAGGAGGCATAGACCACAAGAATATATACAGAAAAGAGCATGATAGAAGGTACATTGGTATTTTTACAAGGAAGCTCAAAATGACGTCTAACCTCTGGTGGTCTTTCTCTCCTCTACACGTCTCTTGTACCTCACTTCAGCCTTTCTTCTCTCACCACCATCAATCTTGTGACCTCTCTTGATCTCCCAGAGACCATCCTTTGCAACAATCTTAGCAGTACCTGGCCTCTCCTTGATAGCCTCAACGTAGGGGCCACTGATCAAGTTTGATCTGATGACTTTTGTGCCTTGGACGGGTCTGACCTTGTCAAGTGGTAGCGAAGGCTTGTCCTGACCGGCAGGGACGTTGACAACGATCTTGCGCATGCCGGGAGAGCTGGTGAGGGTGGCAGTACCAGAAGCGGCGGGCACTTCGACAATCTTCAATTCGCCAACGCCGTCCTGGACGTCTGTCAAATCACCACCAATTCCGAAGGAGCCTTGACGGAACTTGTTGCGCCAATGGAGTAGATAACGGCGGCTACGAGCGGGTTCGACGCCGAGTTCGCGTAGTTGTGGTGATGAGAGGGAGAAGAGAGCGTTCCAGTCGGGGATCTTTTGGGCGTGCTGTGACATTTTGCGGCCAATGAGTGTGAGGAAAGTCTGGGAGTCCGGGACGAAGGGAGTGGGTTTCGGTATGTCCTTTGCGTCGACTTTGGCGTGCAAGCATCGTAGCTGAGTCTGGACAAACGAGGTTGTGGTAGGCAGAGCCTTGACGGAGAGGGACCGCCTGGCGAACATGTTGACTTCGAGGGATGTGGTTGCCTGGATTGCAGGGCTTGAATTGGTTGATAAGTGAAGGCGGCGATGAGTTGAGAAGGAGCGAAGGTCAAGTTGCGGGCGTAGAGCCTCTCTGATTGTCGAGTTGCGAGAAAGCGCGCCTGCCAAAAAGTCGCTGTCGCTGCTGCTGCTTGTTGCGCCTGGTCCGTGTCCCGCAGAGCCGCTCCGCATCGCCATGATTCAATCATGCCTCTCAAGCTCCTTCCTTCCACTTTCACTTTGGAACAAGAGCGACTCGCACATTGCGAAACACAAACAAGATGGGCATGGGTCTTTCACCCGCATCGCCCGCCATGTTCAAGGGTGAAAATGGCGCCAACTCCAAGGCAGCAAACCGCATGGCTGCTCAAGTCCTCCACCCTGCGCAAGCAGCTCCAGCCGCTTCTGCCACAAACATTGCCGAACAACTGGATGATCAAGAGCGTCGCAAATACGTTAAGGGTATGTGACCTTGACTCGATTCCATCCTTGCACTCACTCACCTCCAATAGGTAAGAAACTTGGCTCTGGTCAGTACGCCGATGTCTTCTCCGCCCACCTCGTATCCGACCCTACACAACTCGTCGCCATCAAGAAGATCAAGGTCGGCCCCGAGGTTCAAGAATGGGGCATCTCCCACGATTCTCTACGCGAAATCAAGTTTCTCCAGGAGCTGTCACATCCTAATATCATCCGCCTATACTCGGTCTTTTCTACAAAGAACCAGAATCTCAATCTCGTCCTCGAACAACTGCCCCAAGGAGATCTGTTGAAGCTGATCCAGGATACCAACAACATCAACTACAACGCCAGTGACATCAAAGCTTGGATGGGCATGCTGTGCCGCGCCGTCTGGTTCTGCCACCAGAACTTCGTCCTCCATCGCGATATCAAACCCAACAACTTGTTGATCGCCGCCAATGGTGAAGTCAAGCTTGCTGATTTTGGTCTCGCTCGCAGTTTCGCCGACCCTCACGCCCCAATGACCTACAACACTATCACTAAATGGTACCGTCCCCCGGAGCTTTACTACCAGGCAAACTTCTACTCTGGTGCTGTCGATATCTGGTCCGTTGGTTGCGTTTTCGCCGAACTCGTCCAACGTTGGCCCTTTCTGTACTCAAATCCCGATGGAGATCTTGCAATGATTGCCAAAATCTGTGAGCAGGTGGGTACTCCTACAGAAGACAATTGGCCCGGCGTCAGCAAGCTACGTGGCTACGTGCCTGTCGCAAAGCAAGACATCAACCCTGTAAAGAAGCGTGTCGACTGGGAGACCAACTTCAGCACTGTTGGTCCTGCTGGCGCAGATCTGTTGATGAACATGTTTGCCCTTGACCCTCGTAAGCGTCCAACTGCAGCACAGATCCTCGAGCACCACTACTGGACCTCCGATCCACGTCCTTCTCGCCTTGAGGATTTGCCCCGTCAGGGAGGTGGTCTCGATACCATGGGCGAAGACCTAAAGAGACGTGGCGGTGAGCTGCCCAACACCAGAGGTGACAAGGTGGCTCGAAAGATCGACTTTGGCTCTATGATAGGCTGAGCCAGACTTTTGTCGTCTCCATCAATATTACGACCTCGATCAGCAAGACTTTCGCAGTAAATGCGCAGGCATTCCTGCATCACAGGTCTTCTTCAATCAACGACGCTGCCGAATGTCTGTAACGACATTTGGTTGAGCGTTGTCCAATGTCTATCTATGTCTTCGCGACAACCACACAGTCAGCGCTGCCATGATCCGCACTGCTTCCTGTGCCGTTTCATGGCGACGCGTGACTGTATGCAGGCTCTGGAAAAAGCCGATTCGCGCTTCAACCTTGAAAGAAAGCAGGCTCTGGTTATGAGAAAGCATGACCACATTTTGTGGCTTGGATATGCAACAACCCCTATAGTCTTCGGGATAGCAAACACACGTCTTCCCGGACTCAAGCAAATATGGAGGAAGAGAGACAATGCAAAAATGGCAAACTCGAGGATATCATATAAAAGCAGAAAGACTAGCTACGAAGAATTCCAAAACAAGTACTAGGTATTAATTACGTAGGGGTGAGAAAACACTCCCGGGACATTAAGCATCAGTCAGCATCAACGTATGTCAAGAAACCAAACAACAACACGCATCATCGTCCTCGTGATCTTCCTTTTCTCCCTCTCCTTCCCCTTCTCTTGCTGAACGCTATCTCTTGAAATAGCTAGACTTATCACTCCGAGTCAGTCAAGCTAAAACTCCTCTTGGAATTTGGTCTCGCGAGCGGGACTCTGGTTCTTTTGCTGTCCGCCGAAAGTAGGTGGGGGAGCGAGGGTCTCGTCGAAGTGGTCGCGGGCCTCTTCGAACTCATCCTCTTCGCCACTGATGGCGCTGATGCTGCTGCGTCCACGACGGGCAGAAGGGCGAGTGGTGGGAAGCTGCTCGTCGCTCGAAAGCGAAGAGATGCTGTGGAGGTCGGTGTCGTGGCGACGGAATGAGGAGTCAGAGGCTACATCGCTGGTCACAGGTGCGACTGCAGTGACACCGGTGGGCTCGGTAGTAGAGGGCTCAGAGGTCGAGAGAGACTTCTTGGCCTCAGTGGGTGGCAGGGTCACGGCGGTAGTCTTGGGCTGCTCTTGAGTCTTCTCAGCAGGCTTCGACTTGCGGTTGAAGCGTGAGAAGAAGCCACTCATACGGCTAGACTTGCGGCGCTGGAAGGGTACGGAGCTGGCGGTTGCGGGGGAAGTAAGACCGACGGGCTCTGACTCGGGCAGAGTGACAGCGGTGGTCTCGGCGACGGGTGTAGACTCGGTCACAGCAGCCACGGGGTGGGTGTCCTCGTCCTCGTCAATGCTCGAAAGGCTGAGACTGCTGCGTGCGCTTGAAGAGCTGGAGCTAACAACAGTGGAAACGTGACGATCGAGCTCAGGACGAAGGCCGCTCTTAGTGCTGTGTACTGTACCGCCGGTAGCGATTCTAGTCATCATGTCAGGAGAATCGCTCTTCTCGAGAGGTGCGCCATCGGTAGCGGCAACAGTCTCGTTATCGACAGCAGGGGTACGATCAACATCGGCATCTCTGTCCTCGTCCTTATTGCTGGAGTGGGCATCAGTCGCAGTAGTGGTCGCAACAGCGCCAGAAGTTGAGGGGCTGTCGGCGGCGTGGGCAGCAACAGAGGTCTGGGTAGCCTCCTCGGTCTCTCTCTTGACCTCCTTGGATCTGCGCTTGTCGTCCTTGCGAGCTTGCTTCTCCTCGGCTTTGCGACTCTTCTCGAGTTCCTTCTCGGCCTGTCTAGCAGCTTTTGCTTCGGCCTTTTCTTGATCTGCGTTTTGTCAGTATAAAGGTATACCTAGTTCGGCTTGGAATCACTTACTTTTAAGGCGCTTCGATTCGGCCTTAACTTCCTTTTCACGTTCTTTCTCGCTCATCTGAACGCGTCTTCTTTCCTCTTGGTCGAGACGGATCTCCTCATCTCTGGCACGTTTCTTCTCAGCATTGTCGTTGATCTCATTAAGAGTGGGTTGGAGTCTGCTTTGAGCAATGGCATCAAGCTCAGACTGATCCATGTACTTGCCACCGCCAATGTTGACCTTGCCGAAGTTGCGTTGCCTATTCTCACTATCGACTGTAGCGCGAGCGCGAGCCTTGGCCTCCCACTCCTCCATCATTGCAGGTGTGACTTGGCCAGTTTGCTGGAAGACTTGCTCATCCATGGTGTGCATCTGAGCCTGCACCTTTTTCTCAGCAGCAGCAAGTAGAGCAGCGCGGTCTTGAGTTCGCTTCTCGTCCTGCTGAGCGACTGAGTTGTTCAGAGAAGACATCTGATGACGGATTCTTCGCGATCTGAACTCGTCGTCAGATGAATCATCATCATCGTTCTGAACAGGCTTAGGGTTGCTCTCGGCACGGTTTCTGCCAGGGCGATTACGCAGAGACAAGCGGGAACGTGGTGATTGTTGTTCGTAACCGTAGTGTGCACGGTAACGAGCAGCGCCATCAGGGTCCATCTTTGCAAGGCGCTCGTTGGCAAGCTTCTGAGCAGCCTCTTGCAGATGGATGTACTGCACAGCCTGTTGACGCAGGTCGGGCTGGGTCGAGGCGGCCGAAGGAACGCGATTGTGCGAGACGGTAGCGGCGCTGGTTCCAAGGCGTGCTTGAACCTCGGCGGCCTCGTCATCGCGCCTTCTCTTTTCGGTCTGAGTGTACATTTGCTTGGCCATGGAAATTGCTGAAGCGCGGAGCGCGGCTTGCTTCTTCTTCTCTTCGACCTCCAAGTCGACTGGAGGTGCGGAACCAAACATGTCACGAGATACGTTTTTACCCATGTTTTGTACACGAGCAGCGCGCATGGCGTCGGAGCTGATGCTGTTCGAGTCTTGGGGAACTGACTTGGTGGCTGGTCTGTGGGCCATGGTAGCAGCATTGAGAGCATTGTGTGCCGAATTGGCAGAGTCGGGATATCTAGGGTGCTCGACGGGTGGGGCTTTGGTCGATCTCGACTTGCCCAAAGCACCAGTAGCAGCCATGAGAGCCTTCTTATGGCCATCTTCAGTGTATCCATAATCGAGGTTGACACCGAGGTTCTTGTTACGCATTGCGATGCCTGCTGCAGAGTTACCCTCTGCTGAAGCCTCGGGCTGCCAGAGATTCAGCTTGGGTCCGTCCTTGTGAGCAAGCAAAGCAGCCTTGGAACCGGCAGCGCTCAGCTCGGGCTTCCACATTGGAGCCATTTTGTAATCCTTTGCTGCCATTGCTGCGATGCCAGCATTCTTGGAGGGGTCCGGCTTCCAGTGCTCGAATTGCTTGTGGCCAGAATTTGCCAGGTTGGCGGCGGAATGGGCAGAATTAGTCGTGTCGATTCCGACGACGGGGTAGCTGGGCAGATCGCGAGGGCTGGCATACTTGAGCGAAGCTGCGGCACCTGGTGCTTGTCAGTACTGGCGGAATTAGATTACAATAATGTCAGTACTTACTGCGTGACGAGAGCTTGTTGTTAGAATCAAGAACGTCGTCTCTCTGCTTCGAGTTCTTGCCAGTCTTAGTAACGTACAAAGCAGCGGTCGAGGCTTGCTCTTGGAGTCTGGTGTCGCGGTGGGCAGTTGGGTCCGGGCATACAACGTCGTGCTTGTCGATGAAGCTAGTGGTTGTCGACGGAGCATACTCGGAGGAATCAGCTAAGGGCAGCGGGGCAGTGTTGGAGCTCTGCATGTTGGACTTTGTGTTTCCGGCGGTCGCGGATGAGGCGGCGTTTGAGTTCCTGGTATCGCGCTTGCCGCTGGCTGCAGTCCTTGACTGGGTCGATTGAGTCGACTGAGTCGATTGAGAAGTAGGAGGCTGGCTGATGGACTCGCTCGGGTAGACGTTAGTTGTCGTCTTGATCGGAGCGGAAGCGGTTGGTGTCCTGTCGCTCGGCTGGGTAGAAGGCTGACTGTCGGACTCGGCTGGGTAGACGTTGGTTGTTGTCTTGATGGGACCAGGTGTGGCGGTCATGCTCGTCGTGTCGGTTGTCGCGGTTGGTCGCGATGGCGTGGGGTCTGGCGTGGACGAAGGAGCGGTTATCTGGGATTTTGCTTTCTCAATGGGATTGCTCGCATTCATGGGCGCCTGCTTCTCTTCGATCGGGGTCGGATCAGGGGTATGTTGTTCGAGCAGAAAAGTCGTGTCGCCAGTGCTTTTGACTTCAGCAGATTCCATCAGGTGCTAGGAATGAAGAGGGTTTGCGACGGTAAGATGATGCAAAGACAGCCAATAATGCGCCCAAAGAATGCTGAACCAGTGAACCTCTGCCTCGAAGCAATATCCCCTACGTCACCGCCGTTGCATGCCGAGCCTGCCACACTACGTCAACCGCCATGACTTGGAAGGAACGGTGCGACCCTTTGGCCTCGGCGAACATCTTGTCAACTCCACCAGAATGTCCTCTCTCGAGTCGAACCATAACATTGCCATGTTCCACTCTCCAGGACCCTGCTTCTCGATGAGCAAAGATTGATGAATTGTGGTCCTCTTGATCCCCAGTTGATCGACGCCGGGGTTCGCAGCCCAAGCTTTGTCCAGAACCTGATTTGGCCCAAGCCCAGTCCGTCCTTGTTTCCAGTGACTTGCTTCGTGACAAGCTCTTTCGATCCTCTTCATTGACTGCTCTCTCAACATCAGACATATCAACACCTTGTGTACAACTTCTGATCATCCGAATTCATCAAAGCCCCTCGCACCTCGCAACCGGACCGTTTCAACTTCTTCTGCACCCTACGCAAAGTGCTTAATTAAGCAACACAAAGCAGCATGGCACATGTTGACAAGTTTGACCGCTTGCTGAACTTTCGTGATGTCGGTGCATTTGTCAACGAGCTGACTGGCTCAAAGTGAGCTTCTTGCAGATACTTGATAGTCACGCCTCATAACACTTTTATCAGGAAGCTGAAGTCCGGATTGCTGTTTCGAAGTGCTAGACCTGATGAAGCCTCAACCGAAGACCGAAGACGACTGAAGGATGACTACAAGATACACACCATCATCGACCTACGCACAAAGTCCGAACACATTGTTCAAGCTCAGAAACGATCCGTCCCTCTAGCTTCAGCCGAACCTGTTGCTCCGTCCAACAATCAGGCCGCCGAACCCGTCAAGATTCCAGGGCTGAACTATTCTGAAATCAACTTCAACGGCTCTTCGTACTCGTTTGCGCTCATCCGTCAATTGCGATACTGGTCTGCCACCAAGCTCATCGCTCTTATGGCCGCAGGATACCGTACTCAAGCCATCAGCATCCTAGGCACAGAAGTAATGTCTGAGCGAGGACTTATTGGCCTAGCTTTCGACTCGCTTGCTCACTGCACCTCCGAAGTCCTCGCAGTGTTTCGCGTTCTGGCAGACGAGAAGAACTACCCTGTCGTGGTTCACTGTACACAAGGCAAGGATCGCACTGGCCTAACTATCCTGCTTGTTCTCTTGCTGTTGCATGTCGAGACAGAAGCCATCAACTCCGATTACATGCGAACACAAAAAGAGCTTGTCTCTGAACGCGAGGCCAGAATTGTCGAGATCAGAAGCATCGGTATGCCTGAATCTTTTGCGGACTGTGATCCTCAATGGGTAGAAAGCGTGTCGGCTCACATCGGTGAGAAGTATGGTTCTATCGAGGACTATCTGCTTCGTTGTGGTGTTACCAAGGACATGCAGCAGACCGTCAGACGGATCTTGTTGGAATGATCTATTACTGCGTGTTAGCTTAACTACTGCAAAGCTTTCCATGACTTGCTCCTTATATCCAAGTCATCGCTGCTGTTACGAAGCTCATTCAAAAAATCGTTCAATCTTATTTGGTATTCAGGGGCACCCTGCTCTGAGTCTCCTGAATCGATGCCGATTACATAGACAGGTCTATAAGTTTTCACTCGACCAAGGGATTGTCGACAACTAGCTCCTATGTGACATATATCTGACATCCACTCCAATTAGCGGTCTTCGCTAATATCGGCAGAATTGGCTCATCTCTTGCTTCTGAGGGGCGTGGCACGAAACTACTGCATTATATCCTCACCACATCGCCAATTATCCTTTGAATTATACAAGAGCTCCAAGCAGGAGCTTGTCATCCAAATAGAGCGGCTACATCATGTTTCCTCTTTCAAACAAGCCCTAAATTTGGAAATTGTTGTGTAATTCCACCATTACGGCGGTCACTGCCAAGTCCCGGTTGTCCTCCGAGCTTTCCCTCACACGAAAGAAAAAAGTGCGAGTCGCGAATTCGTGAAACACAATCACTTTCACTGCATACCGTTGGACAAAAACAATGCACAGAAGAGCAAAAGAAGAGGTCGTACCCGGGATCGAACTGGGATTACCGGAATCAGAATCCGATGTGCTAAC
>ERZ794946.605-NODE-605-length-13750-cov-4.284556_pt1 | contig 13750 bp, 13 predicted proteins | sample MGYA00433072_ERZ794946 | MGnify/ENA primary metagenome ERZ794946 (study PRJEB30137, sample SAMN04331413) | food metagenome | isolation source: Y3 must sample point D1 replicate A | place: Australia: South Australia | collected 2014 ...
GGGAAGAGAAGTGTGGTGTAAGGAGTGATGAATCTCTTGAGCAGACCAGGGCGGTACATGCCAACCTTGAGGCTTCTGGCAAAGGTGTACTTGGGGAACACAACAGAGTTGACCGTCTCGACTCTGGCGATCTCGGCCTTCTCGCCAATGGGTGAATCGTTATCGTAGCCTTCGGGACGCACGATGGCCATGGCTGCTTCACGGTCGAAGAGAGTTTCGGGAACGAAGAAGAAGCTCAAAAGCAGAAGAGCACCTGAGAGGATAGCCGAGATGTACATAGTCCATCTCCATCCCATCGAGTGGGTGATATAGCCACCGATGAGGCCACCGACAAGGGAACCGGAAGCAAGGAAGATGGTGTAGATAGCCTGCAGATAGTCAGTTTATGTCAACTTTATGCTGATGGAAGATTGACTTACCATGGCACGACCTCTCTGGTGCACGAAGAAGATCTGTCCAACGACATCAGGAGCAAGGGTGTCGGCAGCGCCACCTCCAATGCTATTGAGTGTAAGCAGCGTTTCAATCACATCTCAAGTGACATTGACTTACCCTTGGAAGAGTCTAGCGACGAGTAGGCTGTTGAAGGACTTGGCCTCGCCGGCCCATACCGAGGAGGCACAGAGGATAGCAAGACAGATGAGAATGATAGGACGACGTCCAAAGGCTACCTTACCGTCAGCGTGTGTCGAAAGCATGATACTACATGGCACTTACTGTTTCCCAAAGGCACCCACCAGATGTTCGAGGCACCCAGGAACAGGTTGTTGACCGCAATCAGATGGGTCAATGTGCTGAACTGAATGATACCGGTCGGGGGTCCTCGCTCGTGCATCACCATGAAGGCAGTGACAAGAGTTGGCAAAGCACTGCTGATGATGGAACTAGAGACGTTGGTGATGAAAGCGTAAAGAGCCATGATCGCCAAGATCATGACCTTCCGCGTGTTTGAGAAGTTGAGAGGATCCGCTGGATCCGGTGATGGTCTGTAAGGGTGGATGTCAGGAGTTGAGGGCGGTCAACGTCGCATGGAGTGAACATACTCTGGGTTCAAATGGATGTGGTTTTCTTCGACTTCATGATGTCCTGTGTTCGTTCGGACGAGTTCTCTGTCTTTTTCCGATGGTCAGAGACGTCTATTGTTGTGATTGTTCCGCCACTCACCCATCAACGTAACAGTGCCAGGAGGCGCCATCTCGTTGAGCTCCTGCTTATCCAACGAGAAGGCATGTCTGAATTGAGTCATGATAGATGTTATGCCTTGATTGGCAATTGTAGTAAAGAAAGTATGCTCCTAAGAAGGGAAGGACGTATCGAGATGAAGATGTTGGAGACCCAAGGAGAAGGAGGTTGGTGGTTTATGAGTCTGAGATGCTCGCTAATCTGGCCCAATCAGACTTTGCACGCTCCTTCCATCGGCAGTCCGTTTCGTGCCCACCAGAAGCAGCGACGAACATAGGGCTCGCGCTCAAGTCCTCTCCACATTGAGTGTGCTTGTGCGACAACTGCCACGCATGCCCTAGGCCTCCCCCACAACTTATTTGACTTGTCTAACGAGACTAACGCAAACTGCTGGATGCTCATTGGTCACTAGAGATAATTGATGCTCGAGACCGCATTTAGAGTTCGTCCCCCGCATGAGCGTTACCACCATCGTGGGCCCGCGTGGAGAAGTGTGGAGAGAGAATCTACAGACATGGAGAAACAGGACATCGAGTCCTTAGAAATCATACAGCGAAAGGTAGGGCTTCGTAATCATGCCCTAAGCCACCGGAACAGCGTGTGCCGAACGAGTAAACAGGGTTCTTTGATATGCTATGGACTTGAGCACATCGGTCGATGGTAGTAACCACAACAATAACAACTTCGGACGCTTTATGATCGGGTTTACTCGCTAGTCCATGTCTCAGTAGATATGGCTGGCAGTAACTCTGCTCGACAATCACCAAAGCCAACGCCTTCACTGCATCGTCCGGTGAACTGTACAACAACACCATCCGCAAGATAGCCACGCTGAACTGCTGGTGGAGGGAGATTGTGTTCGAGCATGCATCCACGCGCATCATCTGAATCTTCTGATACAGTGCCACATGCAAGTAGATCTCCGGCTTGGAAGCCGCAGCCTGCACTTGCTTGATGTGCTAACAGCTGTTCAAAGGACCACGCCAGGACTTTGCTGTTTGCAACGCAAGCACGAGTTACATCGTTATCCGTCGATTGAACATACACAGAGAGGTCAATGGACAAGCCTCGATCGTCTTTCTCCACAGCAAGGTGGGGCGGCAAAGTATGCTTCCAGCCTGGTCCGTTGACACGGAACGGCTCCAAAGCGTCGTACGTGATGATCCAGGGCGATAGTGTGGTGCCGGAGTTCTTCGAATTCAAGGGGCCGAGCGGGATCATCTCCAATATTTGTATGTCACGGGCTGTCGAAAAGTTAGCCTGTGTTCTAGTCTGTTCTTTTGAGAATCCGCTCACCACTCCAGTCGTTCAACATCACAAAACCAAAAATATGCTCGCCAGCGTTCTCCGCTGTGACAGTCTGGCCGTAAGGAAGAGGCTTGCCAATAACAGCAGACAATTCCATCTCGTAGTCCATCCGGCGACTAGGACCATAGATAATCTTCTTGTTTTCGCCTCTCATCGCTGCCATGTTGTCTTCCCAGAATTGGCCGATGGGGCGTCTTACAGGAGTTCCAGAAATCTTGATGCTTGAACACCTGCCAGCATAGCCTGCACATGGTAAGCAGGCATTAGTGAATATAGAGCATTGAACTCACCTGGAGGGATGAATCCCCATGATGGAGGGAGTCCTTTTCTACCCATAGCTGCAAGACCGGCATTGAGGTTGTGGTACTCAGAGCATGAGAAATCTGTGAAGTCCGCGACTGATACGGGAAGATGCATCTGGCAATTTGTGATGTCTTCGGTGCTGTTCTCAGGCAATTTGTTTTCCTTGACGAGCTTCTGGACAGCAGAACGAACGAGTCTATGAGCGGGTCTTCCCAAAGCCGCGAATGTGTTCAATGTAGGTTGCGAGAAGATACCACCAGGCAAGCTCTGCAAATCGGAGGCAGATTGCACAATGTCCGCAAGGAAGACGACATTGTTCTCAATTCGAGTAACTGCTTGTGGGTGATTATGTTTGTCTGAAGAAGCGATTCCAAAAGGTATGTTCTCGATGCCAAAGTGGCTGCCAAAGTCGGATTGTAGAGACGTCATTGTGTATGTTTGCAAACAGAAAGTGTGACTTTGATGGAGACAAAAGTTGCAATGCTTCAATGATCAAGGTCGTAGAAAATGCTTCGGGACCGGCACTCCAAGGATCCCGCTCTTGTATACTACTTTGCCCTGTGATTGTTCTCCGGTTAAATCGGTGGTCGGTGCTGTGAAACCCCTCCAGCTCATGCGGACTCTACCGTAATTCGTGTGGGTATAGTGGGGTACCCCATGTGGAGCCGGCGCTCCCGGTGGAGGAAACCTCGACAACTACGCCGTTGCGTGTACTTTCCAGGGACTAAGCTTGGATTATTATCATACGGAATGTCGATTAGGCCGAGTCCGGATCACATGGATGTTCAAAGTCCGTGAGTACGACGAAGTGTGACTATTTCTGTGAGAGCAGCAACCATCTTCCTTTCGAACTTCTCCAGACATCCAGAACTTGCCCAGAAAGCAATACACTCCCTTACCATGGCACTAAACGTTTTGATTGTCGGAGCAGGAATCGGCGGGCTGGTACGTTACAACTGAAAGTACTGCAGTTACAGATTAGGTCTGACGATAGAATGCAGATGGCCGCGATCGCCCTACGAGAGCAAGGACACGATGTGACACTTCTTGAGTCTTCTCGATTCAGCAACGAGACTGGAGCAGCTATTCACATGGCACCAAACGCAAACGGCTTACTCAAGCGTTACGGAGTCGACATTGAGAAAGTAGGCGCAAACGAATGTAGCCGAATTGCACAGTACCATGCCGAGTCAGGAAAGGCACTTTTCCAGGTCGACCTCACGATGCCAAACAAGCAGTGGCAGCACAAGTGGCTGTTAGTACACCGCGCTCACCTACACAACGCCTTGAGAGAAAGGGCCATTGGCAAGGAAGGGAAGGGCAAGCCCGCCACCCTGAGGTTAGCCAGCAAGGTTGCTTCGGTAGATCCTGAGAAGGCGGAAGTGACTCTGGAGAGCGGCGAGAAGGTATCTGGCGATGTGCTTCTTGGGGCCGACGGTGTTCACGTAAGTCGTTCCAACTTTTTGATAATTCAAGAATCAAGCTCATATATCTCTAGTCGTTGTGTCGACAGGCTCTTGTGCTGGACAACGCAGAGAAGTACACACCGTTTGACTGCGGTCACAGTGCTTATCGATTCCTGGTTCCGAAAGAGGAGGTCATGGCTGATCCAGTCTGCCGAGAATTTGTCGAGCAAGAGGGTATGCTTTGCATGATTGTTGGCGAAGACCGCAGAGTTGTTGTGTATCCTTGCGTGGAGAACAAGCTCATGAACTTCCTTATGGTAAGAGCTAATGTATCAATCTTGCGTGCTTCGGCTAATTGGTTCTGCTATAGATCCACCCAAGTAGCGAGTCTCGCTCAGACGACGCTGGCTGGAACCAAAAAGGTGATAAGAAGCGTATGCTCGAAAGTGGCGCTAGCTTGGCTCCACAGGTTCGTGCTCTTCTAGAGAAGGCCCCTGAGGAGAGTTTGAAAGTCTGGACTTTGCTGGACATGGAGGTACTCCCTACATGGATTAATGGCAGTATGGCGCTCCTGGGTGATGCCGCCCATCCATTCCTGCCTCACCAAGCTCAGGGTGGTGGTCAAGCTATGGAGGACGCAGTCTCGCTAGCCGCCATCTTGCCCTTTGGCACCCCGAAGGAAGATATCCCGGAGAGACTGAGACTGTATGAACAGTGTAGACGTGAGCGTGCAAACAAGATCCAGGACGGCACTAGACTGAGTGGAACATCTCAGAAGGATCTTGCAAAGATGGGCAAGAAATATGATGGTCAGTATTCATTTCTCCATGGCTGCGACAGTCCTTTTACTGACATTTGTGTGATAGCTTTCGCCTTCACCAATTACAACTTTGGACACGATGAATGGGACTTCTCAAAGAATGCTTTAAACAAGCATCTCTTGTCCAAGCAACCATACCGATTCCGTCAGCCAGTGTCCTTTGGACCTAGTCCTGGGCCTCGCCAGCCACTCAACGCTCTTCCGGATGTGCACTCAATGGCCAAGCAGAACCAAACGGTGGCCTCTATTCGCTTCAAGACCTCGAGGACCTATCTTCAGAACTTGTTTCCCAGTTCCTCATTCTCTTTCATGTCTGCGGCAACAGTCGTGGAAGCTTCCATCGTCTGTTGCTCGCTACGAAACATGACATGGCTGGGTAATACAGGATACGATCACTGTGGCCTCTACATCCACGGAGTAAAATACACCAAGAAAGATGGCGAGATCCTTCAGGGGACGTTCTTGCCTATCCTCTTCGAAAACCTGACCGATCCCATCATCACTGGTCGCGAAGAGATCGCCGCACCAAAATGGGGTTGCGATATCGATGTTTCGACTTCCGGAGACTCTCGCAGTGTGCGTATGAGCTGGCGCGGAACAACTTTTGCAGAGCTCGAGTGGAGTGGTCTTCAAGCAAAGCCCCAGACAAATGGTGTCAATGGCACCAACGGCGTGAATGGCACCCACGCTGGACCGCCACCTGGACGCCCTGGACCTCCCGGGCCTCCTATGCCCAAGATCGAGGACAACGGCATGTTCATGTACCGTTACGTACCAGCCGTGGGTGAGCCAGGAAAGGCAGACGCTGAGTATGCTGTCTTTGACGAGTACGAGAAGAAGGATCCCTCTTCGGCAGCATCCCAGCAGGATACGCAAGACCAGACAACCAAGTCAGCAACTATCAAGTTCTCGCCTGGTGACTGGAATTCACTCCCGACTATCCATCACATCGCACAAGGCCTGGCAGATGTACCGATCTACGGAATCGTAGAGGCTACCGTCAAGGAAGTGCCATCGGTGGGTGATGTCAGAGGAGCAAGAAGGATTGAGTAGGCCTCAGGATGAGACGCGGGTTGCACTTGAGCTTTTCTCCTTTGCGGTTCAGCGACATGTTCTCGGAGTTGGTGTTCTTTTTGATAATTATAGAAATTTCGTCGTTTTCTACCAACCTGAAGCAGAGGTCTCCGAGGTCTCCGAGGTCTCGCTCCAATTGATTGCCAATGGTCTTCCACACTGTACAGGTGGGGCTCGTCTGCCGAAAGAGTAGATGAGATGTTGACTTATCGTCTGATCACATGTGTATTATCAACGTCGGTTGTTTCTGCCTATTCCGGGTTTGCGCGTGCGTCGGACAGATGACGAGGCTTGGGCTTGTCGGTGGCATGAGATTGTCCCTGCTCCAGATATGAGCAAGAGTGTAGTTCTCTATTCTGCCGTGTTAGTCAAGTAAAACAGGTTTGTTCTGCCTCTGATATGTGCACCCAGAGAGCGCGAGTAACAACTGGCTGCTGAGAATGGGCAATGCAACGGCTAAACGTCTGTAGGGCTTGTTTCGAAATTGATTTCTAGCGCTTCGGCGAGACAATCAAGCATAGATGACGCCTACAAGTTTTGAAGCTAAAGCACAAGCCGAAGTTTTACCTGTAGGAAGCAGCGAATAGGCCGGTCCCTGTTGCGATCAAGCACCGATCACAATCGACCTTTAGCACAGCTAATCGAACTTCGTTGATGTCGTGAAATGCTCGCGGAGATGCGCCTGAAGCCGTATTGCTCTTCTCAGCTCCGGAACCTGTTTCGCTCTCGTTGGATCAGTCTTCCGAGGAGCCAAAAGCTTCTGCCGACGGCGCATCGACGTGTGCAAAAGTTCGATCCGCATGCTCGATCGCAGTGTCGACGCACGAGTGGCGGAGTGGCAGCCAAAACGACAACCAATGACCGGTAAAGTTGAGTAGGGAAATTACCTGGTTGGTCGATAGCGCCATTATTCCTGTCGTTTCGTCCGTCCAACTCGTGCATGTCATGAATGGCCTTGTCGCCTCCGCCGCTGCTTCCGGGTACCTAACCGTCTGAACAATTCGAGCATGTCATCTTGTGCTCGTGTCCCTCTCCCATACCACTTTACTGTCGCTGGATTGCTACGCTGAGAGACTCTTGTTCTTTCACATCCTTCAACACAGTGCGCATACAGAACGGCACTTGACAAGATCGCAGTGCGGGACATCTCTGAAGCACCAAAGTGGTCCTCGACGTCATCCAACAGCAAAGACCCTTACACATATCCCACACGCCCGAAGTCCGACGCAGGTGCATATAGCATACGAAGAGGCGGAATCATAGTGGTCTGAGACATTGCAACAGGCAGTGTTAGATGGACAGGTGGCTCGTTGGCGCACACAGCACATGAATTTGCTGGACGAGACAATCAGGACCTCGTCAAAGCGCGACGGCGAGGCCCAGTCGCACGCCTTGATGGATCTCGATGAGCTTGTCACCGACAAGCAGCAAGCAGTCGGCTTGACCGCACACCAAGATGCCCGCACCCTCATTCGCCTGATCCAATGCCCGCAATGCTCAAAACCGTACACCAACCCCGTTACGCTCCCTTGCGGCAACTCGCTATGCCGCACGTGTCTGCCTGAGACCTACCGCCGTGAGGGTGTGTCCTACCCTGACACTCCCGGAAGGCGAAACGGCTTCGTCTGTCCTTACCTGGACTGCTCCGAAGAGCATGTGCTTGCAGACTGCAGCGTCGACGTAACCCTCTCGAAGCTCATGGAAGCCATCGCCGACCTCGTCCGAAGCCATAAAACTCTCGCCACAACGCAAACTTATGTAGAAGAGGTGGTCAAACACGATGAGGTCTGGGTCCCCGTAGGAAACAAGGAGAATCCGCGATGCTGGACTATGCCTGGAGCCCGCCTGATTGCGACATACAACTTGGCAAGCATGGGAATCGTCGAATACAAGACAGAAGTCTCATATCAGGACTTGTCCGACTTGGCCGAAAAGACGGATGAAGAGCTTCTGGGGGAGCTGCTCGACACGGCACAGAAGGAAGTCGACTGCCAGGTCTGCTACAACATCATGCTTGATCCTGTCACGACGGCTTGCGGACATACCCTCTGTCGTAAATGCCTGGCTCGTACGCTCGACCATTCGACACACTGCCCGGTTTGTCGCCGTTCTGTCATCACCCCACCCTCACTGTACAAGTATCCGAGCAACAAAACTCTGGTTAATCTTCTGCAAGGTCTGGTTCCCGACATGGTTTCTGCACGTGCCGAGGCTGCTGCTCTAGAAGACACTATTGCCCTTCCTGATCTTGATACACCAATATTCGTCTGCACTCTTGGTTTTCCTGGATGTCCCACTTTCCTGCGCGTTTTCGAGCCCAGATACCGTCTCATGATTAGACGCGCCATGGAAGGAAACCGGCAATTCGGCATGGTCACTTATAACCGCCATGGCTTGCCTCAAGAAGGTTTGGGCAATACACAATTCCTCGCCTATGGAGTTATGCTTCATATTGACAATGTGCAAATGCTTCCGGACGGCCAGAGCATTGTCGAAACCAGAGGCATGTACCGTTTCCGAGTGAAACAGTATGGCACTTTGGACGGTTACACCGTGGGTAGAGTCGAGCGTGTCGAGGATGTATCCTTACAAGAGGAAGAACGCCTAGAGGCCGAAGAAACTTCACAGCCTCCTGCCGCCGAGGGAGATATCGAGGGTCAAGTCAGCAGGATGTCGACTCGCGAACTCCTCATGCTCGGACTAGACTTCATCCTTGTCATGCAAGGCCGTAGCGCACATTGGTTGCACCAACGTATTCTGGAAGCTTATGGTGGCCCGCCGGACGACGCCGCTCTGTTTCCCTTCTGGTTCGCCAGCATCCTTCCCATCAGCGAGGATTGGAAATATCAATTGATGCAAACCACAAGCGTACGACAAAGACTCAAGATCACCGCTCTCTGGGTAAAGCACATGCAAACACAACGATGGTACCAGAGCAACGCATGCACAGTCTTATGACTGCTCACTCACCTCGCGTTGCGTTTTGGAGCTCCCATCCTCGTTTTGCTTATCGCGGTTAGAAATTTCGTGCAAGACACCTGATCCGAGTATTGCGTGTCTTTGTCTACAGCCAGAAAATCGATCACATCATGATCTTCTTCGTTTCTTTTGTATATCCTTTTTAGGGCCCTTGGTTTTTCTTCTTCATACTTGTCTTTCATCAAACAGCGGTCGCATATATCCATGGGCTATTAGGCTCAGCGCCGGCGTCAAGGGGCGAGATATATAGGCACACTGATTTCTTTCTACCCAGCAAAATTCGGAACTGGGATGTATATTGCAGTCAAAGGGGTGCATGAAACGCGACGAATTTCAATCTTTCATCTTTCTTCATGTCCTTGTCCAAACGCTCATGCCGGATTCCCTCAACCCTGTAAGATGGTGAAAGGGAATTTGAAAGCACGAGAAGTTTAGAACAGAGAGCTGTGACTGGAGAGAGCACGTGAGAACATCGCTGTATCTGTTGATCACGAATCGTCAAACCTTTGGTGCATTCGAACAGCCATACATCAGCGTGAGTTTCAAGAATAGGGAGTAGCTCGGCCCTGGTGCATCTAGGTAACATGTGTGTGTAGGTAATTGACTGATCGAGTGTTGTTTCCGCGATGATTTGGCATGAATGGTATATGTACATCTTCAGACGCGAGCTGTTGTCTATTTTCCATCACCTCCACCCATTACGACTTGTACGAGTAGGAAGAGACCGATTGCCCACCAGTACCTGTGTATGGTTAGCAGACACTCCAGAGCATTTATGCATCATGACACGTACTTTTGCAAGAAGGACTTCTCAGGTTCCTTTGTCTCGGGCTCGCCTTGTTGGTTCACGACAATCGGCTTGTCGAAAGCGACTTGTGGTCCCTGACGCAGCGGCACAACCTCAACCGCGAGCGAGCCATCTGTAGACTTTCCTCCGGTAGCAGCAGCGCTGAAGCCAACATGCCACACGTCTCCATTTGAATCGACGAGCAAGCGCAGGGTAGGCTTCTTTGTCGCATCGAAGTTGGATCCCGAAGTTGCCACACCAACCCAGTCGCCAGCGCGGTGCACGCCTACTCTCACGGTCTCTTCTGACTTGACTGCCGGTGCAGTGTACGAGTCTACTGTGGCATTAAGAGCGGGCCAGGAGTACGAGACTTTGGCGAAGGGGAGCGGTGACGATGCTGTTGAGGGCCAGGCGAAGACGTCGGTGGTGCGGATTGAGTCTGCGGTGGCTGCAGCGAGGGCAGAGGTAGCACACAGCAGTGCTGCGAATAAGTTTATTGCTCCTGAGATGTGCATTGTGATTTGAGTTGTGTTCGTGTCTCTCCAAGGTGTTGACAACGGTATGGACATGTAGGATTCGAGCTCCAAGACGCCAAGAAATGATCGCTCGCTGTCGGAGGAAAGAAAGCCGACAAACTGGAGGGCTGGACCCTGACCTTGGGGAAGCTCGGGGAGCCTCCACGTCATGCCCTGTCGAATGAGGATAGCTCACCAAAGCTTCCTGCCGCCATTATTTTCCGCCGCTGCCGCAGGGAGCTTGCATGGTTGAATTGAACTTGTTGAGATGTGAAGATAACTGCTCATCGTGAAGCCTCAATTGCTCGAGTAACATCGTGTCATACTGTCGTACAAGAGCCTGCAGGATCTAGCTACCTATGTCCTAATGAGCCGACGATAATATTGCATTTATCCATCGGTCTCCTGCTTCTCGACCAAAACACCCGGCAGCGACCCCCGAGTCTTCTCGTTGTCTCCACTCTTTCTCCACGGTGCCCATGACATATTGATCGACATTCTCGAGCTCCCCAGATAGTGACAGGTCTTCATCTTACCCGTTCTTCCATCAATTCATCTTCTTTCTCTTACTTCTCACACCCAAATCTCTGCACTTGTCCTCACTTAGCATACGTTCCAATCAAAAGAGACGTTTACAACACAACTCCCACTACTACTCGAGCTTCAACTCAGCCCAAACCACGACCTAATCTACAACTGAAGCACCACCACCCATCATGACTTCAATGCCCTTCCGCCAGCCTTACAGGCAGGCTTCTCGTCAGCAGTCGAGACAGATGTCTGTTGACCCCCACAACGAGCTCCACCCGGTCCAGGATCACTACATTGGCATTGATGTCGGTACTGGCAGTGCTCGCGCCTGTATCATGAACGACAAGGGTGACATTGTCGGCCTTGCCAGTGAGAACATTGGCCTCTGGCAGCCCGAGACTGGCTACTACGTGAGTTCCAGCAATCTCTTACAAGACGCAGCTACTGACATTCGAGTAGGAACAATCAACCACAGATATCTGGAGATGCATCTGCAACTCAGTGCAGCGTGCCATGAACCAGCACGGCATCGACGGTTCCACCATCCGCGGTATCGGCTTCGACGCTACCTGCTCGCTCACCGTCTTCTCCAACGACACTGACGAGCCCATCTCGGTCACTGGCCCCAAGTTCGACAATGCCGATGGCAACGACCGCAATGTCATTCTATGGCTCGACCACAGACCCGTCGAGGAGACTGACAAGATCAACGCCACAAACCACAACCTGCTCCGCTATGTCGGTGGCAAGATGAGCATTGAAATGGAGATGCCCAAGGTTCTTTGGCTCAAGAACCACATGCCCAAGGAGCTGTTCGACCGCTGCAGATTCTACGACTTGACCGATGCCTTGACTCACATTGCCACTGGCAACGACGACCGCAGTTTCTGCAGTGTTGTCTGCAAGCAGGGCTTCGTTCCTGTCGGTGTTGATGGCAGTGTCAAAGGTTGGCAAGAAGACTTCCTCAACGAGATTGGCCTCGAGGATCTGTGTGAGGACAACTTCAAGCGCTTGGGAGGTGTAGACGGGGTGGTAATAACCTGACCTTTACTATCATGATTGTGCAAGAGCTAACCCGAGTCGCAGAGCGGAAAGTACCACACTGCTGGTGACAAGATCGGCACCCTTTGCGAGAAGGCTGCTGCTGACCTCGGCCTTCCTCCTGGTATCGCTGTCGGTGCTGGTGTCATTGATGCATACGCTGGCTGGATCGGTACCGTCGGAGCTAAGGTCCGCCTGCCTGGCGCAAACCTTCAATCGGGTGTCGACAAGAACGACGTCTCACAAGCCTTCACCCGTCTGGCTGCTGTTGCCGGAACATCGACTTGCCATCTCGCCATGTCTGAGAAGCCTGTCTTCGTCGACGGTGTCTGGGGACCATACCGCGACGTACTCATTCCAGATTACTGGATGGCAGAGGGCGGTCAGTCGGCTACTGGTGAGCTCCTTAAGCATGTGCTCGAGACTCATCCAGCCTTCCAGCAGGCCATGAGTGTAGCCGAGACTTTCAACGCCAACATCTACGACTACCTCAACGAGCACTTGAACGAATTGCAGACCAAGGAGGACGCCCCTACCATCTCATACCTTGGCCGTCACTTCTTCTTCTATGGTGATCTGTTCGGTAACCGCAGTCCTATCGCCGATCCCAACATGAAGGGTAGCGTCATTGGTCTGTCGAGCGACCGCAGCTTGGACGGCCTCGCACTCTACTACTACGCCACCATGGAGTTCATTGCTCTGCAGACCAAGCAGATCATCCAGCGCATGAATGACTCGGGTCATGTCATCAACTCTATCTTCATGTCAGGCAGTCAGTGCCAGAACTCTATCTTGATGGACCTCATGGCCACAGCCTGTGAGATGCCCGTCGTGATCCCTAGATATGTTCACGCTGCCGTCGTTCACGGAGCCGCCATGCTAGGAGCCAAGGCTGCCTCTACCGACGACAAGGGCAACTCCGAGCCTCTGTGGGATATCATGGACCGTATGAGCAAGCCTGGTAAGGTCGTCCTCCCTGGCAAAGACAAGAACGAGAAGAAGTTGCTTGATGCAAAGTACAAGGTCTTCCTCATGCAGTGCGAGCAGCAGCGTGAGATCCGTCGTGATATCGACGAGGCTGTTGAGGGCTGGAAATAAAGAGGATACGATTTGACGAAGAATCTCGCTTTTGCCGAATCATAAAAAAGGGGTTTGGATAAAGGCCGAGGACGATTTTTGCTGCTCTCATAAAGGGTATATACACGATAATGGAACTTTTGCTTGACTGTATCTGCTTTCATGACTTTGCTGGAAGTGACAGAGTGATCACATTGATACAGATCGAGCACTCGACCGCCCTTCTGACTTGCAATGCTCGTTCTTAGATTGAAGCTCTACTTCTTCTCCTCAGCAACATCCTCCTTGACCTTGGCATCACCCCTAGCCGGCCTCTCACCAAAAATGGTAGTGCCGACTCTAACCTCCGTACTCCCCTGCTTAATCGCCGCTTCAAAATCCGAACTCATACCCATAGAAAGTTCCAATTCCTCCTCTTCGATACCCAACTGCGTGGCCACGGCATCCCTTACTTTTCTCAACTGCTCAAAATCCTCATTCTCCGTTTCCGGAGTCGTGGCTTTTGATCTCGCGATTGCGCCGATCGTCATCAACCCTCCCAATTGAAGATGCGGGCAGGAAGTCATGATATGTTGACACAATGCCGGAGCATCAGAAGGTTCCACTCCCGATTTTTCCGCTTCTCCCGACGTATTGACTTGAACCAACACCCTCAATTTCTGATCATCCCCTATTTCCTGCTGCTGCTGCTGCTCTTCTTTCTTTTTCTCAGCCACCAATTTCGCCC
>ERZ794946.606-NODE-606-length-13706-cov-4.061387_pt1 | contig 13706 bp, 17 predicted proteins | sample MGYA00433072_ERZ794946 | MGnify/ENA primary metagenome ERZ794946 (study PRJEB30137, sample SAMN04331413) | food metagenome | isolation source: Y3 must sample point D1 replicate A | place: Australia: South Australia | collected 2014 ...
TCGGACCTGGTGGTCTTGCATGATCGAATTGGTGTAGTTGCATGAGTCGTGCGTTTTGCAAGTTCTACCATTCTGATGTCGCACGGATTGGTCTGGTCTCCTTGTCCACACCTCTGGGATTGTCCTTGAATAGGAGTAAATGCGTCTTCTCAGTGTCGTGAGTGGCACTCACGGCCGTAAATCCCAGGACAAAGACGGACAATCGGTGGCTGACTGCTCCAGAGTTCTTTCGTGAGTCGTTGTCACGGAAGTTGGGAAATCAAAGATGCCATGTTGCCAGTAAGAGCATCTACTTCACGTCCTCTGAATGAACAAAGACCTAGCGCGGAAAGCATATTGACAGCTACGCCTTGCCTCTGCAGAGGAGGAGAAGGATGGAATTCATGTCTAGATCTCGGCGCTCTTGCACATTTTCCCGATCAGAACACCATGCTCAACTTCAACTTGTCCTGCTCAACAATCTCGTCCTTCTTGGTCATGAGCTCCTCCATATCCCAGGGACAGCTAACATATCTTCCAGCCAACCACTCCCTGCGCTCAGCAGCCAACCAAGTGATCGTATCACCAGGTAGTTCGGGCTGATCTGGAAACGAGTTGCGAACACTTTCGGGCGCTGCTCCTTCACTGATCTTCGTCTTGATGGCACCAGGGTTTACACAAAATGTCAAGAGACCTTGCCCACAATATTCAAGCGCCAGAGATTCGGTCCATCTCAGCATTGCCAGTTTCGAGCTCCGATAGCTTGCGGTGGTAGGACGAGCACTCAATGCGCCTGATGAGGCTACGTTGATCATGGTGCACAACCCACTGCTGCTGCTCGAGGTTGATAACAACATGGGTAGAAAAGCACGAGACATGCTGATGAGACCATGGATGTTGACCTCCCATGTCCGCCATAAGACATCTGGGTCTGATTCGAGGGTGGATTTGCTCGGCTCCATGTGGGCGGCATTGTTTACAAGAACGTCCAATCGGCCGTTGAATGCTTTCAGGACACTTTCATACATTGCCTGGACGCTCTCCTGTTTTGTGATGTCAACCTGATAGCTTAACACTAGAGGTTCAGAACGTCCGGCTTGCACTGCAGCACCCTTGAGCTGCTTCACGAGCTCGTCTGACACACCGTGCAAATCGGCCACAGCTATTGCAGACGCTCCCGCACGAGCGAAGGCCGTGGCTGTAGCATACCCGACACCACTGTCCCAGGCCGCGCCAGTGACTAGAATGTGTCGCTCGCTCATGTCCAGTCGCAATGGTGAGATATGATCGTAGGTAGTGTTGTGTCGTTTTGATGTAAAGTATCCTCCGGATCGCTCGACTTGAGAGTTCCTGGCTGCCATAATTGAGACTTGACGATGAAGAAAGGGTGGAAATGGCGTGTCATTAGTGTGGGCGACTTCGAAGGTTTATATAATCTGTAGTGGTCTCGGAGGGTTTATTACCTGAATAGTACGTGTACCCCACCGACGACACGGTGTCCGAGAAAAGACCAAATCCGTTCCCCTCCCAATGAGAGGCGAAATTGCTCAAGAAGCCTCGCCGTGTCGGATGTCAAACCTCTTCACGACCGGTATGCTACGCATGCTCCTCAGCTTTCTGAGTCGCAACGGAGTGGTCGAGGGTTGAGTAGCAGTGATAAGAGTTTGACCATCAAAAAGCTGGCCTACACACCCCGAAGACACTCGAGGACCTGGGGATCCGAACCAGAACTGTGGACACACTCTCTCTTCTTTGCAAAGCTATGAAACATGCTGTCGAAACACAAGATGCTCCTGATGACGAAACGCATGTCCATTGAGAGTAACATCTTCAACGTGCTCTCTCAGGACAATCAAACCATGTCAAATCTTTCTGTTTTCCGAAAACTATCTCGGTGGTCGGTCGTATGACTGTGAAAGATGTTCGGTGCGACTTTCCTTCATCTTGAACTCGCCTGTCCTCTCCGTCCCAGCAAAATATTCATGCTCCTTCTGATGCAGGAGCCCGCGGCCACCGACGTAATCGCGCCAAGACACTTTGTCTTTCCCAAAGCGGCAGTTGAGTGCGATGTTCCTTCCGCAAAGAAAAAAGAACATAACGGTCATCATATCAGGCCAGTCGGAACGCCATTCCACCTCAAACCTGTATGTACATAGGTATCAGGGGCGTCATTCTGATCCGGACCGATATTCTGCGTTGTCCTCTTTTACTTAACATCTGTAGGGCAAATGGTGAAATATGAGTAATTCGCTCGGCATCTTCAAACATTGCATTTCTTGGTAAGCATTTTGGGAGTGTCTTTCTCCCTATATCTGTGGCGGTAGTCGTTACGTTCTCTCTTCGATAGAGTATACACTACCTTATTCTATTCTTGTTCATCTTTGTTGTTCGCACTTGGACAGACTAAACACGATGAAAGAGGAATCGCCACTTGGTAACCAGGTACATCCTCCGGTTCTCGACCTAGAAGATGAATCAGAAGAAGCTCGATGGGAAAGGAAAGGAAGAGAAAGACCCGAAAAATTCAAGACTACAGCTCAAGAAGTTGGATTTATATTCGCGGTCGTCATGGCACAACTCATGTCTGAGTTCTACGTTTCTGGATTCATCGTTCTTATCCCAACACTAGCAAAGGAACTGGACATACCACCAGAGTCAACAACATGGCCAGCAGGTGCTTTCTCGTTGGTAGTCTCAACCTTTCTACTACCACTTGGACGAATTGCCGACATGTACGGAGCCTACCCTGTTTACGTAGGCGGCATCATCTGGACGGTAGTATGGTCAATCATCGCTGGATTTTCAACCAACGAGATCATGCTGGACGTCTGCCGTGCATTCCAGGGCTTCGGACCAGCTGCGTTCTTGCCAGCTAGCATGGCGTTACTCGGCAGTATCTATCGCCCAGGACCTAGGAAGAATCTTGTTTTCTCAATCTATGGCGCAATGGCACCTCTCGGTTTCTTCGCAGGCATCTTCTTTGCTGGTATATCGGCTCAATATGCGAATTGGAGATGGTACTTCTGGATTGGCGCTATCATCAGTGCATTCAGCGGCCTGGCTGGATTCATGACAATCCCTTCAGATGTTGCCGAGAGACGCGCGATGAACATCAAGATGGACTGGCTCGGCACTTTCACCATCTCGGTCGGTATTGTTTTGGTCGTCTTCGCCTTGACGGGAAGTTCTGGAGCTCCACACGAATGGGCAACCGACTACATCATCGCGACCATGGTCATTGGCGTGGTCTTCCTGTGTCTCTCAGTATATGTCGAGGGATGGGTTGCTGAAGCACCGCTACTCCCGCCGGAACTCTTCAAGATCAAGTACATGAAGCCCCTTGTGTTAGCATTGCTGTTGACGTATGGTGGTTGCGGAATATACCTGCTATACGCCACCAACTACATGTCAGAAATCATGGGAGGCTCGCCAATGCAGCTTGTGGCCTGGTGGTCACCGGCAGCAGTGGGTGGTTGTATCATTGCGACCGTAGGCGGCTTCGTGCTACACTTGCTTCCAGGCACAATACTCATTGCCATCGCCTCGGTTGCCTGGATCATATCGCCATTGTTGTTCGCTCTCGTACCTGTGGGCGGACAGAACTTCTGGCCATACGTGTTTCCAGCCATGGTGTGCTGCACGATTGGCATTGACATCACTTTCAATGTCACCAACATTTTCATCACGACGAGTTTGCCTGCTCGTCAGCAGGGCTTAGCCGGTGCACTTATCAACAGTCTGCTGCAATTGGGTATTGCAATTGCCCTCGGTCTAGCAGACATTACGGTGTCTCAGACAGCGGACCAGGGGGTAGCTCAGAAGTACAAGAATGCGTTTTGGCTTGAGGTTGGGTTGGCAGGTGCTGCGCTTGTGGTCTTCCTTGGATTCGTGAAACTCGACAAGGCGAAAAGCCAAGCGACAGCAGATGAGAAAAGCGTGGTCCAGTCATAGAGTTTGTTGAGGGTGTTGGAGATGTTAAGAGAGCAAGAGATGTGGTTTTATATAACGATATTTTTGATACCCATGTCGTGTTAGATAATAGTAGATAGTCTTGCATGTGAAGATGCGATAAGAACAGATTGGCGCAATCTCATTCACAACCGTATTCGGAGCGACAAAGCGTTGAAGAAATTGTGTGCTGACAGTCAATTCATGAGATGATCTGGCTAGGTGGCAGTGAATTCGACAGTGACGGGAGTGGTTGATGGCGACGCGACATGTACGAAGATCGAATTGTGGATCTTCTAGGTTGGCGGAGAGCAAAGATTGGTACGGGGCCACGAATCCAGTTTCGTCGAGCACCAAGGGGTCAGCGAAAACAGGGAGATGGAAGGTGTTGCTTGGCGCTTCACGTGACGATCCCTCTCAACCGCAACTTCCAAAGCTGGAGATGGGGCTTCTTGTTATTGCCCCCTTCGACTGTCCATACAAGACTCTGTGCTTCTATCTTCGACGGCCAGTGTCACTTTTCCCGTAAGTTGCACCAGAACCATGCCCGGACGAGCGCGAAATGTATCGTCAGGCGCGCACCGGCTCCTCCGGTCGAGTGCGCATCATCAGGGGTGTCATGTCTTGTGGACAAGTTGCGCTTCATCGAATGCGAAGTTGCTGCCTGTCTGCCATTCACTTCCACCTGGCCTCGTACAAAGAGCTGCAACGTTCAATTCTCGACTTGGTTAAGAACCTCCGCTGACGACTCGATTGTTACATCAGGCCGCTCCGTCATATAACCACCACCCACACGACACTTTTATCTACAACACAGCCAACATGGGTCTCACATTCTCGCGTCTGTTCGACCGTCTCTGGGGAAAGAAGGAGATGAGAATTCTTATGGTCGGTCTCGATGCCGCCGGAAAGACCACCATTCTCTACAAGCTGAAGCTCGGTGAAATCGTCACCACCATCCCCACAATTGGTCCGTGTCTTCGTCCATCGTTATCCGTTCGACTCGAGAAGCTGACTTGAGCGCTTGCCCACAGGTTTCAACGTCGAGACCGTCGAGTACAAGAACATCCAGTTCACCGTCTGGGATGTCGGTGGTCAGGACAAGATCCGTCCCCTCTGGAGACATTACTTCCAGAACACCCAGGGTATCATCTTCGTCGTCGACAGCAACGATCGTGACCGTGTCGTCGAGGCCCGTGAGGAGCTGCAGCGCATGCTCAACGAGGACGAGCTGAGAGATGCTCTCCTCCTGGTCTTCGCCAACAAGCAGGATCTTCCCGTAAGTTACTGCCGTTCTGACCACTACAAGTCCCAAGCTAACAGCCCTCTCCCAGAACGCCATGAACGCCGCCGAGATCACCGACAAGCTTGGTCTGCACAGCTTGAGACAGCGCGCCTGGGTAAGTCCATGGTCACATCTTCACTCGGCCTTCCTCCGTCTAACACATATCCACAGTACATCCAATCTACCTGCGCCACTTCCGGTGACGGTCTGTACGAGGGTCTGGAATGGTTGAGCAACTCGCTCCGCAAGGCTGGCCACCAGTAGACAATATCCCCAGCTTGAACCTTGTGTCCGTTTTCTGCCGCGCCTCAATTCATGTCTCTCAACCTCTTTTCCTCTCCGTCTCTTTACGATCGTGGACCTCCTATTCTCCGGCCCTTCATACACACGGGTATCTCTGCCCCCACGTGCGACCACAACTTCGATACCAAACCTCACAACAAAGTCAACAGAAAAGCGAAAAACAAGAAAATGGAAATGACGAGAAAAAGAGTGTCACGATGAGAAGCACAATGACCTCTTTTCGACGACCTTTCCTCATCGTCGACGAAAGACGAGAGAGGGCAAGGAAAGGGAGAGGGGGACAAAAAACCAACCCAGATGTTGAATGTCTATTTTGGCGGAAGGGGGAGGCGTTTTTGTTGTCGTGGTTTCTCTTTATTTTCTCTGCTTTTGCTAAATATGCATAACCTCCCTTTTTTGATCAGAACTCGAATGTTTTACGGCTCCTTAAATACTGTTTGAAACGCCTTTCGAAGCGGTGAGGTGAAGTGCAAGTCAACAAGTGCGTTTAGACGATTACGTTCCTTTGCACAGAAATGTAAGGACTTTATAAACAAAAGACACGAGGCTTCCTGAGCAGTGTCTGCTTTCTGTATAACTTGTGCTATCTTTGGAAATGCATCTTGCTCTCTTTCTCTTTCTCTCTCTCTTCCAAAATGAGAACTGTGGATTTGCTTGATTCCCCCAGAAATGCCCTGTTGAAACTCCATTTCCCAAAACTCCGGGCAAGAACATGATTGCAATGCTGTTACGAGATCTGAACCCTCCTCAAGTCTCGTTTCTCGTCTCCTTCCTTCTAGGCAGCCATCGATCACTGGTGCTGCTGTTGTTGTTGTTGCTGCTGCTGCTGCTGCTGCTGCTGCTGCTGTTGTTGCTGAGACTGGTTGCTAGACTTTGTGCTCAGACCGCTCGAGCTTCCAGGACGAGCCATCCATCCCTTCTCGAGCCAGATGTCGAGCAGAGGGGCCATGGGCTCCAACTCCTTGTCACCCAACAGATTGAACAGTCTTCCTACGTTGACGAAGTGGATGAAGCAGGTGTTCAACTCCTTGTAAGCGCCCAAATGCCAGAACTCAAGCCAATGAGCGTGGTAGATGTGAGCATAACAACGCAGCATCTGGCGGTAAATGTTGCGGATGTCGTTTGCGAATTGAGGAGGGAAGCCCGAGGCCTTGCCCAGCCAGTTGCTTGGATCTGAAGCGGAGAGCGAGGGAGGGGCGCTGATGAAGGTGTCGGTAGGGAAGATTGAGGGGTCTGTGATTTTGCCGGCGATCCACTTTTGGACGTAGGAGATGTATTGGGGAGCGGGGACGCGGACGCTTTCACGTTTGGCGTCGAGCCAGGTGTAGGTCATGGCGCCGGCGCTCATGGCTGGGCAGCTTTGTTGGTTGCAGATTGAGACGCCCGTGTTACGGTCGGCTTCTTGGATGATCTTGAGCATACCGTCTAGTAGGCGGTTCTGTTCGACGACTGTAGGGTGTTGTATCAGTGGTGTGCCTTCTTTCTGTGGGTATGTCTATCTTACTCTGATGTGCGAGCCATTCACCCTCTTCCACGAGCACGGGCTTTGCTGCGAGAGTCATGAAATTACCTTTGACAATCAGGTTGGCGTATTGCTCGCGGAAGAAAAAGGGCGGTCTTTGGTTGTGGTTGAGGGAGTCGTTGGTGGGTTCTCTGCTCTCGAAAGACATGGCGGTGGCCGACAAGCCTGGCGATAAAGGCATCTGGTGCGAAGAGCCAGGAGCGAGGTTTGCTGGGCTCTGCATGGTTGGTGAGGGAGTGTTGGGCTTGGGTTGTTGTGTCTTGTTGCTTTGGCGGCCAAAGCCACGCCTGGAATTCGACGTGTCAGCTTTGTTTACAGAGAGAAAGTCGGATACAGCCAATGCGTGTGAGGGGTGGAGTGAATCCTTCCAGGCGTTGCCATGTGTCTTCAGTCGGGGCAATGTTTATACCAGAGAGTGAACAGGAAGCAAGGCATTCTCGGCCACATTTTCTGGAAGAAATAACACGCGACAACAGAAGAATGAAAGGCATTGACTTCGAGTGACACAAGGGAGCATTCCGGAAGCACTCACATATTGGAAATCCAAGAAGCCATGATTACGCTGGAGCCCTCTCAAAGGGATGTCTCGTTGGGATGAGAAGAATCAAATACGGACTTCTCTCTTGAGAGCTATCGCAGACAGCTGGAAGAGTGAGAATCAGGACGAAGCGGAGAGGAGTCGAGTAGATTGGGGGAAGAAGTCAGGTTGTATAACCAGTCCCTCCCTGCTTGCCCCTGCTTGTTTCACATGCTCGAGCTGCGACGCCTGGACCACGCTCAGCTGCGCGTTTGCTCAAACGTCAAACACAATTACTCGCTCCCGTCACTGCGCGTCGCGACTTGGCTAGCATGAGCTCCTCGTACTCTTTCACTGAGCAAGCCATCGAGTGCGCCAGTCGCCATCAATCTTCTCGTTCATCCCACTCGACTTGTCGCTTTGACTCACTGCCTCTCGTCATCCGCTATTTCAGCCTTCTCTTCAACCTCCTCTCCAACAAGACAGAGCGCAACATCACATCAAAATGTCGGACCAAGTACCCACCGATCCTAGCGACCACGCCCCTCCAGATGTGCCAGGCGCAGTCACCAGCGCAATCTTGCCTGTCGATGAGCCAGCCCCGGACAACTTGAGTGAAGACGAAGACGACATTATTCCCAGAAAGAGACCGCTTGCCGACTTGGTCAACACAAAGATCGACGACGAGGAAGTCTCCAACATGGGGGACGATGACGACCTGTTCGGCGACGGCGGAGATGATGAAGACCAAGAAGAAGCTGCGCCGTATGCTGATACCTCATGCGTCCGCTATGCAACTCTCAGCTGACAATCTGCAGCGAACCGCTGCGCACCCTCGAAGACGAGGAACTGGATTCTGGCGATGACGAGGGTCGCCACGACCGCATGCCCTCAGAGCAATACGATCAGGAGACTCAGAATGTCGTTATCCAGGAGTCGAGTATGAGCAGACAACATCTACCCGAGCCCAGCGACGGCGAGGTACGACTTGTGTTATCCATCGCCATCCCCCTGCTAACCTTCCTAGATGTATTTGACTAGAATCCCCAAATTCCTGTCCATTGAACCTCGGAAATATCACCACACCACCTACCAACCACCTACCACTGATCATCACTCGCGTGAGGCTGCCCCTGGCTTCTCCGCCTTCAGTACCGCCATCAGCACTGTTCACTGGAGACGCTCTCCTTCCGACGATCAGAAAATTCAGTCCAATGCACGCATTCTGCGCTGGTCTGATGGCAGCTTGACACTACAACTCGCCTCGAACCCTACACAGCAATACGAAATTGAGGGCAACCCCCTTGCTCCTCGCCAGCGTCACCCTACCAAGCCTACCCCAACAAGTCTGAGACCTGGCAGAAAGGATCACGCCAACGACTCATACACATATTTGACTGTCCCTGATCCTTCTAACGGTCTCCTTCGCGTCACTCACAAAATTACTGCTGGCCTGTCGATTCTTCCTTCCGCTGATACGACCGATGATGCACTGGAGAAGTTACAAAACTCGCTGGCTGCCATTTCGCAAGGCAAGAACAAGAGCAGCGCAGGCGGTATCGAAGTTCTCAACATTGACGAAGATCCCGAGTTGGCCAAGAAGAAGGCCGAGGTCGCAGAAAGAGAAAAGGATCGTGCTCGCAAGCGAAGAGAAGCAGCCGAAACCAGAGAGCGCGAGAGAAACGGACGTGCACTTGGTCGCGCGGGTCTTGGCTCGAGGGGCTATGGCGGTGGTCTCACTGCTGGCATGCTCGAAGACGATGAGCTTGGCGGTGGTGGTCGCCAAAGAGCTAGAGCAAAGCCTAAGAGGCGCCAACGCCGCAACAGTGAATACAGCGAGGATGAAGACTTTGGTCGCAAGAAGAGCAACTTTGGCAACGACGAGTACGACGAAGAGGACGACTTCATCGCCGGTAGTGACGAAGAGGAAGCTGTTGACGATGATGAGGATGAGGACGATGGCATCGTCGAGGATAGGCGGCCTAAAGAGCGTGCACCTAAGCGTGCAAGTCCCGATGAAGACGACGAGGACGCAGAAGGCGAAGACGATGACATTCCTCAGGCCGGCAGAGCCAAAAGAAGGAGGGTCATCGACGAAGACGACGACGACGAGTAATCTCAACCACGAAAGTATGCACGATTTGTATCATCCAATTGGGATTACCACAACCAGTTCACCGCACACCTCTCCGTTATGTCACACCAGTCTTTTAGCAGCATTCCCAACAATTCATTGGCAAAGTTCGATGGTTGTGCATCTCTGGTTTAGCATCACCTATTATGTGGCCGATGACTTTTCATGCGTTGAGAGCTGCGTGAGGAGAAGTGGCAGAAGGTTCCAGGCACGAAACACTGCCAAAACACAAACAGAGTCAGCAACACACCCCATCGAATGGTTTACCGCGAGATAAGTTGTCTTCTCCTTTGAGTTCAGACCCCACATTAGCGATCGGCATGACCGGTAGCGGCTGAGAAGTCAAGCAGTAGAAGCTCTGACCTCATGTGACGTTATAAGAGACAAGCACTCCAGCCACCGGCGACCTCGATATTGACACTTTCTATCTGCTTGGCTAGACATACCATCTTAATCTTATACTCAAAGGTCTCAAAAGCTATCCTTTACATATTCTTCCATAATGTCGACTCAAGCGCCTGGCTTCTACACAGCACCTTCGGACAGAGACACACCACAGCAAGACCGTGGGATGTTCCATCATGAAAGCAAGAAGCATGAGTGCCATCACTACGCTCGCATGTACGGTGGTCAAGCCGCAAGCGCCATGGTAAGTTGAGAGTACACAAAATAAGCCAAAGGCCTCCCAGATGGTGGTTTCAGCTTCGAATCTACACCTCAATGTAGCGATCTCATTGCAGATATGTTGTTGAGCGACGCCCTGATGAGTTCGTTTGCTGCTGGTCCTGCTGGCCCTATAATGGTCCATGGGTTTCTTGTCATTAGAATCATGCTAACTCGACCCTTTAGATGTGGGGATTTGGTGCCACTTTGGGTGCAGACGCTGCAAATGCTGCCGTGGGAGAAATGAGGGTACGTCTTGCTTTGCTTCCAGTCAGACAACATGATGCTGACGATCATATAGCAATGGTGGAGACATTGAACAGCAGGCTTGCAGTTCCCTTTTCTCATTGACGAATATTACATGAACAAACTTTTACTCGACGCTCGCATGCGACGGAAAGTAACTAATAGGCTGAACTTTTGTTCGAGTAGAAGACCACTTAATAAAGATGTTTCGTCGAAGACAAGCCGCCAACCAATCTCCTGTATCATACGTGCGAGTATCGCTATAAGCGTCAGAGAAGGCACAGAGTATCATTCAATCCAACCAAAAGCAGGCATCGGACAGTACTGACAGAAACAATATTCTGGACTCGGTTGGGACGCCCGCCCGAGTTCTTCGGCCGGTGATACTGAAAGTGGCAGGCACGCGGTCGGAAGTCGGTCGCGGCAGCCTGAGGCCAACAACGCTCCTTCTCTAAATCAAGTATCAAGCATGTGCTGCCTGGACTCGAGTCGCACCTTCGCGCAGATGGCTTTCTCTTTGATGCACATGCTTCTGCACCACGCTTCAATGCAGAACTCGCTCGTTACTGCAATACTATTACCGGCCATCTCCTTATCGGTTGCCGCACTGATCATAGTCGGTGTATACTTCCAGCCTGGTCTGACAGCTACGATGCCTCCCAAGCGTACCAAGAAGGCTCCTGTCGTGCCCAAGACTCAGGGCAGACTCAACTTCGAGCGCCAGCCCAAACCACAGGCCTCGGTCCCGCCCCTCATTCAGGTCCTTTCTCAATACCAGCTTATGATCATGGTCACCGACCAGCTATCCTCGGCCGACATCATCCACCTCACCTCTACATGCAGGGAGATCAAGACATACCTCACCGATGACGAGACAATCTACACCAGGATCAAGGACCGTGCCCTCTGCGACGGCAAGGGTATCGAGGCCAGAGCAAAGTGCTTTGGACACTGGAAGGGAGACGTCACCAAGGCCCAGGTGGAGTGCGAAGGCATAGTATCTGAGCCCTGCGATGACTGCCATGCCATGGTCTGCAACGTAAGTGCCCCTCTCCCCCTTGTCGGTTCAGGGGCATCCATGCTGCAGAAATGCGCGATATTTTTGAGATCGGTGCAAAGGAACCCCTGAGAGAGCAACTACTAACTACGATCAGAATTGCCGTTACCACATCACGTACCTGGATGACCTGCCCTGCTGCAAGAACGACGCCGAGCACTGGGAGTCTCACGAAGCCGACTTCGCATCTGTCATCGAAACTGTTCGCCTCTGCCATGCCGACCATTGCGGCGAGTGCCCCGACTTCCACTCAGGCAACTTCCCTATCGAAGGTATCAGAGCCGCTCTTCTTGCTGGCGAGCCTCGCGAGCGCCGTTTCTGCACAGACTGCAGACCAGACCTGGACGACGGTGATGGAGATGTAGATGTGGAAGCCATCTGTGACATCATCGCAATGCATGAAATGGATGGTAACTGGTGCTTCTGCACTTTGAGCGAGAAATTCATCGAAGAACGCTGGCTTTGTATTCCATGTTTCTTCAAGCTGGAGACTGAGGCTTACAGTCGCCGCTCAAAGAGAGAGATCTACAAGTGGGAGATGGAGGAAGGTGTCAAGACACGCAAGCACGTCAAGACTGTGAGTTCTGGTGGGTGGCTTTGCGCTGCCAAAGCTAATTCATGATAGGAGTACTTCTGCGATTGTGGCAAAGTCGCCAATGTTGGATGCCTGGCGTTGTGCAGATGGTGCGATGACTACATCAGGACCGCCCAGGTGGATGAGTTCATGGAGTATTAGCAGATCGGTCCACGATGACTCTCGATGGTTTGTTGAAGTCTTCGCTACACGTGTATAGCTTATGGAGGATCAAGGCGGTGGCTACAGAGCCCTTACGCTTACGAGAACATGATATACGAATCAAACATGACCATTGTATCTTACTCCTTGACCACTCCATTTTCGCGCTGTAACAATGCACGATAGTTTTGAGAGAGGGGTACTCGCTTGAGGAGAGTGCTTCTCTGGCGAGGCTTCACTGGATCCAGCTCGAGTGCTGAAAACGTTGTGTGTTACCACAAGCAAATTCTGCTCACATACGGGCCCAAGAACGAAATGGATGATTTTGCATGCGTAGTGCCTGTTTTGCACGCGTGTGCTGGATGGCCGTTTCACTCCGTGACACTTTGTGTTTATACAGCTCTGTATAGCACACGAGAAGAAATCAGCAGAGAGAAGAATAAGGAAAGCAGGATCGGATCAATGCTTTTGGTGCCACCCTGTCATCATCCTCTTTTATGAAATACTCCCCGACGACCAAACGACCAAATGTCCGGACAGGAAGATCAAGTTGTGACCCCTTCAAGCGTCGACAGGTATACCGAAAGCCTCAAGCTGCTTTGTATATCCGACTTGGGCCCATCTGTCTCGCTCCTGTTGATCAGGTAGATACACAATACCCAGCATACCGGCAGCATTGGCTCCATAAGGACCTTCGCTACTTCGACGAGGTATAACAGTGATCCAGTCCGCGGTCATGGCTACATTGTAATCTCTGCTGCCTTCACCCAATCTCGCTAGCGTTTCGCGCGACAGCTCTAGAAGGCGGAGGTATGCTTCATATGCCGTTTTTGTGTCGGCGTGGTTGGGGAGACGGATAGAAAAGTGCTTGAATGGCACATTTAATATGTTTGTGGAGACGTCTGGGAGAGTCAGTAATCCATGTGAGATATGATTTGAGGATAAATGACATACCATCACAAGAGTGAGCCCTCGAAGGCCACAACGCATGCCCAGGAAGCGGAAACACCTGCGTATGCTTATGTCCCTGCGACGACCCAGCATTGACACCGCAATTGTAAATGATCAACGAAGGCGTCTCGAAGGCTTTCAAAACAGACCATGCCGCATTGATATCTGACATGTCCAAATCATCGGTCTGAAGAGCATAGTGTGTGGTAGGAATCACAGTCATTGGTCGAAATATACCCCATTTGTTGACCAGAAGACGATGTGTGGCACCCAATTCCGTTACAATTTCTTCTGGATTTGGGTTGATGAATGGACCACCGGCCTTTTTCCTACTGGGCGCATTGGCGGGAAGGATGGGCTTCTTG
>ERZ794946.607-NODE-607-length-13696-cov-3.563448_pt1 | contig 13696 bp, 10 predicted proteins | sample MGYA00433072_ERZ794946 | MGnify/ENA primary metagenome ERZ794946 (study PRJEB30137, sample SAMN04331413) | food metagenome | isolation source: Y3 must sample point D1 replicate A | place: Australia: South Australia | collected 2014 ...
GGACGTACATCTCGGAGACAGGAGCGACCTTCATGGAAGTACCGATGACGACGATCAAATCGACCATTGCGACATCGTGCTCAGTAAGTCTGTCGAAGAAGCGGCTGGGGAGCTTTTCGCCGAAGAAGGTGATGTTAGGCTAGAAAGTCAGTCTCGAGTCTGGTGACTGTCATAAGTAGGATGGAGCTCACCTTCATGACACCAGGTTGTGGAACATCATACCGGCCATCATCTTCCGAGTCAGAGTGGCTGCTCCTTGACTTCGACTTTCCGTTGGATGTGCGCTTGCGCTTGCGGGGCTGCTTCTCGATGATGTCCAGACAGGTCTTACATAACGAGACTTTGTGTTGCCTGACGTCCTCAAAGATGGCATCACCCTTGACTTCGGTATGACATTTGCGACAGCTCGCTGTGGCCCATGAACCGTGGCATTGAATCAAACGCTCGGGGTCGATGCCCGCATATTCCTCGATATTGTCGATGTTTTGGGTGTAATTCGTGAGTAGCTTTTGCTTGTCTTGGAGGAGCTTGATGAAAGCGTGAGTCGGCGAACACCTATCTGTAACCGGCAAGATATCATGTGCCAACTCGTAGAAGTGACTAGATAATAGTCAGTGATTGCAAGGCTCGACCCCTGAGTATTCGTGCTTACGTGGGGTCTTCATCGAAGTTTCCGATATCGAAGACGTCTTCTGGACTGTCGAAACCGCGAGCGAGAAGTTTTGAGTAGAAGCCAGTGTTCTTGGAGCGGAAGTCAGGGATGCCGAGACTTGTAGAAATGCCAGCTCCAGTGATGACCATGATGTTCTTGGATTTCTGAAGAAGCGATACAGCGTCGTCGACGGTGTTGTACTCAGTGAGCTTTTGTCTTCTTCTGAGCTCACGCTGGATACATTGACCCAGGATCTGGTAGTACCATCTGGTTCCATAAGGAAGATCAGGCCGTACGCCGAACGCTGTGACGAGTTTCCTAACGCCAACGACTCCAGAAGTGATGGTCTGCTCTATGAATCGATTGGGTCCAAGTCGGCGTAGTTTGTCTCGGATGTCCTTTCCCTCGGCAGGTGTATATGAGATCGGTCCAGGATCTTGTACGATCGTCAGCTATGGTAAAACCCGGGGATAAGGTTCACTATTATGCAGGCATTGAAACTTACCATCGTCAGTGTATGGCTCAAATTCTGCGCGTTCCAGTTCATCGGTCAGAGCAGATTCGAAAATGTCGCTGTCGTCAGATTCAGATTCGGAATCCTCGAGGTCGTCGGTATCGTCCTCGAGATCGTCTGGCTCAACAAGCTGGGGAAGCGTCGCTGAGTTGACCGGGTCTTGAACACGGGCAACAGATTCTAATTGCTTTTCGGGCTGTGATGATGTTAGATCGACCAAATTATCACCCATCATTTTGAACGAGATGAATTCTGATAATAATCGAAAAATTATGCGCGATCCTTGTCGTGCGTAAAGGGAAGTTAGGTCCAAGTTGAGATGCGCGGATTGGGAGATGTTCTGGATGGCGCTAGCGATACATGGGGAATCAGTCAAGAACGCTGCACATGAGTATACAGAACGTCTCAAGGTCATTGGCAACCCTCTCGCGCCCTTGGTTAACCTTGCAGAGACGATACAAACATTACATTATACACAGCTAATCAGGCATCGGCATACATCTAACCAAGATGAATCGAGAAGCTTGTATAGAAAGCAATAGGTGGTCTTCTAGAAGTACTGTTTATCGAGAAGAGCGCCGTTCAAAGCAGCAGTCTTGATGTAATGTCTTCAATCTCTTGTAGCAAACTTACAAGGGTCAGCCCTGTTGCGCTGATTAGTTTGTTCAGCCAATCGTCATCTTTGTACTGCGTTCGAGTAGAGCTATCATGGTCATTGTCAAGTGAGCTGTTTGGATAGGTAGTGAGACATCATTACGTTCTAAACAAAGTCCTGTGCGTTCGAAAATCTCTCCCAGTATGTTATTAAGACCTATACTGTCGCTCAATCTGGACTAGTCTTGAGCAAGGGTTGCATCAGGAGACTTTCTTTCTTCTACGTTTCAAGTTATGGCGAGTCGTTGCAAGTTGACAATTCGTTGTCAGTCAGCTTGATCATCTCGCCTTGAGACCAAAGAAGTGAGGAGGAACGCTTTCTTTCTCAACTCGGCCCAGCTTCGTAAAAACACTTGGCGATGAAGCAACCTGGTTTTAGTTGTTCAGCATCCTCTATCACTAAATCGATAGTCTAAGTTTCTGCAAGTATCACGCCGTAACAGAACGACGTATGGGAGATACAACAATGGAGCGAAGTAGAGTGGTATGTGGTCCCCTGGTCGAGAAGCGTGCAGCTTTGAGGTCTGAGCCGGTTGCAAAGTGTCGAAAGCAAAGGAGACTGGCTACAGAGCGTGAAACATGGCTCGAGATTCGATGTAATGCTGCTTCACGAGGCCAATCTCTTGAATCTTGACTCGAGTGTGGCCGAGAAGCAAGTCGTTCGTTATGCGAAGGGGGATATTTGGTGAGTAGTGGCTCGTGCAGCTGGTCCAGGGAGAACATGCCGGATGAGACCAGGGTAGGGTCGTCAGGTATGGACTGTTCCTGGTAGCAAGTGAAGGAAGCCTACCATATCCTGAGGCAGGTCGCTACTGGTGTGGAGAGAAGCATGGATGGCGATGTCAATGTGAACAGTCTCATCTCCAGCCGCCGACTCTGCCTTCATCCCAGCGCTCTTTGCGTTCGTTGCGCAAAAAGGCAACTCTTTTGGCTTCTCTCAAACGACGAACAAAGTCCTGGACTTCTCTATCCGGAGCAAGGCCGCCTTCGTCCAAGAAGCTATCCTCGATTCCCTTTACCAGAGCGTCCTGTTCCTGAGCACTAGCGTTGAGGCGCTGATACAAAGCCATGGGGCTGAAGCCCTTCAATGTGTCCTCAGTCTCGACAATTTTAGTTTTGTGCTGTTGCTCGAGGGCACGAAGGGCGATTAGGCGGGACTGAGTAGCAGCGCGTTGATGAGACAATCGAGACTCGACTTGCTGTAGCGAGGAGGCTGTTTGGATGTTCGAGTCAAGTATACGACGTAGTGTTTCCTGGGAGGCAGGAATGGATGGATGCGTGTTCTCCGGGTCATTCAACAAAGCGGCTTGTAATTCTGGGTCCTCCAGTAGACGTCTAAGGTCGTTTGTGGACAAGTCGTGAACTGTTGAGGGAAGCCAGCCTGGTTCTGGAAGCGGGGTTTGATTCGTGGGTAGATTGCTATAGCCATTCTGCGAGTTCATGTGTCCTTGAGCTGGAGGGGGAGGGGGCAGTGGGGGTCCTCTGGATGGCGTCTCTCTGCCGCTCAAAGGTTTCGGCGGAGGAGGAGGCGGCGTTGATGAATCATACTGCTGGTAGTGCGAGAGTCGAGGCGACTGGGTGTATTGCGATGAGCCCTCAGCAAAAGACATGGCGACTGTTCAATCTAGATGGGCTGTCGAATGACGATGATGCCTTTGAGTTTCACATGCTAAAGCGACCTCCGCGTCCCAGCGCGTTTTGGCCCAAGCTCCTCGACAAGCCGGATTTCAACCGGCCGCGGCTTCCTCAAAGTCTGCAATTTTCTTCGACCTTCAGACTTCTTTTCTCGCATCACAACAAACAAACCATCGCCAATCATGTCATAGACATCTCTGCGCGCACTCTCGAGCTGTGACTTGAGCTCTCTGCTCGCCTTGCTTCTGTCGCTCAAATGCGCATGCGCAGACAAGGCGGGCAGATCTCTTTCCAAAGGTAAGCTTTTACTCCACCACCCGATCCATCACACCCATCACAGAGATGAAACAACAAACACGAACAATCCAACTCCTATAGCATCGTGAAGGATTACAATTACTCTAGAATTACACTGAGACTGATCCACATCAACACCTCTTCTGTCAATCTTTTTGCATCATCATGCTAACAAAAGTCTGAACAGTCCTTCCTTCGAGTCGTTTTTCCGCTTGTCAACACACGCTGGCCGTGTCGGGGGTGTGCCACTCATCGGCGCACCCTCTCAATATTCAAAAGGTTGGTCACCCCACAACTCTTGCACACTGCACACACTTTCCCCTGGCTTGGGTGATGATATACCGACTCCGGAAAGGCATTCCTCGACCTGAATATACAATGTCGAATCTGTCTAAAATCAAGTTTCAGCCTTGTCTGACTATCTTGCCACGAATTATCTTTTGCACTTCATTACTTTGCTCTGCTGAACAGCCAAGCTAACTCGATTTGCATCAGGTATCTACTCACCACCACCACCCATCGACCATGTTCCCCCTTTCAATATGAAGAAGATTTGAACGAACGGGCGGACAGATTGCGCTTTCGATCTCCATCCGCTGAAACAAGAGCGTACAAACTCTTGGGATGGCTGATCGGGAGTTGCTTGTTGAGATTATCGTCAGCTGATTTTTTGCGCCCATGCACATTTTTGCACTCATTTTTCCATCAAAACATGTACTAAGACTGGTTGTGTTTAGGTATGCAACTTCAATTCAGCCCTTGGTCAGCTTCAACATCTCTTGCATGGGCATTCACAATGATGAACATTTTATTCACACTGTTTGATCCTTCCTAAGCCTATATTGTGCTGGTCGGACATGAACACAAAACACTGAAAATTCTGAGAATATTGAATGGTAACGCTCATCTCGTCTTGTCCATCATTAACCGTGTGCTAACTGTCTCTCTAGCCCATCGCACTTGATGCTTGTCGATCATTACAATCATGACCCTCGAGTCTCTTGCTAACAGTCTTGTTCGCTAGGTATGCAGTTTGTCTTCCAATACAACACCACATTTTCGCCATTGCATGATGAACAATATTCACACTGTGAACGGTTTGCCCGTAACGAAGGCTTATCCGTTGTGGACATTTATAATGATTTAATGGTATGTGCTTGGTGATGCTGTCATCGTGATGAACTCATTCTGACTCCAAACAGAGCCTGACTGCAATCGCATACCCTACCTTGTTCGAAAACAACATGGAAGGCCATTACTGATTGCCCTGGCATAGGTCAAGTATCTTTTCGACACTGCATGATCAACATCGCATCAAACTGTACGTTCTTTCCTTCTCATACTTCTCATCCACCCCCTTGCATAATGATGAACAAAAATGATATTTCGCTGTGTTCTTACTGAGACACGTCTTTGAAGATACCATCACCTTGGAGAACTGACCTTTGCCCTTCCACAATCACCTCTTGGCACTCAACACATTCGTGTAACATGTTGCTGACTAGTAACAGATCTTTTCAACCAAGCTAGTTATAATACTTAATACAAATACCTATTTTGAACTCAAGTCTATCTCTTCGTTATCTCCACATCACCGTGCCTCGTCCCATTGTTTCCACAAGTCGCTGGTGACGTCTTGATATGCTGCTGCAACGAGGTAGCTCACCCCTCGACTACCTCTGTCCGGCCACCTTGGTCTTCGCCCATCACAAACGTTCGACTCTTCCTCTGTCTCTTCTCGGTTCGTCGCTGGCTGGATTCTAGACCAAGAGATCGCTCCGTCCACTGCGTTGAGTTCCGTTCACGCATCTTGTCAACTATCAGCGACGAGTCCTGAAGCAGTTCTTCACCTTCACTCCAGCGAAGCCAGTGTCACAACATCACTCCTCGATTTTCCAAATTGGAGACCTCTCTCGCCTGCTCTTCAATCTTCTCTCTCCTTCACAGAGACTCCGTTGATTCGAACGTTGGTGCGCATCATCATTCCTGGTACATTACTCTAGACCAGGACGTGTCAAACAACAACTATGGCACCTACCACCCCTGAGACCCCAAAGAAGGCCACGCCTGCTAAGAAACTGTAAGTGGTTCGGTGCCTGCTTTCACTGGCTCCAACTGACACTTCGAGCCTCAGTGCCACTCCAACCACTCCTGGCAGTCCAAGTCCACGTATTCGCAAGTCCCAGAGGGAGGCACCTGAGTGAGCAATACGCTTCACTTCCCTCATTCCATCACACTAACAAAACATCCAAGTCTCGGAACCGAGTTGACCTTCATCTTGCTTGGCGATGGCCCAAAGGCTTCCCGCAAGACCTTTGTTGTTCACAAGAACCTCCTCATGACTGTGTCCGGCTTCTTCGCCATGGGCCTCACTTCCTCATTCAAAGAAGCCGATACTGGCATCTTCGAGATGGAAGAGGAAGATCCCGATGTCTTCTCCATCTTCATTCACTGGATCTACTTCAACCGCCTGTTCACAATGAAGACCTCTCCTTCCTCAGCCACCGATGAGGACTCGGAAGAGTGGGACTGCCTTCCTCGCCTCTACACTCTCGGCGAACGCCTCGATGCCCCTAGATTCAAGGACGCCGTCATCTCTGCCACCATTGAGAAAGTGAAGGAATCTCAGGTCATGCCTGATAACTGGGCAACTTACGTGTACCAGAACACGGTCGCCCCTTGTGGAATGCGTCGCTTGATCGTTGACTTCCATGTCTTTGCCCATCAGGGAAAGTTGCTCAAGAAGGGAGCTTGTCCTGATGCTGATGAGCCTGAGGGCGACTTCTTGCAAGACGCTATGGCTAGAATGGTAGATGCTGGACACAGTGTCTTCACTACGGCTGCTCAGATGCCTTGGACTAACCCTTGTGACTATCATGAGCATGGCGACTCAGTCTGCCATCTCAACGAAGACGAGGCGTCTAGCTCCCCTGGGTCCCAAAACCCCCTCACCAGGTCCGCCATCCGTGGAAGGGTGGCTGCCACACGCAGCCGCCGTACAGAGAATATCCCACTCGGCGCTCTTGAGATGGACGAGGCCTTCATGACATACGATCCGCGCCCACTGGGTGTCAAGGTGCCGCTTGACAGTTCTCGTAACGCATGGACTTGGAGACAATACTTGCACATGGAGGAGCCTTGGTTCAACTGGGAGAACGGTTGGCATGTCAGAAGACTTAACCTCTGGAGACTGAGGATCGTTCGTGAAGAGACCGCCAGATCGGACGGCGGAACGTGATCGAGAATGCTTTCAACACTATTGTGAATACACAAGTTGACAAGACAGATCCGGTCTGTATAAGTAAAGCACGACATTTGAGCAGCGGAACGGGATGATGTAAGGAGAGAGACTGAAACCCAAGCAAGAGAGTGATGATTCTATGGGTAACGAAGACTACGATACACGAGAGAAGAGATGGAGTTATCAGGAATGAAGATTTTTTTACTACTGAGATTCAATGCGTTTCGAAGAGAACAGGCATGGTATATGTTTACACAACGGAAAGACAGATCCAGCCTTGTTTCAATGATCCTTACTCTTTGCACTCGTGACCACCTCACTCTTATCTACAATGCCATCTCTCTCGGCCTTCCTCTTCTTCCTCTCTTCATTCTTCACCCTCTGCCTCTCCTTCCGCTCCACCTCAGCCAACTCCTTCTCCCTATCAATGATCCCCACCATCCTCTTAGCCATCTCCTTGTTCTTCACCCCCTCATCCTCAATAGCCTTATACGTCTGCCCCAAAGCCTCATAAATCGCGGCCGTCCATGTCGTCCTCTTCTGCCTACGCCCGAATTCATCTACTTCATTTCCTGATTCCTCTTTGATCCCCCGAGCGAAGAGTATCCTATCCCACTCATCTTCCGCTTTTGCGATTTCCATGTCGGTTTCGAGTTTGAGTTTGAGATCTAGACGTTTTTGTCGCAGGACGAGGCGGGATCTGATGTATTGGGATAGGATGGCTGGTTGAGGTTTGGTGAAGCGAAGGATGGGGATCTTGTTTGCGTTTACCAGAACGGGGATGCGGCGGCGTGAGGGGAGGGAGAAGGCCGGGCGAGGTCGAAGGGAGAGTGTTGATCCTACCACTGCTGCTGGTTTTGTCGGCGGTGGTGGTGGTGGTTTGGGTGGTGGAGTGGTGGTTTTGAGACTGCTGGGGAGGCGGTAGAGTAGACTATTTAAGTGGGAGACGCTGGTATTGTCGCCGGTGATGCTGGCGGTCAAGTGGTCGAGGGCCTTGTGCACTTCAATCAGCACACGATTGTCTAGCTCGAGCATGCGACTGGGTTGTGGTATACCTCATAGCCACCAGCAAAGGCGCCTTGTAGGACATATTTGCTCGTCACATGTCTATTCTTTGCGAAGCTCTTTTTGACAACAGCTTCCAATGCAGACCTATCAAGGGACGGCGGTGCCGAACGGCATTTTGTGAGTAGCGCGCGGTAGAGAGCGATTGCTACATTCTGTCCGTCAATGTCTTGTTCGCCGGCAGTCTCTCCAGAGGAAAGAGATGGACCTACCTGTCACACGATGTGCGCCTGACTTGTGAGGCACGAGAAACGCTGGCATACCATTCTACCGTTCTATCTTTGGAAGGAACGAAGCACCGAAGGATGAAAGAAGCATAGGATGACGTCTGGTGGGGAAAGAAAAGAGTGCTCGTGCTTGATCGAACGTGTTTCATCGGAAGCTTCTACGTTCCTTCCATTGCACGTGCTCTGCTATACGAGTAGGCCCTGTATAAGCATTACACCCGAGTTCTTGTGTGATGGACTTGACATTTCAAAGCAGGCTGAGCATGTTTTTCTTGCTTGGAAAGAATATCGTCGCTGACTTTGGATACAGATACTTTGCGTAGATGGGAAATCACGATTCGTACAAACGAAATATCAAAGGGAAAAGGTAACCTAAGAAACGAAAAGAAAAAGAAGCCCAACATATCCGTGTGTGTATCCACCATTCCCGCAAGAATCTGACGCCCGCTGAAAATGCACCAAATGCCCTCCCTAGCCCTTGAACCCAAAGAAAGTAATTGCGAAGAGAGGCTGAACGGCTCGATCAACCAAAGACCAAAGCATTCAGGATGTGTCCCTCCTTCCAGTTCGTCTCGCCAAGAGGCTTGTGCTCTTCAAGAATTTTACCCATGTAGGCAAACTTGATCTTTTGCTCGATGCCAGCCTTCTCCTGTACCTTCTTAACAAGAAGCGACACCTTTTGGTTGGTGCCCATCTCGACAACGACATCGGTACCACGATCGCTGAGTCGTGCTCTGACTGACACCAAGTCACCGATCTTCTCTTCACACACAACGCCCTTCTCGGCATCAATCTCGTCTTCCGACTCTTCATTGATTTCCTTGCCTTCAATCTGGGGCTCCGCGACGAGGTCTTCGGGGTCTGCGACAACCCAGCCTGGGATTTCATAAAGCAGACCCTTGTCGTCATAGACACCTCCCTTCTTCTGACCACCTCTTCTCCTTTCAACACAGAATCTACCTGTGGGGCAGGTAGCACCGGTTGCGTCAAGGATTGTCTGCGCGGCCTTCAAGTCTCCCGATCGTAACAACTCCGACACCTGTTTCAAAGCTGCCCACATCTCGGGTCTTCCACTGACTCTGGTCTCGAAAAAGGCTTCACGCTGTCTGGCAAGCTCCGAGGGGCTCCATGGTGTGAGGGCGAGTTGTGGTGGCGAGTGCTTGACTGTAGGAGCGGCGCGCAAAGGTTGGTTGGGTCGATCGACTAATTCGGTAGGGGTGTTTGAGGAACTCGTGCGCGAGGGTGCGGCGCGAGCAGTAGAGGGGTCGGCATTCGCATGGCGAGCGCCTTCATTGTCGTCCGTGGCCGCAGCCCGGGATTCGCGAGACAAGCCACAGCCCTGTATGAATCCAAGTCAGTCTTCTCGTCGCTTGCCAGGTGAGCGGGGAAGTTGATTTGTCCGGCGCATACCATTGTGTTTCTCACGATCTCATGCTTCGCTCAAATAGACTTCCTGGTATGATTCTTCGTCTTTGCCCGACCGAGACAAGGTTGAGCGAAAGTCGGTAGTGGTCGAAAAAGCGTTGTGCTTTGTTGTTGAGACTACCGTGCTAGATTGCGGTAGAAAAATATAGGCGTTTTCGGTCGGCAGTCGGATGCGTTGAATGGAAAAGAGACGGCAGAGAAGAAGGGTTCCGAGAGACACAAAAGGGCAAAGTCGGGTGTTCGAAGGAAGAGGCAAGGCCAAGTACTTGACTTGCTGGGCCGGGAATTAATTAGTTTGGTAGAGAATATGGTTTAAAGGGGCGCCGGAGAGGGTTGAGCTAGAGCAGACTCTCCGCGCAACATCGAGGATGCATTTCTCTGCAAAAGTCACCAAACAGCAGAAAGCACAGCAGGAAAAACGGTTGGAGCCTCATCAGACTCGTGCTCATCCTACTAAAAATGGCAAGCGTACACAAGTCGTCATGATCATTCATGACTTCAGTCTTGTGCCGTGGACCCGCCCGTTGCCGAAGCCTTGTCCGACCGTCCTTGACTTCACTTCGTCCAGTCTTCAGTTGCTCTACAGCAGGGCACAAGATTCCACCCTTACACACGACTATTGAGCTCCGCGATACTGCCAGATGGATCATGCTGTCTACTCGTCTTGCACCACCCATGGCCACGGTCCCGGGTTCTCGTTCGCGTAAGGAACACGCCACCCACCTTCAGCCCTTCGTCACCAGCGTCCGAGCCGCACCACAATTTGAGACATTCCCGTCACCTAACCATGACACAAGGCACAACAGGATTTTGAGAACAAGGACAAACTTTCTATTTGAAAATTGATTATTAGTTGCAGAGCGAGCTTAAGCCCTAGTACTTCCCCTCTCCTCCCCTTTCGTTATCAAGTAAAGTGGACAGGGTATCACGGGGTATTTCGCGATTAAAACACAGTACCAAACGATGAACAGACTCGCAGGAAAACCAAGAAAATCGACAAAGCAAAACGACATAACAAAAAACCAATGCGATAGACATGTCCGACAACACAAGACGCAGCTTTTTCTGGTGGAGATCAACAAAATCTTCCTCGAAAACAACAAAAAGTGAAGGGCATGAGTTGGGTATTAAGCAATGAGAGCGCTTCGTGGCCAGGAAAATCCAACGTTGCGCAAAATCTCATGTCTGAAACAAAACAAGCAGAGTAAGAGGGGGTATCTGTATGTCAAAAGAAATAACACATCAAACCAGTTGCAGCGATCGACGCACTCGCAACGGTGAAGATGGGTCTTCAGTGTAATCACTGGCCCACCAAATAGTCCTTCGAGGCAGGCTACGCAGCGGCGGACACGGTGGGGTTGGCAGGAGTGTGCTGGCTCTCGGTGACGGGAGCGGCAGACTCGACGGCGGACTCCTCAACTTTGGGCTCAGCGACGGCGGGGGTGTCGACGACGGTGGACTCGGTGGTGGCAGCCTCGGTGGCGGGAATGGCAGGGACGGGCTCGGTAGGAGCGACGTTCTCCTTCTTGACGGGGCGAGCAGCCTGGGACTTGGTGCGGAAAAGACCAGTCACCTTGCCGAGCATCGACTTGTCCTCTTGAGGGCTTTCGACGTCAGTCTTCTCCTTCTTGACGCCACCGAAACCACCGAAGTACGACTTGCGGCGGCTCTCCTTGGGAGTGGCAGTCTTAGGAGTCTCGATCTTGGTCTCAGTGGAAGGAACAATGGTCTCCTCGACGGGCTTCTCGGCAGCGACCTCGGTGGTAGCAGCAGGGGCCTCGACAACAGGAGCAGCGGCGACAACCTCATCATCCTTAGGAGGGACTGCAGGAGCCTCAGTCGAAGCACCAGGAGCGGGGCTCTTGGATCTGGCCTTCTTGGCCAAGCTGCCGAAGAAGCTTTGCTTGCGCTCGGTGTTGGGGGTGAGAAGAGGAGTCTCAACCTTGTTAGACTCAAGTTCGACCTCCTTGGGAGCCTCAGTGACGGGTTCGGCAACAGCAGGAGCGGCGGCGGTCTCGACGGCGGAGGGGTCGAGGTTGAAGTTCTCAGTGGTGGGCTCAGCGAGAACAGGAGGCTCAGCCGAGACGACGGTCTCCTTGGCGGGGACGACGGGAGCGACCTCGCTCTCCTTCTTCTCGGTAGTAGGGCTGCGGACCTTATCGAAGAAGGCACCGAACAAACTGCTGCGCTTGTTGGTCTTGGGTCTCTCCTCGGTCTTCTTCTTCTCCTCGATAGGCTTGGATGAAACGCTGTTGACAATGGGCTTCTCCTCGGTGGCGACAGCAGCCTCGAGCGGCTTCTCCTCAGCAGCAAGGGCAGCAGCCTCGACAAGGGCAGCAGACTCAGCAACGGGAACCTCCTCAACGTTGGCAGGGACCTCGGTGGCGGCAACCTCGGCAACAGGCTCGACGGGCTTCTCCTCGGCGACCTTGGCCTCCTCGATAGGTGCGTCGATAACACGGGCAGCTACGAGAATCAGTATCAAATTTGGACAATGTAAGTCAAGTGAACGTACCAATGGCCTCAGCCTCGAGAGGAGCAACGGTCTCGGCGGCGACGGGCTCCTCAACAGCCTCGGTGGCGGGCTTGTCAGCCTCAATGGCCTTCTCCTCGGCCTTCTCCTCCTTCTTCTCTTCCTTCTCGGCGTCGTGCTCGGCCTTCTTGCCCATGATACCGCCGAAGATGCTGTGACGCTTGCCGCTACGGGAGGCAGAGCGGCTCTTCTTGGCCTTCTTTGCGGCGGCCTCGGCGTCAGATGAGGATGAGCTGGAGCTGGAAGCGGCGCGAGGTCTGGAGGCGTCCATGCTCTTGCGGCCAGCAGCGGCGTGAGGAGTGTGGGACTTGACGAGACCGGCGAGGGACTCCTTGTATGACTCGCTGGAAGTGATGGTGTCCTTGTTGGCCTTGGCCTCAGTCATGGCCTTCTCGACGGCGACGAACCAGGCATCGCGCTCGGCGTCGTTAGCGGCCTTGAAGGCGTGCTTGTGGTGGTGGATCTTGAAGGTGAACTCATGACCGGTGGCCTTCTCGAGGTCAGTGGCCTCGGACAGGTTCAGGACACCCTGGGGGTGCTTCTTCTCATCGGCGTGCTTGACGAAGTAGAGGAGGCCCTTGCCGGTGTGGCTCGACCAAGCAGCGGTAGCGTTACCGGTCTCGGGCTTCTCACCACGAAGGTAGGTGCTGAGGTTCTCGACTGAGACGGGCTCCTCACCCAGCCAGAAGGTTCTCTTAGAGAACTTCAAGCTCCTGCACATTGTTAGTAATCGTCATTCAGGTAAGTTCACTCATTCGATATAGAGCTTACTTGATCAGACCGGGAGCCTTGTAGCCGAGGACGCCAGACTCGATAGCCTTGGATTCCTCAGTGGTGGCAGTAGCGGGCTTCTCCTCTGCGGCGAGAGCAGCAGCCTCGACGGCGGGTGCGGACTCGGCGACGGGAACCTCCTCAACGGCAGCGGGTGCCTCAGTTGCGACGGCCTCGGTGGTGGTAGGCTCGGTGGCAGCGACTGCAGGAGTCTCTGTGACAGCGGCAGTCTCGGGCTTTGCGGCCTCCTCAACGGGGTCGACAATGGTCTCTGCGGGCTTGACGACAACGGGCTCGGCAAGAATGGGAGCGTCTGCCGGTGCGGCAGTGGTGTTGTGGACGTCAGACATTATGGATGGTGAAGGAAAGGGTATGAGGTCGTAAAGCTGTACGGAAGGAAACAGAGAAATGTCAGCTTGAATTCTCTGATGGTGTTATCCAGCTCGCAGGGTGGATGGGTCACGCGCGCAGGCCGTGGGTGGATGGCGAGATCGGAGGCGTATCAGATCGCAGCTTCCTTTGGATACACACCTTGTATTAATTAGATGTAGCTGACAAGAAACAAATCAAGGGTCTCCGGCTCGAGCTTCCGCCGTTCTGCAGCGATAAGCAATAAAGCTCTGTATGGAGGAGAGGAGGTGAGAGGCTGAGAAGTGGCACAAGAGTAGAGAGAAGAGGAAAA
>ERZ794946.611-NODE-611-length-13642-cov-153.787959_pt1 | contig 13642 bp, 4 predicted proteins | sample MGYA00433072_ERZ794946 | MGnify/ENA primary metagenome ERZ794946 (study PRJEB30137, sample SAMN04331413) | food metagenome | isolation source: Y3 must sample point D1 replicate A | place: Australia: South Australia | collected 2014 ...
TGTTGTTGTTGTTGTTGTGCCTGCGCCTGTGCTTGTGCTTGTGCCTGTGCTTGTGCTTGTGCTTGCGCTTGTGCATGTGCTTGTGCTTGTGCTTGTGCTTGTGCTTGTGCCTGTGCTTGCGCCTGTGCTTGAGCTTGTGCTTGCGCTTGTGCTTGTGCTTGTGCTTGAGCTTGTGCTTGTGCTTGTGCTTGTGCTTGAGCTTGAGCTTGAGCTTGAGCTTGTAATTGAGGGGAAGCTCCATTACTGTACATTGTTGCAGAAGAGTTAATAGGCGTTTGTTGAGCAGGATGCTGTTGTTGTACCATTGAAGCAGTAGCATTGGCAGATTGGGCTGAAATTCTAGTGTTCAAAGGATTTCCTTGATCATTAGGTTGTAAGGTAGGTTGTAAAATCACAGGAGGTGGAGCAGGAGAGGCATTCGTTGGCGCACCGTTCGATTTGTTTATATTGCCTGGGTTTTCTAACTGCTTTGTTAAAGCTTCTAATCTTTCTCTTATGTGAACATTATTTACGTCCAGTCTTGCAGCTTGCTTATACGCATCAAGGGCGTCAGATAATTGGTTGTTACAAGTTTCGTAAAGGGTACCTAGATCATACCAAACTTCACTAATATAAGGATTTAATCTTATGGCTCTTGTGTACGCGTCTAAGGCGTCTCTGTATTGAGAAATTTGGTAATATAAAACACCGATTGAGCACCAAAAGATAGGGTTTCTTGAATCTCTATTAACAGCTTGTTGGAAAGCATCATATGCGGCAGTATAATCTGTTCTAATCATATGCACTCTACCGAGATGGTACCATGTAGTGGCATCGGAGGGATCTGCTTCTAACGACTTTAGAAGATAATCCAATGCCTTTTGAGGTTCATAAAATTGTACGTTACTCATACCGTAAAGACAACCTAATTGTTGTAATACTTTGGCATGATGTTGATTTTGAGCCAAGACATGCTCGTAGGCTTCCTTCGCACCTTGCCACTCTCCCATACTCTCCAAAACACTACCCAACTGAAACCATATGTCCCACCCCTGCAAGGGAGCAGGAGGTTGAGGGAGAATGTATCTGAAGCATTCCAAAGCCTGAGACCATTTACCCTGATGTTTATAAATAATACCTAGTCTGAAGTAAATTTCGTTTGCCTTTTCAAAATGAGGGTCCAATTCCAAAACTTTGGCAAAAGCTTCTTCGGCATAGTCGAGCGAACCATATCTGTCATAAAGAATGCCGATTCCATGCCATAATTTCGGTACGTTGGGATTACTGAGGTGGTAGAGAGCCTGTTGATAGGCATTGTAAGCTCTTTGCAGATCATCCAGCATCAGATAACAATGACCTAAAGTAGCCCACACATCTGATAGTTCGGGATTTACCAAAAGTGCTCTTTCATATAATTCTGCAGCTCTTTGGAACATGTCTTTGGAACGGTACAAGTGAGCCAAAGATGTTAAAGCCTTTGCAGATGAGGGATTGAACTGTAAAGTGGCGTCATATGCCATTGCGGCCCTGTCGCCATCACCAAGGGTTTCTGCCAAAGAAGCAATAGAGAGCCAAGTTTCCGCAGTTGATTGTGTTAATGGGTCCAGTGGCTGCTGAGGAACTGCTGCCTGCTGTTGCTGTCGCTGCTGTTGTTGTTGCTGTTGTTGTTGCTGTTGAGCGGGTTGTTCCATTATTGTTTGTTCACCGCCCGGATTCATTTTTCCTAATTTTTTTTTTCCAGTCGTGTTTTGTTTGTTGTTGTTGCTGTTGTAGTTGTAGTACTAGTCTAAAGGCTTATAGTAGTGAAAAAGAAAAACAGAAATATGGGAAAAGAGGTAACGGGAATACGCCTCTGGTTCAAAGACTAGTGACGTTGTCGTATTTGGCTTTGTTGATTCTAGTTCTCTCAATTGAACTCCTGACGTGATTTGTAAAAAAACAGAGAACAGGAAACAAAAAACAAAAAGACAAAGAAAAAAATGCGCTTTTGCTTTGATAATCGGAAGGGAAAAGAACGACCGACCGAAGAAAAGAAAAATAAAATAAATTTAAACAAACCTTGTTCGAGTTGGATAGGGGAAAAACGCCAAAAAAAGATGGAGTACAGTACGCGGGAGACCAGTGGCTAGCGACGGGAGTAGCAACGATCGAGAAAGGAGTAGCGCAGAGAAAAGAAAGAAAATAGAGAGATAAAATAATTAGAGCCGATACGGCACCCGTGCGATACGAGACAGGACGGAACGGTCCGGTACGTGTGGTAAGTTTTACGAAACGAGAGGACACGGCATGACATGGCCCACGTTATAAGGCAATTTCCATTTTAGCATTGGCAAACGCACAAGCACAAAAAAGATGTGGAACGACCACTAAGAACGGAGTGTGCACGAAAAAAATAAGCTTTTCTCGTGCCCTGAGTGGTGCACAAAAGAAGAAAAGGGAAAAAAAAAGCGAACGAGGAGTGACGTGGACGCGATGAAGGTGACTCAGCCAATCCGGGTGAGCCGCACCCTTCGTCCTCAGTGACCTCTCACGTGCCCTGTATCAGCCAGCCACTGACAGTTTTGTTTTTGCCGCCCAGCTCAAAACTCAGATCGGATGTGCTTTAGTTTTTATCTTCGTTATGCGGATGTTTCATTAGCTTAAAGCATAGGATACCGAGAAACCGCAACGGCTTCATGTTGACCGGTTTTTGAGTTTATGGTTTTAAAGTTCGTCAGTTGTTCCGACGCTTAGATTTTAAGGAGCTTGTCAAAATGCCTAAACCACAATCCTTACAGCACTCAAAATCAACAAAAGGTGAGAAGGTTTGAAAGTAGTACATCCCCTCTTCCCTTTGATTTTTAGCCGCCAAAACTACCAACCCACACAGCACAAAATGTGTTACTCCTCGAAAAAAATCTGTTACCCTTATCCCGCCATGGTTGCCAGGGAAACAGTGGGGACATCTGCGTTGCTTCTATTTTTCCCCCCTCCTTCCTCCTGCGCCTCCGTTTCTTTTTCTTCCCTTTTCATTTCCCTTTTCTTTTTTTTTCAAGTTTCGGATTAACGCTATAAAAAAAATGCACAGATAGGACCTTAAGGACTAATAAAACCGACAGTATAACGACGTAATGCTGCGTGGTGTTTTCAAACCTTAGTAGTTTTGGTAATTTTAGATACTCTTGGCCGTATAACTGGTGTACCAACTGAAAAATCATGCAAGAAGGGGGCTTTATCCGTAGAAGGCGTACGAGAAGTACGAAAAAAAGTGTTAATTATAATGAACTAAGCGATGACGATACAGCTGTGAAAAACTCAAAAACTCTGCAGCTGAAAGAGAACAGCGAAAACGTAAATGACAGCCAAGATGAAGAATACCGTGATGATGCTACGCTCGTGAAATCACCCGACGACGATGACAAAGATTTTATCATAGACCTAACAGGTTCAGATAAAGAGCGGACCGCCACCGATGAGAATACTCATGCGATCAAGAATGATAATGATGAGATAATAGAAATCAAGGAGGAACGTGATGTTTCGGATGATGACGAACCGTTAACAAAGAAAAGGAAGACAACTGCTAGGAAGAAGAAGAAGAAAACGAGCACCAAGAAAAAGTCACCGAAGGTAACCCCATATGAAAGAAACACTTTGCGATTATATGAGCATCATCCTGAACTAAGGAATGTTTTCACGGATTTGAAAAATGCACCTCCCTATGTCCCCCAAAGATCCAAGCAGCCGGATGGTATGACCATCAAACTGCTACCTTTCCAGTTAGAAGGTCTTCATTGGCTAATATCTCAAGAGGAGAGCATTTATGCGGGCGGTGTTTTGGCAGACGAAATGGGTATGGGTAAGACCATCCAAACTATTGCCCTATTAATGAACGATTTGACTAAGTCTCCGTCTTTAGTTGTTGCCCCTACTGTGGCGCTGATGCAGTGGAAAAACGAAATAGAACAACATACAAAGGGACAACTGAAAATATACATTTATCACGGTGCTTCCAGAACCACGGATATCAAAGATTTGCAAGGCTACGATGTTGTACTAACCACTTACGCAGTGCTGGAATCGGTATTCAGAAAGCAAAACTACGGGTTTAGAAGGAAAAATGGACTTTTCAAGCAGCCTTCCGTATTGCATAATATTGACTTTTATAGAGTTATTCTGGATGAGGCACACAATATCAAGGATAGACAAAGCAATACTGCTAGGGCTGTAAACAACTTAAAAACGCAAAAGCGATGGTGCCTGTCGGGTACTCCGCTGCAAAATAGAATTGGTGAGATGTATTCTTTGATCAGGTTCTTAAATATCAATCCTTTCACAAAGTACTTTTGTACCAAGTGTGATTGCGCTTCGAAGGACTGGAAATTTACGGATCGCATGCATTGTGACCATTGTAGTCACGTCATTATGCAACACACGAATTTCTTCAACCATTTCATGTTGAAGAACATTCAGAAATTTGGTGTGGAAGGTCCTGGTTTAGAGTCTTTTAATAACATTCAGACATTATTGAAAAGCATCATGCTGCGAAGAACTAAAGTGGAAAGAGCGGATGACTTGGGTCTACCGCCCAGAATTGTTACCGTGAGGAGAGACTTCTTCAATGAAGAGGAAAAAGATCTTTACAGAAGTTTATACACAGATTCTAAAAGGAAGTATAATTCCTTTGTTGAGGAGGGTGTTGTTCTAAACAATTATGCAAACATTTTCACCCTAATCACAAGAATGAGGCAACTGGCAGATCATCCTGATTTGGTTTTGAAAAGATTAAACAATTTTCCTGGCGATGATATCGGCGTCGTGATCTGCCAATTATGTAATGATGAAGCTGAGGAGCCCATTGAATCTAAATGTCACCATAAGTTCTGTCGTTTATGCATCAAAGAATATGTGGAATCTTTCATGGAAAACAACAATAAACTTACTTGTCCTGTTTGTCATATCGGGCTAAGTATCGATTTGTCTCAACCTGCTTTGGAAGTGGACCTTGATTCCTTCAAAAAGCAAAGTATTGTTAGCCGTCTAAACATGAGTGGTAAGTGGCAATCATCAACGAAAATCGAAGCACTCGTAGAAGAACTATACAAACTGAGAAGCAACAAAAGAACGATTAAATCCATTGTGTTTTCCCAGTTTACCAGTATGCTGGATCTGGTAGAGTGGAGATTGAAAAGAGCTGGATTTCAAACAGTGAAGCTTCAGGGTAGTATGTCACCGACGCAAAGAGATGAAACCATCAAGTATTTCATGAACAACATTCAATGCGAGGTTTTCTTGGTCAGTTTAAAGGCGGGTGGTGTTGCTTTGAATCTTTGTGAAGCTTCACAAGTATTCATTTTAGACCCATGGTGGAACCCTAGTGTTGAATGGCAAAGTGGTGATAGAGTTCATAGAATTGGTCAGTATCGACCTGTGAAGATCACAAGGTTTTGCATTGAGGATAGTATAGAAGCAAGAATCATCGAATTACAGGAAAAAAAGGCAAATATGATTCATGCTACAATAAACCAAGATGAAGCTGCCATCAGCAGACTAACGCCAGCTGATTTACAGTTCTTATTCAATAACTAATATTTTATTCTCTTATTATATATTATTTTCGGAGTTTTTAAGCGACATCACCCGAAAAGAAGCTAAGTCTTTCTCCTAATTCATATTTAATTATTGTACATGGACATATCATACGTAATGCTCAACCTTAAGCTGCTGCGGAGCTCCCACGAGCACCAGCACCTGAAGCAACTAGACTTATTTGCGCTTGAGTTAATTCTATACTTGGCAGTGGAAGTTTGTCATTATGAGTTGGTGGAGGTAAAAATCCAACCTTGTTTAAAAATGCAATATATATACCAACCTCTTCTGGAGTAACACCTATTCCATTAGACCAATCAACACCTGTCCATGCGGTGTCTTTCTTTAAAGATGCCACGGCGTTCCTATCGTCTAGTTCCGGAGCTTTGGTACTTTCAGGTAAGTTGTCTAAGACCATGTGTAGCAAAGGATATAACGCATTTTCTTCATTCCTGTCAATAACAGACGCCTCCAATGATTTCTTCCATTTAGAATAGCTTTCGATTTCGACATCGTAACCATAATCGTGCAAAGTATACAAGTAGTCTTTGAATAATATTCTTGGGTGACCCGTTACTTGAGCAACGGCCAATTCATTTTCTTTGGGAGGATTCAAAGACGTAGCAACAACAACACGAGCAACATGATCTACTGGAACCATATTCACGGAATTTTCGATATCTGGAATCTTACCTAATTGGACTGAACCTTTCAAAAATCTCAATAAGAAATCATCTGTGTTTGAAGAACCATTGGTAGAGGCACCTGTTACGTAACCTGGTCTGACAATACACCCACGTAGGCCCCTTTCACCTGCACGTCTAATGATGTACTCAGCAGCCCATTTGGACTGACCATATCCACCAGTGAGCCCGCTTGCAGAGTTCATTAAATCGTCTGATTCTAAAATGCCTGGTTTCCCTTCGCTAACAAGTTTATCTGACAAATTAAAGTAGTATTCTGTGTCAAGAGTAGAAGTGGAGGAAACGAAGTCAAAGAACTTTGGCTTGCCGACGGCGGCTAAGCTCATAACATTGATAGTTGAAATAACATTTGGATCCCTCAATTTGGCATATGGATAAACCCAGTGAACTAACGCACCATTATGGATAATTATATCAACTGTGTTTGCCAAATCCATCCACTTCTCATCTGAAAGACCAAATTGGCTTTTAGATAAATCGCCTAATACAACTTTAATATTTGAGGCAAATTTTTCGTTCCAAGTACCATAGGTGATACCTGCCTTTTGCAATCTTGCAAATGCAGCTTCTTCATCCTTGGCCCTGACGTGGGCAAACACTTTGAAACTGTAGTTCTTTGGAGAACGTCCTAACAAATCTGCAAGGATGTAGGAGCCCAGAAATCCTGTGACACCGGTGACAAACACATTAATTGTTGTTTTTCCTTCGGCACTATTAGGTTCAACAAAATATTCTCGAGAGGGGTACGAACTTGGTAGCGTCTCAACCAATTTCTTGGCGTCTTCCGCATAATTTGCAGTGACATTTTCGACGACCTCACCTTGAGATGATCCACCCGATGATTTAATTCTGTCAATTTCCGCGGCAAAGGCCTTTATCGTTGGATACTTGAAAATTGTGCCCAATGGTAAATCAACTTGCAGCTTTTTCTTTAAGGTAAAAATCATTTTGGTAGCCAAGATAGAATGACCACCTAAATCGAAAAACGAATCATCTGGTGATACAGATGCTGGCTTGGTAGGTAATATACTTAACCATAAGTCTCTAACCTCGCGCTCAACATTGGTAAACTGAGAGTCGTCAGTTTCAGAAACTGTATTTTCAGCTACCAAATTTAATTGCTTGGGAGTTGGGAATTGAAGTTTAGGCTTATCAACTTTACCATTTGGATTCAATGGTAGTTTATCCATAACCACAATCAAGGAAGGCATAGCATAGCTAGCCAATCTTTTCTTTAAGAAAGTCCTGATGTCCTTGGATAAAAGATGGTAACCGATTAAGCCCTTAACTATAGGGTCAGTTTCAACCTCCTTTGGAACATCACTTTGGAACTTAGACAAGTCATCTGGCTTGTCAAATCTTGGGACCATAAATGTGATCAATGTTGGCTCATTGTCGGCATTTTTGCGAACTAAAGTAATGTTTTCTCTTACCAATGGATGTTGGGAAATGTGCGTATCTATTTCTCCTAATTCGATTCTGAACCCACGAATTTTAACTTGATCATCAGCCCTACCGCAACATTCACAGTCACCGTTTGGTAGATAACGACCTAAATCACCGGTTCTGTACAATCTATCTCTTGGACCTAACCAGAATTGTCTCCAAGGTTCACCATTATCCTTATCCAAATAATTCCAGTGATCTTTTTCAACAAACCAGTTGTTCACAAATTTTTCTTTATTCAATTCTGGTAATCCTCTATAACCTTCGGCCAAACCACCTGCACGAACATAAATCTCACCTATTTCGCCAATACCACATATTTGAGTACGATCGTTCCTGTTAACAACTAGTAGCTGAACGTTCAACATACCTTTACCAGCAGGCATGACATCTTTCAATTTTTTCAAAAAGTTTGGATCGTCATTTTTTGATTTAACTTCGAAATAAGAAACTGCACGCTGTGTTTCAGTGGTACCGTACATATTAACAATACGGCAATTTTCTGCCAAGGTTTGTAACCTCAGACAATCACGTTTTGTTAAAATGTCCCCCACAAAGAACGCATGATGTAACTTAGGGAATGGTGTAGTAGCTTGGGCAGTAAGTAATTGACCCATGGCAGGTGTTAAATGGGTAACTGTGCAACCATACTTACTCATCCATTCCGCTAAACGGCCCGGTGTACCAATATCATCTTGAGTAGGGACATACAATTGGGCACCTAAAAATAATGGTGTAAACATATCTCTTTGAATTGGATCATGTGCAATACCGCTCAGCATTGTGAATTTATCATTTTCTGTTAAGTTGAACCTTTTGGACATCCAATTGAAATAATAAGCCAAGGAAAAATGTCTACCAAGAACACCCTTAGGAATACCTTCGGAACCAGATGTGAAAGATAGGGTTGGGTTGGAATCTGGTCCAACTACAACACCTGTTCTGGTATCTTTGTAGTGAACATATGGAGCCAAAACATCCTCGCCATTGTCCAATTTGCCACCTTCAATGGTACCATTTTCTTGAATAGCGATGGAATTGATTCTTGAAACAATCTCCAATTCATCATTGATGTAATCTTCCACTAGTTGATCCAATTGTCCAGCAGCTCTAATAACAATCAACCCACGTGGTTTAGCAACACCTAAGTAAATGGTTTGTCTGGCTGGGGGATATGCAGGGTCGATAACTGAAAAGGTTGCGCCGGCTTTCAAGACACCCATCACACATACCATCAAATCCACACCCCTAGAAGAATAGATCATCACTACATCACCTCTTTTGATACCTGTTTTAATCAAATAATGGGCAACTATGTTAGAAGTGCGGTTGATGTCGCGATAAGTGAAAGAACGGGACTTGTCGGAATTTAGTGTTGGAGTCTCCACAACACAGGTTCTCTCTGGGAAGGCTTCAGCATTGTCCTGGAAAATGTCGTGAATACACCCCACGAAATCGCACCAGCCCAAGTTCTTAGTTGGATCAGGTAAACTATCCTTGGATGATGCGGTGATCAGAGAGATTTTAGTTATGCAATTGGATGGATCGCTTAGCGCAGCAGTCAAATATTGAGTAAATTGGTCCGCAACAATGGTTACTCTTTCATTCGAATACAGTAAGCTGTTATAAATTAAGTTCAAAACATGCGCATTATTACTAGTATCCAAATTCAAAGCAAAGTCCACTAAATGATGCTTGAACTCGTCTAATTTGAAATCTTGGTTTTCCAAAAAGGCCAAACGGAACAACTGAGGGGTCCTTTCCAGATCTTGGCAACTTTGAATTTTTTCAGCTAGCTCGTCAAAGGAAAAATTGGCCTCAATAGAATTGAGCTGGTTCAACTCATTGTTAATTGTAGAATACAGCTCATTAAATGACCACGTTGGTTGAATATTGAATCTTAAGATTTTGTTATTCGCAATATAAAGAACAATATCATCGTCACCGGTTACTCTATATATCAATGCAGCCCATACACTCAAAGCGACAGCGTATTTGTTAGAAAAACTATCATGAGGCACATCGAGCTGAGGTAGCTGTAACGAATATGTAGCTTGTTTCGTATAAGGTTCTTGTTGTGGGCGTAAAAAGTCATGTGGTAACACTGAAAGAGTTGGATTATCCAACTTCTCTATCCAGACCTTTTCGTTAGTCATTAGTGAGTAACTCTGTGATATCTCTCTATAATTAGCAGTTTTTCACTGAAATTCCAGGAAAGGTAATAAACTCAGATTTTTTTTTATACTATTGGCTGCTTGTTACTTATATATCTTGAACTTCTCCCAGCGGGTCTTCAAATACATTTGGGCGATGTTCATGTTCATTAGGCAGGTATTTCGACATTGAGTCACACGCGAAAAACCGCCGGAATTTTTTATGTAATTGCAAGTGGAATTCCGCTGGCAAAATTATTGAAGAGTTTTCCTCGCTAAAACTGTGCGATGCCTCTAGAAGCGGTCAGCAAGAAGAAAATCGAATAATCAGTTTCAATGAATATAGACGTAACAAAGACACAAAAAAGAAAACAAGTACATATGTCATACATATATATATTTCAGGCAGCAAGTGACCATCAGCCAGGAAGTGTGAAATAGCAAAGAACTGTTTACTTCTTCAGACTTAGAAAGCTCTTCCCATAGGAGAAAGCAACTGCTTTCCTTTGTAGTAATTGATTGTCTTTTCAGCCCTTGACGCAACACCGTCCGCTGTGAAATCGAACAATTTGTAAATTTCAGGCCCCTTGCCTGAACGACCAAATTCGTCGAGTCCGAACGATTGATGAGCATACTTACCCCAGCTTGAAGTAGCCAATACTTCAAAGGACATGATCGGAACACCGTCTGGTAGAACAGAGAATCTGTATTCTTCACTTTGCCTGTCAAAAGTATAAAAGTCTGGCAGGGAAACAACTCTTGCTTTGATTTTTTTAGTATCGTACAATTTTTTGGCTGCATCTATAGAAATGGAGACTTCTGATCCTGTTGACACCAGGATAATATCAGGATTCTCCACGTCATGGATCACATAGCCACCCTTCAAGGCTTTTTCAAAAGAGGAATGCTCCAATTGAGGAAGATTCTGTCGTGATAAAGCCACAACAGATGGTGTTCGACCAGATTTGATAGCAGAATAATACGCAGCAGAAGTTTCGTTACCATCAGCAGGTCTCCATACATGCATGTTTGGAATAGCCCTCAAGTGAGCCAGAGTTTCAATAGGTTGGTGCGTTGGACCATCCTCACCAAGCCCGATAGAGTCATGTGTTGCAACCCAAATGACTGGATTACCAGACAAGGCGGCTAACCTAACGGCTCCTGCAGCATAAGAGACGAAGTTCAAAAAGGTACCACCGTAAGGCTTGTAGTTTGCACCAAAGGCAGAGATACCGTTCATAATGGCACCCATTCCGTGTTCCCTCACACCGTATCTAATGTACCTTCCTGCATAGTTACCTAGTTGGGTAATGGGAGGTTGGAAATCTACCGCGCCTTCCCACCTTGTCAGATTCGAAGGTGTCAAATCGGCAGAACCACCGATCAATTCAGGCAAAACTTGGACCATGTTCGTCAGCACCTGCTGGGATGTCTTTCTTGTTGCCAGAGCATCGTCGTCCGGAGTAAACTTCGGTAAATGCTTTTCCCAACCTTCCGGTAACTCACCATTCAATCTTCTTTGCAATTCTTTACCCTTCTCGGGAAATTTGGTTTTGTATTCTTCAAACATCCTATCCCATTCCTCATTAAGTTTTTGACCGGGTTCCACAACAGTCTTCTTATAGTAATCGTACACCTCTTGAGGTACTACAAATGATTTATTTGGGTCAAACCCCCACCTCTTCTTCAACTGTTTAACATCATCTGCCTTCAAAGCGGACCCATGAACACCAGCAGTACCCTGTTGTAGGGACCCAAATCCAATTGTAGTAGTTACCTTGATTATGGTTGGCTTATCCTTCGATAGTTTTGCCTTTTCCAAAGCGCTAGAAATGGATTCCATATCGTCGTCTCCTTTATCGACTTCCATGACTTCCCAACCATATGCCTCGTATCGCTTCAAAACATCTTCGTCGAACGAGTACGAGGTCTTTCCGTCAATGGAAATGCTATTACTGTCATAAAACGTAATCAAGTTACCCAATTGCAGATGTCCCGCTAAGGAAGAGGTCTCCGAAGAAACACCCTCTTGTAAGCAACCATCCCCTACAATAGCAAATGTATATGAATCGGAAATGGGAAAGCCATCCTCGTTATAAGTGGCGGCAAAGTTGGCCTGCGCTATTGCCATACCAACAGCATTTGAGATACCCTGGCCTAGCGGACCGGAAGTGATTTCCACTCCCGCTGAGTGGAATTCTGGATGACCCGGTGTCCTTGAGTTTACTTGTCTAAATTGTCTCAAGTCCTCGATAGAGTAATCGTATCCTAATAGATGGAGCATTGAGTACAGAAGAGCGCATGAGTGACCGTTCGACAGAACAAACCTGTCTCTATTGATCCAATGTTCATTGTTAGGGTTACAGCGCAGTTGCTTGAAAATTACATGGGCAACTGGTGCCAATCCTAATGGTGCACCTGGGTGGCCAGATTGTGCGCTTTCCACCTGGTCAACGGAAAGTAATCTTAAAGTGGAAACCGCAAGTTTATCAATGTCGGAGAACTGTGCCATTTTTTTGTTCTTTTTTTGATTAGTAAGGTATAATCGTCTACGTAGAGGTTACAAATCGAAGACTACAGGAAGAGGGGACAAGCCAATTGAATATACGACTGAAATAAATGGAATAATTCTGCATTATTACACTCGTTTATATATCCAAACAGGTGATCTGGTATGCTCTTGACAACGAATGAAGCTCCCTATATTCGACACTCCTTATTCAGGACTCCTCCCAACAAGGAGAAGTAGGTGTTCCTTGAGCTACCCTTTAAAGCTGGGGAGATGAGCTTGCCCTTCCTGTCATTGCCATTATGACGAGAAAAGTAAAACATGTAGAATAAGGTCCACCCAAACATGTCCGAGCAATGACGTTATATATCGTGTTCCCTGTTCAAAGCATGGCATATGTGCCATTAAAGGCGAATTTTTGTCCCTAGCAAAGGAGAGACAGCGAGCCACCATTAAGAAATGACTTGAAAGCAAGTGAAAATAGCTACACATATATATCAATATATTGACCTATAAACCTAAAATGTGAAAGAAATTTGATAGGTCAAGATCAATGTAAACAATTACTTTGTTATGTAGAGTTTTATTTAGCTACCTATATTCCACCATAACATCAATCATGCGGTTGCTGGTGTATTTACCAATAATGTTTAATGTATATATATATGGGGCCGTATACTTACATATAGTAGATGTCAAGCGTAGGCGCTTCCCCTGCCGGCTGTGACGGCGCCATAACCAAGGTATCTATAGACCGCCAATCAGCAAACTACCTCCGTACATTCATGTTGCACCCACACATGTACACACCCAGACCGCAACAAATTACCCATAAGGTTGTTTGTGACGGCGTCGTACAAGAGAACGTGGGAACTTTTTAGGCTCACCAAAAAAGAAAGGAAAAATACGAGTTGCTGACAGAAGCCTCAAGAAAAAAAAAATTCTTCTTCGACTATGCTGGAGGCAGAGATGATCGAGCCGGTAGTTAACTATATATAGCTAAATTGGTTCCATCACCTTCTTTTCTGGTGTCGCTCCTTCTAGTGCTATTTCTGGCTTTTCCTATTTTTTTTTTTTCCATTTTTCTTTCTCTCTTTCTAATATATAAATTCTCTTGCATTTTCTATTTTTCTCTCTATCTATTCTACTTGTTTATTCCCTTCAAGGTTTTTTTTTAAGGAGTACTTGTTTTTAGAATATACGGTCAACGAACTATAATTAACTAAACATGGGTAAAGAGAAGTCTCACATTAACGTTGTCGTTATCGGTCATGTCGATTCTG
>ERZ794946.612-NODE-612-length-13633-cov-3.618427_pt1 | contig 13633 bp, 7 predicted proteins | sample MGYA00433072_ERZ794946 | MGnify/ENA primary metagenome ERZ794946 (study PRJEB30137, sample SAMN04331413) | food metagenome | isolation source: Y3 must sample point D1 replicate A | place: Australia: South Australia | collected 2014 ...
TGTTAGAGTTCAATTAATCAAGAACGGTAAGAAGGTTACTGCTTTCGTTCCAAATGATGGTTGTTTAAACTTTGTTGATGAAAATGACGAAGTTTTATTAGCTGGTTTCGGTAGAAAAGGTAAGGCTAAAGGTGATATCCCGGGTGTCAGATTCAAGGTCGTTAAGGTCTCCGGTGTTTCTTTATTAGCTTTATGGAAGGAAAAGAAGGAAAAGCCAAGATCATAAATTATCTTTCAGTTATGCTCATTATTTCAAAAATGTTGTGATATTTGTATTAGCAGCAAATGAAATCAAGCTAAATAATCGAAACTAAATTATATAAGTTATTTCCAATTATAAAAAAGCAATAATGCGAAATGCAATAAGAATTACAAAAAAATAAAATCTATTAATCAATTTCTTTTTTTAACTTTAGACGTATTTAATCAATAATGATACTTGTTCATTGTATTTTGGTTGCTATATATCAATCGGCAATGACTGTGTTTAGCACTAAGTCATACCTTTTCTTCCAGTACTTACATATCTTATCGTGATTTTTATGAACCAGGTACTTGAAAACGTTTTCGGATTGATCTTCTTTGCAAACCTCTTCATAGTAAGCCACTGTGAATATCTTTTCAAGATCCACTTCTTTCAAACAATCTTTGCATGTCATAGCTCTGAAATGCTCGTCATCCTTGACATATGTAAAATCATTTTTGTCAGCCATTTGAATGACATCAAATTTAGGTAAATTACAATGTGCAAATAAAGAGTCTGATTCCGTGTGTTTATGGTTCAAGAAGTCATTCAAGTTCTTTTCATTATCTATGAATCTATATTGGTAATCTTTTCTATAATCCTTTTGATAATAGGCAACGGATCTTCTAGCATCCTCTTTTGGTTCAAAATAGGCATCTAAAGAAGGCTTTAGATAAACTTGATAATATGGTAATTCCAAAATATGGGCTGCAGCCAAAAAGGTTTCTTTATCACCTTGACCAGCTGCGTATTGGGAAAACAAGTGATAAAATACATTAGGCCCATGGACGTTATAATACAATGAAAGAATCAATGATTTCCAATGTCTTTTCTTGTCAATCAAGAACTCACCAGTCTCGGAAGATGGGTCAGGCAAAGCACCCTCAAAGTCATGGTATGGTAATTTGGAATCCTTGCCTTCATCAGTTGTTTCATTTATTTCATCGATGTTTTCATAAAAGTTTCTCAATCTTTTATTAAAGTCAATGTCTATGCCTGCACTTTCATAGAAGTATGGATGAGTGGTACGTCTCCAAAAGTCCGGCCATACAATCATCCCATTTTCTTCAAAAATATCATTATCAAAGATGTCATTTATGTTTCTGACTGGGAAGTCATCTGCGTCCAACAATAATACGTTTTGGAAAGATGAGACCATCAAAGCTAAGGATTTGTATTGGAAAGCGTGGAATTTGTGTGTTTTTAGGAATTGATCTTCAAAGATATCCTGCAAAAATATACACTTAACATCATCAAACTTAGTGTTCAACATCTCACAGAAAGGCTTATCTTGTTCCAAACTGGAAGGGATCAATACTTCAATTGGTAATGTAGTTTTTAGTTCTCTTATAGCTGAAATGACAGCATAGGCTTGTAAGGAGTACTTACCCCCTCCACCAATGACTATACCACTGCCTTCATAGAAGGTTGAAGGATACTCCCAATTGCCCTTCAAATGTTCAATGAAACCTTTATGGGCTGATGAAATTTCCTCTTTAACATTGTCATTCACTATCAAGTATGAATCCTTTAAAGTATTGTAAGACAATGTATCGACCCAATCTTCGGGATTATTTCCGATATTTGGACACTTCTTTATGTAATAGCCTAATGAGTCGTCTTTCAAATCAACTGTGGTATCTGTTTCTGAAAAGGTTTGAGAAAATGGCAAACTCACTTTAGGCCCCATGGAAGAGATCTTGCTAATTATGTCTTGGAATATGTTGTCTGTGAGCTTGTTTTCGGTGTCCACAGCGACGACTTCGTCGTCTATGACAATTTCGTCGTCTATAACAACTTCGTCGTCTATGACAATTTCATCAGGCTCAGACGATTGAACGTTTTCAACCGTTCCCAAGGAGAATTTACCTGGATCATTAGGGGTTTTCGACGTAAAGAACACTAATATCCATAAGAATATGAAAATCAACCCAAATAAAATGATTGGAAAACTGTGTGATTTGATTTTTCGTGTGTTTAACAATCTATTAACCACGTTCATCTTCTGAATTATGCGTTTGTACAAGGTCTTTCCAATCCTTCGTTAATATCGACTTTCTAAACGTTAGAAGAGTAGTACTTATAGTCGTTAAATTGCTATTTTTTTAAAACCAGCACCAAATCCGTTTTCTTGGATCTTTTTTTAAAAACAGAAAAATTTGAAATCTATGAGCATATCATCACGCTTAAGTCCGATAAGAAAATTTTAAAAATGAAGATAATCGGATTTAGCCTTGGAGGGTCTCTATGGTAAGATTTGGGGCGTCTTTCAGGCAAAGGTTGATGCATGTGTATAGGAGACTAGGGGGAGGGAAGGGGTCTCTTGGTGTTCAAAGCAAAGAAGGCAAAAAAAGCCAGAAATTAGATAGATTTTGGGTCTACTTAGTACAGTATAGTGGATGCTTAGGTGCTTCTTTCTTGATTAACAATCTAAGGCAGTAGTGACGGCCATGGATGTTACGAGATGGATTCTATTCTTTACAAACATGAAGGCACATTTCAACAAGAAACGCCAACTTTTTCTTCATTTTTTATAATATTATTACAAATTTAGGTATATAATCAAAAGGCAACAGCCTTGAACACAGCCAATCTTTTATCCAAATATTTGCATACTTGATCCTTGGTGACTTTGTAGTTCATGCTGAATACAGCCTCCATTGGACCGTTTTCTGCACATAGTAGTTTTTTGTACGAAGTAATGATTTCCTTCTCTATATCCAAATCCCCAAGTGATGTCTTTCCAGTAATACCTCTATACTTCTTTCTATTATCAAAAAAGAACTCGTTATTTTGAGTCATTTCTAAAGGATTGAACTTTGGGAAGTTCAGGTGCAAGAAAAGTGCGTTCTTGTTGGTGCTATCAGAGCTCAAGTACTTTTCCCTAATCTCAAGTCCTTTTCCCTCATTTTCTAAAGCAAAGTCTTTATCATTTGAAGTGATAGTCTTCAAAATATCAACATCGTTTCTATAGTCTTTTTGGTAATACCCAACAGCTTTAAATCCATTTGGCGTTCCAAAACCATCCATGCTGGGTTCAGAATATACTTGATAGTAAGATTTATGAGGAGATTGGTTTATTTGATCAAGGACGTGTGCAGCTGCAATAAAGGTTTCCTTATCACCTTGACCTGGTGAGTACTGGCTCAATAAATGATAAAAAATATTAGGGCCGAATGTATTATAATATAAGGAAAGAATCAAGGTTTTGAAATGTTTCTTCTTATTAAATAGCAGTTGACCAGTTTCAGAAGACGGATCAGGCAAAGTTCCTTTGTATTCATGCATGACTCTATTGATTTCTCTACCTTCATCGTCATTGGTCTTAATAGGATTCTTTAACTCAAATACAAAGTCACGAACCTTTTCATTTAAATCTACACCGATTCCAGCACTTTCGTAGAATATTGGATTTGTAAATCTTCTCCAAAAGTCTGGCCATACAACAAGACCCTTTTCTTTGTATATCTTATCATCAAATATATCATCTATGTTCTTGACTGGGTAATTGTCTGCATCTAATAACAAAACATTTTCAAATGAGCTGATTAATAATGCCAATGACTTAAATTGGAAGCCTTTAAACTTGTATTTCTTTTTCAAAAGCTTATCGTCAAAATAATCTCTTAGGTATATACACTTGACATTGAGAAACTCATTAGCAACATACTCGCAAAATTGCTCGTCACTTTTACTTATCACTACATCTGGGATCATAATCTCCACAGGCAATTTGCTACTGAATTTGTGTTTCAAAATATGAAGCACTGAAACTGTCATTAAAGAATGCACTCCTCCTGCTCCAATGACAATACCATTACCTTCGAACACCTCTGAGTGAAGATCAAGCACCGAATTGAATTCCTCGTCCTTGTTCAAGAAATCCAAAAATCCAGTATGGAAATCCCTCAATTTATCCTCCATCTTGGCTGATACTCTCAAATAATTGTTCTTCAAATTGAAGTAGTTCAAAACATCCATCCAATTATTTCGATCTGTTTTCTTCAAACCTATGCTATCTCCTCTGTTAATGTACTCACCCAAATTGCTCTCTGTAAAAAGCGTTGGATTTCTGATGGTATCGTCTTCATTAAAAATTGTGGACAGAGGCTTCTTAATATTTGGCTCGAAAGATAGAATTTTGTGTATGAAGTAATCAAATTTGAGTTCATTCGAATACTCAAGATCCGCACTCAAATCAAAGGAACTATTCGAGAACCTGAGATCAGAATACCTCAAGAGAACAGTAAAAACGAAAATCCCTGTTACCAGCAGCGAAATGACTCTAAATTTTTTATTGTTTCTCTTCCTGATTATTCTAGATATGTTTAGCAGATGCATTTCGATACGAGCTATTGGTGATTTTTCATGCTATTTTTCAATATTAGCTAAAATTAGGCAGTAATCCAAGAAAAACAGTGAAATACACAATTATGCGCCGGCTTTCTTTTTAGGGGATAAATAGGAGCCAACAAACAAGAATTAGCCAAAAATAGAAATCCACAGCAATACAAAAAAAAGCAGCAGACTTTGATCACGTGACAAACCATAAATGCCTGTGTTTAAAATTAATGCAGTAGAAGTGATTTTTACAAAAGAATTATTGTTGTTACAAAGCAAGAATAACAAATTTTTATATAGTGGAAATATATAACGACTCATATTCCTATCAAATACACCAAAGACATGAAAGAAGGCTATGCTTAGATTGCTAGCATTAGGATTCTTTTAATTGGACACTCATAGTGGCATCTACACATGCAGGCGTACACAGAGGCAGTAAAAATTCTCCAGAAAATGATTTTTTGTTTCAGAAAAAAAATGCCCCACAATTATGGTCTAGAGCATTTTATGCATATAAGTCTATTGTTTTTTTTGTTTCAGAAAAAAAAATCAAATGGTAAATGCACATATACGTTCTTTTTTTTTTTGTTTTGTTTTTTTTTAACATTCCCGAAATAGAAATTTATTAGATATTTGTCAATAAACTGGTGCTGTTCATATACTCAGTTCTATTTTGGAAATACTCACACAGCATTTCTTTATTTATATGTCGTTCCCTATCTACTATTTCCTTAAATGGGTCAGTTTCGTTCTTACAGAAAACATCGTAGTAAACATTACACACTTCTCTCTCTATATCTAAAAAGCCAATTTTTTTCTTCAAACTTAATGCTCTATAGTGTCCTTTTGCATTGTAGTATTCCTTGTGATAAGCCAATGTTAGAGGATGATATTTTGGAAAGTTTATATGGGCAAACATGATAAAGTTGTTTGAACTTTCACTGTCAAAAAATAGCTTATTAACAGGGATATTGGACACTTCATCAAATTTGTTAACATCATTCACAATCAAGGAATCTTGACCGTCATTCAATACAGTATTTTCACGTATCTTTTCCTTGATCAAACTATCGTATCTAAAGTCTTTTTGGTAGTAGCCAGTTGACTTGAACTTTCCACTATTGAACACTCCATCTAAGGATGTGGAAGTGAATACTTGGTAGTAGGGCAGATTTAGCATGTGTGCTGCTGCAATAAATGTTTCTTTATCACCTTGGCCAGCACCTAATTGGGTCAATAAATGATAATAAACGTTAGGTCCGTATAAGTTATAGTAGTAAGACAACAGTAATGTTTTGAAATGTTTGTTTTTATTAATCATCAATTGTCCAGTTTCAGAAGCTGGATCTGGCAGCGTTCCTTCGTAATCATGGAAAACCTTGTCGTCTTTCTTCTTATAAGTGTTTGAATAACTATCCAAAAAAGATCTCACCTTGTTCTCAACGTTTACTTTCTTATTACCAGATTCATAAAAAAATGGATGTGTGGTTCTATGCCACATATCTGGCCATACAATCATTCCATTATCAACAAATTCTTTATGTTCAAATATGTTGTCTAAATTAACCAATGGATAATTGTCTGCATCTAATAATAACACGTTTTCGAATGAACTCAATAATAACGCCAATGATTTGAATTGGTATGATTTGTACATGTAGAATTGTTGGTCAAAGTAATCCTTCAAAAAAATACACTTAGCATTCATGTCTTCAATCATACTGCAAAAGTTGTTGTCACTTTCAAGAAGAAGCATGTCAGGAATAAGCACTTCAATAGGCAAATTTGGGGTTAAGTTTCTTATTACTTTGATAATGGCATACACCATTGCTGAATGCTCACCACCACCTACAAACACAATACCACTACCTTTGTATTTATCAACAAAATTAGATTGATCAAAGATTTTCTTGCTTTGAATGTCTTCAATAATTCTGATGTGGTTTTCGGATATGTTGGTCATGATATTCGGATTCAATCTCAAATACTGTTTTTCCAAGTTGTTTTTATTCAAAACACTTACTTTTTTTGAGTTATAATTTAGTTCAGGTGCTCTTTGGAAGTATTCTCCCAAAAATGTATCTTTATTGTTCTTGTCTTTTATATTAACGGTGTCGTGAGCATGGAATCTTAAAGACAAGGGCAAAGTGATTTTTGGCTTATAATTATTAGTTATTAGGTTGTTAAGTTTTATAAGTTCAAACTGTTTGGGTTTAGCAGACAACTGCTGTAACGAGGATATGATTAATATCAAGATCAGTACGTTTATAATAATGTAGAATTTACACTTCTTGATAAAGTGTTTGAATCTTTGATTGATCATATGAAGTGGATTTTTGGTTTTGCTTATTATTATTTTGTTTGCTTATTCTACTTTTTTTTTTTTTTTAAAAAAAATTTTGTTTCAAGAGTTGTTATTTATGGGGTTATTTAAAAGTTGGCTTATTATAGTCAATTACACTGTAGAAAAAAACAATACATGCAAAAAACGGTGTAAGTGGAATTTAAAAAAAATAAATAAATTATAACTAAAACGGCTTGTAGTGGTTTAGCTATAATATGAGGATTTTTGCTTAGTAAACAATGATTATATAGATAAAGGTTACACATGACCTGCATAGAGTTGATAGAGAATGTTTTTTTCTTTTTTTTTTACAACAGTTGTAATGTCAGGATGATTTTTTTGAAAAAAATCATAGGTATAATTTAAAGAACAATACGTAATCAAATAATCCATATGTCTTTATAACAGAAATGATGTTATATCCGATGATTAAAATAACACAATTCATGAAATATGGTCTGAGACTTGATATATTTTTAAAAAATATTGTGGGTCAAAATCATAGAGCAATATTTGGTCATTTACTATGGCAAATGGTTGTATATCTTCACTATATTGATTTTTGTTTTTTTTGTTTTGTTCTCGTGCGGTGAAAATCTCAATTGCTGCATGATTTTGGACACATTGTTCATACGCTAAATATCATTTCACATTATTAAATTTTTGATCACTTTTGGAGTGTGAGTTTATTAAAATGAAAAAACATCAGCTTGATTTCCTGAATATAAACACAAGCAACTGTTGTTTTGGGGGTTTATGATAATCACCGTACTCCTTGCTAAAGCTTATGTGCAGATCCGACTCACCGGAGTTTTTTTTTTAGCTTTCTTATATCCGACAATCATTCTCAACTATGAAGAACAAAAACACCAAAACTCGTCCCCAAAGCTACCAAGTGATCTTGTAGTGTATTCCATGCTACTCAGTAAATAAAACAAACCATGTCACGCAGAGCTCCTGAAGTTTTCTTAGCTCCCCAGGTGTGTTCTCTCAACCAACATACAATTCCCGGTCATGAACGGATTTAGGCAAATAAAAAGCTTCTCACCCACGTGACTTATATCCGATGGCCCTGCGTTCAGTCCACGAGAACGGCAAAAAAGACGAAAAAAAAAAAAAGAAAAGGTTACTCCAAAAGGGTAATTATTCAAAACAAATACACTTAATAAACAGTAACCAAAGACCATAAACTATGTTTAATATCAACAATCAAAGCAATCTACAATCATCAAACATTACATTTAGTCAGCCAACATCTTATTCTAACCAGATAGCCGATGTTTTATTGAATCTTCAGCAACAAATCTTACCTCTTACACCTAATTGTAAGTTCCAACATGTTCTCTACAACAAGGCAGACAATAATTTGATGATAAATAAGCCACCTACAAAGAATGTTGAGCAGTGGGAAATTATACTAAATAACAGAAAGGATTTGAATTCTGTGCCTATATGTTTGGACAATGTTGAACACGAATACTTAAGATTGAAACTACAACAAAGTTACATAATTGCCATAAGAACAACTTTGAATAAGTTGTATCTAGAATTGTACGAACCAACAAAAGAACAGGTACTGAACAATAGCATTTTATTGAAAAACTTGATTACAAAGCTGGACAAGCTAAATAATAAGATCCACATAATCATCTCCAAAATTAGATTGTTGACCATGAATGATTCACAAGACCACAACAACTTGAAGATCAACATGGAGACCTACAAGATTAACCAAAGTATTAAGGATTCTAACAACAAAATTATTAGTAACGACTGCTGGAATAGATTGAGTATCTTGAAGAATAGATTCAATACGATCAAAAGCAAAATAGATGTATTAACAAACAACGATAACAACGAAGATATCAACCACGCCATATTGAATGTTTTAGAGCTTCAACAAGAGGGGATTGTATACCTAGACAAGGTTGTCACTAAGGATATCAAAGACATGAACGTGTAATCTCTGCCTTTGCTAGCATCTGTCAACATAAACACACATATATATACAAGGGAAAGTTACCCGAATAGAAAAATATTGTATTTTTCCTAAAACGGAAACAGCAACCTAAAAAATTTTTCACGCCTTTTTTATAATCAAAACACAGCTTTTAAACTAAGCCCATTTTAAAAATCAAGTCAACCCTAATATTGACTACAGTAAAAACAACATATATACTCAATATATAGACGCTTATACTAAAACCAAAGAAAAACAAAACGACTATTTACAATGTCTGATATCGAAAGTGAAAAACTACAGCGTAGACAAGCTATATCCGACAAATTGGATGAAACTATCAAAGACATGAACACCAAAAAAGGTAGTTCTAGAAGATCTAAAAAGGATTCTATTGACATCGATGCATACACCAACATAGACTCAAAGATTCAAAGATTGAAGGATGAAATGATTCAAGCCGCTAAAAGAGACAACGAGATTATTTTGGCCCAAATCGAAGGAAGAGAGTACAACGAAGAAGAAAGTAACAGCAAAGGTAACGAAGATAATGAGTTTGACCTTAGTGAAGATGAAGACATCGAAGAAAATGAAGACGAACAAAAAGAACAATCTGCTGCTATCAGTAATGCCAGCACAGTTAAGACCATTGCTGCTTCAAAGCTTGTTTTGCTTCCAAAAGTCCTACATATTTTAAACAGAGTAGATCTTCATGAATCCTTATTAGAAAATAACATTCTACTGGCCATCAGATTTTGGTTGGACCCATTGCCAGACGGCTCTTTGCCATCATATGAAATCCAAAAGAACTTGATAAATATTTTGATAGATTTGAACATCACAAACAAAAACGAAAATGGTTCTTTCACCAAGTATTTGAAGGAGTCAGGTATAGGTAAGCTACTAATATTTTACAAGAAATCGAAGAGAGTTGAAGTAAATTTGAAAAGAAAGGTCGAGAGATTGCTATCTGATTGGTCCAGACCAATCATCCAAGCCTCAGATAACTACAAGCATAAGAGAATTTTGAAGAAGGAATACAACTATAAACAACATCAAATAGAGCAAACCAAGAAATTGAAGCAAAATTTGAAGAGAACTAAAGAAGAAAACGAAACCAGAAAGAAAATCAAAACTGCTCAAGTTAACAAGTCTCAATTAGAGTCGGAAAGAAAGATGAGAGAAGAAGGAAGAACTGTCATTCCTGTCAATTCAGTAAGAGACTACAAATACGCTCCAGTTGCTGATCTTGAACAACTGAAAAATCTAAACACAGAACTTGCTGGTGTTGGATCTACTTTAGGTAAAAACGAGTTATATAAAAGAATCAATAAGAAGATGGGTAAGAAGTAATCAAGTATACTCTCCTATCTCACTTTAGTTATGTTTTTCATATTTCTTTTTCTAATATTTCTGAATCCATCATGGTGATTGTCTCCTCAAGTTCGATGAACTTTGACACATACTTTTTCAAATCTACTTTGTTTATCTTTGCGTAAAGATCACTGATTTTCTTGATGTAGTCCTCCTCCAGAGTCTTGATGAGTACGTACTCTTGAAGAATGCTGTTCTTCAAGGCTTCGTTCTGTAGTAAGCCAGATTTCTTCATCAATTCTAACTCATTTTTCTTTTCTGCAAATTCGCTTTCTGATTTTTTAAAGCTTTGTATGGTTTTACGTTGTTGCTCGATTCTTTCATTCAAATCCTTGATGTTCTTATCGGTTTCTTCCAAGTTAATGTCGTTTTGCTTACTTAGAAATGACCATATTTCAAGCAATGTGGTTTTAATAGTTGAAACATTTGCTTTTTCCAAATCAACCAGCTTCAACTGCTGGAGTTTATGTTGTATTTGCGTTGTTTCTGAGTCTTCGGTCTCAGGCAATTCTGGCAATGACAACAAGATCTTCTTGAAGTTCGCCTTCAAAATAGTGAATCTTGATTCTAAATCACTATTTTGCTTTTCAAAAACCTCTGTCTTTTCGAGAATTTCGCTCAATTTGTCCTCAAGTTTGTCCTTTGTCTGTATCAGTTCATTCATGTTGTTATTCACATTCATGCCATCGTGTTGGTTTTGTAAAATATCATTGTTTATGGTCTCTTGAACATTATACTGTTGCTTCAAATCATTGTATTTCTTCTTCAATTCTTCCAAATCACTCAAAAACTTCATTTCACTGTCCAAACAAGATATCAACTTCAAGACATTCAATTCTAGTAAGTTCTCAAATTCATTATAGTTGGAATCATCCAGAATTAAAAAGTTCTTATAACACGAAAGCGTGAATGACAAGAAAATGAACTCATGTAGCAACTCATACCTCTCCAACAACTCTGTTGGATTAATGTTGCCCAAATCCACATGACTCAAAGGTCGTTGTTTTTGGCTAATCTGCTCATAATCCTGTATGATACTTGTTTCGCCTTTCACTAGCACAACATTATTCAATAGCTTGAATGTGCTTTCCGTCTCTGCATTTTCTTGGAATATCGATTTTTCAAATAAATCCACTAGCGTCAATGTTCTCACCCAGTCATTCTTTCCTATGCTGTACACATCAATTGTGTTATCGATCCCTATGTCGAAAATCTGTAGATTGTACAAGTCATATATGTTGGTGAGCGTGTTGTTCTTGTCAATTATCCTAGCATAAATTTGAAAGAAAACTTCGTTCAATTTGCTGAAATCTTGGTCGTTCAAGATGTCCTGAAGAACGCTATTGCCATTAGCCTCCGCATAGTGCATCAAGAGCCTTTTAAGTATAGTATACTGTGTCTTGTAATCCATGAATGTCGTTGTTTGGTCTTATATAGAATCACCAATTTCAATGTTTATTATAGGCCAAAAAAAAAAACAAGGAATAAGGAAGAACGCTTATGTCCGCAAATCAACAGTGATCTTACTTTCTTCTATAGTATATAGGTTTATCGTTCTTGTAGTACATCTTTCTAATCAGAGGGTGATGTCTTACGTAGCCGGATTGAGGCTTAGCTGAGTCTTGGTTTTCATCGCCGTCATACTCTAAGTAGGCCATTTCCTCACCACCACCAAGACCAGCCAATGAAGCTTCGTTTCTGACAGTAGAAATTTGGTTTTCGCTGTCCTCAACCTTGACATTGACTTGAGCTTCTGGGGACTGGCTGTCTTGTTTGAGGTTGTTTTCGCCAGATTCTTTGATCAGCTTCTTGTTCAGTTGTTTTTTACCTTTGGCCTTTCTAGCATGTTCACCTTCACCCATTTCAATTTGGCCCAATTCTTCATTCTTCAGCAATACTTCTTGTAATAATTCACGTCTTTCTCTGACAGTGGAATATGCCAAGCCTGGTAGCTTTTCCAAACCATGTAAATGAGTGATAATCTTGAATGCATAACCTTGGTCAATCAAAAAAGCTTGTCTTTTGGTCGAGTAGTACATTTCTTGTGTGTCTTTACTGACCAGTGAATAGAAGAAGGCATTGAACCCCTCATCATTTCTTCTTTTGGCTCTCAAAATTCTTCCTAATCTTTGTGCTTCTTGTCTTCTAGACCCATAATGAGACGATATTTGAATCAAACAAGTGGCTTCGGGTAAATCAATAGATGTGTCACCAACCTTGGACAAGAAGATCGTATTGATCTTATCGTTCAATTGGAAATTTGACAGAATCTTCATTCTTTCACTTTGTGGAGTGGACCCAAAAATGAAGGGTTTTTGCAGCTTCAATGCATATTCCTGTAAAGCATAAACATTATCTGAGAATACAATAATTTTGTCACCTCTAGATTCATGATATTGGATCAGATACTGGCAAGCTTGGAACTTGGTAGGATTCATAATATACAATAACATTCTTTTTCTAGCAGATTCTCTCAAATATTCATGGTAAAACTCAGCAGTCATAGGGCACCATACTTCCGCACATTGAACGCTGGCAATGTGACCTTTTTGAGATAACTCCATCCAATTTGCTTCGTATAACTTAGGTCCAATTAAAAAGTTCAAATCAGAAATCTTATCATCTTCTCTAACCAAGGTTGCTGTTAATCCCAGCTTGGCATGTGCTGCAATACACGAAACAACTCTTCTAAACATAGCAGCTGGAACGACATGGACTTCATCCAAAATAATGAACCCCCATTCTCTACCTGTTAAAAAGTCCATGACTTTTTGGGAATCATGGGATCTGTTTCTGGTATTGGCAACCATTGAATAAGTAGACACAACCAACCCAGATTCAGTCTCAAACATTTCTTTATTTTCAGATGTGAAAACCGCACAATTCTCAGGTTGCAGTGTACACCATTGCAAAAATTGTTGTCTCCATTGCATGACAGAAACGGACGAGGTACACAGAACAATAACAGATTTTTTGATCGTACAAGCAGCAGTAATCCCTACTAAAGTCTTACCAGCACCACATGGCAAGACAATGATCCCAGATCTGGCTCTTCCGTTACCAAACATTTTGGACAAAGACTTTTCTTGATATGGTCTGACTTGGGTAGAGGGCTTTAGATCGATAGGTAGATCCGGGTTTCTTTTATCATTTCTGAAATCGTATTCTTCCAAAACTGGATAGTCTATTTCCTGACATCTCTTCTTTACAATTTCAACACCCTCGGTACCTATTTCAAAAGAATGGACTATGTCATCGTCGTCATCTGCGTTGACTTCATCTTCAGTGGTTTTTTTATTTTCCTCACCTACGACAGATTTGAAAACAGCTTCAACATCATCTGGGTTTATATTCTCAGCTTTGATGT
>ERZ794946.613-NODE-613-length-13595-cov-4.679394_pt1 | contig 13595 bp, 14 predicted proteins | sample MGYA00433072_ERZ794946 | MGnify/ENA primary metagenome ERZ794946 (study PRJEB30137, sample SAMN04331413) | food metagenome | isolation source: Y3 must sample point D1 replicate A | place: Australia: South Australia | collected 2014 ...
TCATGACACTCGGTCAGGGTCGCCCCAGGTATCCGGAGTCTGGTGTGATGATAAATTTATGTTAGGATCAGGTTGAGCTGTATATCCGCCTTCATCCAACAATCTGCATGCTCAGATGCTCGCAGCAAGAAAAACAAAGGGTTTTGAGCACTTGTGCTAGTGCATCAGACAGAAATGTGCCTGAATAATGGTAGTCAAAGCAGACTTGGGAGTACGTGCAAATTGATCGGCCCATTCTTGCTATTTGTGTATCTGTACCTTGTCAGGTGTTGGTGTGGTCGTAAAGGCATTGCTCTAAGTCCAACGTTCCTTTCTCGAACAAGATGTGATGAGTAGGCATCAGAGGTAGACTCCAGGGAAAACTAAACGGTCGCTTGGAGGATCACTTTGAGATGTTGCTCTAAGTGACAGCGTATTCGATCGTGGCTGACATGGTGCATTGCATCCGATATTGGAGCAGTAAACAGAAAGCAGTCGTGTCAATCTCTGCCATCATCCTGTTTGGCAAAAAACTCTCGGGTGAAGGGTGCACAGCCGACATCAACATCGCAATTCACAGTCAACCAAGAATGTGCCCACACAGCCGTGTGAGTCGAGATGCCGCATTGACTGACGGCTGAGATCAGGAGGTGAAACGTCAACATACCGGGTTAGTAGAACAATGTTTGCCCAGGACATCAACACGCTTGCAGACTGCCTTGAACCCGCAACTCAACATGCCTACTCGTCTAGTTGATATCGAAACTTGCCCCATGGGCGATCTATAGCCACGAGATACTCGTAGACAGCCTAGCATGACCTACCTGACTTGGCAAGTCCTGCGAGCGTACTCAAGTACACTCTTGGCAGGTACGAAAGCCGTTCGACGGTACAAAGGCTGAGATTCTGGAGCCTGTAGATATGACGTTGGTCTGGCCGGCCGGGCCGACCTGGAGCCATGTGGGGTAGGTATCTTATCGATCGCTGGTGGCTTGGTTGTGGGTTGATTGGTTTGTGACGGGTCGTGGTCTTGGACATCGTTGATCTCGGAGAACCGACAGAGAGGGTTGACGCGTAGCGAAGTCAACCTTGAGTCTGTACACATCTCTCGGTCATAGTCTATTCTTGGACGATAGACAAATCCAGAAATTGCTGAAACTTCGCAGCCATAAAAGGGATATTGATGGTGCGAAGCAGTGTGGCTTTGCAAGCAAAGCAGGCCTGCTACAATTCTGGAGAGAAGTCCGCCCCTGCAATCTTTGGCGCTCAGGACAAGACCTGCCACCACCAAACTGTTCGTGCATTTCTCAATCTGGCTGTGAAGCGTTGATCGATGCGATCGGAAGCGGTAATGCATCACGCGCTAGACAATCTTGATCGTGCAATGATGTACACATACCTACTCACACAATGCAGATGAGCAATGTCAATTGAATGGTGAGGAGAAGACATGTATGTCAAGCTGCAGTCTTCGAGGCAATAGCAAATCGTCGCAATCCACGCGCGTTTTCGGGACAAGGCTTAGATGTTTCCCACGTGAAAAAGTGGTCATTGGAGTGTGCACCCCCGGGCAGACCGGGACTCGTTTGACGTGGAGCTGACGAGTACGGGAGAATTGTGGACCGTGGAGTAATGTTGCGGCAGCGCCCTGGGTTCATGTGGAGAGACGAGCTTGAGCCTTAGCCAGCGTTACAGGAAAACAGAGGAACGAACGAGCAGGTTAAGAGAACGACAAACAAAGAAGCGGAAGACTCACGGAGCGCAGAGAGGAGAGCCCATTCTTCCGGCCGGCGGCCATGGCTGATATGGTCGTGACTCAAGCGGGGCAGAAGTCTGAAGACCGCTGCTCACGGGCCCGGGTAGAACGATATCTAGCTAGGTAGGGATATCCCGATGACTCATGAGCAAAACATCGCGCAATACGGTCTTTGTTTGCACATAGATAGAAGCGCCAACATGAACTTTGGTGGTGCCATTCGTGGTGTAACGAACGTGATATGGCACACAAGAACATCAGAAGGAGATAGTCGTCCGCCTTGGGGCTTTGCAGAACACGTAGGTAACGCGTACCGCTTAGTCTCGGCTCTTTCGTGCGTAATAACACTCGTACTGCGAGAAGATGGACGATGTTTTGGATAAAATCTCTGTCGGATCAACTGAGCGGATACACGAAACAGTCTGGACTGTGCATTGATATTCATGGAAGAAGCTGTGCGAATCAGGGGAGCGGAACAGACATGAGTTTTGCCGAGGCGGTAATCGTCAGGGTCTCTTGAAGCGCTAACTCTATCCCACTGCGTCGTGGCCGCTCCGAGAGATGTCATGCGTCGACAAAATTGCGAATTGCTCCACTTGAAAGCAGTGACTGAGCCCGACAAGGGGGGTCACAAGTAGCCCGTTATATTTTGGCTTGACTACCGTTGTGCTGTGGGCAAGGCACCTGGTCTTTGCGAGTTCACCTCTACCTACAAAACCACCTTGCTTTCTTCCTCCTAGATTCCGTGGAGCCCCAGGGGGATACACAACAACAGACCTGCGCTATCAGTCCTCGTCCTCTCTGACACCGTTTGCCGTACCTGCAGCAAAGTACCTGTATTTGTTCCGGATCGACGCCCTATTGGCAGCCCTTATCAGCAACGACCTCAGTTTCTTTGCTAGAGAAGTCTCACCGCTGCTGCTGCATCCATCGACGGGTACGCACCACTTTCCTTTGCTATTTCTTGTTTCTGCGCGGCCGAGGAATGAGATTTGATTGTCGTCGAGAATCGAGAAGATGGACTGTGATCTGCCTATCCGTGTTTCCGATGTTCTGCAAAGCCGATTCAGGTAGCCTGTTCTGACACATTCAAAGACAGACAGATTTTGGGCGACGTCTATCTTCAGGCTTTCATAGATAAGGAAGCGCGCTTCTCAGCAAGCAGCGCCCTGTCTGTGTTCAGTGCTGTTACCGCTTTTGCTCCACGATACACACTGCATCGGCCACCGTCGGCTTAAGTTGCATGTCAACCACATTCGTTTTATTTTAAATCACACCCCTGCCCTCGTCTGCTGAAGATGAGTCCTCCACAACAACATGCACGCAACACGACGTGCAACACTCGTCGAGCCGCACCTACCCATGCACGTCCGCTAAGACCTCCCCCACTGGGTCCTCGAAAGAACAGCCACTCGGGTCAATCAAAGAAGAGCCCTGTGTGCAACAAGACCGGTACTAGTACCACTTCTGGCAAGACTCAAAAGAGAGACGCAGACACCAACGCAGAGGACGAAGACATGGCTGGCCTTCCTCAATTTTGGTGAGCAAACCGCGTCGTCTTTCTCAGCCTTGCAACTAACACACCGCAGTGCTACTTGCGAGAAGCAGATCCTCACACCTGCCTGCAACTCAATCTTGTACTGCTCCGAGAGCTGTCGCAGAAAGGACCACAACAAGCCTCTGAGTCATTCCATCTTACCGTCGGAACCCTCGCCGCAACCTACAACACCCCGGAGTTCGTACTTCTTCGACGACCACAACCAGCACGAGATCCTTCCCATGCGATCGCCAACCGTCGTTCGACCACCGTCCCTGGCTTTCTCTGACGATAGCTCCGACCTGTCCGGCAACGAAGAGCATCCCATGTATCGTCGTAGCGAGAGTGATGGATCTCGCTATCTCTCCCACTACCGCCACAGCTCAGGCGAGCATAGCCCTCGTCGCGCGAGCTATGAGCCCTACACGCCGTCGCTGTCACACACCCCGGGCTCACTTTTGAGTACCGTTGGATCATACCTCTCCACTCGCCCGCTCCCGGGTCGCAAAAACCCTTACAGTGCTTCTTTCAGCTCTCTTTCGGTTGACCTCGTAACGCCTGTCGTCAACACAGAGCCACTCACCGCATCGACGGATCTCGCTCACCAGAATGCTTCCCTTCGTAGCAGTGCAAGTACTAGCACTGCGTTTCGTGTTGTCGAGGGAGAGATGAGCTACGACAAGAAGGACTATGCGTCCGGCACTTCGCCCAGCAAGGGTAGCCTTCGACAGCTTTTCTTCCACGAAGCGATGCAGGCTCCTCCTAGACATGAGTAGCATGCTCGCTACTCTTAGACTTGATCCACAAGGTCATTTTTTCTTATTGCATATCGGTTTTAATTTCACGAGGTCATGATGGATAAGATTAGGGCGAGCAACAGCATTTGCATATGGTACAGCATGGGTCAAAGGCTCTGGATTGAATAATGGGGAGTTTATCATCGGACAAAAAGTGATTTCAGCAATTTACGAATACAATGTGTTAACTGAAACTGACGATACTCACATCTTGATGTTGGATAGACGAATTTTATGCCAGTTGTGCAAAATATATGAGCAAAGGGCCCGTGCAGGCGTGTTCCATCTCATCTTTCCCGAAGCATTCTTGCTTTTATTATTAGAAATACATGTTCAGGTCAACTTCCAACAAATGCAAAATGCAATGCGAAGGGTAGTCGTAACAGGTCTTGGAGCCGTGACTCCACTTGGAGTCGGTGAGTCTTAAACATATTTCCTTGTTTTCTAACGTGTATACTTATCAAATGTACAGGCGTTCGGCCGACTTGGAAGCGTCTGATCGATGGTCAATGTGGAATAGTGAACATCAAAGAAAGAAACCCAAAGTTTGCCACTTTGCCGTCACAGGTTGCGGGCGTGATCCCTGTCGGTCTTCGAGCGGACGGAGGATGGACTTCCAAAGAATGGTTGCAGCCGGGCGTGAGTAACGCAAACTTCCCACACTGTCGACGACAGATTGAACATGAGACCAGGATGACAGAAAAATGGCGCTGTTTGCGCAATATGCTATGGCTTCAGCGGAAGAAGCCCTACAAGACGCAAATTGGAGACCCAAGTCAGAGGAAGATCTTCAAGCAACCGTAAGTTCGCAGTACCAGTATCACACATGACTCTGTTAACATGATCATAGGGAGTCTATATCGGCTCTGGTATCGGCAGTCTAGATGATGCCTATAACACGGCTGTAGAATTCGAAAAAGGGGTTCGTCAGAAGGCCTGTCTTGCCTGAAGTCACAATACTGACACTATTTTAGGGCTACAAGAAAGTCTCTCCGCTGTTCGTACCTAGGCTGCTGATAAACTTGGCTGCTGGTCACATCTCAATGAGATACGGATTCAAGGTGTGTTTGGTGCAACCAATGATGGCATGCCGTGTTGGCTGATGATAACAGGGTCCCAACCATGCAGCGACTACAGCTTGTACAACCGGAGTTCACGCCATCGGCGATGCTGCCCGTATGATCATGTTTGGCGATGCGGACGTCATGGTTGCTGGAGGTGCGGAATCCTGCATACATCCACTCGCCATTGCTGGATTCGCTCGAGCCAGAAGTCTAGCTACGGACTGGAACGACAGTCCTGAAAAGGCTTCGAGACCATTCGACAGATCGAGAGCAGGCTTCGTGATCGGTGAAGGTGCAGGTGTTGTGGTACTCGAAGTAAGTGATGTCTACGCCGTGCGATGAGGCGCACGATATTCTAATAATGCTTGTCATCCAGGAGTTAGAGCACGCAAAAGCACGTGGAGCTCCCATCTATGCCGAGATCAAAGGCTACGGCCTCTCATCTGATGCGCATCATATGACAGCTCCTCGCGAAGACGGCCAGGGACCGTATCTTGCCATGAAGCGTGCGCTCAAGCAAGCTGGCATCAAACCTGCAAATGTCGACTATGTGAACGCCCATGCTACTTCCACCGTCCTCGGTGATGCAGCCGAAAACCGTGCTATCAAGACCATATTGCTCGGCGAAGAAGGACACACAAGCGCTCAGGATGTCAATATTAGCAGCACCAAAGGCGCAGTAGGACATCTTTTGGGGGCTGCAGGGGCAGCGGAGACCATATTTACTGTCCTCGCGTTGCAAAACGTATGTATGGTGTCCTGAAACGATTGAGCGCGACTGACAAGACACAGAATGTACTGCCACCAACACTTAACCTCGAGCAAGCCGGTGATCCTGCATCCGACTTTGATTGCAATTATGTCCCAAACACAGCACAAGATCATAACGTGCAAGTCGCTCTATCCAACAGCTTCGGCTTTGGAGGAACGAATGCGAGCATCTGTCTCAGCAGATACGGCTAGAATTGGGTTGCCAGGACATCCACGCAATCCGATTTTTGTTATTTCTCGATGGATCAATTCTCTCGCCGAGCCGATTTTTTTTTATCTCGTTATCGATTGCTCGATATAAAGTAGTAAAAAGTAGAGAGCGGTCGCGCCCGCGCCTCGCGATTCGCCAGCCGGCCCCGCCGTGCCCCACCCTCGGGGTTGATAACGGGGGAGTCCAGCTAGACGTGTATATTGTGATTTTTTTCTTCCTCTGTCGCTCCTCCTCTTCTGAGAAATACTGTGCTATCGACACGAGGCGTTATCGTGCCACGATCAAGTGGAACAATGTCTTCTCAGGCCGAGCCGTTGATGGTCGGCGAAAATGATGCTACCAGCAAAAATGCCATTTATCTCCGCTTCAGAGCCAAAGGCAAGCATTATCATGCGCAGATTCCAGTGCTAAAGCGACTGCCTTTCCCTTCGATTGCCATCATCTCATTGCTGGTGATTATAAACATCCTTGTGTGGATCGCTGTGGGAATTGTTCTGGTAAGTCTGGACGAACGAATATTGTATGTGATATGTCCTAATCGTGAACAGAGCTATCATACGTGAGACTATGTAATATGGCGAGAGACAGATATGATGCTGATATGTCTTCAGATCCCTGGTGTCTACAGCTGTGCTTGCATATTCTCTAGGCCTCAGACATGCTCTCGATGCTGACCACATCTCGGTATCTAAACTCAGCCTTTGAACTCGACACATGAAACTGATAGAGACAGGCCATTGACCTTATGACTCGGCGTCTGATTGCGACTGGGCAACGTCCAGTTACAGTCGGTACTTTCTTCTCCTTGGGACATTCGACGTAATCCGAACCCCATCGACACTGCTATACAAACATACTGATAGATGACCAGCATCGTCGTCATAACCTCAATCGTCGTGGCATCAACCGCTGCTGCCGTCTCATCGCGATTCGGCGCATTCTCGCGAGTCGGCGGGATAATTGGAAGTAGCGTCTCAGCCACTTTCCTGATCGTGCTTGGGATTATGAACGTTTTCATTCTGTATAAGCTCATTACACAGCTTCGGAAGATCATCAACTCACCCGCCAACTCACCTGAGCCCGAGTTTCAAATCGAAGGTGGAGGATGCTTATTCCATGTCTTGAAGAGGATGTTCAAGCTCATCGACCGGCCATGGAAGATGTATCCTCTTGGTGTACTATTTGGTCTAGGATTCGACACATCATCCGAGATTGCTCTATTGGGTATCAGTGCAATCTCCGCTAGTCAGGGAACTTCTTTTTGGCTCATCCTATTGTTCCCGGTTCTTTTCACGGCTGGCATGTGCTTACTCGACACTACGGACGGCGCCCTCATGATGGCTTTATATACGTCAACACGCTTGGCCAAGGACAACATCGCCGTGTTGTATTATCAGTCCGTTCTCACTGGCGTCACTGTGCTGGTTGCTGTGGTCATTGGTGTGATTCAATTCCTCGGTATGCTACAGGGAGCTGCCGATCTCACTGGTGGGTTCTGGGATGGCGTTGAAGTTGCCAGCGATAACTACGACATCATTGGTAGGTGGAAGCTCTTTCTATCGAATCAAATAAGCTGACATGATTACAGGTGGCGCAATCTGTGGCAGCTTTGTCGTTTTTGGTGTCATCAGCGCGATTCTCTATCGCCCATGGCGGAGACGCGTGGATGCGAAGAGGAATGCACTTGTCGGACCATCTGACGAGAGTGACCTGGACACGAGAGACAACAACACTGAGGGAATTCATGGAGAGCCTGAGCTTGTCCAAGAGGGTCCTTCAACTCAGCATGTGCATGCTGATAGAAAAGGTGATTGTGTCGTGTAAACCACGGAACGATCAGGATGTGGCTCTCATGCTCAGCAGTACGAGGTTTATGACTCTACACGATTTCGAATAATCTACAAACAACTATGTAGCAATAGTGTTGGAGTGGCCATCAGAATCACCTTATAACAAATACGTTCATGGAGCACGTACTCCACTCAATTGAGGACATCCGGGACCGCTTCGATACCACCCGCGATATAGCGTTGTACAGAGTCCGCTTGCTCTGCATAAAACTTTTGCATGGTTTCGTCGTTGACGTAGCCCATGTGCGGTGATAGAACGACAAGCGAGCGACCGTCTTGTCCCCAAGAAGTGGTGCGCCAGGCGCTATCCAAAGGAAGTGGTTCCACGTCGAAAACATCCAAAGCTGCACCCCTGATTGCACCGCGGTTGAGTGCGTCTGATAAAGCTTTCTCGTCGATCAAGGGGCCTCGGGAAGTGTTGACTAGGATCGCGTTATTCTTCATCATGCCGATTTCTTTGGCACCGATAGTTCCTTTGCTGCGATCCGAGAGCACGTAGTGCATACTGATGACGTCTGCCGTCTTCAGCAACTCTTCTTTGGTCACAGCTTTGATAGAGCCTTTGGGTAGACCTGCTTTCTCGGCTGCCTCATCGGCCTTCTCTTGTGTTAGATTTGCACTCCAAGAAACGACCTTCATTCCAAAACCGAGAACGGCAGTACGCGCGGCGTTCGTTCCAAGTCTACCGAGACCAACGGCTCCATAGATTTTGTTGGACAGGGTGAAACCGAGCCCAGTCTGGAAAGGACCACCTGATCGCAATGCAGCATCCTCGATGGGTATACGTGAAGCAAGTGCAAGGATGAGAGCAAAGCAATGCTGAGTAGTCGCATCATATTCAGGTGATGGTGCAATAAGTGGGGGAAGTTCTGGGTGCGAGATATTACGATTGCCTGGAGCGGTGGCAACAACAATTCCAAGCTCTCTCGCAGCAACCATGTCGATAGCCCTATTGCGTTTTGCGGTGGTAATCAGGAGTTTGAGGTTGGGCAATGCGGAGAGTAACTCCTTGGGAAAGGGGGTGCGTTCTCGCATGGAGCTGATGATGGTGTAACTACCCAAGCGAGCAGTCAAGGCTTTTATGTTGTCGGCATTGTTGGGAGGTATAGTGTCGGGAAAGCTGTCGAGTTTGAGATGATGGATATGCTTGAAGTATTTGGGAGCTATGCCTGCGTAATCGTCCAGAATAGCAAGAGTGTGCGAAGCCATCTTGGTCGTGTATGGCAAAGGTTTGGAGGAGGAGAGAGTGGACAGGATTTTCTTGCTTCTGCGACTAGATTGGGAGAGAATCGAAGAAAGACCCATGTCATGAACCTCCTACGACATTTGAGTGGAGGCAGATGATGTGCTGAGGGGGACGGCAGGTTCCAAGTTCCCCGGATACTGGGACCGGTATATCTAGCATGTGTTTCATCATGCAGAGGCCAAGATGTCACTCAATGCCGACTGACAAGCATGTCTTGATCAGACAAGTACACTCTGCAAGATGCAACGACGCATCATGTGAATAGAGAGAGAGAGAGAGAGAGAGAGGGAGAGAGAGAGGGTTAGCAAGTGAAGAGGAAGGAACACGTCAAGCACGTGTTGGATGCATGTTTCAGATGCTTGACAGGCTTGGCAGCAGCTGGCTGTAGGCTGTAGGCTCTCTCTGAATGCGGTCACATGGCGCATTCGTCTTAGTCCAGCACACATCAGCTTCACACAGCAGTATCGCCCACAGAGAGCTCTCAGCGGCCATGAGCTCTCTTCTCCAGCTCTCCGATGTGGCCGATTTGATCCCGCGACAAGACGCCAATTTCTTCAAGCAGAGAGTGGCCGAACTGCTTGAGCGCAACTCGCCGCATTTCCCAGGCGCCCAGCCAGTGAGCTTTTCGCGCCGCCATTTCCGCGAGCTGCAAGACACCGAGTAGGCTTGTAGGAGCCCTTCAGACCCTTCTCCCGCTGATGCCCGACAGCTACTGGCTTTGCGAAAAGACCGACGGCATACGATGTCTCCTCTACCTTACAACCTTTGGAGAAGGCCCCCAGCTCCAGGAAGCCCACATGCTCATCGATCGAAAGAACGACTACTACAACATCGACAACCCGCACTTCCACTTCCCTCTACCCGACGGCCCTGATGAAAGTTACCATACCGAAACTCTTCTGGACGGCGAGCTTGTCCTCGACAAACTACCTACTGGCGGAGAACAGAAAACCTTCCTGGTCTTTGACTGCCTCGCTGTTGACGGCAAGTCAATGTTACAACGCACTCTCGACAAGCGCTTGGGATACTTTGTCGAGTCGGTCCTGAAGCCTTACAACAGGCTCCTGAGTCGCTACCCCGAAGAGAAGGAGCTACAACCCTTTGTCATCAATGCGAAGAAGATGGAAAAGGCTTACGGTGTCATGATGATGATCAAAGACGTCTTGCCTAAACTGCCACACGGTAGCGACGGTCTGATCTTCACATGTCGTACCTCTCCCTACACGAGCGGCACGGATCCAAAGATAATCAAATGGAAGCCGCCTCACGAAAACACCATCGACTTTAGGCTACAGTTGGGTGACTTCCCTTCGATTACAGACGACGGTCAGACCTATGTGGATTACGATGCTTGTCCGCCCATGGAGCTGCTCGTCTTCCACGGCAACAAGAAGAACGAGGTATTCGCAAAACTCCACGTGACTGAAAATGAGTGGGAAAGCATGAAAGGCATGCAGCAGATCCTGGATGGGCGCATTATCGAATGTCACAAGGATGAACAGGGCCGATGGCGCTACAAGAAGGAGCCCAACGGTGAACCACGCTTCAGAGATGACAAGACAGAGGCCAACCACATCACCACAGTCGAGAGCGTCCTGGAGAGCATAGAAGATGCAGTGAGCGAGCAGGATCTCCTGGATAACGCCAAAATAATCAATGCCCAATGGAAAAGACGTGAAGCCGAAGCGTCACGATCGATAGCGCCACAGGCAAACGGCGGGCCACGGTAGTGAAATGGCAGAAATCGTGGATAATCATAACGACGATGACGACTGGAGAAGGATTGGCAGGAAGGTTGGACAGGCGTTTCATTGCTTGAACACAGACATTCACAAGATACCCACTTAAGGTGCAGCATTAGGCAGTACTCCCAGCAGAGAATACCATTATTACACAACATTACAGGTTTACGACTGTCAAAACCATCGAATGTCCTGGCCTTGAGTTGGGAAGACATTGATTGCCTATTAATACCGCGCTCCTGTCTAATTTTGAATAACCGCTAGTCATAAAGTCAAATGCATATTGGCGAAGTCCCATCATGTCCAACTGCCAATCGAAATGTATTCGTGCCTTACCTCAGGGCTTGCTGCCTGAGTGTAGCCATGAAAATGCTGAAGCTCCACCTGCCGGATTGCTCCTCGTCTTGCTCGTTGTCATCTCCACCTGACCATCTCCTGTTGGTCTGCGGCTCAATGGCTTCTCATCGCCAGCAACAGTGTCTTGTCCTCGCTTTTTGCCTTCGTCAAAATAACGCGACTTGCCGTCAGCAGCAGGGGTAGATGCTACCGAACCACTCGAGAAGGTACGACTAATGGTTCTCGTTGGTCTCAGTACCTTGATACCAGCATCTCGCCGTTGATAGCCGCTGTCCTTGGGCTTGGTTGTGGCACTTCCTGTGCCGGTACCGGTGTTCTGGCTCGATGTTTCACGACGCCAGTTGCTCCATATCGACGGCGATGAGATAGGCGGCGCAGAGGGTGAGGCTTGTGTTGAGGCTGCAGAGTCTTTATTTTCCAACCGAACAACCCTTGGAGCAGGTGTGTGTTGCCTACTACGGCTAGGTATTTCATCATCGGCCGTTATCTCCATTGGTTGTTGGAGGACTTCGTTAGCTGGTCTTGCAGAAAGTTCATCCTCGTAGACCATGTCGTTGACTGTGGTGCTCATGTCATTCTGGCCTAAACCGTTGAGCTGTGTCTGCTCTTCTCGTACCATCTCTTGGAGCTTTGGAGGCTGCATGGAGGAGATGAATAGAGAGTTGAAGGTTGATTCACTCTCAGGGCGAACCAGAGGAATGGACAACTTGCACTGATCGTCGTCGAAGAGGGTCATGCTGTTGGACGAGAACAGAATGTCGGCACCACGAGATCGAAGCACGTCACTGCCAATGACGATCTGGATAGCTTTCGAGTAAACATCTGTTTGTGTATTGGTAAGAACGTTGAACTCGACCGTGGCCGACGGAACCTGCGGCGCCGGGCTACTTGGCCTCGCCGAAGTAGGAAGAGGGACTGCCTCGGCAAAGTAGACAGGTAGAGCAAGTAAGCGGCTACCGGACGCGCTCTCCACAACGCAATCCTCAAGGTCAAGATATTGAACAAGGCGTTCGTCTATCTGGGACTTGTAAGAGGCGCTAGATACGGCAGCGTAGAGAAGAGCGTCGTGCTTGAAGTTTGTGTTTAACCAACAGCGAACGATCGCCGGAACGGGGCCAAGTATCAGTAGACCAGGAGCGATGACCGGGGTGTCAACCGGAGAAGCATAGCCGGTGTCTAGATTGATGCTGCTGGCACGACCTGAAGCAGCAGACCTGACAGAATGTACAGAGCTAGCACGGCCGTCAGATTTGTGGGACGAAGTACGCTCAGTCATGCCTAGTCCAGCCAAGCTGCTTGTGCTGCGAGGAAGAAAGTCGATAGATGAGCGCGAAGCGTGAGCCCAGTGGCCCTGGTTAGCAGACTCGTCGAAGCGGACGCTATTGGCACGTGAAGTTGCACCCATACGACGGGGCTCTTCGTCCGGGTCAAGATGTAGGCTACCGATCAGATTGGCGGGTTCATCGTCAAAGTCCTTGAGATGGTGGATGGGAGGTTGTTGAGGGGTGCCACTCAAGACGCTGGGGAAGGGAGAGGTGGCGCCCCAAACCGACTTCATTCTGGCGTCGTCGTCCTGGCGGCGTTCGAGACGTAGAAGGCGATCGGTGTGGTCGGCCTGGACCTGCTGCAGGCGCAGCAAGTCGTTGCACAGGCGCCAGGAATCGCTGTGCGGAACAAAGGCCACGCTCTGCGGATCCATCTACTCTCTGCCCCTCCACTCGCCGCTGGACCAGAGTGCTTGCCCACCTCTCTCTCTATCCAGTGTTTGCTCTTTATACACAGCTCTTGACTTTACTTTGCCGACTTTGGCTTTCTCTCTGGACAGTCGCGGATAGGCCTCTGGTCGCGGTGCGGGCGGGAAGGTGACGTGTGGTTTTGCAAAAGTCGGTTACTGCCAAAGGCTCTTCAAAGATCAAGGTGATGATCTGTACCGAGGGCGAAACTGTTGTTGATAGTGGGGCCAGAAAAGGTAGACACTGTTGGCAGCAGAGTGGCTTTGGGCGCAGGGATTGGAGACTGAGAACAGCTTCTTCGGGTATATGCTTCGCGGATGCCTGAGAGAGGACGAGGGACTTTGAACAAGAGTTGGTGCTTCACTTGGGATTTCATGCATGCATTGGTCATTGTCGTTTCGATGCTTCGACTTCTCCGCAATTCCGTCCGGAGGTCAAAGGCAAGAGCGCTACAGCCTGTGCCAAGTCCACTGCATTCTGCCCCTTCTATCTATTCTTAGAGGCACAATTCGTGAGCGCCTTGGCGTCGACCTCCAAAACTTTTGTAAAATC
>ERZ794946.614-NODE-614-length-13594-cov-4.834995_pt1 | contig 13594 bp, 7 predicted proteins | sample MGYA00433072_ERZ794946 | MGnify/ENA primary metagenome ERZ794946 (study PRJEB30137, sample SAMN04331413) | food metagenome | isolation source: Y3 must sample point D1 replicate A | place: Australia: South Australia | collected 2014 ...
ACCGAGCAACATCCCTTAAAAGATATCAGACGCTTACGTTGAGTGGACCCATTTGACACCAAGTTACGTGACTCGATTGCATATCCTCCATAAGTTTGCGACATCTTCGCGCAAAGAGCGGCTCGAAGAGTGGTTCTCCTGTAGGAGTAGTTGAAGTATTGGACAGACCTTTATGGCGATACGTGCGTATGAATTTACTCTCGCAGACTTAAGGCTCAGCCATTCCGGAATTCCAAGGCGCCAAGATTATCTTCTCAGTCTCGGCCTACTCAAATCTGAATGATTTGGCTGATGGTTTTACGAAAACCGATTTGATGTACTCGAGCGGCTTTTGATCAGCACGCAGGCCACGCTTCAACTGACAGAAACGTTCGAATTTTACGAGGAGCAGCGACTCAACGCTCATCGGAAGTCTGCCACGCCCAAGTCTTGGGCAACTTTGTTTTTAAACAAGGAACGGGCCTTGGACATCCGGGCAACGCTCACACGCTTGAGGCTACATCCATGAATCGTGGCAGTCTCCATCTTTATCGCAGAGAACGCCGCGCATTCTGCGCGAAGAGGAGACGGTCCTTCACTCCGAATGCACATCCTGCAAACAACCAATTTTGATTAAGAAACCTGTGCCAACGTATGCTTCGATAGAAACATCACCTTGATCATGGCGAAGGAGCGAGTGGAAGAGAAAGTGTGTACTCGCAGAAACGCTGCAACGCAAGAACAATCTGGGGGGTTGGTCTGCCGAAGCCGTCACCTATCTGGACCGTGCCTGCTCCACGCGCTTCTGATTGTCCTCATGGATTCGGCCGTAATTCACAGATCTTCAAGATATCCTACCGATATGAGCCTGCATGCATACAGCAACTCAACGGCCCATAGTCCGTAGTCAAATTCAGCATGGCCGAGGTTCATCGTCTATAGTTGTCTGGCGAATATTGCGCACGTCTTCCAGCCATCTTCGACGGCCATAAGTAAAGAAGAGGATACATGTAGGACAATCAAAGGACTTGTCTGATTTCAAGTCATTATCGTAAGGGACAAGACATCACTAGCAAAACGGCAAGGAGCCTTGAGGAGCTGCCTTCCGGCTCTTAAGACTTCATGATATCCTGACATGCACCCGAGGTACCAAACATGGCTCGAAGGTCGGAAACGACCTCTTCAGGCTGCTCATAGGCTAAGAAATGCCCACCACATCTCTTCTCGCTTTCGAAAACGACTGGTCCGAGAGTTCTTCCCCAGGTTCGGGGCACAATGGTGAGCTCCTGTGGAGAGGATCGTCAGCCTCGTGTATGGAGCATGGACCCGGTAGATAGAGCCGGGAACCCAATCGGCCGGGCGAGTATAGAATAGGCTAAGCCCAGTGAGCCTTCGGAAGAAGGTCACACAAAGGAGAAATACGAAGTAGACAGAGCCATCAAGATATATTCAATCACGCTTGGAGAGTCAAGACTGGGAATGAAAGACGTACCTTTGGTGCATAGCACAGTCCAAGCTTAACTCCACCAATCCAATGCTGAACACGGTCGCGAGTTGCTTCAGCCGAAGTATGTGTGGCTTCGTAATAAATCCTCAGAGAAGCCGCAGGACCAGCTTGCGAGAACCAGTAGATCGATATCCAGGTTAAAATCTCGTCGTCTGACCATGGATAGCTATCAGTCCAGTCATGGAGTTTTTCGTATATCCAAGAAAGCAGTGCAACAGGACTGTCAGTGAGTCCATAACCAACGGTTTGAGGTTTGGTGCCTATCGCGAAGCTACAGTCAGTCCTTGTCTTCAGGATGGCAGCTCGAGTAAACTAGACATGATGCCAGCGCTAGACAGAGTCGTTTTCACTTACTCTGAATTGTCCTGTAGCCGCTTCCCTCATTGGCGAACCAGTCACTTCTTTCCCGACCCTTTTGTTCATCTTCAGTGTAAGGGGTCACCGCATGCTGAAGTGCCAGCAAAGGGCTCTCTGACCACTCTGGAGGGAACGCTCGAACCATGTTGATGTGAGAAGCCAAGCAAGACTCTGGGTAAAGTAGACCAATACTGCGAGTGATGTACATGCCCCAGTCTGACGAATCACAGCGTTAGTTTTGAATGGTAGCCGGATGATGACAATCTCATGTCTTACCTCCACCTTGTGTCACTGTACCAAGGCCCGATTAGCATAATCTCAAACCCGCCAGAGAACAAGATCTTCTTACCATATCTCTTGTATCCAAGAAGCTGCATCAAGCGGTGGCATGCTTCAGCGTATTGACCAAGACCAAATCCTTTCTTCTTGATTCCTAGTCGGGACTGAGCAAGGTCGCAATGAACAAGACGCGTATCAATTGCTTACCTGCACTCCAAGCATAGTTTGGTAGAGAGGGCGCGACAACGTGGAATTTGACACCATTGGCATCTCCTGCCAATGATGATAGCATCTTGGTCACCTCGATATAGCTGCCAGGCTGCCATCACGGTATCAGTCATGAAGAGATAAAGAGCGACCATCCATAAACCTACCCAGCCATGAACGAAGAGCAACGGAACAGCATCTTGTGCGGGACTTGGCTGATGCAAAAAGTGCAATTCGGTTTCACCAAAACCATCGATGGTCACATTTGCCTTGAAGTTAGGAAGCTCGTTCAATTTGGCCTCTGCCTTTCTCCAGTCAAATGTGTTCCGCCAGTACGACGTCAGCCTCTTGACATCAGCCAGAGGGCTTCCATAAGCCCACTCCGCGTCTTCAAGCTGCGACGATGAGTATAGGTCTGAAGACTATAGCCACGTAATGCTTACCTCGTCCGGGAAGGTAGCGAGATCAAGTCTCTTCCGGAGGTCTTCGAGACGGGATTCAGGAACAGCAATTTGATAAGGAATAGGGGCCATGGTGTCACGATGAATATGTAGGACAGCAACCGCAGTTGGAGTCCGTATGTACTCACAAGCCTCAACGTCGTCGCACGTCGTCACCTGCCGAGCGGGGGATGAGTTCGAGGGAGGATAAGCTTACCGATTTGAGCCGCCTTTCTGCGCCTCACCCGTCACCTCTTTCATCACTCCCATCGCCTCTCCTGAACAACACGCGCTTGGCTCGTAGAGTCATAGGGGCCCGCCGTGGCCTGTTTCGAGATGCAACTGCTTCCCGACATGAATCAATGCCTTGCGATGTAGAGCCTCAATAATGCATTCGACCCATATGGAAAAGGTGTTAATGTTCATCGATCGAAAGCGTCATTCTAGCTGGATGTACCGAAGTTTAACCTCATGCTTGGACATCGTCACCGGTTTGCCGGAACATTTGTCAGATCATCTCCAAAGATTTACATGAGTTGACATGGGATTTGCCCCGAAACGGGCAAGGCACAAATCGATCAGCGTCGATCAGCATCAAATTTCAGCGTGCGAGCGTCAATCCCGTTCATGATGAAGCAGTCCTTTATGACAGCCCTGTCGTCTGCTCCTTGGAACGGCACGTCTTCACGCAACTGTGCCATACACACAAAGTCAGTGTCGTCCGTGGCAGGACAACCCCAGTGACGTCTTTCTTTATGGGGAACCGAATAAGCGGCTCAGTGATAGACGGCTCTTGAACCCATCTTTGCCGCTCTCGGCGACTCTCTTCAGCTGGTATGACGATCCGAACCACAGCACGGTGTTAGGATCATCACAGGAATCGAGAAATTGCGTAGGTGCACAGCAAAAGAGTGCTGATTGCGAACCACAGGAACTCATAATGATAGGTACATAAGGATAGCCATGTTTCCTCGTGGTGGTCTTTGCATTGCTTTTACTATTGCTACCATTTTCCTGCCCCTCTTGGTCTACGGTTAGACCACTCTCTCAAGATGCAGGCCATTTCAATTGCTCTCGCTCTTCTTTCGCTTACTGGTTCTGCTCTTGCCGTCCCAGCACCTGTTGAACCTGTACCTTCACCTACAGTCACCGCAGCCCCTTCTCTCGACGACCGTGATCTGATCGGCGACCTTACAGGAGCTGTCAACGGTGTTTTGGGCGACGCTGTAGGAGATATCAACAGCGCTCTCTCCAAAGTGGGAGCTGGCCAACTTGCTGGAAACCAAGCATGGAGCACCATCTCATCGGCTTTGGCACAAGTCACAGCAACCAAGACTCAGACCAACGCTGCATCGGCTATTTCTCAGCTCTCGAGCATTCACGCCGCAAAGCCTTCGGCCAACCTGTTCGAGTTTGTTGCTGCAATTGCTGCTGAGGGTCTGACTGCAAACTCAGTCACAGATCTTCTGGGCTTCGTCGATGGCTTGGCCTCTGGACAGAACAGTATGAGCAACGTCAACATTCAGAAGCCCAAGGACACAATCTACCCTAAAAAGGGCAACGACCCCAAGTACAGTGTTACCGAGTCTTCGCTTCGTTCTGCCATCTATATCCCTCCTGCCTTCAAGATGGGAGCTGTTCAGCCTGTAATTCTCATGCCTGGAACAGGTGCAACCGGCTACTTCACATATATCGGCAACTACATCAAGCTCTTGACTGGCTCAAGCTACGCCGATCCCGTCTGGCTCAACATTCCTGGATACCTCTTGAACGATGCCCAGGTCAACGCAGAGTATGCTGCTTACGCCATCAACTACATTGCCAGCATCACTGGCAAGCGGGTGTCCATCATCGGCTGGTCCCAAGGCAACATCGACCTCCAGTGGGCTTTCAAGTACTTTACTTCGACCGTGAAGAACACCAGAAATCATATTGCTATCAGTCCCGACTATGCTGGCACCGTCAACGCAAACTTGATCTGTCCCGATGGTCTTCCCTGTGACCCGTCCGTCCTGCAGCAGCAGTACAAGGGTACCAGCAACTTTATCGACAAGATGAGACTCAACAACGGCGACTCTGCATACGTGCCTACCACAACTGTCTACAGTGGACTCTTCGACGAGATCGTCGAGCCTCAACAAGGCACTGGTGCTTCGGCTTTCCTCAACGACGCCCGCAAGGTGGGTGTGACCAATAACTACCTTCAGGGTATCTGCCCCGGTCTTGCTGGCGGTTCCTTCTACACCCACGAAGGTGTTCTTTACAACCCTATCGCCTTCGGACTCGTCAAGGACGCCCTTGTTAATGGCGGTGCCGGAAAGACTTCTCGCATCGACGTCAACAGGCTGTGCAACCAGTACCTTGCCGACGGTCTCAACGTTGGCGACCTACTCATCACCGAGAATTCCATCGTAGTCGCGGCGCTAGCTCTCGTCCTTTACACACCCAAGGTCACCGTGGAGCCAGCCATCAAGGCCTACGCCACTTACTAAATCAACCAACCCTATTAACGACACCTACCTTTTGTAAATATATTTGGTCGCGAAAACTTGTACATATATCATGACCGATAAAACCGCGCTGTAGAGCAGCTTGCGATGACGAAAGCTAATGACTCTCCTTTCTGTCTGTATATATCTCGCTATCTACCTATCGTTTCTCCTTTCTCTTGATGAGCCAGACCCTTGGTGTGTGTATGTATGTGTGTTTGTTGCAAATTACAAAAGCCAATTCTCTTTGAAGTGCCGCAAAGCTAATCGCCTTTCCCATGTGGTCATGATCAAAAGCTATGCTATGTAATTATGCTGTGCTGCAATCGTGGTTCGTCTCAACGTTCGGGGTGTTCGTGATGTCGTCAAGCTTATTATGTACTCGTAGGTATCGTGTTTAAAGAGGCAGCAACTCCAGAAGCCCAATGATGAGGCGGGCAACGAAGGGCTACACGAAGGGGTGAGTACAAGAGTCATCAGAACAGGCAGGATAGAAGGTTGAGACGTACAGTGTGGATGTTTCTCACAGCGCTGCTTCCCAAGGTAGCGGCAGTACTGCTTCCAACGAGGACGAAGCCGCCATCTGTAGTAGCACCCGATGCGACAGTAGTAGTTACAGGAGATGTAGCGGTGGTGCTGTGTCCACTTGCAATGATGAGACCACCTCCAGAGGTTGCGGTTGTCTGAGACGAGGATGGCGATGCAGTCAGAGGCTGAGAAGCGGCGGTGGTGGTTGTGACAGCAGAGCCTCCAGAAGCAATCACACCGCCAGTGATGATGGACGAGATGGAGCCAGTACAGGCAGCGCCGCTCGGGCAGCAAGCGACATGGCCAGCCTGATCAGGAGCACAGATGGCCGAGTTGGCGCAGCAAAGACCTGGGGCCCCGATGTTTGCACAGTTCTTGTAGCCAGTTGGACACGACGTTGGGTCAACAGCCCGTTTGGCGACTTGGTGGAGTGTTTCGTTAGAGGCCGTCTGCTGCGACCAGTCGAGCACGGACAGAAACGGCGAGAAGAGTGATGCGTTGGTCAACGACACGAAGACCAGTAAGACGGTAACCAGTGACGAAATGTGAGATTGAGGCGACATGATGAACAACGACTTCTTCAAAGATAGTCCCTCCTGGTCCAAGTAGTATGTCTTTTGTCCAAGGTGCATAGAACTGATCAACCTCGGGCGGTCAAGTCTGTTTTGTTCTCGGCTGTTGGCAGGTCGATGCTCTGAACATGGCCCATGCGCTACACAGGTCAATCTTTCCATGAGCTTGGTATCACCTTGCACAGCACTTTCGGCAGACAAGTGTATTTTACAAAAAACTGTCGAGAGACAAGACTATAGAAGCTCAGATGGAAGCTGTGCGAAGACGCTTTTCATGAGTAGAGCACTGTGATGATCGTTGACTCGTCGGTTGACACTGTGAATGCGAAAATCAGCTACAAAAGGCAGGTACCCAGACTGATGGCTCTTTCTAAATGACTGCAAGTATGAAGCTCGGAAAAAACGAGATAAAGCTTTGGCACAATCCTCTGTTGAACATTCCCAACAAGCATACATCAGCAAAGCGAGCATCAGCTATCGAATCCATCATGTTGTATCTTATACCATTGTTCTTCACATACTTTCAGATTGTTTACTCGCAGACCGCCTGCCAATTCTTCAGCTCTACGGGCAACAACTACACAGCATGGTCGGAGAGCCACATAGCCACATGGTGCAAGGACCATGACCCTTCCTCTACATCTCAATGCGCCAGTGAGTCCGCACCGCTAGATGAACCGGAATACCATTGACACCGAGAAGCTGTTGTGTGGCCACCCTACGTTCCGTATCCCCGTCGCGTTGACTTCCATCGCAACCTATAGGAGTGGTTCCTGCAAGTCAATCCGAATATCGGCACAAGAAAGGACTGTATCGCCCGCTCATCCGCGCTCCATATCGACTCCACAGCCCACAAGAACCGTCTTTCAGAAGCCGTCACCTGCGATCTATACAACTTCCACCCCCAGCGAAGGAACGAGTGCGTATGCTTCCCCATCTATAGAGACAATGTCACCCAGATCTCTACCGTCGTCCACGATATGTACAAAGTCTTCGAGACCACTTCAGTTTTCTACCCCCCGGTCCAAGTCGTCGAAAGCTGTCTACTTGCAGCTGCAACACAAGGCCCGCCTACTGTTTGCAACTCCCACAAGTCAAAATGTCCGAAATCCGTGCAAGTCGTCAGTAGGGAACCCAGAGTCCTTGGAGGCTTTCCATATTGCCCAACGCCTGGTCGGCAAGCACGACAGCATTTACCGGCCCGTACCCTTGCTGAATCGTGGAAGTATGCCATAACTTCGACATCAACATCAATCAAAAGCTCGCCCACCAAGGACTGGTCCTCCTTGCCGACTGCTGCGACTTGTGAAAGAAACGAGACAAGAGCAGAGAAGAAGCAATGCAGACAAGACATGTGCATGTGGGGGTTCCTTCAGGCCTGGATGTCTCCCGAGGTCAAGGCGGTCACTGCCCTTGACTCCAATGGTGTGTTCCTGTTCGCCACCGAGAGAACAGATTACGCCACCATGACTGGACCTCATTGGGGAACTGTTGCTAATCCTGCTTCCACCACGACGCCCTGGCCGACGACGACGTCCAAGGGCAAGAAGACAAAGACCAAGTCGACCTACGACACTTCGATGCTGAAGAGCGTCGAATCACATCTCAAGGAGATAGGTATGACCGAATTGGTGTCTTCCAAGCCAACTTCTAGACCAAAACTGGTCTGTCACGACGAATTTAGCTGTCGAGAATGGTGCAGCCTGAAAGAGGGCAAAAGTTTCTCACGAATGATGTGGCTGCTTGGGGGCGGTCTCGCGGTCACTGCAGTAGCGGGCTTGGGTATGGCCTTGAAATCATGGGGCAAACACATCGGTCTGCGCTGGCGTAAGTCTCGTGCTGAGCGCCGCAGGAAAGCAGAGAAAGACATTCAGGAATCAGAATCCGTCACAACTGATCCTGGACCTGTGCAGGGTCTGGAACTCGTACGAATCTCTCCAGCTGGCAACAGAGGTAGAGGAAGGGTGCGATTTCAGGGTGATGGAGCTGACAGCACCTTTGACATGTCTGATGGCTCAGACAATGGTCTCAGGAGAGTGAGCGACCATGAATCCCACCTCAGTTTGATGTCGACATAGAGTCTACGAAGGTGATTGATGAGCATTCATAGGAGTCGAAAGACTTGGGTTGGTATATCACATTTTCCGCTCAGAACACAACAAATTCATAAGGCCAAATATCAGCTCAAATGAATTTGCTCGTTTGTCTCTAATGATTGCTGTGATATGTTCGAGTAAGGGGGGCGCAAAAGAACATCAGATCAGATTAGATGCCATGCAACCCGCCTTGGCAGCAACTTTGTTGCATCGACAAGCTCCACGTCATTGTCCCAATCTTGCACCACTTTGCGTCGCGAACAAGTAGCAAGGACAAAGTAGCTGTTCCAGCGCGATACATCGCCCGTCATGATGTCTCTCTTGCTAGCGGTCTTTTTGCTGAACCTCGCCATCCACCTCATCAACACTCTTGGAGCAGCGACTCTCAACGAGCTGGTTCGAACATGACAGGCCATTTTTGAGTCTACAAGTGCTGATGAATTACAGCTCTGGGTCCTCTACAACAAGCTCCCTACACCAACGGCAAAAGATGCGCAAAACTCGGCACGACTGAAGAAGGAGGTGGTCCGCCTGAAGCGTGAGATGAACGCTGTCAGTGCACAAGACGAGTTTGCCAGATGGGCCAAACTGCGTAGAACGCACGACAAAGCTGTCGCCGAGTACGAGAAGAGCAGTATGTGGAACCCGGACTACGCGTTGATGTGTAAAGATGGCATTCTGACAGATGCGACACAGCAACCTCGGTTCAAGACACCAAAGCCAAGTTCGACAAGACGGCCAATGTTCTTCGCTGGTTGGGTACAAACGGTATGCGCTACCTGCTACAGTTCTGGTTCTCGCGTCAAGCACTTTTCTGGCTGCCGCAAGGCTGGGTTCCTGGCTACGTCGAATGGCTTCTCGCATTCCCCAGAGCACCCAAGGGCAGTATCAGCATCCAGCTTTGGGGCATCGCGTGCGCCAGCGTTATTTCCCTATCGAGCGAAGCAATCGTTGCTACCTATGTGCTGGCTACAAAGCGCCCCGACATGAAGGCTGGCAAGCAAGAGCAGGAGCCCCAGGCATTTAAGAGCGATGGAGCAACAACCACGTCGGCAGAGGGCAAGAAGGAATTGTGAATTCAGGCAGAGAGCACACATAAGCCGTAGTGATACCCAAGAGGATTTTTGTACATGATATGTCTCTCAACATTTTGACGCAAGATCTTCAAAGCAGAGCTCAGAAACTGCAACACGAGTGAGATGATCTTGGCAGATCGTTGGGCTCAATCTAGGCGTCGATTTTGAACTCGTGACCTTGGGAAAGGTAGTGGTCGCCGAGTCTTCGAATCCGCCAGGTATATCTACGTCTTCGTCTATGTGAAGAGTTTTGCAAGATAATATTTGTCTTGTATGCGGACAGAACATGTGTGAAGCAGCGCATATCGGCGTCAATGTCTTCAGACATGGTCAATCGTGGACGCAAGTCATGCTGTCATTGCAAAAGAGAGAAGAGGAATTTCTTGTTTGAGGAAAGGTCGGAAGCGTTCACGAGGAGACGAGAAAAGAAAGTCTCGAAGCTGGCGACGGCTTAGTAAGAGATTTCGGCGGCTTACAGAGCAACAAGAGCATCATTAATTGGCAATTAACGCGCTAGCCACGCGCGACGCCAAACACGACTTTTGCAACAACACGCGCGTGCTGTTTAAGAAGTTGCTGTCTCCCTCGTCCTTCTTGCTCCCCTCCCATATCTGCATCTACACGGTCTTGACGACTGCTTCTGTTTCTGCTTCTTCTTTGATACCCCTCCTGCTTCCACTACATCTTTAGTACTTCTCATCGAGACCCTTGCATCTCGTCCACCCCTCATTGCCCCTCGAGACTCGCTGTCTCCCCCCTCTCATATCCTCATCTCTTACCACCACATAAACGCGTCACAATGTTCGTGTACAAGCGCGGTAAGTCTCATCACATGGCCATCATCTCATAGAGGATGCTAATTCAGACACAGATGGACGCAAGGAGCGTGTCCAGTTCGACAAGATCACAGCCCGTGTCTCGAGGTTGTGTTACGGCCTTGACCCCGACCACGTCGATGCTGCCGCCATTACCATGAAGGTCATTGCTGGTGTCTACCAAGGTGTCAACACCATTCAATTGGATGATTTGGTAAGTTATCTCGACGTTTCCGTCAAAATCTCTTCTCCGTACTGACCTTCCATCTCCACAGGCTGCCGAGACTGCCGCATACATGACCACCACCCACCCCGACTACGCCGTGCTCGCCGCACGTATCGCCGTGTCGAACCTCCACAAGCAGACCAAGAAGCAATTCTCTGCCGTCATCTCGGATTTGTACCACTACATCAACCCCAAGACCAGAAAGGCCGCCCCTATGATCTCCGAGGAGACATACAAGACCGTCATGGACCACGCAGAAGAGCTCAACTCGGCCATTGTCTACGACAGAGATTTCAACTACCAGTACTTCGGTTTCAAGACATTGGAGCGTTCTTACCTCCTCAGACTCGAGGGCAAGGTTGCCGAGAGACCCCAGCAGATGATCATGCGTGTTGCTGTTGGCATCCACGGCGAGGACATTGAGGCTGCCATCGAAACATACAACTTGATGTCGCTCAAGTACTTCACCCACGCCTCGCCTACTCTGTTCAGCGCCGGCACTCCCCAGCCTCAGCTCGCTTCATGCTTCCTGATCGACATGAAGGATGATTCGATTGACGGTATCTACGACACCCTCAAGACCTGCGCCATGATCTCGAAGAACGCTGGTGGTATTGGTCTCAACGCTCACTGCATTCGTGCCACTGGCTCTTACATCGCTGGTACCAACGGTACCTCAAACGGTCTTGTTCCCATGCTCCGTGTCTTCAACAACACTGCCAGATATGTTGACCAGGGTGGCAACAAGCGTCCCGGTGCCTTCGCCATCTACCTCGAGCCTTGGCACGCTGATGTCTTCGCTTTCCTCGACCTCCGCAAGAACCACGGCAAGGAGGAGGTTCGTGCTCGCGACCTCTTCTACGCCCTCTGGATCCCCGATCTCTTCATGAAGCGTGTGGAGCAAAACTCCACCTGGACTCTGATGTGCCCCAGCGAGTGCCCCGGCCTTGCCGATGTCTACGGTGATGAGTTCGAGGCCTTGTACGAGAAGTACGAGCGCGAGGGTCGTGGTCGCGACACCATCCGCGCTCAGAAGCTCTGGTACGCCATCCTCGAGGCTCAAACCGAGACTGGTAACCCTTTCATGCTCTACAAGGATGCTTGCAACCGCAAGAGCAACCAGAAGAACCTTGGTGTCATTCGCAGCTCCAACTTGTGCACCGAGATTATCGAGTACACCGCTCCCGATGAGGTTGCCGTCTGCAACTTGGCTTCTCTTGCCCTTCCCACCTTCGTCGACATGAACGAGGAGAAGTTCGATTTCAAGAAGCTCCACGAGGTTGTTCAGGTCGTCACCAAGAACTTGAACAAGATCATCGAGATCAACCACTACCCTGTCCCTGAGGCTCGCAAGAGTAACTTCCGTCACCGTCCCATCGGTCTCGGTGTTAGTGGTCTTGCCGATGCCTTCCTTGCCCTCCGCATGCCTTTCGACTCACCCGAGGCTAGACAGCTCAACATCCAGATCTTCGAGACCATCTATCACGCTGCTTTGACTGCATCTTGCGACTTGGCTGAGAAGCTCGGCCCTTACGAGACCTACCCTGGCTCCCCCGTGTCCAAGGGCGAGCTCCAGTACGATATGTGGGGCGTCACTCCCTCCGATCTCTGGGACTGGGAGGCTCTGAAGGAGAAGATCGCCAAGGATGGTGTTCGCAACTCGCTACTCGTTGCCCCCATGCCCACTGCCAGTACCTCGCAGATCATGGGCTTCAACGAATGCTTCGAGCCCTACACCTCTAACATCTACTCTCGTCGTGTCCTTGCTGGTGAATTCCAGGTTGTCAACCCCTGGTTGCTCAAGGATCTTGTCGACCGTGGTTTGTGGTCTGACAACATGAAGAACCGCATCATCGCCGACAGTGGTTCCATTCAGCGCATTCCTAACATTCCCGATGACCTGAAGGCTCTCTACAAGACCGTCTGGGAACTCAGTCAACGTCACATCGTCCAGATGGCCGCTGACCGTGGTGCCTTCATTGACCAGTCTCAATCCCTCAACATCCACATGCAGGCTCCCACCATGGGCAAGATTACCAGCATGCACTTCACTGGCTGGAAGCTTGGTCTGAAGACTGGCATGTACTACCTTCGTACCACGGCTGCCGCCGCTCCTATCCAGTTCACTGTCGATCAGGAGAAGCTCAAGGTCGTCGACACCAACGTCGCCCGCAACCCAGCTAAGAAGCGCGGAATTGCCGGCACCGGTTCTCCTGCCACCCAATCTCCCACTCCTCAGCCCATGTACCAATCGAAGCAGCTTCAAAACTCCGAGGTCGCTAACGGTGTCCCCACCCCTTCGACCACTCCCCCTCCGGAGGCTGAGGCCGCTCAAACTCCCAAGAAGGAGTTGCCTATGAGAGCACCCCCATTCACTGCTGACCTCCCTGAAGGAAGCAGTCCTAAATTGGTTGCCGCCGACAGCACTATCGGTACTCCTGACGAGGAGGTTCAGAGAACCGTCAAGCAGGATGAAGATGCTGCCGACGACAGCAAAGACCGCGAAGGTGACATCTACGCCGACGCTGTCCTTGCTTGCAGCATCGAAAACCCCGAGGCCTGCATTATGTGCAGTGGTTAGAGTGTATCTCTTGATGGGAAATTTGATTATGTATTATGAGGGTAGGAAGCGATTGTATTCTGGCGCGGGTATAGGGAACTGGTTGGGAATTGGCGTACAGGTTGAACGTCGTTTTTACAGCATTCGAGTGTAATGATAGATAGCTATTTAGAATCACAACAGATTTGATCGTTCAAACTTGTGTCCACAGTGTTTCATGTAACTGGTGAGAGCTCTGGTCTACCGTTCTCGTAGTCACATTAACGACCCAGTTGTGGCTCAAGGAGTGGTCACAACGCTCTCCATCCATCGCATGATACAATTGGTTATCAGATCAAGCAAAGTAAAAAAGTTATGTAGCTCTAATGCATGATGGTGTGTAATGTGGTTCAAGGTACAGAGAGTGAATTCTGGAGTCACATCGTTTGGACAGAATATTTGGATTGAAGAAGCTCTACTCTTG
>ERZ794946.615-NODE-615-length-13557-cov-87.929418_pt1 | contig 13557 bp, 4 predicted proteins | sample MGYA00433072_ERZ794946 | MGnify/ENA primary metagenome ERZ794946 (study PRJEB30137, sample SAMN04331413) | food metagenome | isolation source: Y3 must sample point D1 replicate A | place: Australia: South Australia | collected 2014 ...
TATATTAGGATTGTCAAGACACTCCGGTATTACTCGAGCCCGTAATACAACAGTTCTCCGTTGAAAAGTCGCCATCTTAGTATAGTGGTTAGTACACATCGTTGTGGCCGATGAAACCCTGGTTCGATTCTAGGAGATGGCATTTTCTTTTTTTACCTGTCTTATTTTAGACAGGTTGACGTGATTGACTAAATGATTTGGCCAACTTGTTTATAAAAGGGTTCAAAGCCAAAGGAAGACGTGACCATTCTTAACAGTGCAACGAAAGACAGCCTCAATATAGAGTTAGACAAAATAATAATATAGTAATTTAACATAGTTTAATATAAAAATAAGTAAAAAAATAATAATACTAATAATAATAGTAATGATAATAGTAATAAAAGAAAATAAAGAAAAATTGCATTTCGTTAATAATAATAGTGTAGACTTATCATTTTTCCACTAATTCAAATCCTTCACATCTTATTATTATCTCCTTTTTTTTATATTTTTTTTATGTTTCTTATGCTTTTTCGCGGTTTGTTGCACTAAAGGGAATTATTTGTGTATATGACGAGTGATGATTGCATCTTCCTTTGTTTTCTTGATGTTTCTTTCGTATTCTTCGCTTAAAGAATTGACTAAAAGTTTTCTACGTTTATGTTTCTTGTATTTTTCTTCTACTACTCTTCTTGTTAATAAGTATTTTCCTTTTTAAACTTTGATTTAGGACGTGAATCTATTTATTTTTTCTTTCTACCCCCAGCTTGCCTTGGTAGACTTTTTTGGGCTGGCTTTAAAATTTGAAAAGAACATAATAAACTTTCATCAACACTCATCATTGCACCAGCGTTATCAAATTCACCACAATAATTCGGAGCACTGAAAAGTGTCACCAATTGTCTTTTACTAAAGAATTCATAACCATCTTCCACAACTTGATGGGCCCTGCAAATCAACTCCATATCTTGTTTCTGTAAAAATCTGTTCACTACATCAGGACCAAAAGTGAAAGAAACACCTCTATCATTTTCACTCCAACCTACGATATCTTTATCTGGATCTGACCACAATAAGTCACATAATAAGCCAACGTCGGGAATATCTGTTGGCCTCATCACCCTTCTGATCTGTTCCATACTATTCAAATCTGGTGAGAGACCACCATGCATACAGAAGATTTTCTCATCAATAATTGCAGCAATTGGTAAACAATTGAAACAATCCGTGAAAGTTTTCCAAAGTTTGATATTATAACGTCTCTTACATTCATCATAAAACCCGTAAATTCTATTAATGGAAGCACATTCATGGTTCCCTCTTAAAATGAAAAAGTTTTCTGGATACTTAATTTTGTAAGCCAGTAATAGACAAATAGTCTCTAAGGATTGTTTACCACGGTCGACATAATCACCCAAAAATAGATAATTAGATTCTGGCGGGAATCCACCGTACTCAAATAGACGTAGTAAATCATAGTATTGCCCATGAATGTCACCACATATCTAAAAAAAAAAAAAATAGAAAAAAATAAGTTAGTAAATGAATTTGTCACTAAATCTAGCTCATTCCGTTGACTTTAAGAGAACAATTACTGCTGTCAAAAACGCTTCATTTCTCCCAATGCCTTCTGCAAATCCACATTTCTTGGTTTTCGTCCGACCTTTCTCTCGGGCTCAAAAAAAAAAAAGATTCGTTTTCTTCATAACGAAAAAATGCCTTCTTTTTTTAGTGTGAGCAAGGGGGATTTTTCTGAATATGGGAGGCGCCGGCCGGATGATGATACAAAACATAAGGAAATCTTGGTAAAAAAATGCCTAATAAGATAGAAAAATGAAGAGCTAAACACACACATTATCTCGGCTATCTCGACATATGAGTAGGCTAACATCAGATGCTTGGTAAATTCTTTCAGTCAAACGGAAATAACTGCTGTAACTATCTTACTGCCGCAACAGGAGTAGAACACATAAAACACCTGAAGCTCTAGGCATTCTATCTCTTGACTGCGAAGTTCAACATTAACATACTTTAATTGGGGCTTCTAACTCTAGTAAAATGGGTTGCTTTATGAATATAGATCTGGCTTTCGAACATAAGTATCTGATTTCATTTTCTTCTAGATCAACTTGTTGACCAGGTTTAGATCCTCTTACTTCCAATAATCTATCGATGATATTATCAACGTCAACTGGTTGTGAGTCCATTTCTTTAATTTGAATGTATATTGTGGTAATCTGCTTTCCTCTCCCCAGTTACTCGTTCGTTCACCTCTTATTTTTTTTTTCAGTTGTGGTGTTAACTTGTGTTACGTTGTTTTTTTCTTCTTCTTTTCTACTTTTGATTTTTTTTTCCCTCTCTTGTTCCTTGAAACGAACGCTAAAAGAAAAAACAGCAAGAGCAAGAAAAAAAATGGGGGAAGAGCGAATAAGCAATGATTGTTATCTACATAAGGGGTAATTTGGCTAGTTTCTAACTGTCATCCCCATGCAGCCTGTCAAAGACTGATATATGCAGTCAAGAAATAAAAAACAAATTGCAATAAGCTCTCCACTATAGATGGCACAAAAACAGGTTAATAACAAGTAGTTATTACATTCCTCAACGAGATGAGCCAACAAGCAACCAATAGTGCACCTACTTGTCTAACTTTAATTGAGGTTGTGCTCACAAGAAATGTTTTGCCAGGTATCTACCTCAATTGAATAACAACCGCAAAAGCTTTAGTACTAAATTGTCTCTCACCTTGTCTTCAAGAAAAGGGGAAGGTAGATGAGAGAGAAGTCTTGCAATTTTTCTCAACCTTTCAACTCGAATGGAAATCAGGTTGTAAGGGAAGCAATGAAATGTCAGCAAACAGCCACTAACTGTAATTCTTTGAAAAGATAATGTATGATTATGCTTTCACTAATATTTATACAGAAACTTGATGTTTTCTTTCGAGTATATACAAGGTGATTACATGTACGTTTGAAGTACAACTCTAGATTTTGTAGTGCCCTCTTGGGCTAGCGGTAAAGGTGCGCATTTTTTCACACCCTACAATGTTCTGTTCAAAAGATTTTGGTCAAACGCTGTAGAAGTGAAAGTTGGTGCGCATGTTTCGGCGTTCGAAACTTCTCCGCAGTGAAAGATAAATAATCTACTATGATGAATGACATTAGCGTGAACAATCTCTGATACAAAATCGAAAGATTTTAGGATTAGAAAAACTTATGTTGCCTTCCTTCTGAAATTTATTTTTTGTCATTATTGTTATGTAAAATGCCACCTCTGACAGTATGGAACGCAAACTTCTGTCTAGTGGATAACATAATTTTTCTATGGCCAATTTATTCTTTTTTTTTTTCCCTTTTCTTAATGTGCGTATCATTGCCGGGTTTGAAATTTCGAAATTGACTACTAAAAATTACCGCTTTAATGTATGGAATATGTGTTTCTTGCTAGTTTTGCGTTGCCCTCGCGGTATCCCTATACGCCCACAGTGCAAACACAGTAGAGCTTTGTGATAATACTCGCAAGGAATATAGTACATCAAAAACCTATTACACAGGCTTTCCAGTGCACTCACACCCACTTTACTGTTTTTTCTGCTTTTTTTCTGCTTTTTTTTCTTTTTCTTTTTTTCATCTTACTTACTTGAGCCTAGATAATAGAAGATAGTAAGTTTGGCAGAGCCCAGTCACAAATACAGATTAACCTCTAACAAAGTTCACATCGACACCGTTTCCAACTTGATATCATCAACTTTGGATATTGTATTAAAGCTACCAGTATCACTTTTAACAAACTTTTTTTTTTTTTTGGCTATGCTCATCGTTGCCTGAGTATTCTTTAGTCATTTCCAGTTTCTTCAATAACAAAAAACATTAGTACGCGTTTCTATAATTAGGTGAAAGCATAAAGTTTTAAAAAATGACCGTATTACAACCACCATCTAGTGTTTGTTATCCGCTCAACCTCCCTATTGTACCGAATCCCAATCTGGATGAAGCAACAAGGAAGAAGCTCACTTTGGAATGCAGAACTGGAGCTGCAGTAGAACTAGCCCGTTCAGGTGTTTTTGTCCATGGTGGGCTCACACTACCTTTAAATCTGACTATTATAAATTCATTACAACTGCAAAAGGAGCTAATTCTATATTTTGGTAAACAGAAGGATAGAAATGCTGATTTTAAAACATTAGCTGATTGGATAAGCCCTGAGATATTTTTCCTTGATTTAATTTCCAGAACATGGCAAAGAATAAATACTACAATAGATACTACATCAGAAAATGAGTTGAATAACGGCTTAAGCTTTAAAGAGAGATTGTTTCATTCGATGTGCTTTACAGAATCCAACATTTACATTTTTGGTGGGCTTATGGTGTCGCCTCACAACGGCTATGAGCTGATAGCAACAAACGAATTATGGAAATTAGATCTTAAAACAAAGTGCTGGTCTTTGATAAGTGAAAACCCTCAAATTACAAGACGTTTTAATCATAGTATGCACGTCCTAAATGAAAATAACGAAAATCAAGATACGAAGCTAATCATAGTAGGTGGGTTAGATAATATGGATATTCCTGTTAAAAAAATTGATATATTTAACCTACGTACAAGTTTATGGGAGTCAGAATCGAAATCGGACGAAAACCCAGCTTCAAAGGGGTCGTCAAAAATACTGGTTAATATTGATGGGATGCCAATTTCTTTATCTCACGATTCCAACTTCTCAGTTCTGATTGAAAATAATCAGGCAGAAATTCCGACATTGGCATTATATTACCCCCAACGCGAGGCAAACACGTCCAGAAGGGGAACCGACGATGGTAGTTTCTCTACTTACGCTCATGATCTAGACGACAAATCCAAACTACCAAAACATCACCATCACCATCATGGCGATCTTAAATATTTGGAAAGCGATGATGCAGATGAAAACGCAGTAAAAACACTTATGTCGCCTATCATAATTTTGCCACTACTTGGAAACTCTCAGGGCGCTAGGATGACATCAAACCCTACACAAAACAACAAAGAAAACTCTATTTTACAAGTACCTTTTCACTTGCAGTATCCCTCAGGTAATTACTTTAATTATAACATTGTTGTAATAGGATTTTATCCAGACCCCCAACCTTCCAATCTTCATTGTTTCATTTATAATATCGCTAGTGGAAAATGGATAAGAGTAAACATAGCATGTACTGAGTGCAGTATTAGTATGCATAGATTTTGGAAGCTTCTGATTTGGAAGTCTCATCATCAAGCTTTATTACTTGGCACCAGAACAGATGATTTTTGTTCACCTAGCGTTCAAAAATTCGATCACATTTTATCATTCTCTTTACCAATGTTAAACGGCTATAATAAATTAGTGAATACCAAACACACACGCACTAATAATGGCATCGCTAATAGTCATAACTCAAACGTAAATCTAAGTCTTTATGATCATCTTCCATACTCTAATTCATCAACGATTGAGCACACAAATCCATACACAGTAACTCAAGGGTATTCCTTAGACGACTCAGGGATCCCCCGCTTGACTTCGACTGCGACCTCACAATTTGAGAACTATTCCAGATATATAACTGTACCATTAGAAATGGAATCAACTAGTTCTATATTTCCGCCATATGCTATGGTTTTAGGTAAAGATGCTCTAGAAATATTCGGCAAGGCTTTATCTGATTTCGAATTTATCACTGCTGATGGTGATTCTATCGGCGTTCCAGTATATTTATTGAGAAAAAGATGGGGAAGATATTTTGATTCACTGTTATCAAACGGCTATGCAAATACATCTTTCAATTATGAGTTTAATGGAGACACTTCTAATATCATAAGTTTTTCACCTCATACAGTCTCAAAAACTACCAAGTTTGGTAACTCTAGTCAATCATCCAACGGATCCCTAGAAAAATACTTTTCTAAAAACGGAAATAGTAAATCGAACAGTAATACAAGTCTTAAGAAACCACATAGCGTAGACTTTACTTCATCAACATCGTCACCCAAGCAGCGAGCCATCTCGCATAATAAACTATCTCCTTCAGAACCGATACTTTGTGCGGATGAGGAGGACAGTCGGTCAAACACGTTAAAACAACATGCAACTGGCGATACTGGCCTGAAAGAAACAGGTACCTCGAACAAAAGGCCGATATCCACCACTTGCTCTTCTACAGGTATGGTCTTTAGGGTTCCCTTTCAGGACATGAAAAATTCAAAGCTGGGGCTTTCAGAACAGTCTGGTCGCTCTACTCGAGCAAGCTCTGTTTCACCTCCTCCGGTATATAAAAAATCAACTAACGATGGTAATGATAGCAATTGTACACTTTCCAATACACCTTTAGTTTATAGGCGAGCTTCCACAGTGGGAACCACCACGAATAGTTCGGTAGATGACGGCTTTTCATCCATTCGGAGAGCCTCACACCCTCTTCAATCTCACATTATAGCCAAATCTTCACCCAGTAGTATATCAAAGGCTAGTCCCGCGGAAAAAGCTTTCTCACGTAGAAAATCATCCGCATTAAGGTTTATAGCAAGTCCAAATCAGTCGCGACAGACTTCATTTGCATCTACTGCCAGCACTGCCTCTGTTGTAAGTTCTACTTCAGGAAGAAGGCGCAACTCTAACCAAATTTCTCATTTAGGAAGCTCTGCAAGTTTACCAAACTCGCCTATCTTGCCTGTGTTGAATATCCCATTACCCCCACAAGAAAAGATCCCACTAGAACCTCTACCGCCGGTGCCAAAAGCACCCTCAAGAAGAAGCAGTTCCTTGGCGGAGTACGTTCAATTTGGTAGGGATAGTCCAGTCGCGTCAAGAAGGTCTTCTCATTCCACCAGAAAATCGAGCTCCTCGGATGCAAGGCGTATCTCTAACTCTTCTTTGCTGAGGAATACTCTAGATTCGCAACTGCTAAGTAATAGTTATGGCAGTGACATTCCTTACGAAGCAAGTATTCAAGAATATGGCATGAACAATGGAAGAGATGAAGAGGAAGATGGGGACAATCAAGACTACGGCTGTATCTCACCTTCCAATATAAGGCCCATCTTTTCCACCATTAATGCAATCAATATAAACGGCAATTTCAAAGAAGGTGAATTTTTTTCTTCAAAATCATATATTAATAATGAAAAGAGTAGAAGACTTTCTTACATTTCAAACCCTGAAAGTGTAGAAAGTACAAATTCGAACAATAACGCCATAATCGAGTTAGAACCCTTATTAACCCCGAGATCATTGTATATGCCTTGGTCGACCGCCTCTGTAAGAGCATTTGCAGAGTTCTTTTACACCGCACAAATTAATGGCAAATGGCTATTAGCTCCTGTGACCCTGGACCTGCTTATCATGGCTAAAATATACGAAATTCCAATTTTATACGAACTGATTACGGAAGTGCTGTATAAGATAATAAGCAAAAAGGAAGAAGGTCTTTCAGTTACTTGCGAAGCACTACTAAATCTGTTCCAGCAAAAGGTTTCGAGATATTGCAATGAAAATGAGGGCAAAATAAGAAAGCAGTTGGATTCTAGCGAATCATATCAGGACACCTTAGAGATAAAACGTTCCCTAGCCAATATAGACAACGGATACGTTGATTCATATCTTTTGCGAAACACTTCAATGGCGCAATCAATACACTACACGGATGACAGTAATGGAGAAACCGAAATAGATATGCACCACACGGGAATTTCTAGCATAGGATCGCTTGCCAATAGGGCTGTTCCTACTGTTTTTGCCGGTGGTCCTAGAGACAGCCATAATTCGATTGGTTCAATTGCATTCCCCAGTAATTCGGGTGTTCAAAATATTCGCCGCTCTGTGTCCTTATTTAGCCAAGCGACGAAGAAGAAATCCAGCTTAAGTAGAGAAACAGATCCATTAGATACCTCCGATCAATTTACTGATGATGTTCCCGATAGTGGACCAGTCAGCCGGCAACAGAACTTTCCAAGAAGAAGTAGTAGTTTTACTGAAACAGTTCCCACAGAACCTACGAGATATAATTACCAAAATTTTGACTCTAGTAAGTCAAACAGAGCTTCGGACGATAAAGAGGAACAAAACGAACAAGCTACGCTCCAGGACATTTCGAACTTCGATAAACACAAGGTTGAAACGTTGCAAAAGAGAAACAGCAACGATGGGAAAGATTTAGACCGCACTAATGATCCATTGAAGAACAGAGGAACAGAAATACCTCAAAACTCATCCAATTTAGAGACAGACCCGTTTATTCGTGATAGTTTTGATAGTGATTCAGGTTCTTCCTTCCGCTCTGATTCTGATGACCTTGATTCACAGCTAGGTATTTTGCCTTTCACAAAAATGAATAAAAAATTACAGGAGCAGACATCTCAAGAATTTGATGATTCTATTGATCCTTTATATAAAATAGGATCCAGCACTCCAGACTCTTCAAGATTACATGGATCATTTTCCAAATACATTAGACCTAATTCACAAAGAGAAGATGGTTCGGAATATGTTAATATATCTAGCCTGGAAAATATGGTGTCACCCAATGCACTACCACCTGTCGACTATGTCATGAAGTCTATTTATAGAACTTCTGTATTGGTTAATGACAGTAACTTGATGACGCGCACGAAGGAAGCAATCGAATTATCCAAAGTCTTGAAAAAGTTAAAAAAAAAGGTATTACAAGACATTTCACAAATGGATGACGAAATGAGAGAGACTGGAAAACCAATTTTTGCACGCGGATCTTCTTCTCCTACTCTAAGTAGGCAGCACTCTGATGTCGCGACACCGTTAAAACAGCAAGAAAATACAAGACCAGCTTTAAAATTTGCATCAAGTTCCCCGATCTCGGAGGGATTCAGGAAATCGTCCATCAAATTCTCACAGGCGCCTTCCACTCAGATCTCACCTAGGACTTCCGTTACAGATTTCACTGCATCTCAACAACGGAGACAACATATGAATAAAAGATTCAGTACTCAGACGACACATTCCACATCTGCTCTATTCATGAATCCTGCCTTTATGCCTCCTGCAGTGAATACTGGACGTAAGGAGAGTGAAGGGCATTGTGAGGATAGATCAGCGACTGCCAACAGAACAAATAGGAAAGAAGACGCAACTACAAATGATAACGATAATATTGCCCCATTTCCTTTTTTCGGTAAACGAAGATAAACATATTAGATAATATCCAGATAAAGCAAAAAAAAGCACAACTAAAACAAGGTATTATGACAAAACAGGTTTCAGTTATAGATATTTATAGACGTTATAACTTTGGTATAATAGAAGAATTCTAGAATTTTAGAATTTTTTTTTTTGAAAACCAATACTTAAGGAAGTATTGAACTTCACGGATGTCAAAATTTCCTCGTCAAATTAAAACAATTTTTTCATACCAAGTCATGCGTTACCAGAGCCAACCCAGGTGAGACTGGATGCTCCATAGATTCCAAGATTTACGTAAGAATTCAAAATACAGCCTCAGTTATTAATAGTTAAAGCACCGCTATAAAGGTGGTGAAAAAGGCCACGGCACAATCCACATCGACCCAGGAAAGCATCTTACACAAACTTTGTGAAAAACGCCCCGGATAACTAGAGTTATTTTAAAACACAGATGTTACACATGAACTATAACCTATCCTCATCGACTGTAATAGTTGATGGGGATTTTGAAATAAAAAAATGGAAAGATCAATGACAAAAAAACTACAGCGAAACGAAATAAACCTTCTTCAAATCGACAAGAACACTTCTATTTATATAGGTATGAAAAGGAAAAAGTGAAAAAAAAATTTCTCGACTGCTTACAAGGTGCCGTAGGATACGATTAATTCATCGCACGTACGCCAGTAGTACGGATACAAATACAGCTGCCTACTGTGAATTGAGTATGAACGAAGTTACATGCGCAAAAATTCTATTCTTGAAAATATACTATAATCATATTATTAAAATACACAATTATAAAAGACAAAGCCTCTATTAAAAAAAATAAATGACACCTTAATCAGCGAGCGTTTGATTTATATTATTCTCTCATCATATTTACAAAGCTTTCTTTGCGGCAGCTGCTGGAGAAACTTTGTTATCCCTGTTAAATCTTGGTCTTTGTGGAGGAGCTCTGTTCTTTCTGTCTTCTCTGGATCTAACTCTAACAATTCTGGCGTGAATAGCACAGGAGACACAGTAGTGCAACTTGTTGTAAGTCTTTGGCAAGGCGTATTCTGGGTAGACAGAAGCTTCGGACAAATCTCTGACGGCAGCAGCTTCAACAATGTTTCTAATAGCCATTCTCTTGATAGCCTTATCCTTTGGAATGGACTTGGAACAGTTAACACATCTCACTGGCTTGACGTGACCTCTACCCTTCTTGTTTCTACCGTTGGAAGCTCTCTTTTTTGGCATCTAAAAATTACATACAAATTCAGTAAATTGAAGTTAGTAAAGAGGAAATATCGAAAATACTGAATAAAACAAAGGATTAATAGAAACGTCTATGCCTTATTGCTTTAAAAAATTTTCTTGCCTCCACCATTTCAGCCATCAATGTCACCCATCTTTTGTGGATTATAGTGTCGGTATGAATATCAACTATTGACCAGCTATTGTTTTACAATTTACTACCGCCAATCCCGGACACACCATAATTTGCTTGAAACTATTGCAATTTTGTTGGTTGAAAATTGGCTTTACGGCAACGTCATTCTTTATAATTCTTTCCTTCCACTTTGCTCCTTTATCACATTATTCGCTCTTATAACATACTTTTCCTGTTTGATTATGTGTATTTATCTTTCTTTTTGAAAGTAAATTGAGACACGCTTAAGAGCAAGAATTTAAGGTAAATATCACTATATAGATAATAAAACACTCTGTTATGTTACGATAGACGCCTAGCGTTATTTCCCGGTGCACGATCGAATGCTGTCAATACTATCTGAAATTTCATGCAAATTGCGAATGTGAGATGCCATCGCGCGAAAGATCTCAAAAAACACAACACGATGAAAAGAACGCAATTCTTCTCAAAAGAAAATTTAGTAGGCCCCATAATAAGGTTGGGTGTAGAAGGTGTACGGAGGTAAATATGCAGCAGTCCTCTTATTATAATTTTGATCAACCCCAGAAGATGCCGAAAAGGCGCGGCTGTCAGTTTTAATTCTTGATTATCGAATGATAGAAGGTTCGATATTTACGCAAGGAGGGAGCGATGAAACAGATAACTGCCAACATTGTATTCCCGCATCTGATCGTCCACGGAATTAATATAAGAAAATACGCTATTAAACTTAGCAAGGAATAAATATTATATTCAAGCCATCTCCTTTACTCTTTTCTCTTGTTTTTCAGTGTTTTTTTTTTTGGCGCCTGTCATACCCCTTTCTCCATTCCGGGAACGCAGGGAACAGTGAATTCACACTGCCAAACACCTATGAGGTTATTGTATACATATTATCCATAAACACCTCTGTGCTTGCAGCAAGTCAAGCCATTTCTCTGACGGAATTTCTTATAGCAGTTGTTGCTCCATGCGGATATACTTGTTCAAACGTGCATAGCCGCCCGGCGTTAATCACACATGGCCCAATTGGGTGCTGTTTTTTTACATTTACGGTTACGAGTGCGACGCTTCGGAAATGGAGCAAAAAATTTCAGCGGATAACCCACGGAAAGGTGGCTTTTACTGTTCCGAGGGCTTTTGCCCAAGTTGTTGCCCGGCGCGGTTCCTAGCGTGGCCATGCAAGATATATATAGATAGCTGAATGGGCGACTGAGAGCCATAGGTAGCATGGGCTGGCTTCGAGCAAGATGATGATTTTCTGTTTTGAATTTGTACAGTAGGCCTGCTAGACTTCATAAACTATCCAGGGACAAATAAAGCTTTACGATAACATAGACAGACAAGCATGTCTTTATACCCTTTACAAAGATTTGAATCAAATGACACGGTTTTCAGTTACACTTTGAATTCTAAGACTGAGCTGTTTAACGAAAGCCGCAATAACGACAAGCAACATTTTACCCTTCAACTCATACCAAATGCCAACGCCAATGCCAAGGAAATTGACAATAATAATGTAGAAATTATCAACGATCTAACAGGCAATACTATTGTCGACAATTGTGTAACTACAGCTACTTCATCAAATCAGTTGGAGAGAAGGCTTTCAATATCCGACTATCGTACCGAAAACGGTAACTACTACGAATACGAGTTTTTTGGTAGGAGGGAACTTAACGAACCATTATTTAATAACGACATCGTAGAAAATGATGATGACATCGATCTAAATAATGAAAGTGATGTATTGATGGTTAGCGACGACGAGTTAGAGGTAAATGAAAGATTTTCCTTTCTCAAGCAACAGCCTCTTGACGGGCTGAACAGGATTTCCAGTACTAATAACTTGAAAAATCTGGAGATACATGAATTTATAATAGATCCAACGGAAAACATTGACGATGAGCTTGAAGACTCTTTTACCACTGTGCCCCAATCTAAAAAAAAAGTTAGGGACTATTTCAAATTAAACATATTCGGCAGTAGTAGCAGTAGTAATAATAACAGTAATAGCCTTGGTTGTGAACCCATTCAGACCGAAAACTCTTCCTCGCAGAAAATGTTCAAAAATAGATTCTTCAGAAGTAGGAAAAGCACTCTAATCAAGTCTCTTCCTCTTGAGCAAGAAAATGAAGTGCTTATAAATTCAGGGTTTGATGTTTCCTCTAATGAAGAAAGTGATGAGAGTGACCACGCGATAATAAATCCGTTAAAGCTGGTGGGAAATAACAAGGATATCTCTACTCAAAGCATTGCTAAGACAACGAATCCATTTAAGTCTGGCAGTGATTTTAAGATGATTGAGCCAGTTTCAAAATTCAGCAATGATTCGAGAAAGGACTTATTGGCTGCCATATCAGAACCATCCTCTTCTCCTTCTCCTTCTGCACCATCACCTTCAGTACAATCTTCCTCTTCTTCTCATGGCTTAGTGGTGAGGAAGAAGACAGGAAGCATGCAGAAGACGCGCGGAAGGAAGCCCTCTTTAATTCCGGACGCTTCCAAGCAATTTGGTTGTGAATTTTGCGATAGAAGATTTAAAAGACAAGAGCATTTGAAGAGACATGTCAGATCTTTACATATGTGCGAAAAACCATTTACATGCCATATCTGTAATAAGAACTTCAGCAGAAGCGATAATTTGAATCAGCACGTTAAAACTCACGCTTCCTTATGAAATTTTAAAGATACAGAAATTGCAAATTGAAAAAGTTTAATGACACTCACCAGTAATGATTTTGAAACGAAAAGACACTTCTCAGGGTGAGACGAAGAAACGAAAAGTTTTCTAAGCACAGATATACTTCTCTCGCCGCCCTTTTAATAATTTAGAATAAAAATATTATAGATTTATAGATTATATTATGCTAAACTAAAAAGATCTACATCATATATTATTTTTAGCCTGTTAATGATATTAAGTTCATTGCAAGAGGATTGTAAATCACATGCATTTCAAATACAGAACTTATTTTAACATACACATATATGCGTGCATGTTGGCA
>ERZ794946.620-NODE-620-length-13490-cov-4.773428_pt1 | contig 13490 bp, 11 predicted proteins | sample MGYA00433072_ERZ794946 | MGnify/ENA primary metagenome ERZ794946 (study PRJEB30137, sample SAMN04331413) | food metagenome | isolation source: Y3 must sample point D1 replicate A | place: Australia: South Australia | collected 2014 ...
AACCAGTATAAAAATGCCAGAGAGTCACAAGCGAATTTGGAGAACGGACTTCCTCGTCGTATGGCTTGTATGTGCCGCAAATGTGCAATTGTCGGAGTTCGCCTTCAAATGCGTGCTTCGAAAGTCACATAGGCTGATACGAGCGCGCGAAAAGTGTTTCGAGCATACCAGCTAGGTAGGGCTAGCTGCAGGAATGCACGAGGTTGTCCTGATGTGAAGAGAGTCCAGAGCGAGCAGTCCGGAAAGAAGCACGCTGCAGACACTATCCGGGTCGAACCTCATCTGTGCCTTACTGTAGAGGCGTCTTCTGACTAAGGGCATATTGGAGCCTGCGTTCGAATCATAGCTCACCATGTTGTGGTGGATGTCTGATTTTCAGATGACATCTCGAAGCTAGCGGTGTGGAACGAGCTCGCCGAGTGTGATGACTGTTGATAGAAAGACTCTCTCGAGTCATTGGCGTGATGTGTCGCTAGCTCTGCTCCGGCTTCCGCATCTTGTTCCTCTTTCGCGTCGTTGACATCCGAGGTTATATTGCTGCTTATGTGGAACGAATCCAGCGATTTTGAAAGGCCTTGGTCAGTCATCGTCGTGTTCTGAAGTCGTTCCTGGGTTCCTCTCAGTCTCGGTCTCTGGCTTTCTCTCAATCTCAATCTCGATATCAGTTGCTGAGTGTGCGTTTGTGCCTTGTGATGATGAATTTTCCTCGGCAGGTGCAATTGGAGTGACCTCAAGCTCTGCCTGTGCTTGTTCCTTCTCTTTCTCCATTTGGTCTCGTATGCGGTCAATTCTCTCCTCGTCCGAAGTCAATTTTGTTCTCCGCTTCTCCTTCCTCGAAACTTCAACTTCTAGCATTCGTTTGTCTCGGGTGCCTACTCTTCCTTCGCTCCGCAAACCGTCATCATCACGGTCGAAGTACAACGCCCATAAATCGCTGTCTTCGTCTTCCTGGACGATGATGAAGCCTTCCCAGCCTTCAAATGTGAGTCTTCGGTCGATGGGAGTGCAGTCCCAAGGTCCGACATGATGCGGCTCCGCTTCGACACGTATGCCGTATTTGACCTCATGCGTATTCCGATCCAGGTACACCCAGTTCAGAAATGGCGGATCGTCGCTGATAGTAGTGACCATCCCTTCGCCATTTTTGAAGCCTTGTTTCTTCCACTTTTCTCCTATCCAGGGGACCGGTAGATAATAACCAGAAAATGGGTGGGCGAGATTCGCACCGAGTCTGCTGTGCTCCGTGTCGATGTACAGCTTGTTGTCTTTCAACACAACCATCGCACCATCAAATTGCTTGCTGTACGCGTTCCTCTTTGGCAGGTTGATTGTCAAATTCGATTTTCGGCCTCGATGCTCTTCGCGAGCATTTTGTTGCTGTCCTTGTCTGACGGCTTCTGTTGTTCCGATGATGGCTGGGCAAGCTGCCACAGCTGTGAGAATTCCAAAGACCATGGGTTATATAGGATTTGCTTGTGTTTGATCCGGAAGGTACAAGTGTCACACCGGAGGTTCTCGAGGTTTGCTTATGTACCTGACAATCAAAGTTACGGTTCTTGGTCGCCGGGGAAAAATCTGCGTGATGTCATTTTCTTAGACCCGATCGCGTTTGCGATGCCACTTGGTTCTGTTCACGCTACGCGCCGCACGGTATGGTCGCACGTAGTCACTAGTGTTAGTTTTACAGGAGGCCTGTGTACAGATGTCTGATGTCTTCGGATTAATTGTTCAACGAATATATACGGGTTTTTCCCGGCGATGCACAATTCCAGATTGCTGTCAATCGCTTCTTCTATACCATATTCTACAGTAACCCGATAGTGATATCTCCCTTGATTCTGGCAGTCAGGTGAACTTCTACATCCAGATCCAGCTTGATGTTGATTCTCAAGCTCTGCTTCTCTTCGCCATCCTTGGTTTCGGTGGTGGTCTTCTTGTCTTCAGGGTCGCGCTTGCTCAATTCCGTGCCAGGATTTTTGGGAAGGTTGCGGCCTCCCAATGTGTTCTTTGCGACGTCGGGTGCGTCTTGGGTACTGTGACTCTGCTGTCAGCGACGTGCTCTGCAGCGCTGTGGATGCCGGTTTCACTTACACATTGTCTGCCATGGTTTGGTTCTTCTTTTTATTCTTGTTCTTAGCAATTTTGACAACGCTTTCAGCTGTGCTGATGTGGATTGATGTGTAGTGGGAAAGGTGACTTTGTTGTGCTGATACCCGAGCGAGACCGCTTACATGGGTCACCTTTTATCCCAGACGCCGGGCAGCTGATCGTCGATTACAGCATGCGAACAGCTGAGGCGTCATCAAACTAGGATGATGCAGCGCGTTGTCTCCTCCTAAGTTACTGCCCCCAAGCCCAGTAGGTTACTGCTGATCATTGTTGCTTTCGAGCTCAAGCTCCAAGGTCCAGGGCCCGAAAACGTCTTAATATGTTCGATGGTGAGTTGACGGACCGTACCTACGGTTCCACTCTTCTTTTGGATCAACGTGTTTAAGGACCTTTCTCCACGATCTGCGGCTCCGAATTGAACCTCTTGGCCTTATTTCCTACTGTTGGCAAGTCCGTCTGCAGAGTGACGCATCTGGTATGTCGTTTTCTAACGTCGAGCGTCGCGATTTGAGCCTCTACATCCTAATCAGGTCAAAGCACGAAGTGGTCGCATCCCAGAGCGTGAAATAGGCCGTTCGGACCGTCTCCGAAGATCAAAGGCGGTGATATAACAGCTGTTATTGTTTCAAACAGAACGAGTACCAAAGGGTTCACCTCAGAAGCGGAGCAAAACGCTGGTGGTGCTTCGATGAGCTGCTAGGTGCTCGCACGATCATATCGCCTCGCAACCTGGGTAACCCTGACCCCAAACCCAAGCCTTCTCATGTCTAGCCACGACCTCGGAAACACACATCTAGCATACTTATAAATAGCTCACAAAAGTCGGAAAGCTCCTTGCAAGCTGGTGAGTGGAAGAATACTGCAGTGGCCATGGTTGTGGTGGTTTTGCTGTTGGGCATGGGTTCGGAATTGATCCATCGCACAGCATGCTTCAAGGTTGGTAATATTATAACCAACGACAGTGATCGTTGCCCGGCACGACCTCAGCAATCCACCACAGCTACAGTACGACAATCTTATTGAATTGAAAAGTACTGTGCTTTTTTACAGTATCTCGATATACTCGCACTGGAGAGAGCGATAGACATGAACGAGTCAGGACAAGATCAAGAGTGTGATTCTCATAAGAAAAGGTCATGATCATTTCTCTTCATGATGCTAACTGTTTGCAAACGCTATATTACAATCAAGGGTAAAGTTCTTTTTGTTCAAAAAAAAAAAGCCGTCAAAGTCATTAGAGGCGAGACGTTCAGATCTTAGTCTTCTCGCCAATGGTGTTGAGGAAAGCAGTGTGGACGTGCTCGGTCAAGTCAGCGGCCTGCAGCGAACGACCCTTCTCCTTGTATGCGAGACGCGAGCACTCTCTGGTGATGGCACTGCCACCGAAAGCGACGAGAGCAAGGGTCTCTGACTCGGAAAGATCGTTCTCGTGGTCCCAGATTCTGTCGTGGTAGGCCTTTCTGTAAGCGAGAAGAGTAGCGAGAGAGCCGGTAAGGGTATCGCCCTGACCTCCTGAGCGCTTGAGACCACCCTCATTGTCGTTGACAAAGGTGTGCTTGCCGTTGGAGATGTAGTCCTTAGCACCCTTCTGGATGATGGTAGGACCACCGAACTTCTTGGCCAGCTCCTCGCACAGCTTTGAAGGGTCACCGTCGGCGTCAATGCCCTGTGCCTTCGCCAAACGACCAAACTCGACGATATTGGGTGTGAGGATACACTCGGTGCAGCCCTGAACCAACTCGGGTCTGTTCTGGATGATGAAGAGACCGTCGGCGTCGACAATGAAAGGAATACCCTGCTTGCGAGCCTCCTGGATGACACGAGCACAAGTCTCTTGCATAGCCTCATCGCGACCAAGACCGGGACCGATGACAACGACGTGAAGACGAGACAGCATATCGGTGACGGTCTTGGAGATGTTGTCAATGTTCTCGCCCTCCTTCATGTTCTTGCTCTGGCGCATGTAGGGGTGAACCATCAGATTGGGCGAGTATGTCTTGATAACCTGGCCGGCGCCGGGCTCGCAAATGACGTGGGACATGTCGGCACCGAGCTTTGCAGAAGCCATGCCGGAGAAGTAAGGGGCACCAGTATAATCCTCACTACCGCCAATGACGGCCACACGTCCGAGCTGTCCTGTTACACGAAAAAGTCAGTTTGAGGCTCTTGTATAGAGATTTTGAAGAGGCTCAAATTACCCTTGTGGAAGCTCTCGAGCATGGGAGGGATGATCTTGTAGATCTTGTTGATGATTTCCTTGCGAGATGCCATTGTGAAGGTGTGTTTGGCTTAGAAGATTATGGGATTGTGTAGAATGCCGATAAGATGGAAAGCAAAGTGAAAAATGGACGAAGAAGAGGACTCTTTGTACGCGGTAGACAATCTCGAGCTCATGATGAGGCATGACGTCGCTGAGGGTGTTTTGTGGGGAAAGCATGACGATGCGGACGGCAGAAACAGCGTGCAGCTGCTCCTCCAACAAGTTCGTGTCTTATCTGGAAAAGTACCTTCTATATCACGATCCCTGACATATTCTGAGACTGCTCCTTCTCAATTGTCCTTCCATAAAACACATACCCAAAACATACCACAAAAGTCATCTCCAGTACCGTCATCATGTCATCCGGCCTCGACCCCAAGGGACCTTCCCAGCCCAACTTGGACGCAGCATACACTACTGCCGGCAATCCAGCCACAAAAGAGCCCGCAGAGAAGGCCCAAGCAAGCCAAAAAGACGACTCAGCACCAATGTACGTCGTGTCCTCTGATTGACATCCTCCCACCACTAAAGCACAGCACAGCGACAAGCGCATCCCCTCCGAGCAAGCACACTCCCAATCCGAAGCCACCCCCACTTCAGTAGCGCGCGGTATCCGTGGTGCTCCCCCTGGTGAAGAGGCCAAGGGTGAGACCCACGAGCCCGTGGGCAGAAACCAAGAGCTTGATGGACAGCAGATGGCCGCACCTGGAGAGGGAAAGGTCGCAGACGCTGTGGACCAAAAGCCTGGAGCCACGGGAGCTCAACCTGACTTGGCCTCCGATCTGGATCGTAAGAAGGAGGAGCAAAAGGAGGCTAGAGAAGAGATCAAGGCACAGAAGAAGGAGGATGTCGATGTTGCTGGTGTATTGGGTCAAAGAGGTGGTCCTGCAAACCCTGTCGACAAGGAGGGATACCCCAACTCTGATTACAAGTAGGCTTCAAGTTTGTTTGGACTGATGAGAAGCAAAATATCTTGTTGCAATAGCCATAGCCACGAATTTATACGAATTAATTTCCCTGCCGTTTAGCCATCTGAATGATAACGCATACCTTCCCTTTTGTGAACATAGCTAGCCAGCCTTCGCTTGAACGCCAAATGCTCGCATGATTCCTTCCCGCGTTTTGCCTCCTTAATTCGTTCATCACGTCAGTCCCCATCATTGGTTCTCTTTCACATCATGTTGGCTGCGCCTGGTCCCATGAACATGTTGTTCATACTGGCTTGCTGGGCTTGCTGTGCTAGTTGCTGTTGCTGAGCTTGTTGGGCTTGCTGTTGTTGAGTCTGCTGCGCGTCCAGGGGGTTCGTTTCAAGATTCATTGACCACATCTGCATTGGATCGCCCTGAACGTATGAGTCCCAAGCACCCTGTCTCGAGTTAGCAGTCTGATCGTGGTAGTCTGTGGCAAAGGTCAATACTTACCCAATCAACTTCCGGTGCGGTGGCACCGAAAAGCTGGGTGAATGGAGAGGCAGCACCTTGAACGGTCTGTGGACCATTGACGTCCACGCCGCCGTATTGAGGTGTCAGTCCCGTGCGTTCCGACATTGGCTCATTAAGCAAGCCGGCCATACTAGCTGGGTATCCGCGTGTCTCCATGCCTAGAGAAGTAGGATTGTTGGAAGCAAAGCCAGCGTTAGGACTGACTCCGCCAGATGATAAGAGGCCCAAGGTCATAGCAGCAGAATGTTCAGGCGGAACCTCATCATCGACAATGTCAGAAACTTGGCCGTTAGGGAAGGCCCCGAAAGAGTGACCACGCACGCCATATTGGTTAGCACTGCGCAATTGCTGCTCTCTGCCACCAATCATCGCTGTCTGCTGTTGCTCTTGTGATTTGAGTTTGCCAAGCATTACACGAAGCTGTGTAGATGCTTTGTAGGCTTCCATACTCTTGTCCCGTAGACTTTCCCAAATCTGAGCGCAGGTCTGCAGCGCTGTTATCATGTGCTCTCTGCGGTCTTGCGTCCACACATCTCCTGTCAAAGGGGACGAAGGACTTGACGAGGAGGTCTTGACTGCGCTCCTATCTGACTCGGAAGTGTGATAGAGATCGAGGCACACAATCATAGCTGCAAGCAAAAAGTCATGGGTTGTAAGGGAAGAAATGTTCCACTTGACCGATCGCAACTTGCCACCATCTTGTGACTCCATGTATAGGGTAGCCTGATGTGCGAGCATCTCCATTGAAGCGTCAATGCAGGTTCGTCGAGAGTATGCATAACGCGGCGAGTCACGTCCTCTAGCAATGAACTTGCGGTGCAGCATACATTGCGACTTGAGATAGATCAGTTCCAACGCATACGCCTGCATGATCAAATTGGGTGCAACCGTGGCAAGCTCCGAGGGAGACTTCATCTGAAGATGGGGAGGAATCTGGGTACGAGCTTCACGAAGCTGAGCATCCAGCCTCATTATCTCCTCGTAGGCTGGAGGTGATGACACGGATTGAATGCGATCAACTATCTTGCCGAAACAAGATATCAGTCTAGCCTTGGCTATCATGTACGAAGCTGGAGTAACCTCCGATTCTGATCGAGACTGAGGTAGCGACTTCATGTCTTCGGTGAACTCGTCGTCGAAGATGTTGTGAGGCAATTCGGAGTCCGTGTTGTCAGAGCGGACCATAGGAGGTAGGCCAAATTGGCAGGAGAACAACAAGTCAGCCTGGCGAACAAAAGTCCACACTCGTCTCCTCATTTCAGCGGTGAAAGGCGATACACTAGGATACGGGCCGGAATCACGGTGGTAGCCCATACGCATAGCCAGGCGAGTGCATAGGTTAACGAGCAAGAGAATTCCAGTCTCGGCGTCACTACTGCTGCTGTGCTCAGCCTGAATGTGCAGTATCAGAGCCTCGACCAATTGTGGCATTGGCTGTGTGACGTCCGCAAGCACGATGCATTGGGCCGTGAGACGCTTGAAGGAGATAGACAGATCTCGCGTTCTACCCTGGTATTCCGGAGGCTCATCACCTGCTCTGGTGTATGACTGTAAGGCCAAAGTCATCATGCCGTATAACAAGGCAAGGAAGGTGACTGGCGTCTCGTTAGGGTTTTGCCAGTGTCTGTCATACTGCCCCTGAAAAGTCGGGCCATGGATAATGTCTGATTGAGTCAGTATGTGTGTCACAGAACACGTCTCTTCAGGATTTACGTACGGACAGCTGGATCGTATGATTGGAAATAACGCTTGACAAGATCATCGACAGCATTCTTGTCTGGCAAGGTAACAAGGACTTCGGTCTTGTTGTTCAGCCTTGGACCCTTGAACAGGAATGAACCTGATACATCGTCTTGCTTCGAGGCCTGGACTTTTCTGAATTGTTCTTGGTACTGCTCCTTGTGGCTGGCGAAGTAATTCTTGACCTCGGCAATATCTGACAAGATGGCGAACCAATGCGCATCTGGTACGAAGAAGGCTTTTGCACCATCGATCTTCATGATTCCAATGTCCTGAGCAACATCATTGATATCGCTGTCTTCTCCTTCGACTTCCCTGATGCTGTCCCTGTGAGGATCCAGGGGCATGCTGATCGAGGTGCCGAGACTGTTGCTTCTACTCGAATTGATCGCGGCGTGAGCAGCTGAGGGACCAGCAGCCTGAGAGCCATTGGTCATGAGCGACAGAACCAGACTCTCGAGTCGATCGATACGGTTCTGCATGTCGTCTGGTGTACCAGTCGGTACATGATGTATGCCGGGCTTCTTACGCGCGCTAGGAGAGGCATAGACGCAGGAGGTAGTGTCGCCGCGCTTCGTGCAGTTGTCGCAGGGGTGTCCTCGGTTGCACTTCAGCTTTCTGTGACGACAAGGCGCGCATGACAGAGGGATTCGGTTCCTCTTGCGCACCACGCGGAATTGACCATTGTCGGGTGAAGCGCCAGTGGACGAGTTGGTCGTCGGTGGTGTAGGTGTCATGACGGAGACCTCAGAGTTGTGCGACGTCCTGCCCACCACTCGAGAATTATGCGACAATGAGGCAGGTCCGACGGACTTATCGGACGAGAACTTTTGCGATCGGTCTAGGAGTTCTGGGTATCTTCTCGATGAGGGCTCGGCAGATGGTAGGAAGAGTCTCGAGTCGACTTTCGATTCGCGCTGGGAAGGAGCGCTCGAGTTGGTCGTTTTGCTGCTTGACAAAGTAAGAAGGTCCCGAGCAAGAGAAGCATCCCGCACGTCGACCATGACCACCCGCGTTTTTGGAGCGGGCATCGAACTGTCTTGGCATTCGAGTGCGCCATCCTCACAAACCCTCGTCCTTTTTTGCTTTAGCATTTTGCTCTCCATGGTCGCTTCTTACTACTGATTCATTGTGGCCTCTGGCTTTGACACAATATACAGAGCCATTCTTGAAGTCTTCCTCGCGGTTATGGTAACTCCGACTGCCAAAACTCCGCTTATGGCCGGGCTCTCCGAGGCCAATAGGTAGAAGGTTGAGAGGGAGCGAAAGCAGAAATATAAACTATAATGATCAGATACAGGATCCGAGAAAACTACAAACGAGGTACTAAGCCAACTCGCTCTCCGAACATTGAGCGATATCCTCAACGTGAGACGCGCCCTTAACCTCGGAATGCTACAATTCATGAACCATTTGTGTGAGAAGTCATGTTACCCACAAACACCTCTTGCTGTCTTTTGACTTTCCTTGACTTTACTCTTTTCTTCAGTACCCTTCAACTGTTCCATCTTGATGTAAACTCTTCATACTCATACCTGTCAAACAGAAGCTAGACAGGGGTACCAATGAAGAACGATGAGAGAATTAGCAAGAGAAAGCGGAATAGAAAACAATGTACGTAAACATCTGAGCAACATGCCCTTGGACATATCACTTGGCCGCAAACAATCATCCACGAGCGGGGTCATATCTCGAGAACCTAGGAATGGTTAGCCGATCGAAATACAATATAGTGTTCGGACAGTACGAACCTCCAAATTCTCGCGCGCATATCTCCACTTCCAGTGGCGAACAGACCACCTTGGACCGGGCTGGGAGCGACTGAGATGACGGAGTTCTTATGTCCCTGAAGCATGAGTTGTGCATCACCAGTCTGAGGGTTCCAGAATTGAACACCTCTGTCTTTTGAACCGGACAGAACCCATTCGCCATCAGGTGAAAGTGCAACACTAAGGACAAAGTCCTAGATAGCTGTCAGTAATTGGCCTCTACACTCTTGTTCGGCAAACTAACCTTGTGGCCCTCGAACGTGCGGATACACTTTCCACCGCGCGGGTTTCTCGGTGGCATGGGCTGGTTGCCATAGTGGCTTTGAAGCTCCCACATTCTGATGGTTCTGTCCAGACTGCCGGAAACAAGCTCTCTGCTAGTGGGCGAGAAAGCGACAGAGTAGACGCTATCCTTGTGGCCAGGGTTACCGCCAGCTTCCTCGAGTCTCTCGAGGAGGTTTCCACTAGCCAGCTCCCACACTCTGACACTTTTGTCCAAACTACCAGCAGCCAGGAAACGGTTGTCTGGCGAGATGGCGACGGTAGTCACGCCGTCCTCGATAGTGAGGCACAATACACATTGGTTGTTAGGAATATCCCAAACGCGAACAGTGCGATCGCCAGAACCAGAGGCGATGTAACGACCATCTGAGGAGTAGTCGAGGGAGTAAATGTCTTGCTCGTGACCGGCGAACTGGTGACGAATTTGACCAGCGGCAATTTCCCAAATCTGAAAACCGAGTCAGCAAAGATTAACATAAACGAAAAGGATCACTAACGCGAATGATCTTGTCCTCAGCACCAGTGGCCAAGTATTGGCCATCAGGGCTGAAGCAGACACTTCTGATGTAAAGATCGCCATCCTGAGGCAGACTGGTGTCCTGCAGGTGCTTGACCTGTTGACCGCTCTCAACATCGAAGATCTGAGCCGAACGGTTGCAACCGGTGGCAACAAATCTTCCATCACGGCTGAAGCGAACACAGCAGACTACGCTCTGGTGGGCCAGGTTGTGGACAAGTTCAACATCCAACGTGCGACGGACGCGGGGATTGAAGACGGCGTACCAGTCTTCGCCCTCACGCTTGAGGTTTCCGGGCAGTGTCTCGACAGCCAAATCCACCAGCTGATTACCGCTACCACCGAGCTCTTGAGCATATTGTTGGTGCTGAGGCAGGGAAAGGGCCTGCTGTTGTTGAGCAAGGGCTGGGGGAGGAGTAGGACGCGCCATAGCGGGAGAACCAGGGTAAGGGTTGGCGTTGTTCTGCTGAGGAGTTCCTGGAATACCAGGGGGGCCGCGAGCGTTGGTTCTGGGCTTGCCAGGGCCAGGGGAGGCTGTGGGCTGGGGTGGTGCGGGACCATATCCTGTGAAGCTGTGTTAGTAGGGTGATCTGTCGACATGGATTGTTTCACGATCCAAATCTTACCGTTGACACCAGCTGGGGGCTGACCGTAGCCGCCGAAGGGTGCGTGTTGAGGAGGACCAGGAGGAGGATTCAGGCCGGGTGGGCCCTGGAGATGGGCAGGTACACCCTGAGGTGGGCCATCCGAAGGGGGAGGGGCGAGACCTGGGCCACCTTGAGCGGTAGCGCCAGCCATGATACCCTGAAAGAGGTTGGCAGGGCCATGGCCGATTGAGGGTGGTGGAGGCTGCGAAGGGCCAGTGTGCGAAGACTGGCTGGGACCTCCACGAGCCTCAAGGTCGCGGCGCAAACGGGAAATATCTTCTTCGTACCTGTAACGAGAGGTCAATTGATGGTCGTCGCGCAGCTACAGGATGTAGGAACGTACTTTTGCTTCATCTGCATGTGCGTCTGCTCGAGTTGGAATATCTTGCTGCGTACAAGCTCCATCTCTTGGATTTGGTTTGCGACTAGATCGTATAAGTTATAGTCGGCAAAAACAACATCGGGATTGGGAAACGCCATGGCGACAACTCGGAAGGAGCGATGGGGAAACGACAGCAAGTCGTGAGAATACATCAGGCATCGCGTCTGTATTTACACAACCAGCGGCAGGTGTTTGTCACGACAAACGGGGACGACTCACGCTGATGCTCATACTCGTTTGCACGTCCGCCCTGAGCCTCGAACTCGGCGCGCACCTGCTCGAGCAGCTCGACAAGGCGGTTGTTTGGTGGTGCCGGTGCCCCGGCTATACCACGATGCGCGTTGTACATGGCGGAATTGGTATGGGTGGTGTCGACTAGTGGTGAGTTTGGATGGTTGGTGATCGCAGCGCGTCCGTCGCGACTTTGTCTCGGCGTCGCGAAAGGCACACACTGTTTAGGTGGCCCTAATCGTACTACGCTCCGAAATTCGGATCTCGCCGAAGGACTCGAGGTAATGGATGCGCGGATGGAGATGGGTGTTTGCGTGGACGGAGATGGAAATCGGAGACGTGTCAAGGAGGTGATGCTGCAAAGAAAACGCCTGGCAAAGCACAAACCGTGGGTCACTCCGAATGGGAACGAACCTCATCAAGCCCCCCCAAGCAACTCTGTCTTCGACCACACTCGGCACGGTTGCTAAGAAGAAACTCTATTAGTGTGGGTCTAGTTCAGCCTCCCGCGTGTGCCCGGACGCCTTTCCTGGATCGGACATAAATCTCTCCACGTTTGACTGGATGTACCCGATGCTCTTCGTTTGTTGGAAACAGTCTGAGAACATGCACCGAGCGGCTGCAGAGACATATGCGCTGTATGTTTCACCGCCGAGCTAACTTGCAGGTACCGGTCATGGTTGTGCATCTACAGCAGGTTAGCGGCGGAGACGACATTGGCTTCTCTCCAGATCACCGGCCGTTATATTGGTGCTGCAAACTCGGTTACTCGCCGCAGGGTCGGAACGCTCAGCCCTTCCTGTCAGACATGCAGTTCTCTGGCACGTGCGCTGTGAACAACGACAAGTCATAAAAGCTTCGAATGTCGAATGGATCAAACGAGTGTTTGCACGGCGATTGCCTCGACTGATGTCTACCGGTCTTCGGGTGTGAGCAAGACCATGGAGTTTTGCTCATAATCTGTCGCTTGAATGATACACATTGCGATACCACGTCGAAACATCTGCCGAAAAGAGTAACTTAGTTCCCATTAGTCTTAGGTTCGATATAAGCAGGGTTTTGATTCTATTCAAGCGAATAATTGGTGAGCTGAGCGCAAAGTCTCCACACGCGGAGGACTTTGTCGCTCGATCATACCATCCATGATACCAATTTCATCAGACTCCGTAGATGCTTGGTTCAACGGCCAGCGTTCTCCGAGTCTCCAACTCAACCGTCCGACTAGCAGTGTGTGAAACGTCAAAATTCCGCGCCGTTGTCTATAATGAAGCCCGCCTGTGGCGTGGCGATTCTTATACTCCCTAGACTGTATCAATGACTAGATACTTGTAGCCGGCTATCAAAAGACGACACGTTTTCAATGATTGAGTACATGTTCAGGGAGCGGATACCCCTTTGTGCTCTCTCCAGACATACGCCTCTGACAAAATCATCCCGCAACTTTATTATTTTTTGCAGAGACATTCAGACTGTGAGGGCTTGGTCTATATCTATTGCTAAGTCTTTGTATCCACGTAAAATATAGCCGGATTCCAATTTCACTCGACGCTTTCCAGACCTCTCAGATCGCCGCCGCTTCTCATCTTCTCGATCTTGTCACTGTCATCAACCAAAGTCTTACCAACAATCTCCTTCTCTGCATTTCCCATCTTGACACCAGCGATGCTTGCAATGAACTCACACATCAATCTCTCGGCATTTGCACTATTCATGGTGAGAGCATGATCATCGCCTTCGAAGTAGTGTACCTTTCTGTCGCCCTTTGACCCATACATGCTGTACAGCCTTTCACTGCACTGATGGCTCAGTGTACGATCACCAGTGCCATGTAACAACAGTACCGGAACACCTCTCCTTCCTACTGCTCTGATGCCTTCTGTCTCGGCAGTCTGAGACGCTACAGTGGCACAGCCGACGACTCTCGAGTCTTGACCACCGACTGTGAACACGGGAGCGCCGCCAAAGGACCAGCCAACTAGTACAAAGCGACTGATGTTATGCTCAGTCTGTAGATAATTCATGGCTGCCAGTACATCGGGAACACAGTACTTGTTTCGAGCTGGGAAACGATAGTCCATGCGAAGAACAGGAAGACCTTGTTGTAAAGAGGC
>ERZ794946.621-NODE-621-length-13456-cov-4.207746_pt1 | contig 13456 bp, 14 predicted proteins | sample MGYA00433072_ERZ794946 | MGnify/ENA primary metagenome ERZ794946 (study PRJEB30137, sample SAMN04331413) | food metagenome | isolation source: Y3 must sample point D1 replicate A | place: Australia: South Australia | collected 2014 ...
TCTTGGTCATGACATCGTGATAAGTCATGGCTGAAGCTACCGAGACAAGCACAGTTTTGTCTGCCAGACCCAGGCGCATCTTTCCTTCAAGTGTGCGCACGATGAACTTTGCTTCGCTCGCTCCACCCTTATTCTCTTCGATATCGACTCCCTTGCCCTTTGGCAGATTTGCGTCGGCAGCAGAAAGCAACTTGTGAATACCAGAAACCTTGCGACCTTGGCCACCAGAACCCTCGATCTTGGCAATAGCCATGAGTTGCTCATGTACACCACGAACAGTCAAGGGCTTTGGCTTGAACATGGTGGGCTGACTGCCCTTGCTCTTTGCCGCAACGAGACCAAGATCGCCAATCTTTTGTTGGTCCTCCTTGATGATTTTGAGTGATCGACCTGTGGACTCGCCAATTGCCTTCATGATGAGACTCTCGCCAATTCCCAGCTCGATACCAGCATAGTCTGCTGCGAGTTTTCCGAGCATGAGTAAAACGGTTGGTTGCAAGTCCTGAGGGGTGAGGCGAAGAACCTGTCTGAGGAACAAGGAACAATGTGCCATGATCTCAAGACGCTTCGTCGTCATCTCAATCTTGGAGAATGTAGTGCAGAGCGCAGCGTAAGGTACTGGGTCGCCAGCCTTCCAGTCAGGGTATGGATCTTTCGTGTTGGACTTGAATGTGCTCTGGACCTTCTCGCGGGCCTTTGCCGCCTTCTCGGGTTGTTCTTCCTCGTCTGACTCGACTTCCTCTGCCTCTGACTGTGGATCGCTTTCGGAACCGTCCTTCATTGCGATGTCTTCCTCGTCGACTTTGGCAGGTGCTGGCGCATTGTCCACAGGCTTCTTCGGTGTCGCCTTGGCCTTCTTGACGGGCTCTTCCATTTCTTCAACCGGCTCTTGTTTTGCCTTCTTCTTTGGGCTTGTTGGCTTTGCGGCTGGCTTCTTGCGCTGTCTTTTGGTCGGAGGCTCTTCTTCTGAGGCGACAGCTTCTTCCTCTTCTTCCTTAACTTCGGCAGCTCTCTTCTTTGTTGCTTTGGTCGGCTTTGGCCATGTGATGTCCTCCTTGGGCTCTTCCTTGAGATCCTCGGTAGCCTCCTCCTTCACTGCAGCCTTGTTGACTTCTGACGGACCATCTTCGACCTCGGCCTGGTCTTCATCCTTGGCCTTCTTGGGCTCGGGCTTTGGTTTTGTTGCGAAAGAGAGCCTCGACTGTTGAGGGGTGGGTTTGGAACCATTGGGCTTTCCGAAGAAATTGCTTTGCGCTGGTCAGTCATATTCCAGCGATATCTCCCAAACTCTTTCTGGAGTTTCGATGACTGCGCACCCTAACGTCGTCTGGGGGTTCTTGACATACCCGAGCGTAGATTGCTGCTTGGGAGGCATCCTAAAGCACAGTTGAGGTCGAAGTGTTGTGGCTGATGTGTAAATGGAGCGGCGCAGAGGTGAGGGGTTCAAAGAATTGAAAGGTCGTAGAGAATTAGAAGATGCCCGCATCGATATACAACAACAATGACAAGGCAGGAGTGACAAGAAATCGAGGCAGACTCAGGTAGCTGCGATGGACGTGACACGCGACGACGCGCTAAATTGATGACGGCATTATTCCCTTAACTCCGAATGCGCCTCTCTATCTGGTGATATTGATCCAAGACTCTCTCCGTCACACCGTCACGGGCAAATTTACCTACCAGACAGCAGAAACATATTCAAGCTGGCTCAACATTTCTGGAAACCAACTCTTCCTACCTCTCCTCCTTCGCCTCCTGTACAAACACCCATCATGGCAGCACCAACCACAGCGCCTACTCCCAAACTCACACCCGCCTTCTGCTTCAACCAAACCGCTCTACGAGGTGCGCATCCGACTCCCACACCCACCTCTTCTTTGCTTACCGCTAACACCCCAGCCTATCAGATTTCCTCCGCATCTCCCGCAGCGCCGTAGACGACACAATTTCCCAAAACCTAAACGCCCTCTTATCCCCCAGCACATCGGGTTTCGACCCAACGAGTACTTCACGAAGCCTGCCCCGCCCAACAGGCCGCCGCACAATTCCAGCTCCAGCATGTGATTCCTTCAAACAGAACGTTCTGTTCCCTTCATGGCAGGCGAGGAGTGATATCTTGGCTTATTGCGGTGGCGTGGCTACTTCGCCGGACCCTGATGATCCTGATCATATCTTGAGGGAGGTGGAGGATACAAGAGCTAGGGAGAGGGTGGTCAATGAGAGGTTGGATCCGTATAGTGGGAGATACTTTCCAAGAGAGGTCAGGACTGAGGCTTTGGCGTCATTGGTGCGCAGTGAGTTGATGGTGGAGGGCATTGTGCGCTCGAGGACTTGGGGAATGGTGAGGGAAAGATGCGCTGATGACGAGGTGGATGGTGAAAAGGCATTGGACAAATGGCGACAGGACCAAAAGACAAGCACGACTCTTGGACTTTTGAGCTGAGACGATGCGGAGAATGCATTCTGATGTGATGCGATGCGATGCGTGTGTATACAACTATATGATACCCCCCTCTTTTTGCATGTTCTGTTTATTCCATATTCTGCGCCTGTCATTGTCCTGTTTCTTGTACCATGTAAATCTGTCTTGTTCTCCTGTTGCACCTGTTACTGTCATTCCGCCTCTGATTTCCTTCTCTTAATCACTCTTCCTCTTCCAGTTCTTGACCTTGGCAAAGGCCCTCTTCAATGGTGGGAACAAACTCCAAGACTCCATGGTTCCACTCAACACTCCAAAGCCCATCAACAGCACCCAGCTCAGCGTCAACACAACGGCAAAGGCGATCCAGTATGTCTTGACAGAGTATGTGACTCCAAGGTCGGCCGACACGTACTCGGTCAGGAATGTCAGAGGCAGGAACAAGATGGTTGCTTTGCTGATGAGCAGCGCCACCCTCGTAAGGCGATCCACTCCGGCAGACTGCGACATGGCCACCAACTGGAAGTTCTGTTTGACATGTCAGCAAAGGAAGGCATCTGGGGCAGCACATGACACTCACCATCTGGACCAATCCATCTTTCTGATGCAGGTAATCCTTGCACTCGGCCAGAGCGTACAAGCTGATCATGTCACGGAGACGTTCAAATCGGACAATGGCGGCGCTGGTCAGACCAATACCCATTAAAGATTGACCTCCTTGGTGGGCGAGCTTGTCAAAGGTTTCTTGACTTGCTTTGCTGGGAACACGAGATCCAGTTCTTGACGCCAGTGTGCTTGACTGCGGTTCAGTGACTCGATCAACAAGTCTGATGTAACTCTTGTAGTGTCGTTTGAGTGCTCCGAGTTCATTGCCAATGCCATGCAGAAGGTCGATGTGGTGAAGCTTTGGTGCTGAGAACATCTCCTTTTGCTGGCGGAAGTCAGTATCAAGACTCTGATCAAATGGAGACGACGATACTCACAAGTTTCTCCAATTCCATTCCGTATCTGCTTTCTCTGCGTGTGATGAGAGAATAGCTATTAAACCAATTCTCAAACAGGTAGTAGAACAGCAGACCAGGTGCGTCTTTGTCGCGGTGCGCAGTCTCCTCCTTCGTGTCACCAAGTCTTCTGCGGATGGGCAAGAGTACAAGAGGATTGGCTTCTCTGCTGTCTTCGACCTTCGACAACGAGCGGAACACATTGATGAGATTGCGACGCGTCTCCATCATGACCAGCTGCTGAGGATGCGACAATCGACCTTCACTGTAAGGATACAGATCCTCATTGATGCTGATGACAGTCTTGTCCGCGCAGATGAGCAACCATGTCCAGACTCGCTTGATGTGAGGCAAAGGTGCATCCTTGGTTCCGGTACTTTCTTCCGAGACACCACAGCCGGTTTCGACAGCATGCACGTTATACAAACTGTTGAAGCCCAGGCATAGGTAACTGCGGCCTTGGTCCAGAGAAGTGTAGTGCCACACACCGTCGACAATGTCGTACAGGTTTCCGGTACGGGCAGGGTTCGAGCTCGAGAGTGAGCTTGTGTCTGTGGCAGGAGGTGGCGATGAAGAGAGGCCTTTCTCGATATCTTCGAATGAGCGTCGAAGAATTGCTTCATTCCTCTGTTCGATGGGTTGAGAAGGATACTGGCGCATACGTCTTGGATCGGAGCTCATGAGTGCCAGCAGTCGTGGTGAGAAGTCATATTGTTGTGCAAGAATCTCGAGCAAAGGTCGTTGCTGGAAGGGCAACCAGATGTTGATCCATCGGGTATGAAGATTCGATGGACGGGGTGTGTCCAGCAAAGTATTGATTGTCTCGGCTGGTTGGTCAAAGGACACCCATGCTTCCTCATCACCGAAGTCCACAATGAAGTTGCGAGCAGTCGGAGTGCAGAGCTGCTGTACCGAGTCTTCCAGAACATCAGGCAGATCCAAGTTGCGGAATCCAGTTTCTCGATCAGACAAGGGTTCGTAGTTTGATGCTTCTGATTTGGGCTTCTTTTGATTCGTGAATGCCGAATCTGAGCGCTCCATGCCAGGCAAAGTGTCTGCAAAATCGTATTGTATCTCGCTGTCCATCTTTTAGAGCAATCAGATCGAATTTTTGGATGGCGAAACAGCGAAGCAGCCCGCTCTTATCTGTTTCGAGTCAAGAGATTCATGACTCCTCGAACCAACTGCGACATGACGAAGCCAGCCGACACATGTGAATCAGAGATAATTTGGCTCCGCCGTAACAGCCTGGGGTGCATGTGAGGCTTGGACATTCACGGGGTGCTCAAGCGTTTACTTGGTAACCCGGTGCACAAGTCTTGTGGTTGGCTGGTCAGCTGCCTATTGGTGCCTACCAAAATGACCTGCAGGTACCAAGCACCGCCTCATTCGTAGATCCAGATCTTGATGGCGCACACCAAGAACATATTCCTAGCCGCCGGTAGAAAAGATGACTTTTTTCTGAAGGGAAAAGATAATTGTGAAGAGAAACAATATGTTGAGGCCTTGCGACGTTACACAAGACCCTCGACGAGAAAGGTCACCAGTCAGACGGATACTCGAAACGTTCACCGACGTGCAGACACATGCGTGTCTTAACGCAAAACGCGTGCTGAATTCTGTATCACCTGCGGTGAATTCTTCATGATGATCTGAGACTGGTAGAGATGGACCGTTTTACCGAACGTTCAAGACTTCACGCGTGACGACCTGCGGCCGAGAAGTCATATACCTCAAGTGACGACGATGAGAGATCCACTTCATGGTTGTTGATGAGCTGTGCTGCCTATCTGATCAAAGTTAAAAACAGGTTGCAGACGTGCAGGTCAAAAGTGATGATGAGTTGGTTGAAAATAGAAATTCGAATTCGCGAGGCTCCCCGCAGGCAACCTCAAGGCTCAATGGAGAAGGAACGAAATGCCTAGCATGAACCTTTTCTCATCACGGAAGATCAGAAATCAATTCAATCATGCTTCATCTCAAAACCATCTAACATTGACTTACTGTTTATGGTTCTAGAGTATCAATGTTGACTCGAGTGATCGACGCCATCCAATTGTAACAACATCCTGCGTCGTGGTCGCAAAGCCGGCGTTTTCCAGGCGAGGCACGCACTGCGAGCGACAAGCCAAGCAACAAACAGCGTTGGCTCCTCGTGCGGGTACAAATATATTACTGCCTGCGAGTGATTCAAACATTGCTCTGCTTTTACTTACCGAAACTTGGTCAGATTAGCCAATTTACAATCCTGACGTTTGGTAGACTTGACCCAACCTCCGCCGCTGCTCTGGAACTTTACTCGCAATACGACATGTCCAATAACACTAGAAAGAAGAGCTGCAGGGAATGCTCGAAAGCAAAACGCCGCTGTAACCTCAGCAATCCATGCAAACGATGCATCGATCGCTCACTTGCCTGTATCTACACAAATGCCCCTTCTCGAGTAACGCCTTTCCCACGCGGAAGTGTCAGACAAGATCCATCTGCTGAACCAGTACACAATCGACAAATTTCTCCCAATGCTGCAACTCAGACGTGGGAGAAAATCCTTAGTATCAGCTCCGACACGCCCGGCTCGATAACACTGGACGAATCAAACGACGAAGCTGCTGCATATACAGCTTTCCTGCCCGATCTTCCAGAAACCCAGGTTATCAATACAGAAACAAATAAGTTGTGCATTGAGAACATTATGATTAGTGGGTCAGACTATCGACGAGCAGATTATCACAAAGTGACTTCTATCTGGGTGAGGCTATGTCGAGGCGTCATATGCTCCCATCTTTCTCACAACAGTCCAGGACAAGTTCACACACGAGACCCTCGCCGATCCTAATTCGCGGCTCAACAACCAAATCAAGGATATCAAATCGTACCATAGTGAGTTCGCTAGTCTCTGCCAAACTCCATGGCTGCATCGACGTCTGTACAAGAGTGGTATGCCAGACATCATGTTTTCTGCATACAGGGATTGTGTCATGTATAGTCAGAAGACAGAGCATAATAAGGGACTGGTTTATCGATCTCTTGAAGAAAGCATCGATACACTCCTCTCATTAGAGGCTATGACTAATGGCGGAGAGCTACTGGTCCGGGTGCAGTGTCTTTTGCTTTACCAAAGCATGCAATTGTTCGATCAGGATGTACGGCAGCAATGTTTGGCTGGATCAAGGATGAAAACGCTCGAACTTTGGACGGACGTACTAGGGGACCTACGGGATGCTTCACTTGAACTCTCAAACAAAACAGTCCAGCAAGTCCCTGTATGGGAGGTGAGAGTTCAAGTGCATTTCCGATCGCCATGGCATTTCTGACGCTTGAGATCACTAGTCGTGGATTTATGCAGAGTCTCTGCGACGTACGGTCATAGCCTCATATACCTTGATCACACTTCATTACATGTTGAAACAGGATATTCGTAAGTCCAACCACCCATAGCATATCGGAAGATACTCAAACACTACAGCCAGCCAAGGAGGATGGACAAGAAGCCAGCCCTGGTCAATTTGCCAGCAAGTTTGGTCCACTCAATCTTCTTTCGATTTTCTCAGTGTTTGGGAGCAGGATCCTCCTGTTACCGTAAGTTGTTTATTATTAGATGAGTTTCTGGAGCAAGGCAAAGCGGATGCAGTCGATGACTTTGCTCGCAATATGCTTGTTACGTGAGTTTGAGAGGTCTCTCGGTCAAAGCTCCGGCTGATGTTAAGCAGTTATATTGGTCTCGACGAAACAAAGCAGTGGTTCAAACAGAGAGGGTCAACCTACTAAAAGATACCGCGGACGCAAGAGAGATTCATATCCGCTTCAAATGGGCCGTAATCAGTTCGAATATCAGATTCCTCTGTTTGACGTCGTCGAGCGATACTATGGTGCTCGGAAGTCGTCTCCGACGCCGCAGGTGGAACTCCGCTGCACTCCACCTCCACAAGCTGCGGACAGCAGCGGTATTCCGCACACCGCAGCTCGAATTGGTCAGAAACATGCACGCCTTGTCTGATAACCAAAATATACGGACGAGTTCTGACTAATCAAATGCACATGGTGCAGGTATAAGTCAACGACTTCCCTTCAAACAGAGTGAAGTTCTTCTCAAATTACACAGCATACATATACTCGAACGCCGAGCAAATATACCACGAAATCCTGCATCACTATATCTCGTCTTGAAGTCTTCACGATGGTCAAGTTGATTGCGGGTCTAATGGGCTCATCGGTCGCTTCTGGCTCAGCAAGGTTGTCAGGGGTCGAGCAACTTCATTCATTCCTAAAGGCGATCAAAGAGTCAAACGTCCACGATTTGGACACTGCTCGTGTTTACAATTCTGGAAGAAGCGAAGAGGATCTCGGCAAGATTCCAGAGGCCAAAGATGAATTCTCCATCGCGACAAAGGCCCCAGGATTCTCGCCAGGCTCACTAGCGTTCGACAACATCATCAATAACTGTGCTGCTTCTCTTGCTGCTCTCAAGCAAGAACGATTGGATCTTTACTATCTTCATGGACCCGATAGATCAACACCGCTTGTAGAGTCCCTCCGCGCCATCAACCAGCTATTCCAGGAGGGGAAACTAGCTGCTTTTGGAATCAGTAATTACCACGCCACCGAAGTCGAAGAAATCCTCCGTTTGTGCGCCAAGCATGGTTTCGTCCGGCCATCAATTTATCAAGGTGGCTACAATCCTCTACTGAGAGCTGCCGACAAGGAATTGTTCCCCCTCCTACGACGTCACAACATCAGCTTCTACGCTTACAGTCCACTGGCAGGAGGTTTCTTCTCTCGACCGATCGCAGAGTTGCGCAACCCCCCTTCAGGAAGCAGGATGGAGCAAATGCACGTCTTCTCTATGATGTACGTCAACGACTTGAGCTTGGACATGCACGAGCAATTGAGTCAGGCGTGCAAGAAAGAAGGCCTGACTTTGAAAGAAGCTACTTTGAGATGGATGATGCATCATTCGATGTTGGAAGCAGACGACGGTATCATAATCGGCGCCAGTACTCCTGAGCAGGTGCGGGAGAATGTGAGGGCATGTGGAGGCGGACCTTTGCCCTCGAGTATGGTGGAACTGTTCGAGGATATTTGGAGGAGATTTCATGGGGCTGGGTACTCTCAGCACTACTCGATCCCATTGTAGTAGCATTTATGACGTCGAATCTCAGTCGATAGCGAAACCCAGAATTTACTCACCTCTGCTTTCGTCTATCAAATCACACCGTTCATACATGAGTGTACGGTTTTGACCTTTTTAACACCAAGATTGACACTACTCCTGCACCTTAATACTGTGAGGGTGTGAGTACCGCTGTGGCAATCAGCGCGGCATTGGCTGCAATCAAGAATATTTGGAAATGGAAAGCAATATGATTAATGGTGTCTATTTATGCGGCAGTGCGAAAACGGGTCTAAGTCTATGGGTATAATGTATGTAACGACAAAAAAGCAATAACATAATATCCGCCTCTACGTCGTCCCATGCGAAATTTTGTTGGGCTCGGTATCTGAGTCTCGGGTGCTCAAGCTTTGTGTACAGCATAAGCGCTCTTGGTTCTGATGCGTGCGCCATAGATGTAAAAGACATATGGCACGGGCACCATGAGAGAGCTGATGCAAGCGAGGATAGTAAGGGTATAGTGAACACCCATGTTTTGGTACCATGGAACACCAACCACAGTCATACCTCCAGCAGCAAGATAGCGGGTGAAAGTGACGAATGAAAGTGCACTGGCAGCGTAGATGGCGTACGAGTCAATGATGTACATGTAAGCCGAGATGAATATGGTGATGACGCCGTATCCGAACAAGGCTGAGGCGATGATGGGAGACCAGATGGAAATGGAAGCGTAGTCAGTCCAGCCCATCCAGAACAGAGAGATGGGAACCGCAAAGGCTCCACCGAGCATGGCGAAGTAAAGTCGAGACTCGGGTGTGGGAGCGGGGTTCTCGACTCCGGCTGCTTCCTGCTTCTTGATATCCTTGACCGTCCAGGAGTAGATCAGAGGCAATGTACCTGCAAGAGGGAAGAATCCGACAAATACAGCCACCCAGATGATGTTGGTGATACCCTGAGAGATTCCGTAGGTATTGGTGAAGACAAACTCGAAGCCAATGAAGAAAGTGAACAGCACAATGTAGATGACAGTGAGATAGAGCGACATGAGCAGAATGATGGGCTCGGTCCAGATCATGGCGAATGGTCGGTAGATTGCGATCTTCAGACGAGTCCAGAGAGAAGTGCGGCGCACCTCCAAAGGTGACCTGTAACGATCATCACCTGTTTGCTCGCGGAAATGACGCGCCTTCCAGGAGAGAAGGAGAGGTCCGTAGGTCTCGGGCTGGCCAAGAATGATGATAGCGGTGACGATTGCGCCGAGAATCAGCATGAGCCATTCACACCAACGCCAGCTCATGCCACTTGGACCAATGTAAGAACCAATGACAGGACCGAAGAGAGGTCCAGAGAAACCGATAAAAGCATAGACGGGGAAACCATAAGTCTTTTCGAGAGGGTTCCAGAGATCGGCAATTGTGCCACCAGCTACTGTCAGAGGCGTCGAACCGAACAGGCCCGCCAGGAAACGCATTGTGATGTGGCCACCGAAGTTGGGAGCTAGCGCACATCCAAGCAAGAAAGCCATGTAGATACACATGGTCACGATGTAGATGATGTTTCTTCCAAAGGTCTCTGAGAAAGGTCCTGCAAATTGCGAGCCGACAGCAAATCCAATCAAATACATGGCGGTCGCCAAAGATCCTGCGACTTCACTGACGTGGAAGTATTCTGCGTATTGGGGTAATACTGCAGCATCGATTGACGACGCTGCTGTACCTGCAACAGCCACAAGAGAGACAACTACTGTTGCCCACATTCGCTTGGCCGTCGACCAATTGTGCGGCTTGAGTGGATCATGAGCACCTTCCCATTCCACCACGAAAACATGGCCGTTCTCGCTCTCATTTGTCGCTCTCAGTCGTGCGTTGATGCCGGTCATGGAATATCCTAGAGCTGTTCGTTCCGAGTAATGCGTCCTGTGTGTCGGTATTCTGGACAGATCGGCATTTTCGCTCTTGGTCTTGGTCAGATCGGCATGATGACTCCTGGTGGTGTGTATTCTGTTGAGCTCGTTCTGGTTGTCTTCTTGAGGATAAGAGTCCTCCATCTCGTCTTCGACTATCGCGTCGAGTGCTTCCTGATTCTCCTGTGATTCCTCGTCTAGGTTGGGTGTTTCGATCTTCTCGAGAGGCTGCCCGCCGAAGATTTGGGCTTCGTCGTATTTGTCCAGTCCATGTTGTTGTGTGTAAGCAGCAAGGGCTTTGGCCTTGTCTGAATCTCTCTCCAATTGCCTCTGGACCGCCTGCCTGAGTTGCTTATACTGCCGGAACGACTGCATGGTCGTGTGTGTGAGATGAGTGTGCAACAGGAAGACAAAACTTTTTCCGATGAATATTGAGCGATGACGAGGGTGTTTACATGACTTCGGGTGCCCCAGATCGCTGGGCTACCTAGACTTATATATCAAAGCGCCACTACACCAGCGGTGGTCCTTCGGTCAGAGATTGCTGTGATGGGTAACGGGTAAGAGGCGCGTAAGACCCACTCTCACCGACCCCAGATCAAGGTGATTGTTTTTCTTGCTACCTCATCGCAGCAGCTTTGTGTTTGTTCTTGAATATTCGCCTTCACCATGACGCTGGCTTCTCTTAGACACCACATACACATTGAATACACCTGGTTGTCGGCTCTTGAAGTGTTACATGTTTCTTCAATGACTTGTTGGAGGGAGAAAAGTCGGGTTTGACGCAATCTACTCGGGCTCGGTACGATTCTCCGCCTGAAAGTTCCGAACTTTATTTTCCGACATCAACACCTGCATTCATCAACTGCATGCTGATTAAGGTGAGCCATTGATGTAAGCCTTGTGGATGTGAATTGGAAGATCATGCTCGTTTGAGCACCTTGTAATCAAAAGCAATATACACCATGTGTTTGCTTTGTCCTGCATTATCAAGAAGTGCTACGAGTTAGCTCAATACATGTTGGAAACGCTGGACCATTTCGTCGACTCGAGATATCGTTTGAACTTCGGAGTCGTTCCCCAACGGCTTTTCGGACATGCCCTACTTCTGCAGGAGTCATCGCAAAGATACGGAAGATACCTACTTGCAACAAGCCTTGCGCAGAGCCCAGCAAGCAAGTTATTCTTGCGAATGAGTGGTTAGAGAAGGCGTTTATGGTGGCTATCGCGGATATTGCGGAGCATGGCTATTGCGGAGAATAGTCCTGAGGTGTCGAACCCTGCAAGACCCTTCGTGTTTCGTCGATCGCCTGTGAGTCAGCAAGGCGTGAGAATCAAGCTACGGGAAACACTCGGTCGAAAAGTAAGGCAGAGTTGCTGATGGAAACTGAAGGTTCATGATCCAGACTTTCGGTCAATACCTTTCGAAAGGTGACCCTGTCCGATGTGAAGAAGCGCACGGACATGTGGAAGCAAATCTTGGCGGCACGTGCACCACGGGCCTTCGCACTCTGAACAAAATTCTCCCGCCGCCGCCTCCCTCTTGAAGCCGTCACGCACAATTCCTCACCAAAAGAACCCGATTCTCTTGGAAGACAGCCAGCATCATGTCGAAGATCACTGTCGCCGGAGTGCGCACCAACGTGCAGGAGCTCCTCAACTACTCCCTCAATGAGAAGAAGCGCAACTTCCTCGAGACCGTCGAGCTCCAGATCGGCCTCAAGAACTACGACCCCCAGCGTGACAAGCGTTTCTCTGGTACCGTCAAGCTCCCCAAGGTCCCCCGCCCCAACATGGCCATCTGGTACGATCTCCCTGGAGTCTGAAAAGAGCGCGAGTGGAACAAGATGGCTGACGGAATAACCTTTACAGCATTCTCGGTGACCAGCACGATATCGATCGTGCCAAGCACTTTGGTGTTGATGCCATGTCCGCCGAGGACTTGAGAAAGCTCAACAAGAACAAGAAGCTGATCAAGAAGCTCGCACGCAAGTACGATGCCTTCATCGCTTCCGAGGCTCTCATCAAGCAGATTCCTCGTCTTCTCGGCCCCGGTCTTTCCAAGGGTAAGCAACAATCGCATTCGTACATCTTCTCAAAGCGCATCTACTAACAAGTACAACAGCCGGCAAGTTCCCCACCCCCGTCTCTCACGCTGAGGACCTCTCCAACAAGATCACCGAGGTCAAGTCCACCGTCAAGTTCCAGCTGAAGAAGGTTCTGTGTATGGGTGTCGCTGTTGGCAACGTTGAGATGACCGAGGACGAGCTCATCGGTAACATCATGTTGTCCATCAACTACCTCGTCTCCCTGCTCAAGAAGGGCTGGCAGAACGTTGGAAGCTTGACCATCAAGGCTTCCATGTCTCCCCCCAAGCGCGTCTACTAGAGGACATTTATTTGTTCGATAGTGTGGTGTGTACTCTTTTTTGAAAAAGAAACGATCAATACTGTTAGCAAGCACGTAGATGAAAATCAAGATGACTTGCAGCACCCAATTGTTATTTTGTCCCATTGCTCGTGACATGAATTGCAGATGTTTGACGCACTTGCGTCTGTGACCTATGGTGATGTGAGTGGTCTGACGCAATTCACACTCGAGCAGCAACTTCGTCCAACCGAGAAGCACGAAAAGATGGTATGCGCATATGACGATTACCGCATCTCTGAACTGCGAGAACTTCTGATGGTTGCACATTTCAGAAATCTTAGACTTGCATGCACAAATGATGGTATCACCGTTAAAGCATGACGTGCACAGCAGCATGTGAAAAAAGATTCGAAGTTGAAATTTTGATGATTGAATTCTCTGCTCTGCAAAAACTACTTCTAGGCGCAGACTGAGCATGCGCGCGCAACTCCCAAACAACCCTCCAGTCTCACAATATCCAAGACCAGAAAGCCATCCGCAAGAAGCGACGCTGCTGCTCAAACTCTGCCGCAGAAGATCTCTGCTTGGCAAGAAAAAGTCTCCAACCCCAAAAGAAACCTCAACTCCGAAAAAAAAAAAAAATTCGGAAAGTT
>ERZ794946.622-NODE-622-length-13448-cov-4.282834_pt1 | contig 13448 bp, 11 predicted proteins | sample MGYA00433072_ERZ794946 | MGnify/ENA primary metagenome ERZ794946 (study PRJEB30137, sample SAMN04331413) | food metagenome | isolation source: Y3 must sample point D1 replicate A | place: Australia: South Australia | collected 2014 ...
AAAAAAGAGGGAATGGCGAGGCTCTACTTGTACGACGATGAATAGTTCAACGAGTCGGAATGAGTCGAATTCGTGACATGAGTTGGTTCATCGAACTTGAATCTTCGCACTTTTGAGGCTATTTTTCGCTACCATGAAGCTCGGCCGAATTGTGGAAAAGACCCATGTATGGACTGATGGGATGTGCAGTGACCTTTTGACTATGAGTAAGTCCATCGTTATGACGGTATGTCATTGTCCGTGTCCAGTGAGAACGGGCTCAAGGTTCGAAGGGCTTGGGATACAATCTGCCATGGAGAGCTTCAACACCAGGTTCATAAATGTCGTTGCCGTGAAGATCGGCCCAGTTGTCGGGGAGGCGCATGTTCGGAGGAAGACGATACTGTCCATAGCAAGCTCTGTTGTTGCAACTGAGTTTGCACTTTCCATAAAGGCGGCAGTAACAGTCAGAGGCACTCGGGCACGCCTGCTCGTTCAGCTGATCCAGGTCCACACGTCCATGGTGCTGCGGGATGAAGAGAATGTGCCAAAGATAAGATAGCACGCGGCCAGCAATACGGTCATCGCGAGGAGCAGCGTTGGAGTTGCGTGACATGCCGTAGCCATCGAGCAGCCATTGTCGCAGTGCAACATATTCCTCGCGGGTGTGGCGGTGTACGGCTTCTTTGGAGACGACAAACTGAGCACAACATTGTGCGCGCACCGGATCCCCTCTTCCAAGTTTCAGCCCTTTGCTCTTTCCGTTCTTTAAGTATTCATCTCCGCCGAACAGAACTGCAAATGCCTTGGGCATGGCAGCATCCGAGACTGATCGGGCGCTCCATGGTTGTAGTATAGAGTTGAAAGTGGTTTCAAGACTTCCTTGGGCAGGAGCAGAGTCTTTTGGACATGTTCCAGCACTCCAATCGCAGCGAAGGTTGTGGTAGCCGGTGGCTGAGAGAGCCGAGGGGACGTTCAAGGCGGCTAGGCTGGCGGCATTGTCGTAAAGTGGATCGTCGTTGTGCCATTGGAACCTGTTGCCGTGTATAAAGACGGCGCCGGCTTGTGGAATGGAATCGTAGTTGTCGATAAGGAAGGTAAGGTAGGTGATGGACTCGTGGCCACGATTGGCAGGTACGCGAAGATATTTTACGGTCGGATCTATCGGCGCGTCGACCTCGTAGATGCAGAGATGGTACTTGGAAGAGAGTCTCTTCAACCAAGCAGTGTCGCCATCGGCAGCAACATGTGACACGATCAAGGCAGGCTTGGAGCTATCTTCGAGTCCTGGACACAAGCCTCGAGCTTCGGGTAGGCTTGCTGCCGTTGTTCGATAACGGATTGTGTTCCACGAGTACAGCTTCGGTGCTGATGGTTGAACCAGAGAGACGATGAGATAGATTACGATACAGATAGAGGCGAGCTGCAGTAGCGACTTGCGCGACCTTCGTAACATGTCGGCGAAGTTGTGTTTACAGCACCATCATTACGCTTGAAGCTTGGGTACTTTTTCACTTCTCCATCAATGTCCCGCACGAGCCGCCGGTTATTCTACTTGCACAGCCACACCCTAGGGGCCATCTTTGAGCCACAAAGCTTAGTTGAAGCATCTAGACCTTTGCATGGTCATGTAAATGCCGGACCACTCATCTTCTGATTATACAATATATCAACCTGTATGAGCATAATCGAGGACGACTTCCAGCAACCTCAGGTAGCAGGAAGCAGGCAGTATGTCATAGACCGGCTATACGGCTGCGACATCAACAGTTGCTCTTCCGGTCGTGCCTAGCTTTTTGACTTTACCCACACATTTCCTGATCCGGCTGTAGAACCAAGTAGCGAGCATCGAAACTATCCTGCTCCTGCCTCCCCATGTGCTACATTTTGTCACTCTTAGCCATCTCTCGCGAACGCAACCAAGGCCATCCAGGTCGAAGTAATGCACAATGCTTTTCAGACCAGGGTAGCCCTCCACTAGGAAGCGCTGACTTTCTTGCTCTCCGTGGAGGGCTGCACTGATCTTGAAAACATTGTGTATTATTGCAACATGCGCGTGCGTGACAAGGATCAGCACACGGGGAGGTGACACAGCAGCTCATGTCTGAGTGACACTTGTGAAAGGGCATCGCTGTTGAACGAGAACAAATGAATGGCCATCTCATTCGAGTTGCAGACATCAATCGCGGTTGTCGAGTTAACCGCGTAATGTGTTTTCAGCAACGGCATCTGTCCGCTGGCTGCTCTGTAGACTGGTCGCTAGAGAAATTTCAAGCCAAGCCGCGGAATCACAAACAGGATATGGTCTTGAAGCCCAAGGTGGTCTGGGTGGAGACATTGCGAAGAGTTGGTGCTCGTTCATCATATTCTCGCCAAGTCGGAACCAGGCGGGTCGTGGTATGGGAGTACGTCCTCAACATCCACTGTCAATCAAGTATTGAGAGACGATAATCTTGATCGAAATTCGTCGTGAACGACCATACTCCTCATCTAACAACGTGCTGGACAAGTGAGAGTACTTAAAGACATACTCGAGTACAATAGACCTTCGGCAGACGAAGCTGGGGAAATTACGAGGTGATAAGCTCAGGGAACTCTGGTGGACACTCCGGTCGATCGACGAACGAGATGAAGATCAGCCGTATTGATTTGAGATTTGCGACGCCCTTTTGGCAGCAGACTTTGGGATCAAGTGAAACACAAGCAACCAGAACAGCGACAATCAACAGCAACAATCGCAAGTGGCTTTTCTCCAGCCTTTGTCCTTTTCCAACTAAAAACGGTCGGTGAATCGAGTACCAAACAAACCGGCAAAGGGTCTCTACACCGCGTCACCAAACAAGCCTTGGCCTGCGTCACGCTGCAAGTGTCGAGAGCCTCCGCACAATTCCATCATCTTGCGACCATCTCCCTCGATACCGTTCACTTTTCTATCCTTCTCCATTCTAGCCGTGTCTTTCTTGCAGAGATACCCCGATTTCACTCTACAACCGAATGGTCAACATGGCTTCGTATACACAAACACCGCAGCAGAACGGCTTCTACGAGTCTGTGCCGCAACCCTCTGACAGCCTGCAGAACAGGGGCTATGGCAATCTTTCGCAACATGATTTCGCTCACGGTGAGTGTTAGTTGGTGGTGATACGATCGCATTGTCTGACTTTGTGTAGAAGGTGAACGTCCTATCACAGTCGGCGACGCTGTTGGCAACCCGCACTCCATCACTCTCGAGGATGGCGGCGTCAACCGCACTGTTTCCAATGCCTCGACCGCAGCATACAGAGACATCACCCCCTCGCGTGCCGGCACCTTGAAGAAGAAGGCAAGCGTGAGCCGCAAATCTAGTCTTAACCGCAGCGGCAGTCGCAGAAGTACCAGAGCTGGCAGCATTGCTGGTGTCGGTACCCCAGGCGCCCATGACGACTACAACAGCGCTTTGTCGACTCCAATTCCCACTCACGGCAGCCCTACTGATATCCTCGCCAATCGCTTCCAAGGTATGTTTTCATATCCTCGAATTCCTTACTATTCCTTACTGATCATTTCACCAGCATGGCGCACTCTGTTGAAGTCGCTCATCACCTACTTCCGAGAGATCCAGTCTAGCTACGAGACGCGTAGCAAAGCTTTGTTGAAAGTGTCGAATGTTCTGTCCAACTTTTCGCACCCTTCTGTCTTCATCACCGATGGTGGTCTGGCTGATGCGTCGCGCATTCTCGGCGACTACCACAAGCACTCTGTCGCAGAATCGAACAAGTCCCGCGATATTGAGCAGGATGTCATATCCGCTCTCACTGGCCTGCGTAGCGATCTGAGCCAGAAGATTAAGGAGATCAAGAGTCTCAACGGTGACTTCAAGAACTCGGTCGACAAAGAGAAGGACGCAACACGCAAAGCGGTTGACCAGCTTGCCGAGGCCTTGCAACACGCAGACCACGGCGACAACAGCAAGACCGACCCTTACATTGTCCGCCTTGGAGTTGATCGCATGGTTGAGAAGCAGATTGATGAGGAAAACTACCTCCACCGCGCATACCTTAACCTCGAGAGCTCGGGCCGCGAGCTCGAATCGATTGTCGTGGGAGAGATTCAAAAGGCATACAATGCCATGGCCAGCATTCTCAAGCGTGAGGGCGATGATGCCTACAACACCGTCGAGCAACTTCGCGGAGGTCCCATCGCTATGCCCAAGGACCTTGAATGGGCGCGCTTTGTCGAGACCGATCCCCACTTTGTCAACCCCAGACTGCCTCTCCGCCGTATTGAGGACATCGACTACCCTGGAAAGAACGCTCCTGCAGCAGCTGAGGTCAGAGCTGGAATGTTGGAACGCAAGAGCAAGTATCTCAAGAGCTACACACCTGGGTGGTACGTCTTGTCGCCTACTCACTTGCATGAGTTCAAGTCGGCCGACAAGATCTACTCGCAACCTCCAGTTATGTCGTTGTACTTGCCCGAGCAGAAGCTGGGTTCTCACTCTGAGCCCGGTTCCTCGTCTCACAAATTCATGCTCAAGGGCCGTCAAAGCAGTGGCATGCACCGCGGCCACAACTGGGTTTTCCGCGCTGAGTCTTACGAGACTATGATGGCTTGGTACGAAGCCATCAAGATTTTGACTGAGAAGACCGCCGAAGAACGCAACGCCTTCGTTCGTCAGCACGTTCGCAGCATCAGCCAAAACAGCCACCGCAATAGCATCAGCAGTGACGGTCTTGAGGAGGACGAAGCTGACCAGGTCCCCTATTCTGCCCAATCTAGCGTCATCAACCAGCCCATTGGTGAGACGCGTCTTCAGCGTCCTGTTCCAGGTGAGTATGTGCTGCCCCTTTCATAGCGTCAACATCCATCTCACTGAGCCCTGCTAACCTGATGTACACAAGGCGGGCGATTCCCGTCTGATCTCCAGATTCCTCGCACTCTAGCTGCTTCTCCGGATAGCGAGTCTGACGAGCCTGAGCACCACAATACGGCTGCCGCCACCGCTCTCCCCGGCGTCGTCGCTCTTGCCGCACCTACCCACTACGATGATAACCCTTACCGTCTCGAGGGTGTCTCTACCCACGAAGAGGTGCCTGCGCAGCAGAGAGTAGCTTTCACTTCGGCCACTCCAGGCTCTATCGCCCATGCCAGAGAGACACTTGCCCTTAGAGAGGACGCTCCTCATGGCTCGGTTGCTCACGCCAGAGAGACGATGCCTCTGAGAGAAGATGCTCCCTCTACACCGGGATCCTACCATCCCAACCCTGTTGACAACTTCAACCATACCCCAATTCAGCCTGCTGCTCCTCAGAACAATGTTGTTCAGCCTACTCAGACGTTTGTCTTGCCTGTCCAACATGCAGCTCCAGCTCACCAGCTCCAGCGTGACGTTCCCGTCAGCCCCATTGAGCAGCAACAATCTCTAGCTCCTGCCTCCAAGCCCGTCCGCCAAAACACCAACTACAGTGAGTGGATGGCTCCCGCAGCTGCAGGCGTGGGTGCAGGTGCCTTGGGCGCTGAAGCCTACCACCGTCACCAAGACAGAGACCTTCCTTCCAACATCGAGGAGGAACAACAGACACCTTATGCAGACGAGCGTCCTCGCGACTTGACTGGTGGTCACGCTGCTATGCCTACGTCGAATGAAGCTGCTACCAGCAATCCTGCCGCATTTGCCAACAACAACGGCATCTCTGGCGCTACATACACTGGCACAGCTCCCTTTCCCGTCTTGATCCCCAACTCTGCCAACGTTCCTCAGTCGCCTGAGTTCGTTCCCTACGGCGCGAGCACATTCGGTGCCCCCACTCCCGCTGCTGAGGGCTCCGAACATCTCGGCGGTCTCGAGAGTGATGGTGCTCACCAGACTGGTGCCATCTTCCCCAGAGTCGTTAGACACGACACTGACATGAGCGTCAGCCAGCTTCACGTTCCTGGCGAATTCCCTCCCGCGACCCCCGGTTTTGCCCCTACTGAGGAGAAGACCGAAAGATCATTGTCTCCCCGTCCTGCCGTTGGTTCTCACGGAACTTTCATTGCTCCTTCTGCCTGGGAGTTGGCTAGAGAGTAAGAAGTTGATGAAGCATGGGAAGCAACAGAATTGTGGTAACTGAACATGACCGTGACGACACGATTTCCTTACTATCGTTGTTTCACTTGTTGTCCGATGTCTTAATACTCTCATTTGTTTCGCGAACGCTTTGCTTCATGCTTGATTATTGGTTTTTCTGACTTTTTTACGACATTGCGATTACCCTGTGTTTCCTCTATACTAAGTAACCCCAGTAATATAATCGACAGTAGTGTTTCTTTTTCGTCATGGTATCTTCGTCCATATTGTCAATTAGACTCTTTACGTGATATTTGTCCTGAGGGAGATCGGTTTCCTGGCTGGAAATACTGCGTAGTGTGTTGCTGTTCTTGACCTCTACACCAGTTCACACGATACTTTCGCGGTAAAGAATGCCGTCAAACTTTCGACCTTAGAACACAAGCATTTGACAAAGTTAGTCTCTAAGTAGGTGTCCTAGGTATCTTAACAATTGCAAAGTGGGAGCCAAGATCGCTTGACATATCGTGTCAGGTTTTGACCAGGGTCACACCAATAGCGAAGTCCATTTGACGTTTTCGGACGTCTTCAAGGCTATCAGAGTATGGAGTCCTAGTACGTCGCAACCTATATGAGTGCTGCCTCTTCTGCGAATGTTTCCTAGACATTTTGATTGGAAACGTGTAAGACAGGTGTTGTGTCGACACGCAAGGCACCAGCTTTCATCTCGCACCATCAAAGTCTCCGCGTCATCCTCTTTGTTCCACTAACATACACACCCGAATAACCATCAACGAAACAGACATATCTCACGATACCAGAGAACTCCAAAACTACCAGGACATACTCCGGAGACGCACACTTACTGGAAAATGCTACCGGATCTGGCCACTCGCCGCAAAATCTGCGAAGACACGATCAAGCGGTCAGAAGAGATCACGGCTACTACGCCTGATGCTTCACTGGACAGCACGTTCATCACATCACAAACATATCCCGAGCTCTCGCCATTGGATCCTGTGTTTCCAGATTTGCAACTTCAACCGATACAAGTTATCGACTCGGATACCTTTGCCTGTGCCCGAAGCATACTATCTTCAGACCCGGAGTTTAGGAATAAAGTTGCAGTGCTCAACCTCGCATCAGATGAAGAGCCCGGTGGTGGATGGAGGTACACGTTGAGCGCTACACAGGAAGAAGCGCTCTGTTACTCATCCACGTTATATCAAACGCTGAAACCAGAGTACTACCCCTGGGCCAACACCGGCCTTTCCTCCGTGGCAGGAATCTTCTCCCCTAACGTGGTCGTGTTTAAAGACACTCTAGAAAACTCCTGCCGCGACCTTCAACCAGAGGAAAGAGCACTCCTCTCTGTCATCACAATCGCTGCACCCCGTCGCCCAACTCTCGCAAACTCCAACACCGAATTCGCAGACCCAAATATTCTCAACGAGTTCAGAGATAAGATTAGACTTATTTTCCGCTGTGCAGCTGCAGAGGGGAAAACATGTCTGGTGTTGGGAGCTTTGGGGTGTGGAGCTTATGGGTGTCCGCCTAGGTTGGTGGCTACGGAGATGAAGAATTTGTTGGCGGAAGAAGAATTCAAGGGTTGGTTTGGAAGAGTGGTGTTTGCGGTTTATGGGCAGGGAGTGGTGGGAAAGAGGAATTTGGAGGCTTTTGGGGACATTTTTGCGTGAGAGTGATACGAGGGTGCTGAAGAGGTTGTTTCTACGAGGATGGAGCATACTAGATTGTCGCGGAGATATTTCTTGATGCATTCGCGACTAGGCTTTCGAAGTATAGAGCTTGAGAGATGCAGACGTCGTATATTTTCGATAGCTGAAATTTCTCCCCCTGAGAATATATTGGGCAAAGGCATTGTCGCTGTCTCCTGAACACGTCTGCCTGGCCTGAGGGTGGGACAGCAATGCAGCAGCGTTATCCTTGTGGTATGTGGTGGCTGAAGAAGACGTAGTGGAGATGAGTGAGCCCCCCTCCTCTACTTGGAGGTACCTACCAAGACCAGGGGTGCTTGAATGTGTATACCGACCGTTGAGGTCTGCTTACTGTACGTCGTACGCTGCGGCACACAGTTCAAACCCGGCTGCTTGCAGTATCATATAGTGCGCAAATCTTCCAGAAGATAAAGAACAATATGGCTCTACTCCGACTTGCTGTTGCTGAATCGATGAATCATCAGGCATCCATTGAACAAATGAATTCTAGAAGCAAAGCAAATGCACGATTGAGTGAAGAATGCAAGAGCGGGCGGAGGATTGATGTGTGGGCCTGATTGGGTTGTTGCGCTACTGCAGGTGCATCGTGTTTTGGATGCCATGCATAGCCGAAAAGTGACAGCAATTGATCATTCGTCAAGAGCAAAAAGGCAGATTTGCTGCCGAAGCGCTCAAAGTTAAAGGTCGCGAGGGCCGTTGCAACGGTTATCTGGTCAAAGTTCCAACGGATATAAATTCCTGGCAAAACAATGAAATATCGCTTGCTCAAACAGAGGGCTGGCTAGACACGAAGGAATTGGAATCTCTTTTTCAATAGATGGATATAAATGGATGGAAATAGTCAGGGCTCTCACGCCATTGGTTGGCCAAGGCAGTCTCGCGCGGAAAAGTGGCGCGTAGATCTTCTTGGGGAAGGCACGAGTGGAGTTGGTGGACGGATTCGGCTTGGGCCCCTTTCGTTTTGCTGCTTGTCAAGGTTGACTTTTGTCGCCATGTGGATGTTCCTTTGAGGGAGGGGAACACTGAGTACCCACTCTGATATAACGGATAGATCTCGCGCCGATTCGACAATGTCGACGAGCAGACGGCCGCGAGCAGCAGATCCTCGCTCTCAGCCGCATCCGCATCTGCATCCTCATCCTCAGCGCTCTGTGCCTCCTTCTTTGTCTGTGCCAGCGTCCGTCCCTCTACACAGGCTAGACGCACCATTGCCAGCAACTCCGCCCGGCCAATCGCTCTCACATCATCATCATCATGCTTCTTCTTCCCCTCTGAGATCATCTCCGCCGTCCCAACCATCCCAATTGCGGCCCGAATCGTGGCAGAGCGTCACACAAGACTCGGTCTTGGACAACCTGCTGTCGTCGTTTGATCGTATGCCAGGGTCCGCTGCAGGTCCCGGTTTCAGTCCTTTGAACATGCCTGACATCAACAGCGACGACTTTGACCGCAGTAGCACCTCCTTCACCCCGCCGAGAGCCTTCCAGCGCCTGCAACAACGCGTCAGAGGTCACACATACTCCTCATCGCTGTCGCACGACTCGGATGCAAACAGCAACGATTCCCAGCTCACCGCCCGCATCCGCACCAACAGCAACTCCGACTCTCGCCCTTCGACTGTTCAGAGCGTCGACTACGGCTACGGTCAGGTCCTCGGCACCACTCGCATCGGCACCTTCGACAAGGGCGACCCACGCACCCAAGGCACTCCCGAGGTTGTGTCCAACGGCATCCTCGACCGCGGTCGTCCCATCCCGAGCATGTTTAGCACATACGAAGTCCATTGCCCCGAGCCAAGAGTCCCAGGTGGACCATCAAAGTCAAACACAGCAAAAGAGCAGGCCTCTACAAACAACTCAGACATTCCGCAGAGCATACGGGATCAAGCACTGGAGTTTGTGCGACAGTCCAACATGCGTGCCCAATCACCCTCAATGCTCGACCACCCTCCTACCAATTCCTCTGCATCCATAAACTCATCCCTCTCCAAGCAGCCCTCCGCCCACGACGCTCCAAAGGAACGACCAGGCTTCTTCCGACGAGTCTTTGGCTCGGCCACACGCACCAATTCCTTCCCAGACCAGCAGCGTCCCAACCTCAGAGATGGCTCGGTCCAGAGCACAGAGAGTGCTTCATCTTCTGTTCCCACCAAGACGAATTCCAACTCCACGGATCCTCCTCAGAATGTCGTTACGAAAAAGGCTTCCTTTTTTAGACGCCGAAAGAAGTCCATCACCGAGATACCTCCTCCTTTGCCTTTACCCAACCCGCTCGTGTCCGCCTCTCATCTCAAAGATCACTCTCCACCTGTAAGTCCAGGTGCAAGCAGTCTCCGAATGGTCATGGATCAATACCTTGGCGGTTCTGCTAGTCAGTTGAACAAAACTGACTCTGACTATAACAAGCCCGTGGATACTCCAGTCAGCCAACTCACTCGATCCAGTGTGCTCAGCCATGACACTGATGAGTCCTCTGAACTCGACATGTTCCACTCAGGATATACCCCACCGCCGGACGCTTCCATAAGAAGAGTAGGAGTAGAGCCTCTGGAGCCTCGAGCAGGAAGCACCAAATCTGTGACCCCTCATGTGCAGCAACAAGCCTTCAAGAGCCCGAAGATAGACGATATGGAACGTAATTTCGGTGGTGTGAATGAGCGTCTACAAGTTGCTACAGGCCACGCGCGCCCTGATCTGATACAGAGCAACTCGTTCTTGGCCGACAACAGTGATGCAGACGATGGAAGTCGAGCTCCTTCGATCATTTCCGCTGTCAGTGATACCTATCTTGGGGCTGCTGGTGCATTCAGTCCTGTCTCGCCCATGGCCAATTCACCTATGATCACCCCTAGCGAGAGATTTGTCACGTCCCCAACTTCGGACATGGAACGGGAACCCATCTCGCCTCGATCGCACTTCTTTGACCACAATCGGGATAGTCTTGGCCTGCCCATCGAAGGCATCAGAGCTCCGCAAAGCTACGTTGTGTCAAATGATGACAGTGATCTTCCTTCGTTCCAGGTTGATGGCCATACAATCCGTCCCTCGGTCGAAGTCGCTCGAGGCATGCTTGGTACCATCGATGAGCCGACCGCCGACGAGAGAGAACGCGCCCGGCAAATCTATCAGGGCGAGGAACAACATATGCTCAAGGATGAGGCTGCTCCATGGCTCGGCGAAAAGAACCCTGTCAGCGCCCGTACCCTTACCGCTTACATGGATCTCTTCGATTTCGCGAATCGTAACATTCTTAGTGGTCTTCGCGCGCTCTGTGATAGACTCATATTGAAGGGAGAGAGCCAGCAAGTTGACCGCATCCTAGACGCATTCTCCCGGAGATGGGATGAGTGTAACACACTGAACGGCTTCAAAGGGCCTGGTGTGGTACATGCCATCTGCTATGCTCTTCTACTGCTCAATACCGATCAACACATGGCCGATATTCAGCACAAAATGACACGATCCGAGTTCATCAAGAACACCATGCCCGCTGTGAAAGCAGCAGCCGAGAGCGCGACCATCAGGCCGACTCGATCACCTTCGAGACCTTCTTTACCATGGTCAGATACTACGCCCAAGTCGCCCGATGATGATGATCGAGGATCTATCGATTTTAGACGTTCTACCAAGCGGCTGTCTTTCAGACCAGGTATGGGCAGATACGAAACAGATCCTGGCCCAGGTGAACACGGAGACTTTGGCTCGGCAAATCACTTGGTCTCACGTCCCTTCGATGGCCCCGAACACAAGTGGTTGCTTGAGGTTGAGTCAGTTCTCAAGGCTTTCTACAGCTCAATTGTGTCTTTGGCTCTACCGCTTCATGGCTCCCAAAATTCACGAGAGAACCCCGGAACATCGCATGGTCCCGGGAATCTCACCGTCGCCGGTAATCTGCGAAGAACTGGTTCGGTCATCTCAAAAGCACCTTCTGAAGGCTTCTCATATAGGAGCAAGAGGCAGAACAGCGGTGCCTTGTCATCCCACTGGAATGCGACAAAGAACCGATCCAGACAGAAGGTCTACCCTGCTTCCACCGTTGGCTCCACTCGAACTTCAATCGACGATGGCCAATCTGCTTGGAGTCCGTCTGCACAAAGCAGTATGTGGAGCAAGATCTCTATGGGCAGAACCCAGACCACTATGAGTGTCGAGAGTTTTGCAGTCCACCCCGACTTCAAGCAGAGCTTAGGATTTACCAACGCACTGTCGCAAGCAATCATCCGTGAGGAGAGCGCAGGCGATACTGAGTCCGTCATGAAGATTGGTACTGTGCTTGAGGATGAAAGTCTGGAGTTGGCTGGTGCACCATGGGCCAAAGAAGGCATGGTCAAGCATAAGCATCACCTGGACGGTCCGGAGAAGAAGGCTAAGGAACGCAGCTGGAGTGAGACTTTCGCAGTCGTGGAGAAAGGATACCTGCATCTGTTCAATTTCAACCGGACTACTACCAAGATCAACGACATGCGCAGCGCCAAACGCCAACCTGTTAAGACAGGCAAAGCCGCCAGCGTTGCACCATCAGTTGTTGGTGGTGGTAACTGGACCGATAATGCAGACGAAACCGACCAATTCCTTCTAAGACAATCTCTTGCAACTGTTCTGCCACACCCGGGCTATAGTAAGACTCGTCCGCATGTTTGGGCATTGAGCTTGCCGACAGGTGCTGTTCATTTGTTCCACGTCGGCACTGCAGAGATTGCAGAGGAGTTTGTTTCTACCGTGAACTACTGGTCTGCGCGTCTGAGCAAAGAGCCTCTAGTGGGTGGTGTTGACAACATCGAATATGGTTGGAGCGATAATATCATCAACCCTGCTCTGGTTGGCAACAGCAACGGAGAGCCCCTCACTAAGCCACCATCGCGAGCTGCCGGAAATCATGGTCATTCAGCGTCTGTCAACAGTCTTGGCAAGCAGAGTATGCAATCATCTGTCCGCGGTTCATTCGACCAGACCTTTGGATCGAGATCTAGATTGCCGGGAGACCGTGCCCACATTGCCGATTGGAAGCCTCCTGCAGCATCAATGTTGCCATCACAGTTGCTCGAGATTGATCAGCTTCGTAGTCTGAAAGCATACGTCGCATCAGTCGAGACCGAGTTGGAGCGTCACAACGAGCTGCGTAATGCCGTAAATCTGGCATACACTAATCGTTACGGCCAGAACTGGAACAAAGTCATGGCCAATTGGGAGAAGAAGAGCGCCTACCTCCTACGCGAAGTCGTCAAGTTCAGAACATACATTGAAGCTCTTGACCGAGCCGGCCGCGAAAAAGAAAGAGTCTACGAGGAACGGCAAGTTCGCGAACAAGAACGAGCTGCTCTTGGCTCCAAGGATGGCAAGAAGGAGAACGCTAAGGCGTGATCTTGAGAATCTTTCGTCCACATTGCATCAAGGCCTCCAACCTTGCCTTTTCCTTCTTTTTTCCCCGTTCTTATATCTCCTTTGTCTCTCTATCATCGAGCGCATGTGTTTATGCTTTTTCTTTTCTGTTCATCATGCATGTTTGTCACGTCGAGGATACCCCCGCTTACTCATTGTTTTTTTTTTCACTTCTTCTCTGCATAATCGTACACACACAACCCCGCCCCTTTTTTTTTCTTTTCTTCAATCTTTATTCTCATGAGCGTGTATTGTTACAGAGGTTCGGTTCCACAGATAGAAATGAAGATCTCGTATTGTCATTTGTGCTTTTGATGTTTGAGTATC
>ERZ794946.623-NODE-623-length-13442-cov-3.549638_pt1 | contig 13442 bp, 17 predicted proteins | sample MGYA00433072_ERZ794946 | MGnify/ENA primary metagenome ERZ794946 (study PRJEB30137, sample SAMN04331413) | food metagenome | isolation source: Y3 must sample point D1 replicate A | place: Australia: South Australia | collected 2014 ...
CAATAAATGCCAAAAGAAAAAAAAGAGAAGAAGAAGAAGAAATGGGTATCTAATATCTAATGTCTGAAGTGAAAAAGTGATCTGCTTCTCTAGATCTGGGCTGTTCCTCATGCTGGTCTGCCCTGTCGGTATATCGTGGTCTCTGAATATGTGGAAAGAAAAGAAGGAGAAAAATTGGAAGTCGAAAGTGTGTGCTGAGGAGATCATGTCTATCAATGATCAATGATCTTGAGGTAATCCTCGTTCGATATCGTATGCGAACGCGCGGGTAGATGACTGTGATGCATCGTCGCGATCGTCTTCTTTGCGATCAGATGCCATAACAGACATCTCAATCGTAGTCGATGCCATGATACCATGCAGAGGCAAGTCATCGACACTCGACTCGCTACTACTTCCGCGAGCCGCACTCCGTGTGTGGTGATAGCTGTTGATCTCGCGCGTGTGTACATTTGTCGTCGTCTTGGCCTCCTGAGGCCTTGTTGGCTCGATGATAGCATGGAAGTCGTCCATCGACCTTCTTGAGAGTCCCAAATTGCTCTTTTGTGTGTTGCGAGTGCGGTGTTGGGCTGTGAGACCTGTTGTGCTGGCGCCCCTGCGTTTGTAGGCGGAGCTACTGATGAAGCCTGGTGTCCAACTCTTGAGTGCTGGCAGAGCTTCGCGAAGCAATGGCCAGATGCATGGGAGATTGGCGACATATACGGCTACTGAAGCCTCTCTCGTGTACCAGAACATATAGTCTTCTGCGTAGATCGATCGGAAGAATTCGGCTTTGGTAAGACTGGCTGCGATGATAACGAAGATACCCATAGAGAAGATACACTATGCAGGAGTAAGTATGTCGCTTGCTCATTAGACGTTCAGATACTGACCAAAAGGACAAGCTTTTGCTTGATGCCGATAGAGACTTGCAAAATGAGTGGGAAGGGGATGATGAGCATGAAAACGTCCGAAGATATATTGAACGTTCCCTGGACGATAGCGTAGGCGTAAAAGACCATGCAATTGACTGGCGGAGATGGAGCGATCTGCCAGTACATGCTGAATGGGCGACATTCGCAGAAATACGCAAGTTGGCATGCTACCCAACCAATCGCAGTATAGACAGCGAGTATCTTAACTGCTACCTGTTGTTTCAACCCCATTGTGAGACGACTGTACAGTTTCAATGTACAGACTTTGAGGATCCAGATCACGTTTAGCATAGCCTGTTCGGCGACGAGATCGATTTTGGCTCCCTTTTCTCGGATCTTGATCTCCTCAGCTGTCAGGGCGAAGACATCTTCTCCTGGCATAGCAAGAGCTGTGCCGCCACCTTGCGCTGTGAGGTTCAATGTGATGATCAGCAATGTGTAGAACAGAGCAGCCACGAGTATTAAGTAGTCGTCAAACTCCAGATGGCGAAGGCCAAGTTTTCTTGCTCGAGCATATCTGATGCAAGTCAGTAAGCAATTGGTCTAAGCAGAACTGACAGCGGGATGGGGACGACGAACATGCGGAGAGCAATAACCACTATACCAAGAGCGTATAATGCCCAGGACTCCCGTTGCAATTCATGTTGGAACTCCAGTGAGAAGGCCCCCATGTTTGGTGGTTCGTATGAAGGGTGTCGGCGTCCTCCGATGTTCGTGCTCCAAATGTTAGGTAAAAATTTGTCGTTCCCGTACAAGTGACACCGGTAGTTGTAGTTATGCTTAAAGAAACCTGGAGTTAGGTCGAGCGTTCTTGTGGAGAGAGCATGCTAGTTTGGACCCTTGAAGATGGAGGTTATAGAGATAGAAAGATCATGTCCTTTGGTATAGGTATAGATGAATGAATTCACAGCTCAACCCAGGGGATCCGCTGTACTATGTACGTGCAGCAGACACGCGCCGGGGTACAGTCACCTCTCGAACGGACCCCCCAGGAACTCGCGGAATGGCACCAATGGCAGATAGGAACCGTGCTCTTACCCAAACCGCCATGTGGATAAGAGATGGTGGAGCTTTGGGATGTGTAAGACGCAGCTCGTTCGCCAATTAGGTTTCTGCTAGAGCGGTTCGAGAAGGCTGACTGGACGCAAATCAGATCCTTTAGGCGAAATTACGAGCAGCCATTACTGCCAATCATGACTTCACCTCAGTCATGCAACACGTGGCGTGAGACAGTGTTGGTCTATTGGTGTTGATTGGTGGTAGAAGATCAGACAGGGACGGCAGAGCAACAGAGTTCTTCTTCGCGAGAGCTCGAAGCTGAGAGACAGAACTCTGTTGAAAAAGCAGCCCTATCTTGTATACCGGCGTCCAGGTACCGCCGCATGTTTCATCCTTTCGGATGTTGAGAACCGAGAAGCATGGCTGCATGGGAGATCCGCATGTGCTTTCGGCCGGCAGCAACCTCAACTCAACGTGCGTACGTGACTGATGGGAATCTTGCACGTGAATTCCCAGTTGATATGCAAACAGTCGTGTTCTCGGATCCTTCCCTCGCGATGGACCCTGACACTGAGTCGCTAACTTGAACATTCGCAACGACGAAGAAGCACGCGATGAGGGCTAAAGCATTCTCAAGTCATCTTCAAGCAAACGCTGCCATGCTCTGTGGCGCTTGCCTATTGTCTGGAGGCTTTTCGTAAAGAATAGGAGCCGCTGATCCTTCCCGGTCTCGCGGTTTCTCGCGAGAGCTGTTGGACCTCGTGGCCAGATCGATTCTGCTGTTTCTGGTTTTAGAACGTTCAAGGCTCAGGCACAAGATCGATCATCCAACATACGATTACATGCGCAACCCGGATACCCGGTGTTATACAGGACACTAAAATCTGATCAAAGGCTCCGTGCAGCCGGGGTGATGGTATCTGGAGAACTGTTGACGCGACATTGCATATCTTAATCTCATCATGTCATTGCTACGATCATGTACGTCAAGCTAATTAGGAGCTATGTCCTGTCTTTCTGTTGAGAATCAGGTGAAGGGGAAGTTACTACCGCGTCCCCATGTTTCGGCCGGAAGAGGACGAAGTGACTCGTCAAGGCTTTGCGATATCGGGACAACAATGAGATGTTCCCTAAAAAGGCCGAACCAACTTTCTGTTGGCGTCTGTAGAACACAACCCTATTTGCGGGCGAGTCAAGTATAGAGGTACATCGTGGAGCGAGATGTGACCTTGTGGCGGGCCAATTCTCCGAGAAGCCCGGGCATGATTCGAACGATGCTGGAAAGGGTTCGAGTATCCGATCGGAAGATATAACCACTCAGTCATCGAAGTCCATGCCCATGAGATGACTGCCAATTGAGTCAGTAAAGGAGATCTTGAGACGAGGACGATGAATATCTGCTGTCACGGTCACTTACCTCTCAACAATTCGCATGACCTTGGCAACGAAGGCCTCCAGATGGAAGATGTATTTCTATCACATGTCAGTACGGAAGACCAGACCAAACTACGTAAACATCACTCACTGTGCCCATCTGGATTCGATGTTCGTAAAAGGCGGACCATTTGATGATGTCGGTCTTGAGGGCGTCGTCAATTTGGGGTATCAGCTTGAAGGTCAGGGTCTATGGAGATCAGTCAGGGTATGTGCAGACAGAGTTGGCGAGAATAGCTACCTTTAGGATGGTGCTTGCTGGAATGCAGTGGGTGAGGAGATCATAGAGTTTGGCGCGGACCAGCAGGATCCGAGCAGGGCTACGCTCGGCAAGGACGTCGTCGGCAATCTGTGAGATGAGAGCCTCCCAATCTGGAGGAGGAATAGGCGTCTTCTCCGAGACTTGGTCGCTATGAAGGGTTAGTATGGAGACAATGGTTGAAGGGTATTGGATAGGAAATGATACTTTTGAGCATGGACGGCCTCGAACATGAGCAAAGCGCGGCGCAGATTGCGGTAGCTGTCTGTGGCAATTCTCTTCTCTAGTCCCTCACAGCGTGTGTATCCTTCCTTCTTTCCAACTTGAGCCAGTACTGTGCAGATTTCGTCCTCGGTCGGTGCAGCGACTCTGACGAGCAGGGTTCGGCTTCGAATAGGAGCAATAATATTACTCGTACTGTTGGCCAGAAGGATCAAGCGCAAGTTGGGACTGTATTTCTCCATTGTTCTTCTCAGAGCGGCCTGAGCATCTCTGGTGAGGTGGTCTGCCTCGTTGATGACGACCACCTTGAATTTTTGTTTGGCTGCTACGTCAACCTGCTGTGTTTGGGCGACTTCTTTGAGTAGGTCTTGTACGACGACACGATCGTAGTTGCCGACATCACTGGGAGTGATTTCGAGATGGTAGTTGGATGAGACGATGTTGAACTCGAGCTTGCGGTTGCTCGTTGTTTGGAAGACTCGACTGTCGATCTTGATCTTTTCCACGCCAGGTCCGTAGAGTGCGCGCAGGGTAGCCGTGATTCTTGTCTTCTTGCCCGCTCCAGAAGGGCCGTAGATTAGAAGGTGAGGGAAGTCTCCGCTTGCCGCCTAGAGCCATGTTAGTTTTGTTCCGGCGCAGCTTCGAGATGGCGGGCACTCACCAGTGATCGTAGGCGATCCGACAAGTCATGGTGGTATGTCAATGTCTCCAAAGAGCGTGGACGGTGCTTGTCTACGAGAAGAGCCATGCTGATGTGATTGATTCAAGCTGTGTTAGATGATCGATTGAGATGGTTTGGCAGGCTGAAAGCTCGAGAGACGCGTCGGAGAGGAAGTCGCGTAGAGTGCTTTCGCGAAACGCCGCCAGTCGCTCCTTCTTGATCAGCGTCACAACGCGCGACACGAACAACACAACATCACAGTCACGTGGGCTGCAAAATCACATGAATTGCTCATGTGGATACAAGTATGGGCTCGCAAGTCAGTTTCTATTAAACATCAACGATAGGTGTATCTTCCTTGGCCAACAAGTCTGTCGAGTAGAATGTCAAGCTTCTGAGATCGCCTTCAATTTGGAAGCGGGTAAAGAAGCCATCGCTGAGATATGAGTTCACTTTCCAGTCTATTCCTTCCCGGAGGGGCGGAGGAACTTCTGGGTCTCCTATTTGCCAGCCTTGGTTTAATGTCTCGCAGGCAAAGACCCATATCCGGAGGGGTACCTGAATACCCCCTTGTGATGTCAGGGGCCAAGAGCGACCTTCGACTATGTCGGAGAATGAGAGCCTTGATGGGTTAATCTGCGAGACCAGTGGCTTGTAGTATACTGCAGTAGACCAAATCCGGCATCATAGGAGACTCGACGTGGTGGTTCAGTCTACCGTCATAAAACTCGTCGAAACCATGAGGTTTTCTATATGGAGCCCACAAGACCTTGTTCTGGCCGATTACTTGTGGCGTGTCGTCGTAGAAGCCGAGAGAGACTTGAACATTGGCGGTTTTCAAGTTTTTGAAGGCTTGGCTCATGAGTTCGACATGGCGTTCAGAGTTGGGAAAGTTGGTCATGGCTTTTGATTTGTCGTTAGATGTCATCAGAGCTTCGGCAGCGACGTTTGCTTCTTCTACTTCTTGATTGGTGAGTGTATTCTCGGGTTCACGATCTTTGTGGGCTGTTGTGGTAGTGGTAGAGTTTGCAGACGGTTCATCTTGAATGTTGTCTCTGAGTTCTTCGCGACGATGTCTTTCCTCGGGTGAAGGTGTTCGCTCACCCAAAAGCTCCTCCAGTCTAAGCTCGGGCTCGATCGCATCCCCCCGTTCGTCCTCACTTTCGTCAGCCTCCCTTACTGGCGGCAATCCTAACTCCCCTCTTAACTCCTCTTCCTCAGCTTCCCTCTCATACTCCTCCCAGCGCCTATCGATCTTCCTCTCCTCCTCACTCTTGATCTTCAAAACATGTGTGCTGAAAACAAGCTTCTTAATATACTTTACCAATTTGCTCTCTGTCAATTCCACTAGATGACTCAAACTATATTCTGAGAACATAAATGCCAGACTGGAAAGACATCTTTGGCCGAAGAAGGGTGTGCTAATTGTGTGAAACTGCTTAGATACGAGACGTGTTGCTGGAAGGGTGTCGGCGTCGACGTGAGAGATGATGTTGGTTAGGAGTTCGGGTGGAAGGGTTGGGGGCGACATTTTCGCCGTTCTCATTCGTGTAACCCGGTGTTCCGATGTAATTCCAGGAGGAAAGCAAGAGAGTTGTTAGATTGTGGCAGCAGGTGGCTAGGTTGACGCGATTCAGTGACGTCGATGCGTGATTGCTAGTGGTATTACCCTGGCCTGAGCCTATACGTATCATATCATCTGTTAAACCGACCAACAATGTGTCTGCGTCACACATACAAGAATGCGTAGAGATGAGCCGAACGTGAGGAGGATATTCGAGGGTGGCTCAGACGCGAACGAACTCATTGTCGACGAATACACGCTGGATCTTCCTAATTCACAGTCTCTGCCACGTGAGATACTCGCACAGGGTTAGACGATGGCGAACTCAAGTTCGTTACACTTTACAGTCGACTGACTGAGCTCATAAATATCAAGCCAGGCACCGACCTTCTCTACCTGTGACCAGCCCACCCATCTCAAAAAAGTCCCGGTTTCCGAAAATCACAGTTCCGCGGCGCAGATTGCGCCATCCCAGGACACCACGACCATGTCTCTATTTGAACAACTTTGGACATCTTACCAGTGGCAAAAAGGACTACTTGGCCTATTCGTCGAAAATCTCCTCAATGGAATTCTCGGCTCCGTCGTATATGCAGCCGTACACTATGTCCACTATAGACTGACCGTCTCCACGTGGCGCATGCTCGCGATCTTTGACGACGACGACGACGAAGTCGCTTGGTGTCATGTAGCCTTCACCGATGTGATTGGCGTGATCCTTGCTCTGATACGTTGGAACAGCATAGGGAATCTTGTGTTCATGGGTGAACTCTACAACAGCTTTGGGTACTGTTACGGGACATCAATTGGGCTGTGTATCGCAGTACACTATGCGCAAGCCCTCAGGTCATGGCCTAAGGTCAGGATTCGTCTTGTCTGAAGAGAGAAGAAAGGAGCCGTGGGAAGTGACGATGAAAAGGGTTGGAATGTTCAGGTGTAGAAGGCGGAAAGAGGGGGAGAACCGAACAAGCTCGATGGTCGTCTGCGGCTGTAGGTCGCCAGATAAGTCATGGATATGGATTGATCTTCAGATCCTCAAAGCCTTGTCAGTGGGAAATTAGTATCAGATCAGTATCATATCTGCTCTACAAGCGGAGACCAAGGCAGTCGTCACAAGCTGAGGCTACGCTGCCGCAAAAATTGATTAGGAATAGGTTGTCTTGCCGGGTAGTTCACCATGATAGGTTGCGTGGCCCAATGGCAAGGCGCTTGACTACGAATCAAGAGATTCCAGGTTCGACCCCTGGCGTGATCATCCTTTTGCCAGAAGATCCAGGAAATGGCGAAGAATTTTTGTTGATGGTGATGGAGAGGAAAGATATTTCTTCAAAGCTTGGACCTTTTTTGATGGCGTGCGCACGGCCTGCCGACGCTTTTGCCTACCGTAAAAAGCTCTATGCACGAATGCACAACTGCGATGCTTAGCATTATTATTACACCAGAGTATGCAGAAGGCAGAATACACTGAGTTTAGCCGTCCATCATCAAACACCTTTCGTCTCAAAGCAACATAAAACCATCACATTAAAATAAACTGCTACCAAACCTCGCCCACACTCCGATCCAGCACAGGCAAATCAAAATGATCATCAGCGGCCTTGACATCGTCAGTCGCCAACTCGTCCGCAACCTACGAAATGCAACCCACCAACAACAACCCTGCGGCGTAGACCTAACACTCCGCCAAATATCTCAATGGACCTCCCCCGCCATAGTAGACTTTGACAACACATTCCGTCGCAGCGCCAAAACGTCCATTTTGACCTTTCATCCCACAAACAACACAATTACTCTTCAACCAGGAGCCTATCTAGTCGATTTCAACGAGACGGTGAAGATACCCAGAAATTGTATGGGTAGTGTGTTTCCGCGGTCGAGTTTGTGGAGGAGTGGGGTTAGTGTACAAGCTGGGGTTGTGGATGCTGGGTATGAGGGTGCCATGGGTGCGTTGTTGGAGGTGAAGAATCCATTTGGGGTTGTACTTCACAAGGATGCCAAGTTGGCGCAGATCATATTCGAGCAGATGGAGAAGGAGGTGGAGGGGTACAGTGGTGTTTATCAGGCTTCGACTAGTAGTGTGGGAGTCGATGGAGCGAAGAAGGCGTGATTGGCTAAGCGAGAGAAGTCCTTTGGGTGCTACGGATGTCTATAATGATCGACCAAAGTCCTGGATTATTTATTGAAGACCCTTCATCCTCAGAGTCCACCCAATGTATAATGGTGCCCTGCTGGCGGCAGAATCGAAAGGGCTTACGAAGCGTCAGGAGTATTGCCGTCATGCAAACCATGCTCTTGTCGAAAGATCTCCATCCATTGAGTATCATCCGCGAACGTTTGATTCCAGGGGTCATCACTGTCAAACCACAGACGGCGAGATTCCTGCTGGAACATTTCATCAGTAGGCACGACCCCAGCCTTCATCTGCTCCTGAGCGTATCTTCCAAGATGCCAGGTCAATAGCTCCCAAGCTGTCTTGAATGGTTGGTTGCCTTCGCCCTGAGCGTTCTCGGGAGAAGGCGATGGATCCGCCACGATATTGTTGTTTGCTGCGTCATTCAAAGCAGCCCTTGAAGTGATCTGTGCAAGAAGTTCGGAGTGTCCAGACTTGGTGGCAGAGAAGGGTACTGGAGTCTTCGCTTCACCACCTATAAGGAAGGGCGGCATCGAATTTGTAACTTGCTGAGCAACGTGTGGCTCAAATCCATGCGTACCCCTCCATTCGACCATTTTCTTGCCTTCTCGGAAGTGCTTGCTCAGATGATCGGCTCGAGCTTTCCAGCTCTCCATCTCAGCATTACAAAATCCGCAACGTGACTTGATGCACAGCTCCGGAGGCTTCCACTCGCCAATCGTGGGGATGTTCTCAATCTTGTGAACCAGTCTGAGATGTTGAATGAGGTGGTCCTTACGCTTGAAGCTTCTGGACTCTAGGTTCTTATGCGCGCATGCACTAGGATTGTGTACTTCCAAGTGCTCTGTGCTTGGCTGAGGTATCAGACAATATGCGCAAAGCATGTTGCCAGTTGTCGGGCAGGTGACCGTTTCACCTTCAGGTGTGCATACCCATTGTTCGGGATTCAGGTGCAATGATTTTTCGTGTCTGCACCAGTCAAACTTGTTCTTGAACGTATCACAGCAGAAGGTGCACTGAAAAGGTCGGTCGTCATTGCTGGGCCCTGGTCGAGCTCGGGATTTGGTGACTCGAGTATTGCTCCGAGACTTCTTGCGGTTGTCTGAACCTGTTGAGAGGCGAGAATTGGCCGACCGACCAGACAGGATCGAGTCCATGGACCCATTTGAAGTACCACTTTCAAGACTACTGATTGAGGCAGGCCTTGATGTTCGTCTGGCTGCATAGCCGAAGCCTCTTGTTTCTATACCAGGTGTGCTGACTCTGCTACTGCTCGTAGAGCCCACTCGAAGGTGTTGATCAAGGTCAGTCGAGGCCACTGCATGGTGGATATCAGATATTGACGCAGGTTCGTTCTCTGGCGGGCTATTCTGCCAACGCTGTAACGGATCCAAGGCCGACCAATCCGTATGTTGCTGTTTCGGAATCGAGATAGGTACACCAGAGCTTCTCGAGTACAATGATCGCCGCCTGGGAAACCCCTTCCTGGATCTGCTATCACGTCGCGCAGATTGTGCAAACCAATTCTGCATTTCTTGACTGTTTGCCGTCATTGCAGCATTTGCAGATTGGTCCGGATACGGAGATGCTGGCCCGGCGGACATTGAATGCCCATGAGATATTCCAGGCGTCACCACTGGCGAGTCCAGGTACTGACCTTGATAGGTTTGCATACCCGGTGAACTGAATGCTGACATGTCCATGGGATTCTGGAAGTAAGGGCTCGAAGTGGCTTCTAAAGAACTGTCCCACTGTCGTCCGCCACCTAGAGGTTCGCCAAGAGGTACATAGTTCTCTGGCATCCAAGGATAATTTGTTCCATACTGAGGAGGAGCTTGTGGGTTTGACGAGGTTTCAAGTTCTTCTGATGGCAGTCCCGGATGACTGGTTCATCGCATCAGTGCAAATTCTCTCGTAACAGGAAGAGAAAGACCAACTGATTCGCCGAATTGACCGGAGGTTGGTCTGCTCGTCGCATAGCTGACTCGAAGTCGAAGTAATCCATTGCCGCTTATACACGGCCTATGTATTTGTAGCAGTCACGAATATGATGGACAAAAAATTGTATGCACGAAGTCTTGTAGGTATTCTAGATGCCGATTGGTGCGCGTCTTCTGCTGAGGTCGGTGCTTCTTCTCAACTCTCGCCAAGGCCCTTTATCGCGACCTCAGCTCCCTCTTCCATGCAGAACAATCGCTTCATGCTCTCTGGACCAGACTTGCCATAGTTGGGACATTCAATCCTCTTTTGCAATGCTTCGCTTGTTTTTCTCCATTCTCGATCGATGAAGGCGGCATGTTGCTATGTTGCCATGGGCCCCTTGTACCAGCTCTCCTATCCCCTTGGGCCTGGCTTGAATCCTTTGCGACCGTGCACCACAACAGGAGACAACCGCTGCCACAGCACATTTTGCTTCATCTCCAACACATGTCGGACTGTTGAAGAAGGCATACCAAATCGGGCTCACAGCAATCAGACTACCAAGACGTTACTCTACCAGAGTAATGATGATTCGGATCCTGCCTATTCTCTTCCCACAACTATATCGCAGTGGCTGAGTGTGTAATCATTGGTCCCGTGAGTCTCCTCATAGCATCTAACGGTTTCCCCGAACCAATTCCTGCAAGCCAACTCCATCATTCATGATACGAAAAGTCGATGTACGATCATCGTGCTTGATTTTTCGATACTACACTTGGCAATGTTGATCATAGACACGTGAAGGGCTGGACTATCTTGTCTCTGCATGCTATCTCCACCATCTTCGATGTGCGTGCATGCATACAGCGAACATGCATGATGGTATTTGACCGTTCGTAACGTCTGCTGTCAAGCATCTCTTGTCGAGCCGCCCCCTTAGCGGTTTTGTTGCCAGTCCACCGGCTTTTTGCTATTTTGCACCAACAAGTAATCTTATCCCCAACTCAACGACAACAGTTCTGACGCACAATCATATCGCTAACCCATATCCACTGACTGTCATGCAGGAGAGTTACCGTACATGAAATGAAGATAGGCACGACAGGTTCAACGCCCGGGAGAGGCGAATTAACCAAACAACGAGTCAATGACACACTCTCCTGGAGCAAAGGCCTATATATACCATTGTCCTTCGCTGGTTGTAGTCTCATCATCCAACAACAGCAACAGCTTCCTTCAGCAGCATCTTTCCAGTCTTTGGCTTAGCCGTCCACTCTTTACAACACTCTTTACTAATACCAACCCGACCACCAATCACCTAATCCACCACCACCAAAACCAACAATCAAAATGCCTTCCTTCAGCACCATCTCCGCCGCTGCCGTTCTGGCTTTCGCTGGCATGTCCTCTGCCATTCCCCAGTACAACTTCGGTAACGGTACTGCCTCGGCTGTTGCCTCTGGCCGCCCCATGACCAGCTCCGTCTCTGGCCGTCCTATGACTACCTCTGCTGGCCGTCCCAGTGCCAACAGCACCTCTTCTGCTGTTGCCGGCCGTCCTAGCTCGAACGCCACCACCCCTGCCCTTGACGGCAAGTTCTGCCCTGGCCTCGACCTTTCTCTCTACATCGACAACAGCGGTGCTACTTTCAGAATCGAGTGCGACACCAACCACTTCGGTACCATCATCGACATCCAGGTCAACATCACCAGACGTGCTGTTCCTTCCAGCCTTGATGACTGCTTGAACCTCTGCGATGCCACCGCCACCTGTGTCGGCACTGCTTTCGACACCAACGCTCGTACTTGCACTCTCTACAGCGATGTTCAGGCTGCTTACGATGCTGCCGGCATCCAGTTCGCCCAGCGCGTCGCTGCCGGTACTGGCAACAACGGTGGAAATGGCGGAAACGGCAACGGCATGACCACCATTCCTGCCGGCGGTGTCGCAACCTCGACCATCTACTCTACCAACGTGGTCACCATCTCTTCGTGCGCTCCTACTGTCACCAACTGCCCTCTCAAGAACGGCCAGAACGCAGTCGTTACCCAGATCATCCCCGTTGCTTCTACCACCTACGTCTGCCCCGCCCAGACCACCCTGCCTGTTGCTCCCATTGCTTGCACTAGCTGCCCTTACACCGTTTCCACCGCCACTGTCTACTCTGCCACCGGTGGCAACATGGTCCCCGTCAGCACTCAGGTCTACGCTGCTCCTTGCCCCACTGGTACCGTCGTTGTTGAGAAGGTCTGCACTGCCTGCGCTGCCATGACCTCTACTGTCCCTGCCGGCAACACCCAGACCGTCACTGCCTGCAACGGTGCTAACTGCCCTGCTACCTCCACCATGGCCAAGTACACCCCTACTACTTCCGGTATGGTCATGTACACTGGTGCTGCTTCCAACGTCAAGGCCGGTATGGGCTTCGCCGCCATGGTCGCTGGTGCCGCCCTCGTCCTCTAAGCATCCGCTTAGCATCTGACAGCCCCAGAGAGTGCTCTCAACTCTTCCTAAAGGCAACAACAAACTATTTCGTATCTTCTCTCTATACACATCATGGTGGTGTTCTAATTAGTTCTTTGATTGGCATTCAAGTGTCTTCAAACGGGTTTTGGTTATAATGATTATCATATACGCTTACAAATGGAGTTTCTCATTTCTGCTGTTCATACAAACTTTCTATGCTCCTGATCACTCTCCTTGAACCTGATGTGATTGCTTTTCGACCTTGTTTTCTACATTTGCAGTGTCAAATTTTCCGAAACCCATTTCCCGAGGTTCACCTTTCCCTGCGGTCGCGTTCCCCCGTCAAGCCATGTTTCCCTAATCCTCTCCCCGAACTCACTTTTACCTAACTCTCTGAATGGAATGCTCACACACTCTGGATTTACTGCAAAAGTCTGGACCTTGTGGAAAGGGTTGGACCATGTGGAATTCCTAATCTCCAAGCACTTTGTGACTGCCGAAGCATTCTGTTCGAACGATTCTATGAATTCGCTGGAAGTCGCATTGTGAAGGTTGCCGAACTCACTTTGCCGAACTCGCCAGATGAACTCGCCAGACGTGATTACCTCGAGCGAGTTCGTCCGGCGAGTTCAGAATTATGTCGACTCTACACCTGTCCATCTCAGTCAAAGTTCCAAAAGAGCGGATACAATGATGAACCAGTCGTCACGGGTCCCTCCAAATCCAAGCCTGCTCATTCCGGAAAGAACTCCCTCAAACCTACGTCCATCTCATCACACGCTCAGCCTACTCACCTAGCCTTTATAATCTAAGAAATCCAGGTCTCTTACAAGTTCTCAGCCGTGGTGGTGTAGTGGTTTAACACACCCGTG
>ERZ794946.625-NODE-625-length-13432-cov-7.277715_pt1 | contig 13432 bp, 14 predicted proteins | sample MGYA00433072_ERZ794946 | MGnify/ENA primary metagenome ERZ794946 (study PRJEB30137, sample SAMN04331413) | food metagenome | isolation source: Y3 must sample point D1 replicate A | place: Australia: South Australia | collected 2014 ...
GAGATGGGCTTTGTGGAAAAGCAGGAAGCCCGCCAGCAGACAAGGCGCCGGAAAGGTTAAATCAAACCTCCCCTGGCAGACCCCAGCGTGAGGTGTACATCGACTTACATACAAGCGACTTCGGCCAATCTTCATGCAGTGGAGGAGGCGCAGGGAGAATGCGAGTTGAGACCGCCGCTGACCTCAAGTCCTCTATGTTGCACGCATCTGAGACATGGCCGCTCAATTTTCGAGCTCAAGAGACGATTGCAGAGTCTGCCCGAAACTACCAGCCTTTTGTCACTGATGTGGAAGATGACCTACTAAGGGAGGAAATGCCGCAAGCCGTTTATCTGGAAGCGCTGAGTGAATTTGATGGTGTCAACCTGAGCGGTGACGCACATCAATTTACATGCGACGAACCACATCATGACGACCTGGGTGTTGCGCCAGAAGAGGTGTTTGATCTGAAGTCAAGGGATGATGAAAGTCTGCACTCCGCTCAGACCAAGGCTGGCGAGTTGCAAACGGAACCCAGGGCTCGATCGATCAGGAAGATCTGCAAGACTGGCAACAAGAAGAATCGAAACAAGACAGAAACAGTCTTGTTCGAGGTGAATTGGGAAACTGGGAAGCAAGGAAAGCTTCAGCCAGAAGAGTGGCGAGACCCTTTTGCACTGATGAGGGAGGCAATGAGGAACAAAGGAACTAACAGTGCGGAGGGAGTTCGTTATTCTCCATCAGCTATGAAGAACCACAGTGAAAAGAGTGTATCTGGACAAGCCAGTCCGTTGCAAAACAGCCTCGGTATGTCAACCGATGTAACCGGCACATCCTTGACGCCAGATCGGGACCAAGCTCTACATCTACCACTTCACCTCAACAGTCTGACAGCTCTCCAGAGCAGCCAAACGTCCTGTCCGGCAATCACTCCGACTGACGTGCATCTCCGAGAGGGACACGGAGATTCCCCGAAAGTTCCAACTCCTGAGTCCTGAGCGAAAGCTGCACGCACCACTCAAGCAGAAAAGAGGAAGGGGAAGGCATCGGCTCGACAAACGATACTCAGGTGATGGCTGGCGACGTGCCGACACATTGTTCGAAAGCGGATGTGACAGCGGTATGTCAACCGATGTTAGCCGGCATGAATGGAACCCGGGTGAGCTAGGCAAGTTGAGCTTTCGTCAGCTGAACGCTCTGGATGGAACTCCTGGGCTGACAAATATGAATGGGACTGGGGACAAGCCACATCGGCTTACATGCGACACTGTTGTCACAGCAACTGAGCGCCATACAATTCCACTGGGGGATGAAGGAGGAAGACCTGGTCCACAAACAACCATCCTCCCCGGTCATGGGGGACGGCTGGCCACGGAACGCAGCGAACGGTCAAACGATTCCTCGAGTCATTGACATTGAGGCGAGAGACGCAGCAGACAGAGCCGAGAAGATCTACGGCAGAGATGCGATAGGTTTTCCGACGAAAACAAAAGTCGCTGATGGCTACCGTCGAGAATTGTCTACAGACCCCCCGGAGCTCATCACCGCATGGGTGAACACTCTGCCAAACGACTTCCTGGGAGATTGCCTAGAGTTCTGAGGTTGGTTTCGAGGCTTACATGGACGACGATTTGGGATGAGCGACATCGCTTGACATACTGATGGATTTCTTTCTTGACTATTACCTGCCTCGGTTGGCTTGGGCAAAGTTGACCTTGAACCCAGACAAGTATCGCTTCTTTCCATCGACCTTGGACGTACTGGGTTTTGTCAAAGACGAATATGGTGTGCGACCATACCAGGACAAACAGCAAGTAATCAGCGAGATGCAGGCGCCAGAGAACGAGGAGGACCTCTCGCATTTCTGCGCGTTGTTGCCATACATAGCCGACTGTTGCTTACCTGGAAAAGCTGACTTGGTGATGGTGATGAAAACGGCTATCAAACGAGAAACCAGGATGGTGTAAAAATGGGATCCGGAAGAGAATCACCAAGAAGTTTCCTCTCATGTGGACGAAAGTCTGCCAGATGGCTCTCGAACGTATCAAAATGGCCGTATCCGCGAAATGCACAAGCGAGGGCGATCCAACTCTCCAATACCACTTGAGCACCGACGCCTCTGCAACGGGACTGGGAGGAGTGCTGTTCCCACTGCCTGGATTTCCGCCAGGGACACTGCCGTCGAGCGTGCCAGCCACCCAGTACTCGTTTGTCAAGTACACGTCTTTCCAAATGACGGAGACCCAGCGAAGTTACCACACCACCGAAAGAGAGTTTCTCGCAGTCCTCATGAGTCTCGAGAAGGCCCGCTACTTGGTGTGTGGCTCACCACATCCCATCAAACTCTATACCGACCATACGGCGGTGAAAGCATCCTGAAGAACGGAGACGCAGCAACAGGCCGAATCGCTCGATGGCAACATCAGTTTGGCGAGTTCAAATATAAGGTCATGCATGTCCCAGGAAAAGAAGTCGCCATCGCCGATGGGTTGTCACGCCTCGGCAAGTTCCAATACACGGTGGGAGAGTGTAAAGTCCCGACGGTGGTCCCTTGTGTGCTTGAGGAAGAGGCTACAGACGACGCACCAGATGAGTGGCAATCATGGCTCAATGAGACGTGGTATCACGATGTGGTTTACTTCAAGCTTCATGGAGAGGCACCTCCGAAGAACACAGGACAGTACTGCAGAGCTGCAACAAAATGAATTACGTAAAATGCCCGTCGCTTCACGCTTGTAGTCCTGCTTCACTTGCGTACGTGGAAAAGGACGGTACTCTAGCCAGATGTATTCCTCGCTCAGCAGTCACACAGGCTCTTAATGAATTACACGAGGTCCACGGTCATTGGGCCGAAGATATCACCCGGAAAGCCAGAGGAAGGGTGTTTTGGTCGACTCGTTGTGCAGACATCCACCGACACTGCCGTACTTGTCACAACTGCCAGATGTTGGACCACTGAGACCCAGTGCTGGACTACTCCCGGTGCTCGCACTGCAGCTCATGAACCTGATGGCCATCGACTTCATGGGGCCGATGTCTCCCCGAGGCCCCAACGGCGAGAAGTACATCATTGTTGTTGTTGACTACGCAACAAGATAGTGATGGGCCTTCGCCATGACCCACCCACGAGGAGGGGACTTAGTCGTTCTCCTCGACAGGGAAATCCTTTCCATTTGGGGTTTCCCGAGGGCCACCTTTTCCGACAATGCCACCCAGTTCTCCGCTGGTCTGTTCAAAGGTTACATGAGGAATAAGGCAGTCAAGGTCATGCATCCAGGACCAGGATCACTGTCCTCTGTTGGGCTTGCGGAAAACTTTGTCAAATTCATCAAGAAAGGACTACAAGCGAGACTATAGGATGAGGGAGTGTATCTTCACCATTGGCCGAAGTTCCTAGCGTCGGTGGTGCCCAATATTCGCACGAGAATTCCACGCTTCCTGGGATATTCGTCGGCCTAAATGATGTTGGGATATAATCCATGACGGGGAGAAGAATTACCTAGTGTCGAGGACACCGTGACAGCTGCCTCACATGCGATGGTTCTGCTCGAGACCGGAGAAGAAGCTTTCCTCGCATACTCGATGATGGAAAACCGTCTGGATCTGCTTGAAGAGATGAGAAATGCAGCTGCAGAGAAAGCGATGGCCACCCAAGCCAAGGATGTCGAAAACCACCAAGCCCGATGGGAGACACCACAAGTTGGAGATCTGGTATTAAAGCGTCGCTACGAACTTGATACACAGCGTAGCAAGAAGTTGGAGGCTCGTTGGATCGGCCCTTATGTTCTCGCTGGGTTTTTAGGAACACTTCAGAGAGGAAAGAGGGCGACCTTTTTGTTGAACACTTACGCGTCTCACGACAACACCGCCCACCAACTAGACCCGGGAGAGTACACCAATTTTCAGCGCACCAGAACCAGGGACAGACACCGGCTGCTAACCTCCTAGAACCTTAGACTAACATCGCTACGAGTCTTCTGCAGGCAGAAGCGACAAGAACATGGCTGGAGTGTGAGAGCCGCTGAGAAGTCTTCACTTGCAGATCTGGAGGAAAGGCGCACCTTTGCCGGGGACCACGAGAAACTCTCACACGACGACGACAAGGCCACCCTTCTAGGCAGTGCGCGCATTCACTTCCTGGCAACCGCGCCCTTCACAGACACCGCGAGATTTCACCACCCCTTCCCATCGCTACGGCGCTACCTTCCTCATTGCTTGGACACCACCTTCGTCGCGACAACAACACCAACCACGACCAGCGAGAACACCGTGCCGGCACCGGAGACCGCTCCAGCCAAAGGCACCCAGGAACCCGCCGATACCACAAACGCCGCCGCCGTACAGTCACCTGAGGCAGTAGAAAGAGAGAGGCTGTTGGCCGTCCAAGCATCACACCGCAAATAACCCGAAGTACAGCAAGAGGCCATGGCCAACAACATCGGTGTACATGCGACCATCCAGTCACTCTTTTCGCCCCGAAGGATGACAAAGAGGCCTTGCAGAAGATGGATGGAGATGATTGGGTGGAGAAAAGGCAGGCAGTCAACGTAGACGATTTCGGCGACAGACCTCAGAAGCCAGAACATCTCCAGTGGTTCGTAGACCAGTTCCAGATCGACTTGTCCGACCATCCTACGTTGAGCAGACAGTACGTGGAGGGAATGCGCTTCGACCTGAACACCAAAGAAAGAACCGCTGCGAGTCGAGAGTCCGGATTGGACTGCATGGAAATCATGATCCAAGGATGGCACAGGGGTCACGGAAGATGGCTGCTTCAGCAAGTGGAAAACTCCGCTCTGGGAGAAGCCTCGAAAATCGACTTCACCAGCGTCTTTGGAGCCTTCCAAGATGAAGACCTGCAGAAGGAACAGCAAGATGATGACGAGGACACCGAATACGATGAAATCATCCGCCGAGCTGCCATGGAGATCGAGGGCAAGACCTTTCAAGACATTCACGCCGAGGCCGTTGATTTGAGTCCCATCCCCGAGGACTTCTGGGAGGTTCCTTCAACCGCTATCGAGATGTACGATCGTTTCGACTACGTCGGTGGTCTCAACCGCTTTCTGGAATCAGAGGATTGCCCATGGGAAGACACCAGAGATGAGCTTCTGTTGACTTCTGAGGCGCTTGGTGCTGCGTGCCCGCTCACCCAAGACTACATGCTCAACATGATGCTCTGCTGGAATGACATGGTGATCGACGCACCCGAGACCCAGCCCGTGAGTTTTGCCCCAGGTCTCGTGCACATGGAACTCCTCATTCGCTATCATCCCTCGCCGGGTGTGGTAATTGCTCGCCTCAAGAAAGGACCACCTTACTCTTACAACGGACAGTACGACAAGGGCAGGGCGGAAACAGATGCAGCAGCCAAGGCAGCAAAGTCAACAACACCTGGAAAGAGAGAAAAGGGCAAAGTAAAAGCCACAGAAGATGAAGTTGCACTACAAGAGAAGTCAACGACGAAGAAGAAGGAACTAGTTCCTTAGTTTCAAACCAAGGTCCTTGCAACTCTGCCAGAATATGTGAGGGAGACCATTTCGTCTATGGAGCCAGGCAAGGAACAGGGAACGTTCGTCATGACCCTGGCTGACGCCAACGTCATTACCGTACGCATGGATTCCAATGGCTACGCTATCGACCCCGACAACTCATCTCTCGATTTGTCTCCCAAGGTCACCAAGGCAATTGAGGAGTTGAAGCGTGTGGCCAATGATCCAAAGATGCAGTACCGAGGACGACTCAGCAAGACAAAGATCACTCAAAACAGAATCCTGGCCCCTCACTTCACCAAGACAAGAGGCAACCTGAGAACAGACTCGCCGCTCAACCAGTTTACACCTGAACAGCTGGGCTTCGATGCTGACTTCTGGAAGTATCTCAAAGCCAACGTCGCTCACCACGCTGAAGTCCAAGATCCTAATGCAAAGGTTGATGGTTCCTCTAGGGCTTACAAGCGGAAGCAGAATCAGGAGAGAACAGGAGGAGGACGTTTCGGCTCGAAGATCAGTCCGCTGAAGTCCAATGGGGTCTTTGATCCGTCCACTCCTGGCCTGCACCCGCTCAATGCCAAGTACGCTGTTCTTCACGCTCTGTGGGAAGGCAACCTACAGGCAAAGCATCTCGGCCTCAAACGCTTTGACCGCAAGTGAAACGATGTCGCATCTGCGGCTGTCGCATGGGTCAACAGAGGCATTCAGATCGAGCGCTGGAGCAATCAGGAACGAAAGAACATGTCCGTCCGTGAAGGACGACTGAAGCACGAAGTGACCGCTGGCGTGGATGTTCAAGAACAACAAGCCGAGATCATTAAGTGCTTGAAGAAGCTCGCCATCGACAATGACATCGCCATTCCCGCCCACCTCAATCGCGCCATCACTACTCGCAAGAAACTTCCTCGCTGGCTGACACCTACCACCGACAGAAGGAGAAAAGAGAACATGGCTGGCAAAGGCCTTACTCGTCCCGTACTCTCCAAGACCCCTCGTCGTGAGAGGGAAGCCGGTGATTCTGCAGAAGAGGACGAAGGCGATGACGACGAGGAAAGAGCTAAACTCGAGACAGAGGAACTGGACAAACCTGCCGAGAAACCGGTTCCTCCAAAGAAGACTCGTACTAGAAAGACTCCTGTGAAGAGGAAGAAGGCCACGGTCAAACAGCCACCCGCAAAGCGTGTAAAGACATCGACCACTGTCGATGGTTCCTTCACCAAATCCTAACCCAAGAGACCGGTCATCATTGTTGACGACAGTGATTCGGGCGAAACCATCAACCTCAATGATCGCCTGAAGAAGTCCGGAGTCAATCAGACCAATTGACACCGAATTACACACCGACATCTCAGAGTCTCCTGTATGCAGTTCTCCGCATGCTAGGCAAGCTACGTTGGTTGGCGATCTTTCCGTGATCTTGCCATCCAATCTGCGGTCCCACTGCTACGACTGACTGACAGTGCAATGACACTTTCCGCACACTGAAAAGTATGACCTACATCGGCTTACATACGAAAGCCAATTTCACATTGACTGATTACTTTGCGAATGTATCACTACGACGACATCACCGTCCACCAGCGATACCGACATTGCTCGGTCTTTATTTCACCCTAGCGACTGCGCTGTCGATGCCTTGCCATTTCCTTAATTGCACAACATCTTATCACGACCGAATCCAACCTTCTATCTCGTCACAAGCAACTTGATTCACAAGCGGGAATGGCTTCATGGAGGACAGAATCGGCTATCGGTTTTTGAGGACCACAACCAGAAGTACTTCGAGGTATCCGGCAGCCCCTATCAATGCAGTACAAGTACAGCATTGAAGGGAGAGAAGGGAATACTGGAGATCACCGGCCTTCATTCTTGGCGAGGGCTTCGGTTGACATGCTAGATAGCTGGCCTTTCTAACTTGGCTAATATACCTCTAATTATACCATGAATTGACATCGGTAAACTTACCCCAATGATTGAACCTCTCCACCAGCTCGGTTGAGGTGCTTTTTACGCGTGTGCAACGGGCCAAGTCTGCCTCTCATTTGTCGTTTCACTCTGAGTTCGGAAACATTCCAAAAGGTTGTGGCTGCCATGCTGCAATAGTTGCCCGTTAGTGGAGAGAATGCATTGTTTTGTGATAGGCACACTCCGCATTTAAGTGAATGCGGTGTAGTCACCTACACTGACCTCTGTATCTTGATCCTAAACTCCTCTCGACTTCTCGACTTTTTTCCACCTGACTGCATTTTAAGGTGTCTTTCGTCGTGGGCCTCTCGCTTCGTTACAAATTAATCACATCAAGCATTCTCTCAGAACAAATATCTGGCGCACATCGTCCTCACACCAAGATATCCTGTTACCTCCCGCCAACATCATGACTGATGATAGCGAGCTACGTCCAGTCTCCCAGGTGCCACTGAAGGATCTCCCCGTCGAACTTCAGTCTCACATTGGCGAATACCTCGACAGAGAATCTCTCCATAACGCAATCCGTGTCAATACGGAATGGTTTGACCGTCTCATCGACTTGCTTTGGCATACAGCGCCCCTCCAAGGTATCTACAAAGAGCCTGAGATCTACACAACCAGAAGTCGCTGCCATTACTACGCACAGAAGATCCGCATAGGACCTATGTCTCCGCCGAACTACCACCTTACCTTCTCACTTCGAGGCCGAGAGTTTCGGTCGATAGAGCGTTTAACGATCGAGCAGGCATTGCAGAGTCGTTGGTCCGTAGATCACACTCATACTGCCCCATTCCGACAACCAACCCTGCAGTCTTTGATCATCAAAGCGCCTTGCACCATTGACTCATCTACGCTTTCATCGATCCGCAAGTGCACCGGACTTCACACAATCTATCTCGGAGACTTATTGAGGCTATCAGATGCTGCGGAGTTTCTCGGTTTTTTCGAAGACTTTCCAACTTTACGCTCCCTACAGGCTACACCTTGGTAATAGAGTCTTCAAGAAGTTTCATTCGCTCACAAAAACCGACTCTGATACCACCGCTCATGCACTTGTGGGGATCCTGAAGCGAGCTAATTTGGAAAAGATTATCTTGCGAAGAGGACCGACGAAACGCCAACTGAAAACCTTTCTCGGGTCATGCACTTCCCTTCCGTCAAATCCAAGCCTACAGTCCCTCAGCCTCAAGGCTCATTCTCCAGCAATCATCGTCTGTCTTGGAACCGCCACTGCCTCCCTTAGACGTTTGGTCATCTATCTGGAAGACCCAGAGCTGCGCGTATCTGACCACGTTCAACGCTTCAAAAATCTAATCAGACTTCACATGAATGTCAGGAAAGAAGGCATCGGCATAGCATCCGGGGATTTCGATACACTTCGTGTCATGACGCAGCTTGAGGTCATATGTATCACCTCGTGCTCGGCGATGACACCTCACGATCGACTCAGTGTCGGTTGGTTGGGCGATGGTTACTTCGACTCCTGGATTGAAAAAGTTCCCTGCCTGCATAGGCTACAGCTGACGTGGGAGTGTGATCTCTCGCAGGCCGCTCTGGTTTCCATTGCTCGTAGCAGTCCTGAACTTGTCACATGGGCCATGGGACGGAAACACGACTTGAGAACTTGGAATTCACTGCTTACAATCGCACCTCTTTTCCCTAAGCTCAGAATACTTCGTCTTGGTGATATCGGGAGTCTTATTTCGAGACCCTCCCTAGAAGAGTAAGCAAACCCATTGAAGGACGCTATCCGTTCTGCTCCAATACTGACGGTTCAACAAGCATGTGCATTCTCTAGTTTCCGAGACTCAAGCTATGGTACCTATCGTTTTCGCGCTGTTTCCTCACCTCCACAATTTCCACGCCCGGCGACTAGCCAACTACGTCTGTCTTGCTTCGTGATGTTTATGATGGTTTGAGGCTCACGAAGCTGCCCCATGTCCCAGACTTGCCGGACAACCGAGCTACGATAGGGAAAACGTCAGTATACGTGCACACTTGAACTTATTAGACTAAAGCGCCAGACCTGGGATACTGCGAAGTTGTGATAGTCGGGTCGATCAGAAAGGACTTACTGGTACTGGGCTCTGTACTGTAGGTGAACATCCGTCTGAGATACAGATGTATGGGTCCGCTTGTGTTTTACCAGAGAGAACTGATGATTGTAAAAACGCCTTCGTCACGGTTCGCTTTATACTTTAAGTACAGCATGTCCCCTCAAGGCCACTCGATATGCTGTGATTAGCCGGACGTAAATTTTCGAACGACGACATCCCCAGATTCATTATACAGTCATGATATTTTCCTTTTTCTTATTTTCCTGTTTTGCTACAAAGCTCGAGCTTACATGTAACTGCAGACATTGTTCATCCTTATAGACTAGAAGATTTCCAAGGCGATGGTATATTCGTGCCTTTTGATAGGTGTATTCAGATCCCTCATCAACACTGGAGTGTAAAGAATAAGAGGAAGATCTCTCGGGCTATCATCTCGTCTCAGCCGAGCACCCACGCGCGAGCGCTCTCACCGATTGCTCAATGATCCGCTAAGCACATTGTTTCTTCCTTCGATTCACTCCCTTTTCTCACTCACACCCGGAAGGTGAGAGAGGCCCGTGCACTTTCGCGACTACTCTCAGCTCGTGGCTTTTCGGCTCGTGCCTTTTCCGCGCGACTCCCAGCGCAGCGCTTTTCCGATCTTTCGATTGTCCGTTGAAGGTCGATGGTTCCTCCTTCCGATTCACTACCTTCTTTCACTCACATTCTGCAAGCACGAGAGGTCCGTGCACTCTCACGACTACTACACATCTCTTTCCTGCTTATTCCTTGTCTACGCGATCCAGGGCGCAGCGCCATCGTCGCTTTGTCTGCTGGTTCTTCCATTCAATACCAAAAAAATGCCTCCCAAACACTCCCTGGATGCGCCAACCAGACCACCCTCTGCTGTGAAGCGCATCCGTACAACATCAACGCCCACCGTGAAGAGAAGTCACAAGGCCAACTTCAATCGACTATGCACTCTCCACAATTGGACACCGTCAGAAAAGGTGCGCGACAAGCTGGCCGATCTACTAAGCCTTTCTGGACCACGACTCCAATCAAGTGAGCTGCTTCCGCTCGCATTCGTCCAGTTTTACCCTTTCATCTGGGTAAAAGACCTGCTTCTTCTTGGGTACAACGAGGCGAACGACAGCGTCTGGTATAAAGCACATCCCGCCGCAAGAGGAATAGCAAGAGGCCGTTATTACAACTCGGCTCAAGAAAACTTCAAAGGCAAACAAACCGTCACGAGATACTGGCAATCATGGGTCGACGTATTTGACATCGACAAAAAAGGAGCGGACAGATCACATGAATTCTTCACCGGTGTTTATCTCATTCTGAAGAAGTTCCCAAACCTTCGCTACAAGACTTTGAAAGGACAAACAAGAGACGTCCAAAGTGCAATCCGAGAGACTGGCATAACAGAGTATCCGTTCAACGATGATCATACGTTCATGCAAGACAGGCCCAATGATTTGAACAAGCTCGAAAATGGAGAATTTGGAGCCAGCCTCGGAGGAGAAAAGGACGGAATGCTTGAGGAGCAGCGCGAAAACTCGTACATCCAGGGGGAGCGAGGAGGCTCGTATGGCAGCGAATTTGGTTCAAACTTATCCCCTCGCCCATTTCCAATGCAAGTGGACTTCCGGGCCAACTCGCGCGCACTGGAGAAGATTGCTTCGTCACAGCGAGATGCTCCGACTACCCAGACTGCAAAAGACCGACCACGCCAACCTAAAAACCACGCTCGTCCCAGTGTTCTGTCTCGCCCATTGTCAATGCAACTCAACTCCCGCGCCAAGTCGCGCGCATTCGGACGGACACTATCTTCGCAACGAGATGCCCAAGTTGCTCAGACCGCGCTAGAGCGATCGGGTCAGCATGAAAACGATGCTAGCTACAGTGTTCCCTCTCGCCCACTGATAACAGAATCGGTCTCCCGCGCCAACTCGCGCGGATTGAAGCCCGCTCAGCCCATTACACTAAGGAAGCAGTCTGTCTCCAGAAGAAAGCCCGTCATCCGAGAAAACGTGGTACCTTCTACCCATGGAACAGAACCGCCTGGTCCAGGAATCTCGCATGTCGAAAATCAGCAAGTAAGCGAGGAGGAAGACTTGAGTTTCGAACAACGCAGCCATACCCATTCGGCACAAGACGTGGAAGCGCGCGACAATATGGTTCCTACTGCCATCGCGCCCGGAGAATCTCGCGTCATTCACAGAGATGGCCAGAGCTTCCGAGAATTCAATTTCCAGATTCCCATTGAAGAGCCCCCCAGATGGTCGACGTCTGAATTCAAGTTCGTGGCTGGACCCTCCGTCGAGACAGTCTTCGAGCAGACGATTGTTGTGATCGATCCAGCAGCTCCAAGATTTACCTTCTCAATCTATGAGATAGTCGAGTCTGTACCGGTTGCTCCTTCAAATTACGAGACAGTTGAGTTCCCACAGGTTAATCCTTTTGTGGAGGATGAGTTTGATCAAATCAAAGACGAGGATCTGATCGAGGAAGAAGATCTTTAAACAGCTTGAATACGGGAATGCAGCTTGATCGGGGTTGCGGAATTGCAAGATTGTTTTCGGACAATGGAGATTATTCAAGGAAAAGATCAAGGGAAGCAGAGAGCGGACCAAGCGGAAAAAGGTTCTCCATATTCATGGGCGTCAAACGCGCCTCTCAAAGAAAGGTTTGGCCAGATTGATGGACAGAGAAGGAGCGAGGATGCTTTTCAGTACCAAAAGTGAACAAAGGAAAGAGCGAACGACACACATAGTCTAATTTGAATTTGAAGAAACCCACAAAGCAGCACTGCTATTGTGGAATATGCACGTACTTCATTGAACACTCATCTTTGTACTTGTTCTACTCTTCATGCTGCCACTCAATTTTTCTTGAGGAAGAAGTATTCGTAGGTTTGTTGCGTACATAGTGATCGAGAGGAAAACCAGTAGAGTTCCTCGCTTAGTGATGAAGTTATGTAGACAGCAACGGTTCTTCTCCCACTGTGCACTGATTCAATCGTTTAAGAGGGTTGACCAAGTGTCCAGGGACGACAAACCCATCCTGTCCGTCGTTATAGCAGCATCCCATTCCTGTGAGTTTGATTTGTTGACCAGCGTGATCCGAGGAACACATGAATGAGTGGCCCGCAACTGAGAATGCAGGTTCACAATTGTAGTTAGAAGAAGAAGCGCGAGGCTCGAAGAGGCTAAATAGGTGGTGTAGCTTAGCGCGAGCTAAGGACCACGGTTCGAATCGGACCTAAACCGTGTCAATAAACGTTAATTTACTAAGCATTGCACAGCGTATATATGCAAATATTTTATGCGGAAATGAATTTTTACTTTACTTCAGTGAAATACTGAAAATTTGGGCCAAATCCGTCCAGAAATGGTAGAGGTCCTAATTAGAAAAGTTAGGAGGTCCTAAAGTTTTAGGGCGGTTTAGGACTAGACCCACTTTTGTTTGCGGTAGGATAGTATAGGACAAATGACGTCATTTTCCCCATACCGCGCCAAATCCTAATAGGATTTCCTATACTACTGCTAGGTCTAAACCTTTCTAATAGAGTTAAGCTAAGTAAGGTTCTAATTCCTAGGTGTTATAACGGCTCGAGCTAGGCGCCTTATAACTTTATTAACGGGATGTAGTTATACTAGATAACTTGTAATAAGGGCATAGGCTCCTAAGGTAAGAATTAAGGTTAGCATAATAACTAGATAGAGACTATCTAGAGACTAGAGTAGAGGCTAATAGAGCACTTATCTAATTAGCAAAAGATTACGTAACTAGAATTAATGTTTACTCCTAGATAGGTAAACTACTATATTGTTTTTGTACTAGCTACATTTTTAGCTTACTAGGCTCTTATAATATCGAGATCTTTTTAACTTAGATTGTTATAATGCTTTCTAGATCTAGATCTTATTGTGTTAGATACTATTAAGGTCT
>ERZ794946.626-NODE-626-length-13416-cov-3.258364_pt1 | contig 13416 bp, 17 predicted proteins | sample MGYA00433072_ERZ794946 | MGnify/ENA primary metagenome ERZ794946 (study PRJEB30137, sample SAMN04331413) | food metagenome | isolation source: Y3 must sample point D1 replicate A | place: Australia: South Australia | collected 2014 ...
CGAAGGTGGGATCTTCTTTGACTTCGAATCCTTGTTCGCTGAGCATTCTGACACATCGTTTTGCGGTTGGGATATCCGGATTCAACTTGTAGTCCATATATTTGGCAGGGTCGACATACGAGACGGGCGATTTGCTAGGTGACGGATTCGAGGCGACCATGATTTTGTCGTTTAGACAATCCCAATGGGCACCCATGATGATGATGCCTTTGATGTTGTTTGCTAGTGCTTCGTCGCCGCAGGTTTTCCAGTGGTCTGCTGAAGGACACTCTTCTCCTAGCATCATGGTTGAACCATGGGAGAAAAAGTGCACCGGTGTCAGCTGCTCGGTGAATCCTGCCATGATGTTCGGTAGATCGTGGGATCAACAAACGCAATTGAAAGAGGCAGTGTAATCAGAAGGTCCAAAAGACCAGGAACGATTAAGTGAGGCAGGAAGTAGACTCCCACGGGATGAAGGCAGTGCCTTGGTGCAGAGTACAGTAGCTGGCGCTTAGGCGGCTGCTCCAATCACGTGGTGGCCGCGTCAACTGGGGAAGACTGTCGCAGCCTCGACTCCGCCACGTCCACTTCCCCGCACAACGGCCCCCAACTCTGCCCACATGTTATCCCGCGTGCGGCCACATCTGCTTTTCTCAACTCTCCGTTGCTGGACGTGTCGACGCATGCGCCCTTCGCCTACATGGACGTGCCAACTGATGCTGTGCAATCTGCCGCCAGCGCTCGGACGGCGACACACACCTCGGGTGCCGTTCCATCCCACCAGGAACAGTCTGACAACGAGGGACAAGATCAAGACTTTCGAAACGCGCCTTTTGCTTGTAACGTGTGCAAGCGTTCATACTCAAGAGTTGACCATCTAGCGCGTCATCATCGGTCACGTAGGTCGTATTCCCTCTCGCAATCGAATGCCTAACATGGGAATCCACTCCTAGACACGGCATGCCGCGCGAACCTCAGAGCGAGGCTGACTGATTGTAGATACGCAAGAGAAACCTTTCCCGTGTGAGGTCTGCGGCAAAACTTTCGCCAGAGCGTAAGCATGTTATGCTGTCTGACTCCTGGGTGAACAGTACACTGATCAATCAAAGCGACCTTGTGAAAAGACATGCGGCGTGTCATTCGGAAGGCACTAGCAAGAAAAGGAAGAGAAGATCATCGCTTAGTGGCAGGACCTCTGTTGCTTGCACTGCTTGCGCCGCCGCCAAGATCAAATGCGAGAACGACAAGCCTTGCCTTCGATGTCTCAAAAAGGGCACACCGTGTATCCCAGTGAACGATGAAATGCTTGCTCCGACAAGCAATCCCGACGTAGAAGGCGGTACGTGCCTGGATCCGATCGATATCTTGTATTGCTCAGCCACTAAGGAACTACAGACTTACCTGGTTATGTCTTTGAACAACATACGCCCCCGTTGTCATCTGTACGGACTGAGTCAGTCAAGCAATCTGGTCACGATGCCGAGGAAAGTGCTTTGCATCACAGTCATGTTCTACCACAATCGCCAAATCAAAACTCGCGCTCAGGTCTCTACTCTGACTTCGACAATCTCGGCACGCAAATCCATGATAATACACAGCATGTAATCGAAGACTTGCCCCAGGACGGCTTCATGGCAGGACTGCCTTCTGCTGATTTTCACCCGGACGACAGCTTCATGCCTGAAGGGTTACACTTAGGAGACTTCCTGGCGGATATCATGATGTCTGTTTCACCGAATCAACTAGAACTCGGCCTGGTTGGGAACAACACTACGGATATTCTGATGCGTGACGTGTTTGATTTTGGTATCGAGAAAGATTTCGACTTGAATGCCATCGATTTCCAGCTGCTCAGTCAACCCCTCATACCAGGCTCACCAACACATCAATTGACGGCTGCAGATGAGAGCCTCTGTCCGCCGTCTCGTGCAGAATACAACAATGGCTCTGGAGTTGATCCCGCATCTGTTGAGGCATTTCAAAAGTCTCTGTGGCGTTGGACGCCCGGTCAGACAGATCAAGGTCATTGCGAGCAGATCAACCTTTCATTACCCTACCATGTTGGTGCTCCAAGCTCATATCCTTCCAGGCCCTGTGCAGAAGCTCTCAACCAATTTGCACGTGACAGGATGCTGGCGATGGTACTTGATACCTGTGAGCGCGACGCTGTGCCACGCATAGTCACCTCATTTCCTTCTGCTGAGCTCTTGGATCATCTCATGCAGGAATATCTCTTCTTCCATGACCAAGAACCTGACCCATTTATACATGTTCCTACCTTTCAACCACAATCTATGCGCGCAGAGCTTGTGGCGTCGATTGTATTCTTTGGTGCAGTGCGCAGCCCTGTACCTTTGGTTCGTAAGCTGGGCTTTGCACTGCAAGAGTCTGTCCGTTTGGCTCTGCCGAAAGCAGTATGTGACTCGACATTCCATAGATCACAGTCGCTTACACTCGTAGTTTGAAAGAGACAACAGTATGACGCGAGACCTACAAGTTCTCCAAGCGAACATCTTGGAGCTAAAGTTGGGTCTCTGGAGCGGCAACAGAAGAAAAATGGAGATAGCAGAAAGTCATGGCCTACCTCTCATCACTGTAAGCAATGGATAAACTATAGAAACACGACGACTTACTACATGACAGATGCTTCGTAGGTCCGGCCGCTTCAAGCGCCGAAGACAACGTCCTGCAGCTCCGACGCCGGAAGACCCCCCGGATGTTCTCGACTCCAAATGGCGAGAGTGGGTTGGGGCGGAAAGTTTCAAGAGGTATGACTTCTCCCCTCAACTTGCTTCTGCCTCACTAATTTTACTCGATAGGCTAGTATTTTTCGTTGCGGTATATGACGCTCATCTATCAATGTCGTTTCACGTGCCGCCCCTGATGAAGTATGGAGAGATGTCCCTGGATCTACCAGCCTCAATCGCGTTATGGAAAGCAAAGACCGCAGCAGCATGGAGAGACGAGTACTTGACCCATGGACTTCCAGACATCTGCCAAGCTCCCGCTGTCATCGCTTGCGTACATACAGCTCATGACATGCTGGAAGCACAAGACCGTATCGACCTTGAGTTTTCAGTCAACATAGCTTTGAGCATGTTTTGGAAAGTAATTTGGGACGCAAGGCAGCTACAAGCAGCCACAAGACCTTATGCCGGGCGATCAGTAACTGCGTCTCTGACTTCTGGTCACTGGCAGCACGAGCTAAGCCAGACTCTGCGGAACTTCTGCATGATCGTCGGAGAAGCTCAAGCTCTGTCTCCTGGTGCAAATCTCTTGCATGAATATTTGCATCTGAACATATACGTATCTTTCGACGAGCTCTCTCTCTTCGCTGGCAAGGAGGGGCATCGAGAAGCTCGTCGAGTGTATGCCTCTCTCAAACAATGGGCAGACAGTCGAGATGCTCGGCAGGCACTTTGGCACGCCGGTCAGGTCGTGCGAGAAGCTACCACCTTCGCTCCTGGTACATTGTTCGGCTTCTATGCCGTCGCATTGTACCATGCTGGCCTGACTTTGTGGGCTTACGGCCTCCTCACCAATGGAGTTCGCCGGATGCACGGACAATCAGTCGGGCCTGGCTCAAGCTCAAATCATCAGATACCATCGGTCGACCCAAACGGCGTGGTGTTCCTCGACGGCATTGAGTCAGGTGACACACAAAAGTTTGTAGCACTCAACCGAGCCACGCCAGTCATTCATCGAAGGGACACTGCATCGGGGAACGCCATCTCCGATACAGTAGTCTATCTCGATGGCGACTATCACATCTATCCTTCGGGATCACTTCCACAACCTGAAGATACTGCCTACTCTCGTCGAGAATCTGATTCATCTGATGAACGATCTAGGCAAGGTGGCGACCACCAGAACTACAACGAAATCTTGAGCCTCGAGTAGTGGGTTCACTTCTAGATAGAAAATTTCCATTTTTCTGACATCCGAACAATTCTACTACACTTTCTGTCACTCAGATTATCGCTGCATCGCTCAGAGAGAGCAAATTGATGCTTGTTACAGTGAGACAGATTACACTATCTCCTTACACTGCATGTCCGTTGGACTGATAGTTGCCCTCCTTGATCCAGTCAAATTCGGTACCCAAGAATCGATGCGCTCTCAAATCACCAGACCTCGCGTGACCTTCAAAGTTCTCCACACGAGCTGCTCTTCCACACAAGAGTCCCAACTCTCCACTCGCTTTGTCATCCTCCACAATCTGGTAAGTGCAAGTGCGAAGGTACTTGCCGACCCAGAGTCCTCCTGTGTATCTAGCGGCTCCGCGGGTGGGAAGAACGTGGTTTGTGCCGATGCATTTATCACCATAGGAAACGCAAGTACGATCGCCGAGGAAAAGGGCGCCGTAGTTCTTCATCTTGACGAGGGCCTCGCGGGGGTTCTCGGTCAAGATCTGGACGTGTTCGCTTGCGTAGACGTCTGCAAGAGTGTAGGCCTTTTCGAGATCTTCGACCACGACGACCTCTCCAAACTTGCTCCATGAAGTCCCGGCGAGTTCGGCGGTGGGCAGAATCTTAAGCAACTCATCCACGTGCGCGATCGTTTTCTTGGCCACCTCTGTCGAAGTCGTGATAAGGATTGCAGGAGTGTCCGGTCCGTGCTCTGCTTGTGACAGAAGGTCCGTAGCGCAGGTGAACGGGTCGGCTTTGTGGTCTGCGACAATGAGAACTTCGGTAGGTCCAGCAAACAGGTCTATGCCGACTTCTCCAAAGAGCTGTCGCTTTGCTTCTGCGACGAAAGCATTGCCTGGACCTGCGATGAAGTCCACTTTTCGGATGGTATCGGTTCCGACAGCCATGGCGGCGACTGCTTGGACACCGCCGAGGATGAAGATCTCATCTGCGCCGGCAAGATACATTGCAGCGATTGTGGCATGAGGGATCCTGCCCATGATAGGAGGCGTACAAGCTATGACATTGGGAACTCCTGCCACCTTTGCGGTAACGATTGTCATGTGTGCAGAGGCAAGCAACGGGTATCTTCCACCGGGAATGTATCTGTCACCTTGATATCAGCCAAAAATTCCACAATTCTCAGAACCGTATAGTACTCACGCGCCAACATTCTGGATCGGAACATTTTTGTGTCCCAAGAATACACCAGGCTCGATCTCCAGCTCCAACTCGGACAAAGAATTCTTCTGCGCCTCTGCAAATTTGCGAACGTTGCTTTGCACCTTCTTGATGTCTTTGATCACCTGATCTGGTACCTTGGACATAATATCCTCGATATCGGAATCCGAAAGCTTGAAAGATTGAGGAGACCACTTGTCGAACTTCTCGGAGTACTGGCGCACGGCTGAATCGCCATCTCGTCTGATATGATCGATGACACCCTTTACCGTCTGAGAGACTTGATCGCTGGCTTGGATGGAAGTAACGGCATCGTTGTCGACAGTCCTTTGCTTCAGATAGGTAGGAGCCATGTTGCGAGATGTGGATATCGTGGTCAGAGATGCTGGTATTGTTCGTAGGTACATATGAGCTAAGATGATCACTGTACACGACTATATCTAGTACAGTCTACTGCGCTCCCTCATTTCGTCGTGAAAGAAAAATAGGCAGTTGATAGTGTGAGCAATGTGGTCTACCGTGCGGCTCGGAAGGAGGGCTGCGTGGTACGGAGTGTGGGCGAAGTCTTCCACCGCTCCGATCCCGACTCAACCCGTGGTATCGTTTCCCGATGTGGGCGCCATATCATCCCCCGTTTTTACGTACTGCGAAGGAAAGTATGCCGTGATCTTCACCGAAATTGTTGCCATGTGATCAACAGGTAGTCAAGACTCGATGCGACGCACGGGCTTCTATACCTTCCACATCAGACTCGGTTCTAGACCTGGCTATGAGCATTGACTACTTTGTCAGTCGTGCGTGCATTTGTAAGAAACGAAGTTGATGGAAACTAAAATTGAATTTGGAAGTCGGATTGGAGCCACTGCGGCTGATTCTATAGGCGGACAATCTCTAATATCCATTGCACCATTCATCATTGTTCAGTAGTCCGGCAACACCAGCCTGGTCTCCATGATCAAGGTAGCCACAGATTCTGCCAGCAGGATCCCATTTGTTCCTCAGTTTCATGAGTGTACGTGCCTTGTCATCAGTCCAGTACTTGGTCTGACGCACTTGGAAATCAGAGTCTCCAAGATATGCTCCCTCACATTGCGGCGCCACCTCCTTCATGATCTCTCGGACCCATGCCTGACATCTGTCATCATCTTTCTCGTCCTTCCAGATTGTGTAAAGTGCGAAGTAATGGTCGCTTTGCATGCTAAGAGCCATATCTGGAAGCTCCCTTCTGCTGCACGGTGCCATTGCATACCACAGCGCAAAAGCTTTCGAAGTTGGTAGCGTTGTGAATGCCTTTTTGAGGACTTCGGCCACGTCCACATCATTCTTGACATAACCGTTTTCGGCACAATAGCGATGACCATGGGGGTTTGCGTTTGCTTGATCTTTGTATTCCTTGGCAAGACTCGTCCTCTTGTTGACTTCTTCGATCAGGTAGCCTTCCGGCCGTGTGGAGTTTGCTTGCTGCAAAGCGACTCTGCATTCTTCGTCTGATTCTTGGAAGGTCACGAAAAGAGGTATGATACATAGTTGATCTATACCAGGCGGCGTAGCCGAGACTGCTACAATCTCGGTGGAAGAATCGAAGGAAGGCGTGATGCTGATAATCCAGTTCATGACCTCGTCGTATCTTGCAATAGGATACAGGAAGGTCGATGACAGCATGGCTGGGATCTGCTTTCGGATCTTCAGATGGAAGCGAGTGATTATGGCAGGGAAACCTGGTCCAGCTCCCTTGGACGCCCACAAAAGATCGGAGTTCTCTTTAGCATCTACGTGGATGGCTTCACCGTTTGCTGTAACCACGTCTAGAGCCAAGATATTCTCGCAAGCCCATCCCCAATTCTATAGAATTTGTCAGCGATCTGGAAAGTCATCGCTGGTCGCAACAGCACTCACTCTACAATTCCAGCCCATGCCGCCTTGTAACAGAAAGCCGCCAAGTCCAACATCTGGACAATGCCCACCACAGAACATGAGACCTTCGGCGGACAAAGCGTCGTTGAGCATCTGACCAGTGGTGCTTGGAGACACGGATGCAATCATGGCTTCCTTGTCGACACTGATGTGCTTTAATTTGCCGAGTTCTATCAAGACTGCATTGTCTCTAACACTCCATGCGGCCCAGGAATGACCTCCCGATCTGACCGAAACTCTGCAGTCAAGCTTGTTGGCAAGTTGAACGGCTTGAAGGACGTGACTATCAGTCTCCGCCAAAACAACAGCGATCGGGAATCTCTGGGGTCGTCGTTGATTGAAGACACGGCCAACCCGAGCTTCTTCGTAATCTTTTGGATCTGCCGAGTCACGCCAGACTATTGGTAGCGAAGAGTCTACCTCGGTGTGCGCCATTGGATGAGTTGATTGATACGAAGTGGTGAATGAAAGATGCGGAGTAGAGTTGCTGCAAGCTTGAGGGCTAGTCATGATGCGAATGAGACGAATATATCGATTGTACAGATGCCATTTGGAAAGACAACAAAGCGTTGTGGGGGCTGCATGTTGAGATCGGCGACTAGCTTCGCCCACACTCGCTTGCGCATTCGGCACATGTCGAACTCTCCTCTCGGGGCGAAGCACGTTGGTCGACCCGGGGTAAATTTCCTGGGGACCCCACGGAGTCGGAGCGACTGCGGGGTGATCACTGACCTTGCAACCCCAGCTGAACACCAAGGACATCGCTACTATCATTGCAGGGGTATAAAGGTCTATCCTCTGGAAAGTCTTCCCCTCTGACCGTCTCGTCGTTGAACTCCAGTCATCACCCTGCTTCTGCCATACGCTTCCCTCCAGACAACAGCTACTTCTATCATGTCGCTGAACTTGACGAAGACTCGAGACGACGACGAAGTTGGCAAGACGACCACACTTGGCCATCTTCGTCTTCGACATGCCGAGACCAACGAGATCATCCTCATACCTACTCCATCGAACGATCCGAATGATCCTCTGAACTGGTAAGCCTAAGACGCCGACTTATCGTACTTCAAGAATCCTCTAACGCTGTTGTGCAGGAAGAAAAGCTTCCGGGTCTACCTTGCAATCCTCACTTGCCTCGCTATGTTCATGTGCAACTTCCTTGCCGCAGGCGCTACTGTCGCTATCGTGCAAATCACAATCGACTTCACAGGTATTCCTCCTACCCAGCCAGGTTTCCCTGCAGCTATCGCAAAGATCGCGTATTTCTTCACGACAACTGCTCTTCTACAGGGCACTGGTAATCTCTTCTGGATGCCTCTTATCCTGAAGTACGGTCGCCGTCCAATGTATCTCATCTCTTTTGTTGGATATTTCGCAACGATACTTTGGGCAGGTCTTACCAAGTCGTACGCTAGCGAGCTCGCTGCTCGTGTCATGATGGGATTCTTTGCTGGATCTGGTGAATGTATTGCTCCACTCACCATCTCGGACTTGTTCTTCCTACATGAACGTGGGTTCTATATGTCGTGAGTATAGCTGAGAGTCCATCAAACAAGGACTAAGCTGACCCAAGTCGATAGTATGTATACGGCAGCTCTTTCTAGCGGTGTGTCTGGAGGTGTCATCATCAGTGGTCTCATCACAATCAACCTGAGCTGGAGATATATCTATCATGTATCTGCCGCCATCGTGGGTGTCTTGATCATACTGGTGTTCCTGACGTTTCCCGAAACTGCATACAATCGCAGTCCCGTCGATGTGCCAGGAGCCAATCAGGCGCCATCTGAGCTTTACACCATGCCTGCGGCAACAAGCTCAGTCAATGACGTGGAAAAGGGTGGGAGGTCTGAACATGTGGAAACACCAGACCTTGAAAGTCACACAGTCGGTCCTGTTACCAACCACCGAGCTACAGCTATTCCTCGCAAGCGCAGTTTCGTCCAGAATCTTGCCATCTTCCACGGCAGGTTCGTCGACGAGACATTCTGGAAGATCTTCTATCGACCAGTCGTCTTGCTTTGCCTGCCAATCGTTCTCTGGGCCACTCTCGTCATGTCTGTGACCATTGGCTTTCTTGTTGCCATCTCTTCCAACTTCGCCAGCGCCTTCTCTACCACATACGGTTTCAGCTCATGGCAATCTGGGCTCTGCTTCATTTCTGGTCTTCTCTTCACCCTCGCCGGTATCTTCTTCGGTGGTACGGTTTCTGATTACGTTGCCGACTACTTCACAAAGAGAAATGGCGGTATCCGCGAGCCTGAAATGCGCCTTCCTGCAATGACCATCGGTCTGATCTGCTCGCCTCTTGGCCTGATCCTATACGGTGTCGGAATTGAGCAGAAGTTGCACTGGATCGTTCCTACGCTCGGGCTTGGCTTTTGTAAGTGTTGAACAGAGGCTCTCTATTGAGTACGGCATGCTGACTTGTCACACAGTGAGTATTGCGATCGCGCAGGCCACCAATGTCTCCTTGGTTTATGTCATTGACTCTTACCGTCCTATCGCCGGCGAAACCGTTGTGTCGCAGCTGGCCTTTAAGTGTAAGTTGGTTGTATTCTACCCTCAACATCCTCATCTGACACCCGACAGCTTGTTTCGGATTTTTGCTGTCGTTCTACACCAATCCCTGGATCGACAGCTCTGGCTACGCCAAGTCATTCGGTGCCATGGCAGGTATTAGTGCTGCAGTACTTTTGGGATGGATTCCATTCTACATCTGGGGTGGCCGCATTCGGGCCGCTACACACAAATGGAAGCTGCTGACCAAGACCATCGGTTGGAGCGAGGGTAGAGAGGTGGGCGAGTGATGTAGTCGGAGAGTTGAACTGGCGCAAAGCCAATTCTGGGGTATTTTAGACCTAGAAGTAGTCGACAGTATCAGAACGCAGACCAATTTACTCCATGATCAAATCCGAGGACTTTGGCTCACAACATGGTCAAAAAGTGACGTATCATCGCCCACGGCCCAAGTGCTTAGAACAAAAGCTCGGCGATATCATCACGATAGCTTCCAGAAGAAGCTGTTGTGGTGATGATGGTCTGGACTCTGATAATCATTGTGTGGCGTATCGTGATATGATATCGAGAAAGGACAAAATATGATTGAAGTGGTATGTGGCGCGCCCACTTTCCGAGAAATTTGGTGGGGCCGGATGCGCTGAGCAACCAGTTCAGGCCAATGAGCCAAGCTTCATGGTCGCACACCTCGAAACATACAGAAAGACTTCAAGACCGCAGTTTCCCAGTCATACCAGCACAACCACTGAACACCCAATCTTGCTTCAAGCAGCATCCGAGCCACCTCGTCCGACCGATTCTTCAAACCAAATCCATCGCCATATTCAACAACCAATGACAATGGAGTCGCTGAAGGACAGCAACCTGGTAGCAGAGCGCGATCTCAAAGCTCAGCAGTCAAGTTCTAAGACTCTGCAAGGCAAAGTTGCAATCGTCAGCGGCTCGAGTTCTGGTATCGGCAAAGCCATAGCTACGGAACTGTCATATCGAGGCGCCTCGGTGGTGCTGAATTATCCCTTTTCACGACTCAAGGACGAAGGCGAAACCGTAGCATCCAATCTACCAGGTCAAGCCATAGCCGTCTGCGCAGACATGGGTAGCACAACTGGACCAGCCGCTCTTGTGGAAGCAGCCATTGCAACATACGGTCGCATCGATATTGTCGTCAATAATGCAGCTCTGGCAGTCAACAAGCCGTTCGAAGAGCAAACTCTAGAAGACTGGGATCTGCTGGTCAACATAAACGCTCGAGGCACTTTTCTCCTAACGCAAGCTGTGCTGCCACATTTGACTTCGCCCGGCGGTCGCATTGTGAACATCTGCAGTGCCTCATCACGTGCAGCACCGCCAATGCAGACCATTTACGCCGGGACCAAAGGAATGGTCGACAGCTTTACACGAGTCTGGGCTAAAGAGCTGCCTCCAAAGTATGGTTGCACTGTCAATTCAGTCAGCCCTGGACCCACGAGGACAGAAGGATTCGCGGCAGCGGGAGAAGATGTGATGAAGATCTTGCAACCGACTATTGACGCCATACCCGTTGCTGCCAGGATGGCAGAATCTTCGGAGATTGCTTATGCTGTTGCGTTCTTGTGTGAGGAGAGAGCGAGATGGATAAATGGTTTGCATATGCATGCGAATGGAGGTCTCTTTGTTGACTAATTCTATATGCTCCAATTTGGAAAGTAATTTCCAGCGACATCGGATATATACAAGCTTTGGTCGAAGGAACTTTGTCAACTATCCAAATCTACAAAGAAAATCCCGCATCAATTATTGCTACTTGGCCTGTCATGGATGAACTTTGCGCAAAAGTCAAGACTTGACGTGCCACATCCTGATGTGTTGTTAGAAGATCTCTCTGTGAACGGACGATATCATGAGCACTTACCTCGACGGTCGCAAATCTTTTGAGTCGATTCTGCTCTTTGACAGCCTTCAACTTTTCTTCTGGGAAAGACAGGCCCCACTCCTGCGAACCTTTGTCAGAAGATCGTGGCTTTGCGAAGATATTTTCCTTGGGTACTCACGGTCAGAAGCACACCCGGTGCAACTGCATTCACTCGGATCTTTGGTGCAGCAATCACAGCCAACGACTTTACCAGATGGATCTGAGCCGCTTTCGTCACAGCATAAGGCTACCAATTGTCAGTATCAAATTGTACAACAACTCCTCTGCAGACTTACCAAAGAACTGCCACTAGGCTTGATCCCAGCCACAGATGCTGTAGTGACAAAAGCACCCTCAGTCTCGTGAAGATAGGGTCTGGCAGCATGAAATAGCCACAAATGACTTTTCACATTGATCTGAAAACAGCGATCCCAATCTTCTTCGTAAACACCGTCGTCGAGGTTGAGAAAATCTCTCATCTTTGTCCATCCTGCATTCGAAACTACCACATCGATGCGACCCATCTTCTGGTAGGTTTCCTCGACTAGTCGCTTGACGGAATCTCTATCGCCCATGTCTGCTTTGACGGCGATGAAGTAATCGCTAGTATTCGTTGCAGACTCTTTGACAGAATTTTGGAGCTCTGCGATCAGCGCGTCTGCACGTGAAGTGTTACTGCTGTAGTTGATGACAACTCGCATGCCATCCCGTACGAGTGCTTTAGCGATGCAGGCCCCAAGACCCGCTGATCCTGCAGTTACAAGGGCGACCTTCTGGTGAGCCATAATTAGAGATTGATCGTGTTGAGCCAGTAGATGGGAGAGTTGATCGGTTCGTGAATATTCCGCTCCCAAAAGAAGACGATGATGGTAGATACTAGCGGCTCGTTCTTCGCCCACTTACCGGACCGGTTTAACATAGTCATTTTAGCCGAGCTAATCGGCATCTTGAGGTTCATGGTATTCCTTAGTAGATATAGGCAAAGTCAAACTGTTTTGTACGTGACCGTGCTTCCAGAACAGCTAGAACATCATGGTAAGAGCTTTCTAATCTCTAACGTTCTCATGATGCGAGAAATTTGGAGAGAAGGATATTAACCTCGTAACATGGACTGCTTAGATAATTAACGATGTCGATGTATCCTCGTAGAGTTCTTCATAAAGATGTAGCAAGAGAGTACTACCGCCGCTAGGATGCAGGAAACAAGTTAGGATTGTAGCGGACGCAGAAATAGATTAGGATGATGCTTATAATCCTACCGTCATAACACACCATGTAGCAACCTTGTAGCAAGAGCCTTCATTAGCTACACTACTTCCGGTCGTTTGACACCTCGTCCTAGTACAGTCTTCGCAGGTCTAGTCTAATTGGACATCCATGAACTCCCTATCAAAGGTAGGCAGAATGTGAGCCTAGCATCGTAGGCTAAACGACACTGCACGTTTCCGGTCGCAATCGCGCCGTCCTTAGAGTGTATTCATCAACGAGCACCTTTCGTACCAAATCGAGGGGGAAGTCACTCCTCACAGTATCCACTCTTTCTATGGCTAGATCCTTATTGGTTCCGACAGCGAATCTGTACCGGTCTCTTGCAGTTTGGAAGCAGCGCGGTGGGCTCAATTCAACTGGGGGTCGAGTTGTCTATTCCAACGCAGATCTTGACAGTCAACGCGTCGTTTCCAGGCCTGTAGTGGAAAAGAGGATCCACAATCCATGTCCTGCTCGTCGAGTCTGAGGCCAAGAGTCGTCAGTCATTGTGAAACCGCAGTGGTATGTCGTACAGGTTTGTGGTGCGACTCTGATCTCGCTTCATCGCAAGCAGCCTGTGAATCAAGCCACAGGTGAGGTTTCGGCGAAGCTTGACGTGCATAAGAATGGCGGTATCATGGGCGACATTATGGGTGGCATGGTAGGCGATGTCGTAGGAGTGTCGTTGGATGCAGTTCAATTGAAGCTGCCCGTGTCGGTCCGTCGTGAATGGCGTTCTTCGTCGTGTGATACGAACAGGGTTCATCGATC
>ERZ794946.629-NODE-629-length-13398-cov-4.551750_pt1 | contig 13398 bp, 19 predicted proteins | sample MGYA00433072_ERZ794946 | MGnify/ENA primary metagenome ERZ794946 (study PRJEB30137, sample SAMN04331413) | food metagenome | isolation source: Y3 must sample point D1 replicate A | place: Australia: South Australia | collected 2014 ...
CTTCTCATCAACCCATACTGTAAGATCTTATACCCGGTCAGCGTATATATCCATTTCCACATATATTCACCAGATATTGCCACAAAGACAATCCAGACCATCAAAACTTCTCATCCCAAACATGTTCCATGCTGTTTTCTACGGAGACAAAAGATGCGAAAAAGAATAATGAAACCCGTCGGGCGAGAGAGTTGAACGCTGGTTACGAGGTTGGCGAGCAAAACTCATACAAGTCCTCCAACCCTCGGACCGAATCACACGAAGCCTTTTCATTCATACATGCAGTTGTTGAGGGTAGGGTGGTATATATACGCTGAAGTTCTCACGTAAAAGTCTGGTACGGTCGACTTCTGCATCGTACAAGTCTTCTTTGCAGCCGCCAGCCGTCTTCACAAGTAAATCAGTCTCAGCTACGCCAACTACAATCATGAAACTGAGGGGTTGAGAGAGCCATTTGGACTTTGCGTCTCAGACTCTATCGAAGACTTGAGCTGTATGTCCGTGGACGCCAGATTCGCCAGAGACGAGGACGCCATACGCACTGTCAAGAGAGGCATCGACAGACGCTAGGGGGAACTATCATAGATACTTTGAATGACATACCCGAGATTCACAGAGAGGTGACCAAGGTCTTCGTAGAGTTGATCAAAGATCTTTCGATCGAGAACAAAATGGCCCAGTATCTACAATGATTACTGGTTTACCATCGGCAGCTTGAAGAAGAACTGTCAAGCCAAGCTCAACTTCACCGAAGATATTTCTGATAGCCTCACTGTTTTTGAGGAAATCTTTGACATGAGAGAGCGAAATGAGAGTGATAAGCAGGACAAGAGGAAGTGATAAGAGCACCCATCCAGGCTAATAATTGAAGGCGGGAAGGTTTCTTTTTGGAAGTGAGTATCGAAAAGCGTGTGGAGAGCCGAGAGAATACTGGTCTCGGTGCGATCTTCTATGCCTTTGTGGTTTCTTCGGACAGGTGGCTAGATGGACTTTTCTAGCAGTGAACGGAGTCAGAGATGAGTCTGAGAGAATGCACGAATGTTGTTAGGATTCGGCGGAGTGTTAGTGAGGAACGACATACTTCTGAACTCTTCTAATCTACTCTTCGACATGGCTTGATAGCTGAATCTTTAGAAGCATATGATCTGGAGGTTACAGCATCATGCAAAAAAGAATCATGTATTCATGATCTTCAATGCCAAAATCCTTACTTTCAGAATGCACATCTATCCCACATGAAAGAACAAAAAGAAGAATAAGCACCATGGGCAGGGATCGAACCTGCGACCTCCTGGTTCATCGGGACCACGCTTGTAATGAAAGAATGCGCACGTGCCCGAACGTAACCAGATATGCTACCACTACACCACCACGGCTTTGTTATAAAGAGGCAAGAATATTATAGAATATAAAGGTTGGTGGGCGTGGAGAATGACGCGGGTGTTTGTATGGAAGTTGAGTTTGATTGAGGGAGTTTTGAGTAGGCGGATGACCCGGCGTCTGGAGACCAATGTCTAAGGCAACGTGTGATGGAACATGCCTTCCTCATGTTACTTGCCATCTTTGCCTTGCTCCTTCTCGACATCCTCGATAATCTCCCTTAGGCTTTTAGCACTCTGCTGCACCTCCTTCTTCTCACCATCGTTGAGCTTCATGGGAATTTGTCTGACAATACCCTTTCTGCCTAAAACCACCGGCATGGAGATACAGACATCCATGTCTTTCTGGTAGTGACTGATGGGTCTGATGTTGCATTGGTCGAAGAGGATAGACTTGCAGATTGAGGCTGCTACACCACCGATGCCGAAAGCTGTGGCTCCCTTGGACTCCATGATGGCAGCAGCCTTCTTCTTGGTGTCTTCTGCGATGGCTTCTTTGTCGATAGAGGTGTCCGGGAGAGCTAGCTCGAGAGGTACGCCGCCGACTGAGGCATGAGACCATGCAACCTGAACCTTGATTAGCAAGTGGAATGGACATATTTATGAACTTGGACTTACCATCTGCGAGTCACCGTGCTCGCCCAGCACATAGGCGTCAATAGAGCTAGCTGCAACACCACATTTCTCTGCGAGAATACCACGGAGACGTGCGCTGTCGAGGAAAGTACCACTGCCAAAGACTTGGTTCTTGGGAAGTCCAGAGAACTTCTGTGCAAAGTAGGTCAAGATATCCACAGGATTTGAGACCAACAGAATGATGGTGTCGTCGCGGAAAGGCTTCATGTCCTCAATCGCTGAACCCAGGATCTTGAGGTTGCGACCGACGAGGTCGGTACGGCTCTCACCTGTGACAAAGTCAGTATACAGCTCAATGGCCACAGGATCCTATCGATAACTTACCCTTCTTCTGTGCTGCTCCTGCAGTGATGACGACGATATCACATTGTCCGGCCTCCTTGTGTGTACCAGCGCGTACCTGGGTGGAAGTGTTGCCGTGGAAAGTGGCATCAGAAAGATCCTGTACCTGGGCATCACGAACATCTTCCTTGGGATCGACAAGTAGGATCTCTCCCGCGACAGGGTTCAGGATCAGCGAGTAGGCGATTGTGGAACCGACTTCTCCAGATCCCAGAATGGCGATCCTCGAAGTCATTGACTTTTGAGACATTCTTCTGATCGACTGTGTGGTAATTGAAAGCTTGGGTCTGACGAGGGACTTCTGTTGAGTGCTTGAGAAACTGCTGCTTGAGGAGATGAAGTGGTGAGTGGAAGTTACAAAGGTTGCTCTAGCGACGTGAGAAGTTCTCAGAGAAGATGTCAAAGTGGGGCGAAGGAGTCGACCGGATCGAGAAGCCAACATTTCAATTGTCGTGTTCAACGAAGCTCAGAGAAGGTGCTCTCCATAACGCGTCGAGAATGTTAGTGGAACTTCGAAATGACGTCAAGAGTAGTCATCAAGGTGTTCCATACGGCGCTTGTTCTATACAGATTCTCAACTCTGCATAACTTCTCGACCTCAAACACAAGTATTGTGCTACAACGTAGTCCTTTTGACAGAGAGCGTTCGAAAATATCAGTGGATGGACGTTTTCATGTTGTGAATAGGTAAATGAGATTCGTGCTCTGCATGACCCCGGGATATCATCTCTTCGGGTGGGGTCAGTCCGTAGACAAGCAAATATTATATGATAGCTTTTAGACAAAGGAAATGCATCAAGTATAGACTCATTTCGGCACACCGATGCTGTTCCAGACTCCGCCCATTGAACCCGTCTCCTCGTCGCGACGAGTGCTACGAATGGCATAAGAAGTCTCAACTCGAACACCGTCTTCAACATCATACGGGTACTGTTGACTGTGGTTGCTTCTTGTAGGGACCATCTTTTCTGTTGAGGCATTACTTTCGATGTCGAAAGTGTCCGAGACAGGAGTTCGGCCTTCAAGCTCATACTCACCAACGGTGGCTGACTTGTCGATCTCACTACTGAGTTTCGTGCCCTTGTATGACTTGTTGGGGGCCGAGTGTAAGTTGTGCCCAGATCTGCCATATCCCGATCCCCTGCCGGAAGCGTTCGGGTCGTATGCACCTGGCAACCAGAATGCTCTGCTGAAGATCGGGCGTAGGATGGGTACGTTGATGGTGAAGATACCGATGAAGGTCTCGCGGACTCCCCAACCGTTGATGTTGGCGGCAGACGGTGCAGCGTCAAGAGACAGGACAACGCGGATGATGGCGGCGACAATGACGAACAATCCCGACGACAAAACGACTCCGATAGTGATCTTCTTCTTCAAGGGCATCTTCAGCTGCCAAAGCATGGGGATCGGGACCATAAGAATAGCGGCGTCGGTCAGGATGTTGGGGATGGCGACAGCAAGGAAGTTTTGCGGTCTGAAAGCACACTTCCATGGAGGCGCAGGTGTGACCTGCCAGTTCATGTGGGTACTGCTATATCGTCAGACATGTTACTCGGCTCTGAATATAAGGAGCACTTACGGGAAGCAGCCGAAGATGAGCACAAACCAGACAATGACATAGCTGACACCAGTGAACCAGAAGAGATACTTGATCATCTTGTTGTGGAAAGAGCCAAGTGTCAGACGCTTGTAGAAGAATAGCATGGTGAACTTCATGCACCAAATCAATGCAGGGTAACTACACCAAGCAGCGTATTCGAGTTTGGAGCCATATGTTACGCGGTCGATGTCCGCTTGCGTTGCGGTTTGGAGCCATTTCTCACTGACTTCTGAGCTTTCGCCAGTGTAGTGTACCAGATGGACAAGAACAGCATCGGAAGTGTTGAAGATCAAGACACCGAAGCAGAACAAGTCATCCCAGTAAAGGCCTTTGATGCCGACGGTGCGCAGACGGACTGCATAACGGCCCAAGATGATGAATGTAGCAATTGCATACAGAGCCTAGAGCACTATTAGTCCTGCATGTACATTCGAGCGTCATCTGGAGATGCTCACCCAGACTTCCTTCAAGATGGCATCGAGAGCCATGATGGTCTACCCCAAGCAGGGCACAATGTAGGGCTTCGATAGGTGTGGTGTTGAGTTCGATGGACACCAAGAGACCAGTACTACCCCAGAAATATGTAGAGAGAAGTGTAGCGAGAAAGAGGATGAATCTAAGATGCAAGGGTAAAGATAGCGATGGGAGAGGGCTTGAGCCGTAGTTAAAGTGAAAAGTATGACGCTGACCAACGGTGTGTGTGGTAGTCTCAGATGTGCAGTTAAGCACTAACATTAGCCGCAAGTCAATAGGTCGACGGTGGAGTTGACTTTAGACTTGAAACGGTTGCATATTGCCCGTTTAGAAAGGCGAGATCTGTCAGCTCACAGCTTCCAGAAGGACTTGTAGACGGACATCTGTCACTACTGACTCGCTGTGTGTAAAAGCCATCTCGGTGGTGCCGTGAGAGTGTAAACTCATCCACGTGGGCATGATAAAGAGATTCATGCAAGTCCTAAATGCCCAAATTCGATGGGAGCATCGCATATAGACTTCAGCCCTGCACGTGGAACAGTTGCGAACGTACAATCGTTTGCACAGATCTCAACTACCGAGAACCTGGAACTCGGCGGCCTTGATGATTTGATTGGACAAAAAGATGGTAGAATTTCCTTTCTGTGGGACGAGATCGGAACGAGGCGAGGTGGGTACACGATTAGGCGTGGGTGGAAGGCGGCATCTCTCACTCCGGTGGACGATTTGGGTTTGAAAAGGCGATCTCGAAAAAGCAGGGCGAAACCGAGGGTCCGGCCTCGACCGCTGTAGGTGAACGTTGCCGGGCAAGCGGTAAGAAGGCTCCAGACGAGTACTTGTAGATCTACACCTAATATTTCGCGCACTACTGTGTACCGACAGGCAGGTTAGACACGGTACATCATCCATTGCTCCGCAAGCCCTATACCATGACTCTCGACTTTACCGCAAAGCAGATTCGAGATGCAAGTAACGCTAGCATGTTGCGTATGTTGCTACAAAATAAAATTGAGTCGACCCGTCCACGCAAGCGATCCCTGGGTTCGCGACGGCCAAGGAGCTAGAAGCAACGGCAGAAGGTTGAATCGATTGGAGAAATGATGGGCGTATATCAAAGCCAGACTGACATCAAAAGAAAGCTGTGTAACCGAGAGCGAGATGCTGGCTGGTGTTGGTGGCAGACAGCTCGGCACTTGCACGACAGTGTCTCATGAAGCTATATCAACTATGATATGACCCAACGGTGTTCAAATCGAAGACGCTGGCACGACCAGTGAGACAAACATGGACTGGAAGTTGTGTCTATCTGCAGGGCTTTTTGCGAAAGCGCCGGTGGATCGGAGTTGCCCTAACGGAAAAAGATTGAGCGGCATTCAATAGAGGTCATGTCGTGACAAAATGAGTATGTCCATGACTCCTTAAGCTCAGGTTGGTCGATGAGGCTGTGGCAATACGATGAGAAGCTTCCTATTCCGTGGAATGTTGACTCGAGAGAGTTGGAAAAGGAGAGCGAGACATTTCCGTCCGAGGTGATGCCTCTCTGGTCTGGTTATACAGAAGGCTTGGCGGGATTATGGCGGGGAAGTGGAGATCCAAATTGGCAATCGCAGAGCTGGCAGGGCTGACTTTGATGCCGTGCTCACTTGGAGCTGCATCATACTGCCGTCGTCCGTCAGCACCACTCAAATCACAATTATGGCAGCGCCTCATCGCCCCCGCGTATTCCTGGAGATCAGTATCGGAAACGAACCGGCCGGCCGCTTGACCATCGAGCTCTTTGCTGATCAGGCTCCCAAGACATGCGAAAAGTAGGGGCTCTCTCAAGTTGTCTGAGGTATGCTAGTACTGACTTGAGCAACAGCTTCCGCGCTCTCTGTGCTGGTTCACACTCAAATCTCAACTATGCGCTCAGTCCCTTCCACCGCGTGATTGATGACTTCATGGTCCAAGGTGGAGACATCACACGCGGTGATGGTACAGGTGGTGATAGCATCTACGGTGGAGACTTCGAAGATGAGAATCTGGGTTGGCGCGAGATGGATGCTGCCGGTCTGGTGTGCATGGCCAACCGTGGAAAGGCCACCAACAGCAGTCAGTGAGCATACCCACATCTCTATGCTTGAATCCAGTAACCAATGCTTTCTAGGTTTTTCATAACTCTCGATTCATGCCCTCACCTCAACAACAAACATACCATCTTCGGACGCCTGGTCGGCGGAGAGGATACACTTGCTCGTATGTCCAAGGTCCAAGTCGACAAGGATGACAAGCCTCTGGAGCCTGTTCTAATCGCACGCTGCGGAGAACTCGAGCGCAAGAAGAAAGCACCCATTGCATCTCCCGGACCTGCCAGCAAAGACAGAGGTCGAAGGAACAGACGCGGAAGCTCTGTCTCTCCCTCTCGCTCCCCATCTCCACGACCTGAAAAGAGCCAGCGCGTACGAAGAAAGAGCGACCACATAATCGATGAGAATCTGCGCGGCAGAGTACGTGCAAGGTCTGATGATGAGGACGGAGAGTCTTCTGCAAAGGAACGTGCCATCGAGTCAGATTCGCAAAGTCCGGACAGCAGACACAAGCGAAAGCGCAGCCCTAGTCCATCGCGCGGATTTGAAAGGAAGAAGGCCAGCCGCGACACCAGCAGAAGCCCAGTGGATTCGCGCCGAAGGAGAAGAAGCTTGCCGAATCAATACTACGATCACGATGCACCGAACCGGTCCAACGACGGTGATCGTAGACGGCCCAGGGATAACGACCGGTATAGACCCAACGGCGGCAACGAAAACAGACAGTATAACAGAGATGGTGGAAGAAGAGCTGGAAGAAATTCATATCGTCCACCGCCGAGGCAAGAAGAAGGACGTCTAGGAGGAGATACGTACGGCAGTGCTGGCACAGGAGCAGGCGACGAGAACGCCGTCAAGTTCAAGGGCAGAGGCCACATGAAGTTCAGAGAGCCCGATAGACGTTGGTAACGATGTGACGATATGTCAAGGGGAGATTGCTGTTGTAGGTGGCCAAGGAGCAATGCTATGTTGCATGATACGAAACGTAATGACCAGCATAATCATCTTCATCTGCTCACAGGCGTCCTTGCTCTCTTCCTGCAGCTCTTAGACCACCATCTCCATCCACAAGTACACACCAACCTTCTCCTCCTCTGCCTCCATCTCCACCTACTGCTGCGCCAGGGAACTCCTTCTTCGCATACTTGAGGATGTCATCGTTGAAGCTTCCAGGCTGTAACCAGACAGCTCTGACACCTGCCTCCTTTGCTTCCTGCAGCAACTTCTTTGTAACAGCAGGTGGAGTGATGACGCTCAATCCTGTCTCCTTGGGTTGTTGCAAAGCTGAGGGCGAAGGCACGGTATCGTAGTCCTTGGAGGAGACCGAAACGCTAGGACGCGAAGGGTTGAGTGGTGTAACCGGCAGAGAGCGCTGAAGATACCATGCGAAAACTGCAATGCGTCAGTGGGGTTGATGCATGGTGGGGTGCTCGGGAAGCCTACCTCTGTGGCCAAACTTGGAAGGATCACTGCTGGCGCCTGCGACGGCGAAGCGAGGGCTTGCAAGGAAGTTCTTTACTGCTGAGTTCATGTCTTGGTCGGTCATTGCTACAAGTTCGAGTTACGATGGAAGAAGGAAGCTAGAAAGAAGTGATGGGATGAATGAAGCAGTTGCGGAGTTTGGAGTTAAGATTGAACCGAGGTATGGAACCTTTGGCTTTCTTGTGCCAGAGCATCCGTTGAGCACGCAAGACAACCCAGGTATTGGGGAACACCCTGTCTTCATGGCTATCGTTTGTTCCAAGACTCGTCCTCTCTACAGACGCGAAGTCTGGGGAGAGTTTGAGTGAATGGAAGTGATAAGATCTTGCTGCGATCTGCTACAGCCTTGCCTTGCACGTTTCACAAGCTCATGGTCGAAACTCCCATGTCGAATCTGCAATTTGATGTTTTGAAGAACAACAAGCACTGTGGTCCGTCTCTTCATAAGCAATAACAATGACGAGATTCCTCAGCTCTATGTTTTTCCAGTGAAAGTGATCAAGAAGAGACCGCTCGATACAGGTTCGTTGCTCTCACAGATGACGGAGATGATAGCAGGCCTAAAGAAAGGTAGGTGAATGGCAATCGTAGTGGCCTAATCGGGCAGTGTGTTGATAAGAGTCCATGACAACGGGCCTAAAGCCCCTGGGCCGAGCGCAGATTTGACAAACACATCAAACCCTCCTTTCCTTTGGCGGGGGTCCTGAGAGACGCAGACATCTTCACGTATATCCCTCTATCGCAAAACTCAATCCTATCGCAGACTGAATCCGTCCAACCTCGAGAAAGAATACCAGCCGGCAAACATAACTGCAATGGTGAGTTGATCTGTTTACTGCGGGCCCAGACCCTGCATGGAGACCCGAAAGTCAAGATGCGGCCAACCAAAACTCGCCAACCGCCCTGTTTTGAGTCCGTCGATAACTCCCGCTCTTGAACAACACACCACAACAACGGCCATCCCACTCTCCTCCACCACCTCTCACCCTGCAAAACAGCCCATACAAAGCGCATCATCGCATACAGATCAAGACTAAGACAATGGATCAGGCCAACACAACAAACTACAAGGAGGCTTTCGCTCTCTTCGACAAGCGCGGTAACGGCCGTGTTCAGATCGAGTCTCTGGGCGACCTCCTGCGCGCATGCGGCCAGAACCCCACCCTCGCTGAGATCAGTGACCTCGAGAAGAGCATTGGCGGAGACTGTGAGTCTACATGACACGAAAACGAGGAGGAAGGTAGAGGCTGACACAAGATTCGCAGTCGACTTCGACTCATTCTCAAAAGTCCTCAACCGCGCTGGTGGTTTCCGCGATCCTGGAGAGCCTGAGGAGTACTGCCGCGGTTTCCAAGTCTTTGACAAGGAGATGACTGGCTTCATCGGTGTCGGTCAGCTCAGATACAGTACGATATGCTTAAACACGAAAGATGCGGAAGACGAGACACTAACAAACGCACAGTTCTGACCAACTTGGGCGAGAAGATGAGCGACGACGAGGTTGACGAGCTTCTCAAGGCCGTCGACACCAGCAGCGGCGAGATCAACTACGTTGGTATGTTCATTCCGGACTTTCCCTCACTCTGTGTCGCATGCACTAACACGTTCTCTCAGACCTTGTCAAGACCGTCCTCGCGAACTAAGCACCTTTCTCACCTCTATACCCACCCTTTTTCTTTTTCGAAACAAAACACAATCTTGGGCGCTCTGGCACGGGATATGAAGCATGGCAGGCGTTTTTTCTCCTTTATTCTGTTTAATTCTGGAACGAGAATGAATTACAGCGCGATCACTTTTGGGAGACAATACCGAATTTTGTACAGCGGCAATTATACCTCTACGACTTTTCTCAAAACATGTCTATGGTTTCTACCGTCTCTGTTCCATAACGCTGCATGTGCACGTCGGGTATGGCATTTCATGATGAGGGCTCGTTGGAGAACTTCTGGGCATCCTTCTGCATCTCCTCAGCCAGCCAGCGAGCCTCCTTCTCCATCTCCTCCATACTTCTAGGCTTTCTCTTGTCATCTTCGACCTTGGGGAACTTGCCCTTTCTCACACCCTCCTCTTCTTTCTGATGCTTTCCCACATCTCCCTCTTCACCCTCCAATTGTTCGTAGATCTTGTCTCCACCACCTTGCGCATCCATGTCACCGTCTCTTCTGGGTATCAGATGCGCGTGCACATGTGGCACGCTCTGTCCTGCTGCCTCGCCATCTTGTATCGCTATGTTGCAGGCCGATGCATTGTACACGCGCTTCAACGTCCGGGACGCCAATTGTACTGTGCTGAATAGATCCGTGACTTCTGGAGCGCTGAGTTGATCGATATGTTGGACACGGCGGAGAGGGCAGACGAGGATGTGACCAGGTAACAAGGGCTTGAGATTCACGAGGCAGAAGGAGAGGGGTGTTTTGTAGAAGACCTGGGTTGCTGTTAGCGTCTCTTGCCAATCCATGGAGGGGTAGCAGTGGTAACAACTAACCTGTGAGGTCACAGCGAATTGGCCAAAATGTATGGCCTTGCTCAATGATGGCGGCGGCATCTCTGCCTGAGTATCAGAGCTCATCTGTGGATTGCTTGTGTGCAGTGGCAGAAAGTTGTGTTTGGACGGTCTTGTGTGTTTGTAGATTCGCGATGGAAAGACGTCACTGCCACTTTCTCAAACACTCAACACGCTGCGGACTCTCCTCTCCGGCAACGAATCCTTGGAGGCAAACACTCATGGCTTTCCAAATAGCGTCGCTCTAGCGAATATTGCTAAGGTAGATATATCTAAAGAAGGAGATGGAACTTGGGTACACAGCACTCCCACCACAACTCACGATAGGACCACTCATCTCTGAGTATTGATTTTAATATAGCATAACTTCCATTAGCCTTGGTTGGAAACTCTTTGAGATGTGCTTGCCATTCGCCATGGCATGCATCTCTACTCCTGACATCCTGACATTGATATCTGTATCTTTCCCAGTTTCGCCCGGTGATCAAAGCTCTTTTGCGGCGCGGTCGCTGCGGAGCCATGGCATCCTCGTTTGCTCTTTCTTTGTTCACAAGAAACAAGCTCAGGCTATCCTTCCCCAGAGCTTTTGCCATATATCAGACTCATAGCCCCGTCTGTCATCTTCCTCTCCCAAACCACCATCCCATCATCAACAGCATAACATCTTCAACTCATCTCCACCACAAAATGCCTCCCAACAACTCCTCCACCTCGGGCTCTGGCTCCGGCTCCATTTCAAGCTCCAGCACTGGTAGCGGCTCCTACGAAGTTACCTCGAGCGGCACCAACGATCAGGGAAACCACTACTGCTCCCGCGACTACGGCTCAGGTGCTTCCAACGACAACTCCTACCATTACTCCAACAGGTAAGTTCAGTCGCGTTTCATCCTTTGGGGTAAAGAGAGCGATACCAATGATGTGAGGGACAGTGATGGCTCGTATTATTACAGCAACCCCAATGGCTCGACCTACTACAACTCTGGTTCTGGCTACTCCAACTACACTCCTCAGGGCAAGTGAATGCCGATCTGCTAGAGCTTGATCAGGAGATTCCGATCCAGACGGCCGGGTACGGTCAACAGGGATAAGAAGGTGATGATGCCATGAGTTTGACTTTCGAGACGAGAATGATAGATGATGCAGACTTTGGAGAAATTCATTCAGTCGATTGACGAGCACGTTGTCCATGTTTTACAATCGTTGTGAATTGCAAACCGACAAATATGACAATTCACGAGAAGCCGTTCGCCTTGTGTATTGAAGTATGTTATGGCCGTTGCAAGCGCAATTTACACCTTCTTTGGTGGCTGCCGCCCTCTGTTTCGACCTCAAATTCTGGTAGCGACGAACCAAAAGTCCTACGGATTGATTGCCGACAAACGATACTGTTTACGGTCGGAGCGCTCCCCGCAGCCAACTCCAAACTTCAAGACATTTGACATGAAATGTTAACAACGCTCGCTGTACAACGGTTGTTCGACTGCGCAGAATGCTCGTGCCTGGGCCTCCTCTCAAACGGCAGTCACACAACTTTATGATCCACACGGCGTAACCTGATGACTTGTACTCCCATTATGGTAGACTGTTGTAGGTATCTTTCACGGCTGTTCATCAAGCCGCAAGACATTTATCGAGCCGCGGTAGGGTTCAAACAGGTAAACCTTGACCTTACTCTTATCTCTGGTCCATTTCCCTCTCTCTTCCTCTTGTTCATTTGCTTGGATCATTCATCGACTATCTCATGCTTCGAATTACTTGACAGGAATAATGGTGTCGCCAGATGTCGCACAGTACAATCTCCATCCGTGGGCCATCATTGTGCTACCAATCCCTCTAGCTGTCTTGTCAACCATCGCAATCTCAATACGCATATGGATTCGATGCGTTCTTGCTAGGTCTTTCGGTCGTGATGATGTGTGTTTGATCATTGCTCATGTAAGAGGTGTTTACTACTGCTGTAAATGACATTGCTGACACCTCTATAGATCTGCTTCCTCGCTGCTTGTGGAGTGTTCATCGCCATTGGGGTTACTGAGTACAATGAAGGTCTTGCTCCCATCGTGAAGCTTGCCATGGTATGGAGTTTTTTTTTGTCAGACTCATGTGTACATTCCACTGACCACACGATCAGCTCAGCATCTTGGGCATTGCGTTGTATCTACTAAACCAATGTTTTTTCAAGCTCTCGATGGCCTTCTTCTTCCTTCGCATCCCGAACAGACGACTGCACCGCTGGATCATCATCATCAGTGTCACAATCTCTATCATCTTCAACCTCGCCCTCCTCGCCATATCAATTGGCCAATGCGGTAACATCGCAACCATCGACCTCAACCACCCCCAATGCCTCAGCTGGAAGATCCAAGGACCACTCAACTACTTCTGTGCAACTCTAAACGCCATCGTAGACTGGATCTTCGCCGCTCTAGCCATCTACGTCGTCCAAGGCCTCATGCTAGACAACAGAAGTAAATTCTCCGTCTACGGCATCATCCTTCTCGCCTCAGCAGGCAGCATCGTCAGCGTCGTCCGCATCCCCTACATCCCCGGCCTCCGCCTCGACAAATCCTACTACTCCCAAGAAAACGACGTGATCGCCTACACCTCCCTCATCGAATCCGCCATCGGCATAATCGTAGCCTCCATGTCAGTAATGCGACCTCTGATCACCAAACTCCGCGAACGAGCCAAGATCGCACTCTCCTCGGATTCCAGATCCAGATCTTCACAGAAAAAGTCACTGCAGAAACAGGCGCCGCAGAAGATTGATCTGCCGCCGAGTGGAGGGAGTGTCAAGTTATATCAGGCGTTGCCGGATCCTACGCCTACGCATGTTGAGACGGAGGTTATGAATATCGAGATGGATTACTTGAGTTCGAAGTCTAGAGATGTTGAGAAAGGGACTGGTGCTACGGT